>Ga0210406_10001792_pt1 | contig 25428 bp, 23 predicted proteins | sample IncBWC30MmetaG_FD_155454 | JGI IMG/M metagenome (GOLD analysis project Ga0210406, IMG submission 155454) | Forest soil microbial communities from Barre Woods Harvard Forest LTER site, Petersham, Massachusetts, United States - Inc-BW-C-30-M | ecosystem: Environmental > Terrestrial > Soil >... | reverse complement strand
TGCTGACGACGCTTTCCAGCGTGGTGATGGGAAGGCGCTGGCTCACGCCGGAGCGGCGGTCAACGCGCTTGTCTTCACGGGCCTGGAAAGCAATTTCCTCGACGACCTGGCGCAGGTAATCGGGGACTTCGATTTTGCGTCCGGAATCGCGGCCGACCCACGCTTCCTGCTGGGTGATGGTCATGCCCTCTTCGAGAGTCGAGGGATAATGGGTGCGAATTTCGGCGCCGATGCGGTCTTTCAGGGGCGTAATGATTTTTCCCCGGGCGGTATAGTCCTCGGGGTTGGCGGTGAAAACAAGAAGTATGTCAAGCGGGAGCCGCAGCGGGTAGCCCTTAATCTGGATATCGCCTTCCTGCATGATGTTGAACAGGCCGACTTGGATTTTTCCGGCGAGGTCGGGAAGTTCGTTGATGGCGAAGATGCCGCGATTGGCGCGGGGCAGCAAGCCGTAGTGGATGGTGAGCTCGTCGGAGAGGTCGCGGCCACCGCGGGCGGCGCGAATGGGATCGACGTCGCCGATAATGTCGGCGATGGTGACGTCGGGAGTGGCGAGCTTTTCGACGAAGCGCTGGTCGCGGGGCATCCAGGCGATGGGCGTGGTGTCGCCCTGATCGGCGATTTTCTCGCGGCAGGCGCGGCAAATGGGGCGGAGAGGGTCGTCGTTGATTTCGCAGCCGGCGACGACGGGAATTTCGGCGTCCAGCAATTGCACCAGGCCGCGCAAGATGCGGCTCTTGGCCTGACCGCGCAGACCCAGAAGAATAAAATTGTGGCGTGAAAGGAGGGCATTGACGATCTGCGGGACGACGGTGTCGTCGAAGCCGTGAACGCCGGGGAACAGCGTTTCGCCTTTTTCGATGGCGCGCAATAGATTGCGGCGGATCTCGTTCTTGACGGAGAGAGAAGCGGTGCGCGCGTCATAGTCGGGGATGCTGCGCAACTCGCCGATGGTGCGCGCCCGGTTGTGCGCGGTTCTGCCAGAGATTGTTGTGCTTGCGGTCATTCGGGCCCCATTCCGCGCGGAAGACTGCACCGCGCATGAAATCTAATTTACGCTGCTTCCACCTGCTCGCACGCGCGCTTTCTCTTGCTTCTGTAGATGCGGCGCCCACTCGCGGAGGTATCCAACCAGGCGCTGCTGCCGGTCAGCTTCCGAGCGCAGCTCCAAAATCTGTTGCTTCCAGAGGAGATCGAGGGGCAGCGTGCTTGCGACCACGAAGGAGAGATTTTCGGCCGCTTCGCCTTCCAGGTTTCTGGGATAGTCCTCAAAGATCAGCGTGTGGCAGACCTCGTAAAGGCGCATGAGTTCATCCTGCGTGTGGGAGTCGGTGCGATGCTCGCGGTCATCGAGGAAGTCGACATCGCCTTGGAGGAGCTCGTCGTTCGCGTAGGCGTCGGAATTGATTAACTGGGTTATGCGGAACGGCGAGCGGCCGGCGGTGATGACGTCCATACGGCCGTCGTTGTAACGCTTGACGACCTCGGTGACCCGCGCGGTGCAACCCACGCGGACGATTCCCTTGGGCAGAGCGAGGAGCACGCCGAACTCACATTTTTCGTCGACGCAATGGCGGACCATCTGGCGGTAGCGGGGTTCGAAAATGTGCAGGGGGAGAATTGCGCCGGGAAGGAGAACGACGTTCAAAGGGAAAAGCGGAATACGTTCAGGCCCCATGAAACCCATAGCTGATAATACCAGACCTTGCTCCGAAGAGGCTTGCCGGCAGCCCATGGCAGCCTAGGCCAGCTCGGAGAGCAAGGTTTCCATTTCAGAGCGGGCGTGCTGGTCGCCTTTCTTTTCAGCGGCGGCAATCCCGGAGGCCAAGACGGTGCGGGCTTCGGCGGGGCGCGACTCGCGCACAAGCATTTGCGCGTACATGAGGTACGCCGGTATGTACTCGGCGTTGCTTTGAAGCAAAGCGCGAAAGTGTTCATCGGCTGCGGCGGGGTCGCCGCCGTTCATGCACTCCAGGGCCAAGCCGTAGCGGGAAAAGGCGTCTTCGGGTTTGCGGGCCACGAACTCTTCGAGCATCTGGCGGCGGCTTTTCTTTTGTTCGTTCATTTGGTGTTTCGTATTATACCGATGCACGGGCCCCTGCCAAATTGGGGACGACTGGATGGCTATGAACGCCAAGAAATCGAAGAAGAATTCCGAGGGTAAATTGGCCGGGAAACCGGTGAGGGCGTCGCGGTCGGAAATGGCCGAGGTCGTGCTGCCGGCACAAACCAATGCGCTGGGGAAGCTGCTGGGCGGGCACGTGATGCACCTGGTCGATATTGCGGCGGCGATGGCCGCACATCGCCACTCGAACAGCTACGTGGTCACGGCTTCGGTCGATTACATCGATTTCCGGAATCCGGTGAGCCTGGGCGAAATCGTGATGCTGAAGTCGCACGTGAATCGCGTTTTCCATACGTCGATGGAGGTGGGCGTCGAGGTCTATTCGGAGAACGTACTGACCGGGGAACGCAAGCACACGACCTCGGCTTATGTGACATTTGTGGCCATTGACGAGAAGACGCTGCAACCCAAGGCAGTGCGGCCGCTTATCGTGAAGACGCTCGAGGAAAAGCGCCGCTATGAGGAAGCCGCGGAGCGGCGAAAAACTCGGCTGGCTCTGCGTTACAGAGCGGAAGACAGAGCTACCTAGCTCACTCCGCCGACCCACATCGGCGCGCTGGTCGGCTGGGGACTCCCCCCGACTGGTTCCTCGGTGATCGCCAGGGCTTGCGTGTCCGACATGGTGTCTGGTGGATTCTCCACCATGGCTGAAAACTTTCCGTTTGCGTCCGGCCAAAATGTCATCGATGGCATGGGCTTGCCGCCTGCCCTCGGTATAAGCCACAACTGAAGCACGCGATTACCACCTGGGTTGGGCACCTTCCACCCTCTCACGACAAGGCCCATTTCTGGATGCCACATGGCCTCGAGTTGCGGCATCTTCGGATCTTTCGGCGGCAGCATGATCTTCTTTGATTTTGGATCACTCCAGATCATGGCCTCATGTGCTTGGGCTATCGCTGCGCTAAGCTCCCCCTCGAGTCTCTTGCGCTCCGCTCGTTGAGTCTCGGCATGCTGCTGTAGATTGGCAACCGTGCGGCGCAGACGCTGTTCGTTCCACGCGGAATACCCGGAAAACAGCAACAGGGCAGCGACGCCAGCCCATAGCCACCAAGGAACCGCTGTTGTGTGGAAGGCCTGTTGTTGAGGTGAGTCGCCGCCAGCTTCCGCGCGCACCGTTTGCAGCAAGCGCCCCTTCAGTATGTCCGACGGTTCGGCATTCGGCGCGAGGTAGGCGAGCTGACTTACGAGCCAGCGTGCTTCTTCCAGCGCTTTCGCGCACTCGGCACAGCCGCTCGCCAGGTGCGCTTCGAGCAGAGCGCGGTCCGCCGAATCAAGCGAGCCAAGCGCGTAGGCTTCGAGCAGCTCCCGGAATTCTTCGTGGGTGTTCACGATGTTGCCTGCAAACTTTCTTTTAAGCGCATCAGTCCGTTGCGAATCCAGCTCTTTACGGTGCCCAGAGGCTCATTCAATGCGGCGGCAATCTCGGAATGGCTTAAGCCTTCAAAATAGGCGAGCTCGATGGCTTTTTTTTGCGCCGAGGGCAGCGAACCGATCAGCGCCCGCACACGCTCTGCACGGCGCTTTTCGTCAAGCGCCTTCTCGTATTCTGGAGCGGCGCTTGCTATTTGCGGGAACTCTTCAGTTTGTTCTTCGCGCCGGCGTTGCCGTTCGCTCTTCAAGCGCAAGTGGTCCAGGGCACGGTTGCGCGCCAGGGTGAGCAGCCAGGGCACAAACGGCCGGCTTATGTCGTAGCGGGAGGAGTTGCGCCACAGTTGTAGAAAAACGTCCTGCACTACTTCTTCCGCCGTGGATCCCTGCCGCAAGATGCGCAGCACCAGCGAATACACAATGCGCGAGTGCCGCTCGTACAATTCTTCGAAAGCGCTCACGTCCCTGCGAAGAAGCTGCTGCATCAGCGTCGCGTCGAGCGACACCTCGTCGTTGCCCTTGGGTGAGAAAACCGCCAGGAACACGTTTACGCTTCTTCGTCTCCTGCCAGACTATACGCGAAATTTATGTAACCGGATGTGCGGCGGACCCGGTTAGGAGCGTCTCGGCCGCCGTCATCCCCAGTTCCACGCAATTGCCAATCGCCGGCCCACGGAAATAATTGCCCACAAGAAACAACCCAGGCAGTCCGCCGCGCAGTCTCTCGAGCACCATCAGGCGTTCTCCATGGCCGATGTTGTATTGCGGCAGCGCTCGCCGATAGACCTGGACATGCAAAAACACCGGCGCAGCACGAATCTGCAGAATCGGCGCGACCTCGCGATGTACCAGCGCGGCAAGCTCATCGCTCGAAAGTTTCGCGGCATCGGGATCTGTCGCTCCTCCAACGAAGCTCGTGAGCAACACATGACCTGCGGGTGCGCGCTCCGGGAATAGCGAGGAGTTCCAGACAGACCCCAGCACGCGCAGGCCGCTGGACCGCGGCACCAGGAAACCAAAGCCGTCTAATGAATGCCCAACATCTTGCCGGCGATAGCCGAGCGACAAGACAGCCACCGGAGCATACTCGATCCCTGCCAACACTGGCTCGAACGCGGCATTCACATCGCGCAGTAATGCGCCCGCCACATTCGCGGGCGTGGCCAACACCAAACGCTCCGCGACGACCATTTTGTCGCTGCCTGCTTCGCGAAACCTTACCTGGAATCGGACAGATTCAGCCTCGCGCCCCACGGCGATTCCGAGCACCTCCGCATCGAGGCGCAGGCGCAAACCCATTTTCTGCGCGAGCGCGCGCACCATCGTCGCATTGCCGTTGCGAAAGCTAAACAAGGTGGGCCGCTCACGCGGTCCTTCCTGGGACTTCGCCGCTCGCATCATCCCGCGAATTATGCTGCCCGCGGAATTCTCCGCTTCATACACTTGCGGAAACGCCGCGCGCAGACTGATTCGCTCCGGATCCCCCGCGTAAATCCCTGAAACGAAGGGCGCCACCAGGCGGTCCAGGAGTTCGTCGCCAGATTTCCTGCGGACGAATGCGGCGATGGATTCGTCCTGCTCCGGGGCATGGGTAGTGCCGAATGCATCGCGCGCTATCCTCCATTTCGTCTTTGCCGATAACAAAGACGACGTAAGCATGGCAGCCGGATTAAGCGGCACGGCTAGCAGCGCGCCGTCTATCAGCACGTATCGCGGAGCGCCAGCTGGGGCCTGGATGAGCTGATCTTCGATTCCCAGTTCCGTGCAGAGCGACCGCAGCACGGCGGTGCCGCTAAAACTCTGAGGGCCAAGCTCCAGCAAGAACCCGTCGCGAACTTCCGAAGCAATCACTCCCCCGGCACGCGGCGAGGCCTCCAGCACCTGAGCGTTAACCCCGGCCTTGTGCAGCGCATACGCGCAGACCAAACCCGAGATGCCCGCACCCACCACAACCGCTGGAACAGAAGAGGTCATGCCGCGGAACGGTTAAGCATGTCAGAGTGTTTTCGAGAACAGCGGCTTGGCCGCCAACTGCTGCTTCTCGAGATAGGGGTCGAAGACCATCGCCAAATTCCGAATAAAGATTCGACCCAGCCAGGTGGTGCGAATCTCGCCGGGTTCGAGCAAAACCAAGCAATCTTCGCGCGAAGCTTCCAGCCGCGTCAGCTCGTCCGCAAAATAGCGATCGAAATCGACACCAAACTCGCGCGCAATTTCTTCCTTAATGACGACCGTATGGCAGAGCAGGCGGCTAATTACGGCGCGCCGCAGGCGATCGTCTTCCGACAAGTTATAGCCGCGCATGGTAGCAATGCCGCGCTCCGCGACCGACTTCTCCCATGCCGCGAGCTCCTTATGATTCTGCGCGTAGGCGTTCTGAATTCCGCTGATCGCCGTCACGCCCATGCCATACAAGTCCGCGCCGGCTTTTGTCGTGTACCCCTGAAAATTGCGGTGCAGCGTGCGCTTGCGCTGCGAAATCGCCAGCTCATCTTCCGGCTTCGCGAAGTGATCCATCCCGATATACAAATAGCCGGCTTCGAGAAACTTGAGCAGGCCGGTGCGAAAAATCTCAAATTTTTGCATGCCCTCCGGCAGATGCGCGGCAAACGAGCCCTGCTGCTTCTTCAGCCAGGGCACGTGGGCATAGCTGAAGAGGGCCACGCGATCCGGGGCCAATTGCAGAATCTGCTCGACCGTATAGGCGAATCGCTCGGGAGTCTGAAAGGGCAGGCCATAAATCAGATCCACGTTGATGCTGTCGAAGCCAAGTTCGCGAGCGGCAAAGAGCAAATCGCGGGTCAATTCAAAGGGCTGAATGCGGTGAATGGCCTTCTGCACGTCGGCATGGAAATCCTGGATTCCCATGCTCAGGCGATTGAATCCCAGCCGGCGCAAAGTTTCGAGGTGCTCGCTAGAAGTGACGCGCGGGTCGACTTCAATGCCGATTTCCGCGTCGGCGGCAAACGTAAAGCGCGCGCGCACGGCGCCGAATAAGTCCTCGATCTGCTCGGGAGTGAGATACGTTGGAGTTCCGCCGCCCCAATGAAACTGCACGACTTCACGATTTTTCGAAACGCTGCGGCTGACCCGCTCCATTTCCTGCTTCAAGACGCTGAGGTACGGAGGCGCGACGCGCTTGTCCTTCTGAATGATTACGCTGCAGGCGCAGAACAAGCACAAACTCTCGCAAAATGGAATGTGCATATACAACGAGACTGGACTGCGTGCGCGTTCGGCCTCTTCATGCACACGTTCCAAATCATCCGGCCCGAAGGAGTCATTCCACACCGGCGCGGTCGGATAGCTGGTGTACCGCGGTCCGGGCCGGTTGTATCGCGCCAAGAATTCTTCGCCAACCCGCAACTCATCGCGAATCTGCTGCAAAGATGGATTTGCTACCGTCACCGCTCAGCCTCACCCTTCAACGCGACGGCACGACAGCGGGCGCTTCGCTGGCAAAGCGCGCCTGCTGGCCCGTCTCAATAAAGATCTTCGCGTTTTCCACGGGAGTGTGCTGCAAAATTCCGTGGCCCAAATTCAAGATGTGCCCCGCGCCACCCAGCGACGCCAGCGCCTCCTGCGTCACGCGGCGGATCGTCGCTTCCGGCGCGAACAACACGGCCGGATCGACATTGCCCTGCAGGGCGATTTTTGGGCCCAGGGTCTTGCGCAGCTCGCGCAAATCCACGCGCCAATCGACGCTCAAGACATCGGCGCCGGAATCCGCGGCGGCTAGGAGCAAGTGATTCGACGCTTTGGTGTAGTAAATGACGGGCACATTCTTGCCCAGGCCGGACACAATCTCCTGCACGGCGGGCAGCACAGAATCCAAATAGTCGCGCAAATTCAGCTCGCCACACCAGGTGTCAAACAATTGCACAGCCGCGGCGCCTGCGCTAATTTGGGCCTGCAAGTAGGAAATCGTCGCTTGCGCGATGCGCGCCAGCAATTCGCGAAACGTCCGCGGCTCCGCGTACATCAGATTCTTGGTCGCGGCAAATCCTTCTTTGGTCCGACCTTCGACCATATAGCACGCCAGGGTCCACGGCGCGGCCGCGAATCCCAACACCGGAACGGTTGGTCCCACTTCGCGCGCCAGGCGCCGGATGGCCTCCATCAAAAATCCCGTCTCGGTTTCCGGATCAAAATTATTCAGTTTTCGAACGTCGGCTTCGCTTCGGACTGGCTCGGGCAAGTTCGGTCCGGCATCGCCGAGCTCGAGCGGCAGGCCCATGGCCTCCGCGACGATCAAAATGTCGGAGAAAACAATCACGGCATCGACGCCCAGAATCCGCAACGGCTGCAGCGAAACCTCTACAGCCAGGTCCGGTGTCTTGCACACCTCCAAAAACGCATGCTTCGCGCGAATCGCGCGGTACTCCGGCAAATAGCGGCCCGCCTGCCGCATCATCCACACGGGCACCCGGGGCACGGCTTCGCCGCGGCAAGCGCGCTCAAACAGTTCCCTGCGATTCAAATTAAGATTTCCCTGTTCGCTCATAGGTTGGCACGCAGCAGGCCGGCGGTTGGCGCCCGCTCGGCGAATCGCGTGCATGTCGAGAAGCATAGCAAATTCCCGCCCTTGCTGCGGGTACAGACGACCGCTTCCCTAGACACGCAGACCGAGTACTCCGCTTCCTTGGGATTTATTCGCCAAAGCCTGCGTCGCCGCGGGCAAATCTAGTTTAGAATTGCCGCGTGGGAATTTTGCAAAGGATTTCACGCTGGATGGGGACGGAAAACACTATGACGCATGTCAATGCGGGGCAGAATGCGCCCGGATTTTCGTTGCAGGGGCTGGACGGGAAGAGTTATGCGCTGGAGGCGCTGCGCGAAAAAGGTCCAGTAGTGGCGGCGTTTTTCAAGATTTCGTGCCCGGTGTGCCAGTTTACGTTTCCTTTTCTGCAGCGGCTTTATCAGCGGTATGGCGACGACAGCGTCACTTTTTTGGGCATTTCGCAGGACGATGCCAAGGCCACAGCGGGTTTCGCGCGTGAATACGGAGCCACCTTTCCGATGGTTTTGGATGAGAAGGAGAAAGGCTATCGAGCTTCGAACGCGTACGGGCTGACGAGTGTTCCCACGATTTTCCTGATTGATGCGGACGGAAAAGTTCGAGTTAGCAGCATGGGATTTGTGAAGGCTGATCTGGAACAGATCGCGGCAGAGCTGGCGGAGCGGAGAAAAATCGCGCCGGCGGCGTTGTTCCGGCCGAACGAATCGGTTCCGGCGAACAAGCCTGGTTGAGGATCGAAAAACTAGGTCCGGTCGGACCTAAGACAGAGCGCTCTGAAGACCGCCGCTACATTTCTTCTACCATGTCTTTCTTGTGCTTCGCCGGGCGCTTCCGCTTGTCGGGGATAACGCGTGTACTGGCAGGCGCTATGCCGGAGGCTCTAGCGCGGCGGCGGGCCTCCTTGCCCGCCTCGAATCGCTGCTTTTTGCGTTTCTTCACAACACCGGCTCCCCAAATGATTTCTCTCACGCCGACTTTTTAGACTTCACAGAATTCTTACGAACATCTCATCAATTAATAAGGGCCAGAGTACTATGTTTCTGAGTTGACCGACACTTTCGGAGGAATCTGCTTGGCGGATCTGGTTTTTGTACTCGCGACGTTGGCCTTCTTTGCTGTCGCGATCGCCTATCTTCGAGGATGCGAAAAGCTCAGGTGAGGCACGCCCGTGTTTGAAAACGTCTTGCTGATTATTGTGTGCGTGCTGCTGTTGGGCTACCTGCTTACGGCTTTGCTGAAGCCCGAGAAGTTCTAACCCATGACCGCAAACGGCTGGCTGCAAATCGGATTGTTTCTGTTGGTGGTTTTCGCGCTGACCAAGCCTCTTGGCATTTTCATGGCCAAGGTGTTCAACCGCGAAAAAACGTTTCTTGACGTTGCGCTGCGACCTATCGAGCGGCTGATCCATCGCGCAACCGGCGTGCGCGAAGAGCACGAGATGGCCTGGACCGAATACGGCACGGCCATGCTGCTGTTCAGCGCAGTTTCGATGCTGCTGCTGTATTTGATGGAGCGCACGCAGCACTGGCTGGTGTTCAACCCGCAGAAGCTGGCAAATGTGGCGCCGGATTTGGCGTGGAACACGGCAGCTTCGTTCACGACGAACACGAACTGGCAAGCCTACACCCCGGAAACGACGATGAGCTACCTGACGCAGATGGCCGGGCTGGCGTACCACAACTTCGCGTCCGCCGCCGTGGGGATCGCGCTGGCGATTGCAATTATCCGCGGCGTGGCGCGTTGCGAGTCGAAGACCATCGGAAACTTTTGGGTAGACCTGACGCGCTGCCTCCTATGGGTGCTGCTGCCGGCGTGCATGGTGATCTCGCTGCTGATGGTGTCGCAGGGCGTGGTGCAAAACTTGAAGCCTTACGCTACAGCACAGCTTGTCGAACCGCAAATTGTGCAAACCAGCGGCGCAGACGGCAAGACGGTAACGCAGCGTATCACCCAGCAAATAATCGCTCTCGGCCCGACAGCTTCGCAGGAAGCGATAAAGATGTTTGGCACGAACGGCGGCGGTTTCTTTAACGCCAACAGCGCGCACCCTTACGAAAATCCCACACCATTTTCCAATTTCCTGCAGATCGTCCTGATCTTCGCGATCCCCTCCGGGCTGACCTATACCCTGGGCCGGATGAGCGGATCGCAGCGCCACGGATGGGCCGTGTGGGCGGCCATGGTGTTTTTGTTTCTGGTGGGCGCGACCGTGGCGTACTGGGCGGAAGCTCGAGGGAATCCACAGCTCACAAGCGTCGACCAGTCGCCAAGCGCGCTGCAATCCGGCGGCAACATGGAAGGCAAAGAGGTGCGCTTCGGAATCGCGAACTCCGCGCTATTTGCGACGGTGACTACAGACGCGAGCTGCGGTGCCGTCAACAGCATGCATGATTCGTTCACCCCGCTGGGAGGTATGGTTCCGCTGCTGAACATCATGCTGGGTGAAGTCATTTTTGGCGGAGTGGGGTCGGGACTCTACGGGATGCTGGTGTTTGTCATCCTCGCCGTCTTCATCGCCGGATTGATGGTGGGAAGAACGCCCGAATATCTCGGGAAGAAGATCGAAGCCTATGACGTAAAAATGGCGATGCTCTCGATACTGTTCTCGTCGCTTACGATCCTCGTGTTTTCGGGGATTGCAATCGTCGTCAAGCCGGGCCTTGCGGGCATTTCAAACCCTGGCCCGCATGGGCTCTCGCAGATTCTATACGCATACACTTCCGCGACAGGCAACAACGGATCCGCGTTCGCGGGCATCAGCGCGAATACGCTGTGGTACAACGCAACCACCGGTGTGGCCACACTGCTCGGGCGATTCTTCGTGGTGATTCCTATCCTTGCTATCGCCGGAAGCCTGGCCAGGAAGAAGACGTCACCTCCTTCCGCTGGCACCTTTCTGGTGACCGGGCCGCTGTTCACTACGTTGTTGGTCTCCACAATCGTGATCGTCGGGGCGCTGACGTTCTTCCCCGCCCTGACCCTGGGGCCGATTCTGGAGCACTTGCTGATGTTCGCGGGGAAGGTCTTCTAGAAATGGAACAGGCATCCCACGTCAAAGCAAAGCCTCTTGCGGATAGAAAGCTTTTGCTGCGCGCCATCGCCGACTCGTTTGGAAAACTGAACCCGCGAGTGATGGTGAAGAATCCGGTGATGTTCGTGGTGGAGGTCGGCGCGGTCCTTACTACCATCGAACTGATTCACGACACGATCCGTCACGTCGGGCACTTTGGCTTTGGCTTGCAGATCACCTTGTGGTTGTGGTTCACGGTTCTCTTCGCGAATTTCGCGGAGGCCATGGCCGAGGGGCGCGGCAAGGCGCAGGCGGAAACGCTGCGCAAGGCGCGCGCGGAAACCCTGGCGCACCGGCTGCGCGCCGATGGGTCGCAGGATGAAGTGCCCAGCTCGAAACTGCGCTCTGGGGACATCGTCCTTGTGGCCGCTGGAGAGTTTATTCCAGGAGACGGCGAAGTCATAGAAGGTGTCGCCTCGGTCGACGAATCGGCGATTACCGGCGAGTCCGCACCAGTCATTCGCGAATCCGGCGGCGACCGCTCCGCGGTAACCGGCGGGACCCGCGTCCTTTCCGACGAAATCAAGATTCGCATCACTTCCAATCCGGGCGAAACGTTTCTGGACCGCATGATTCATCTCGTCGAAGGCGCGTCTCGGCAGAAGACACCCAACGAAATCGCGCTGAATATTTTGCTCGCGGGACTCACGATTATTTTCCTGCTGGCGGTGGTGACGCTACAGCCTTTCGCGATCTATTCAGGAGCGCCGCAGAGCATTTTCGTGCTCGTATCGCTGCTCGTATGCCTGATTCCCACCACCATCGGCGGACTGCTCTCCGCAATTGGCATCGCCGGCATGGACCGCATGATTCAGCGGAACGTCATTGCCATGTCGGGACGCGCGGTGGAGGCATCCGGCGACGTGGACGTGCTGTTACTAGACAAAACTGGGACGATCACACTGGGGAATCGACAAGCGACGATGTTCCTTACATGCCCAAACGTAACCGAAGCCGATCTCGCCAACGCCGCGCAACTTGCCTCGCTTGCCGATGAAACCCCGGAAGGACGTTCCATTGTCGTATTGGCCAAGGAAAAGTACGGGCTGCGCGGCCGCGAAGTCGGCCATCTGAATCCGATGTTCATTCCCTTCTCCGCGCAGACGCGCATGTCCGGCGTAGACCTGGACGGCCGGCAAATTCGCAAAGGGGCTCCGGAGGCCATAACGAAATACGTCGCGGAACGTGGCAATACGGTGCCGCCTGAGATTCAACAGTATGTGACGGAAATTTCCAATGGTGGAGGCACGCCACTGCTGGTGGCGGAAAACGGCCGCGCTCTTGGCGTCATCGCGCTGACCGACGTTGTCAAGGGAGGCATGCGCGAACGCTTCGATCATCTGCGCGCCATGGGTATTCGCACCATGATGATCACCGGCGATAATCCTCTGACCGCCGCGGCCATCGCGCGGCAGGCCGGTGTGGATGATTTCCTTGCCGAGGCGCGCCCGGAAGACAAAATGGCGCTCATTCGCCGCGAGCAGGCCAAGGGCAAGCTCGTCGCCATGACCGGCGATGGCACCAACGACGCTCCAGCACTTGCGCAAGCGGACGTCGGCGTCGCCATGAACACGGGAACGCAAGCCGCCAAGGAAGCCGGGAATATGGTGGACCTGGACTCCAATCCAACCAAGCTCATCGAGATCGTGGAGATTGGCAAACAGTTGTTGATCACGCGCGGCGCCCTTACTACGTTTTCGGTTGCCAATGACGTCGCCAAGTATTTCGCCATTATCCCGGCCATGTTTGCGCGCTTCTTCCCGGAGTTGAACGCCATCAATGTCATGCGACTGGGCACGCCGCACTCCGCTATCTTGTCCGCCGTCATCTTCAACGCGCTCATCATCATCGCGCTGATTCCGCTGGCGCTGCGCGGAGTGCGCTACCGTCCGCTGGGTGCTGCAGCACTATTGCGGCGCAATTTGCTCGTCTACGGACTTGGCGGCGTTATCGTGCCGTTTATCGGCATTAAGCTGATCGACATCGCCATTCTGTATCTGCACCTTGCGTGAGGTTGACGTATGAAAGAAAACGTGCGAATCGCTCTACTGATGACGCTGGTGACCACCGTGATCTTTGGCCTGGCTTACCCGCTCGGCGTTACCGGACTGGCGCAACTGCTCTTCCCTGCCCAAGCAAATGGCAGCCTAATCCAAGTCAATGGCCAACTCGTCGGATCGACGCTTCTGGGGCAAGGGTTTACATCTCCGCAATATTTTTACTCAAGGCCATCCGGAGCCGGCGCCGGCTACGACGCATCACAATCGGGAGCGACGAACCTCGGACCAACGAACCGCCAACTGCTAGATCGCGTGAAGGCCGACGTGGAGAAGCTACACGCAGAAAATCCCAGCGCGGCGATTCCCGTGGACTTGGTGACCGTGTCGGGCTCTGGACTCGACCCTGAAATATCGATGGCCGCGGCACAATTTCAGGTGCCGCGGGTAGCGCGCGCACGCGGCATGCGCGAAGACGAACTACAAGCGCTGGTGGCCAAACACACGCTAAAGCGGCAGCTGGGTTTCCTAGGCGAGCCGCGCGTGCGGGTGCTGGAGCTGAACCTGGATTTGGACGCAACCTATCCGAAGCAGCGATAAACCTCAGGATTTTCTTGAGCCTTCTCTGGCGTTGCCGGTGCGAGTCGGCTGGAAGCGGTACCCCACCCATGGCTCCGTGAGAATGTATTTCGGGCGTGAGGGATTTAGTTCGATCTTTTTTCGCAATTGATTGATCACCACCCGCAGATTTTCCGTCTCGTCGCCATAATCCGGTCCCCAGACGGCCTGCAGCAGCCTCCGGTGAGCGAGCGGCTTGCCCTGATTGGCAATCAAATATTTCAAGACGTCGTATTCCTTGGGCGTGAGGTGCACTATCTCGCCGCGCACGGTGATCTCCCGCGCTTCAAAGTCGATGCTTAGGTCCTTCGACACAAAGGGCGGCATCGCGTCTCCCGGGGCGTACCGGCGTAGCGCCGCGCGGATGCGCGCGAGCAATTCCTCGATGCTGAAGGGCTTCACCACGTAATCATCGGCGCCGGCATCGAGCGCGGAAACCTTGTCGCGCTCGGCATTGCGCACGGTGAGCATGATGACCGGAGCGTCAGAGATGCGGCGAATTTCGCGGCACGTTTCGATGCCGCCCATTCCCGGCATGTTGACGTCCAGCAGGACCAAATCCGGCCGCTGCTTGCGCATGGAGTCGAGGGCTTCCTCTCCGGTTTTGGCCTCGGTGATCACGTACCCCTGGAAGCTAAGAGTTGCGCGCATCACCCGGCGAATCTGCGGTTCGTCGTCCACCACCAGGATATTCGCAGCGCTCAACGGCCCTCCTTTCGTCCGCGGTCGACCGGAAGCGTAAACGCGAACACCGATCCATGGCCCAACTGGCTGGTGACGCTGATCGTCCCGTGCTGCGCGACAATCAGCGCCTTCGCAATCGGCAAACCCATGCCCGTACCACGCACGAGATACCGCTGATCCTTGCCGCGATAAAACTTGTCGAAGATCATGGTTTGCTCGAACTCATCGATTCCAGGGCCGCGATCGGCAACGCTGGTGGTTATCGTGTCTCCGGTCAGCTCGGCGGTGATGGTAATCGGCTGATCCTTCGCGGAGTAGAGATTGGCATTGTCAATCAATTGCACCAGCGCCTCTTTGGCGCGTTCGCGGTCAGCGCGTACCGGCGGCAGGTCCAGGGCGATGCGCAGGTCTATCGGGCGCCCGCTGAGCGATGCGCTGCAGTGTCCCAGAGCCGCCTGGATGATTTCCTCCGCCGGGATGGGCCCGAGGTCCAGGGTGATTTCGCCTGCTTCGAGCTTAGCCATCTCGCCAGCCTCTTCGACCAGGCGATTCAAGCGGTCGCACTCCTCGTTGATGATGGAGAGAAGTTCGTGCGTCTGCGTGGCGTCGGAGGGAAGCGAAGAGAGCAGGCTGCTGACCGCGGCTTTCATGGAGGTCAGCGGCGTGCGAAAGTCGTGGGTGATCGAATCCAGTAGCGCGGACTTCAGACGCTCGCCTTGCCGCTCCGCTTCCGTCTGACCGAGTTGCTCGACGGCGCGTGCCCGCTCAATGGCAATCGCCACCAGCGTGCTGATGGCGTCCAACGATTGGCGCGAAAGTTGCGATCCCGAAATTCCCAGGCTGCCTATAGGACGAACCCCCAGTCGTATGGGAATGAAAGACTGGCCTTGCTGCGTGTCGGCCGAGAACTCATCGAGCGAAAACGCCTGTTTCATCTTGTCTTCGTTGAGATGAGCCGCACCGAACCCGGAACGATAAAACTTGCCCTTCTGCGGAAGAAACAAAGCGGCCGCGCCGGCTTCAAAACTTTCCACGATGTAATCCGGGATGGCGTTCATCAGCTGAATGACATTGCCTTCGCCGAGGAGTTTGCGGCTGAACTGGTAGAGGCGTTCCACCTCACGCCTGCGGTGGTGCGCTTCGTCGGCTTCCCTGCGGATGCGCGAGGAAAGCTGGCTGCCCACAATGGAAGTGACCAGGAAGGCGAACAGCGCCACCCAGTTTTGCGGATCCGCAATGGTCAGCGTCCCCACAGGCGGCAAGAAGAAATAATTGAAAGCCGCCACCGCAACAAGCGACATGGCCACGGAAACGGCCGTTCCCCACACTGCCGAAACTGCTAGAATTGCCAGCAGAAACGAAAGTGCCACCGTCGTCTGGTTCACGTGCAGAATGTGGCGGTAGAAGAAGGAAATGCCGGCCACTGCGGCCAGGGACACAGCTATGCCCATGACCCGGCCGGCTAGGAATCTCTGCATCGCTACATTCTAGCGCATGCCGACAGTTCGTTACGGAGAACGTCAGTCTTGCCAAAGAAGCCTGAAGATTGGCTGGAAGTCGCTTCCCCACCGCAAAAACCGCGCGGCATTTTCAAGCTTTTCCTCGGCTATGCGCCCGGTGTGGGCAAGACGTTCAGCATGTTGAGCGAGGCGCTGCGCCGGCACAGCCGCGGCGAAGACGTGGTCATCGGCGTAGTGGAGACGCACGGCCGCAAGGGCGTTGAAGAGCTGATCGGGCAAGTGGAGCAGGTGCCGCGCAAGAAAATTGAATACAAGGGCACGGTGTTCGAGGAGATGGATGTGGATGCCATCCTGGCGCGGCATCCGGAAGTGGTGTTGGTCGACGAACTGGCGCACACCAACATTCCCGGCAGCAAGCATCGCAAGCGCTACGAAGACGTGCAGGAGCTGCTGGCGGCAAAAATCGACGTAGTCTCCACCCTGAATATTCAGCACATCGAGAGTATCGCTCCGATCGTGCGATCCATCACCGGTGTCGTGGTGCGCGAGACGGTGCCCGATTGGGTGCCGCTCACCGCTTCCGAGACGGTCATGGTGGACCTCACTCCCGAAGCGCTTCAGAACCGCATGAAGCGCGGCGACGTTTACAGCAGCGACAAAGTCGAACGCTCGCTAAGTAACTTCTTTCGCCGCGGAAATCTCATCGCCCTTCGCGAGCTGGCCCTCCGCCAGGTTGCCGAGCAGGTTGATCGCAGCCTCGAGTCCTACATGGAGGCGCAGGACATCCGCAAGAACTGGGGTGTGCGCGAACGCATGGCCGTGTGCATATCCTCGAATCCCGCAGGTCAGTATCTGATTGCACGTGGCGCCAGAATGGCTCGTCGCATGGATGCCGAGCTATACGTCGTTCATGTAGACCGCGAATTCGGCCCCAAGGAATCGAATCAGAATGCGCTGGAGGCTAACTTGCGCTTCGCCGAGAGCCTGGGAGCGCAGGTGATTCGCCTGAAGGGGCGGAGCGTGGCGGACTCCGTCGCAGCCTTTGTCCGCTCAAAGCACATCACTCACGTGATTTTCGGGCGCGCGCCAGTTCATGACTGGCGCAAGTATCTTTATTTGTCCGCGGTGCACCGTTTTTTGCGAGAGTCGCCGGCCGTCGACGTCCACATCGTGACGCAAGAGCCGGAAGATTAGGACTTTTACGGCTTCGCCGATGCCGCTTGCGCCTGTATGCTGCCGGCCATCTGTACTTCGATGCTCACCGTGTGATCTACCTTCAGCAGAAAATTGCCCGGATTCTTCAGGCCCCAATCGTTATAGGGGACGCTGAAGCTCGCCGTGCCCTTCCACTGCCCGGAAGTGAGCTCCACTCGCACGGGCGCTGTGAGCTCGTGCTCGCTGCCGTGCAACACGCAAACGCCGTGAAGCTGCGCGCTGGAGCCGCCCTGAAGCTGGACGGCGCCTTCTACACGGTCGGGGCGGAAAATAATATCCGTAAAACGAGCACTCTCCAGCACTTCCTTGTGCATTTTTTTGTCGCGCGAGTCATTGCCACTCTGGCCGCTGATGGCGTCGACGACGATTTCGCCAGCAGCTCTGCCGGTGGCCGGGTCGAAACGCAACGTGCCGCGTTTAAGCGCGAACGTTCCGTGTACGGTGTGAAGACTGCTGCTGACCGTGTACTGCACGCTGCTCCGCGCAGGATCAACGATTAGCACAATTTCATTGGCGCTTGCCGCCGCGGGCGTCTGCGGAGGACGGTGCGCAGCGCTGGCCGAAAGCAGCACGGCCAAACCGCATAGCGCGGCACATACCGTGAGATTTCGACGGATTATTTGCGAGCTCATGGTTGTTCCTTCTAGGCCGCGACGAAACGCCAGCCAAGCAGGGCTCCCGTCTCAGCAAGATGCCTTGGAGATGTAGCGCCAACATGAACCGCGAGAAGCCTGGCAAAGAGATCAGGATGCGCCGCCAGAGCGCGCATCGCGCGGTGACGCAGCTTGGGCTGGCTATCGAGCAGCAGCAACAAGCGTCCCATCAGCGTGGGCCGACGTGCCAAACGCCGGTGCGCTCGCTGATACGCGCCGAGATCTCCCGCCTGCATGGCGGCTGCGAGCGCCTGCGCCTGCCGGAAGCCCAGGTTGAGCCCATCGCCCGTTATGGCGTCAACGCTTCCGGACGCGTCACCGACTAACGCGACAGCTCCGCGATGGACGCTTTTCAGTTGACGTGTCAGGGTGACGGCCCCGCGTTCCGCTCCGATGCATGCAGCATGACCTAGGCGTCTGGCCAATTCGGGAAATTGCACTTGGAGCGAGGACAAACGCACTCCTGCGAAGCGCGAAACCAAGACAACACAAACGAACTCTTCCCCGACGGGAGTCACCCAGGCCTGCGCGCCCTCTCCCCAATAAACTTCCACATGGCGGGACCACGGGGCAACGCGATAGTGCACTCGACTTGCGTACCGGTGTGCGCCGTGCGTTTGATCGTTTAGCCCACACCACTGGCGTACCCGGGAACCGACGCCGTCTGCGCCGACAATCCAGCGCGCGCGAATCCTTCTGCCGCCAACGATGACCTCGTCGTGGCGAATCCCAACGACCGGCGTCCTCCAAAGAAACCGAACGCCCATGCTCTGCGCGTTCTCCAGAAGCATTTGGTGAAGCACAACTCTGCGAATACCTAGTCCGTGTCCCTCCGGAAAGTCGGCTACCACACTCGTATTGCGTTCCGAGAAGCGGAGTCCCTGGAAAGGAAAGCCATCGGAAGCGTCTAGGCTAATACCGAGATCCTGCAAGGCCGAAAGAGTGTCGGGCATCAGGCCTTCGCCGCAGGCTTTGTCGACCGGCGGCGTCGCGCCGTCCGCAGTCGTGACGTTGAAGCCCCTCTGGCGTGCGGCTATGGCAGCGGCAAGCCCGGCCGGGCCTCCGCCAATTACGAACACGTCCGTGTTCTCGCTCATCCAACTCCTCGCCGGTCGTTCCCGTCAAGGCAACCCGCTCCGGCTGAATCGCGTAGCACAAATGGCACTATTCCTTTAGATGCCAACTTGCCAGGGAGATTCACAGACGACATTAAAAACATTTGTTAAATTCCTGTCTTGCCGACGTTCCGACCGCATCCCTTAGATGCCCTCTTCTTTGCCTCGGATGCCCAACGGGTAAGCGCGGCAAAATCGGTCTGATTAATGATATTTATCGTAACGCACATTAGTATTAATTTGACTGATTGTCGCCATTCCGCTTATGCTGTTTTCCGCGGTGTAGGAGCGTGCCACGCGTCCGCGGTGTCGTGGAATGCTATGGCTTGCTTCAACGTCGGTCCGTAGAATAACGAAGAACCGCAAGGAGACTCGATGTGACACAGGCGGCGCCAAAGCCACGCAGCCATGCCTTAATTGACGGCGCCAATCGCGCCGGTGCTCGCGCCATGTTGCGCGCCTCCGGCCTTCGCGATGAGGACTTCGCCAAGCCGCTCATCGGTGTCGCCAATACCTGGATCGAGATCGGGCCATGCAATTACCACCTGCGCGAGCTTGCTGAGCACGGAAAGGCCGGCATTCGCGCCGCGGGCGGCACGCCGCTCGAATTCAACACCGTTTCGATTTCCGACGGCATCACCATGGGCACGGAAGGAATGCGTACCTCGCTGGTGAGCCGTGAAGTGATTGCGGACTCTATTGAGCTGGTTTCGCGCGGCAATATGTTCGACGCGCTGATCGTCTTGGTCGGCTGCGACAAAACTATTCCCGGCGGCGTGATGTCGCTGGCTCGACTAAACATTCCCGGACTGATTCTTTACGGCGGCTCCATCGCCCCGGGCCATTTCGAGGGCCATGCCGTCACCATTCAAGATGTTTACGAAGCGATTGGGAAGCACGCGCGCGGAGGAATCACCGACGCGCAACTCAAATCCCTGGAAACCGCCGCGTGTCCCGGCGCTGGCGCGTGCGGCGGCCAGTTCACCGCCAACACCATGGCGCTGGTCTGCGAATTCCTGGGCATCGCGCCGATGGGATTGTCCAGCGTTCCAGCCACCAATGCCGCCAAAGGCAACGCCGGCTATCGCGCCGGCGAAATGGTTATGGACCTTCTTCGCCGCGACGTCACGCCTTCCAAAATCATCACCAAATCAGCCATCGAAAACGCCATCGCGGGAGTCGCGGCCACCGGCGGTTCCACCAATTCCGTTCTACATCTGCTCGCGATCGCGAGCGAAGCCAAGATTCCCTTGTCCATTGACGATTTCGATCGCATTAGTTCTCGCGTTCCGATTCTGGCGGACTTGAAGCCGGGTGGCCGCTTTGTAGCCACCGATCTCTATGCTGCCGGGGGCACCGCGCTGGTGGCCAAGCGCATGCTCGAAGGCGAATTGCTTCATGGAGACTGCCTCACGGTCACCGGGCGCACCCTCGCGCAAGAAGCGGCGGCGGCTAAGGAATCGGAAAAGCAAGAAGTCGTGCGCAAGCTCGATTCTCCTCTCAAAGCCACCGGAGGCCTGGTGATTTTGAAGGGCAACATCGCTCCGGAAGGCTGCGTCATCAAAGTCGCAGGCCACAACTTGCAAATGTTCAGCGGCCCGGCGCGAGTTTTCGACGACGAAGAAGCCGCGTTTGCCGCCATCGAAAACGAAAGCATCAAGGCCGGCGATGTGGTTGTGATCCGCTACGAAGGGCCGAAGGGCGGGCCAGGAATGCGGGAAATGCTCCAGGTGACCGCGGCGTTGGTCGGCGCGGGACTCGGTGATTCCGTCGCTCTGCTGACCGACGGACGATTTTCCGGCGCCACGCACGGATTCATGGCTGGCCACGTCGCGCCCGAAGCCGCAAATGGCGGCCCCATCGCTGCAATAAACGACGGTGATATCATCGCGTTCGATATTCCCAAGCGAACGCTCAACGTTAAGCTCACCGACGCCGAAATCCAGCGCCGCCTCTCCACCTGGAAAGCGCCGCAGCCCCGCTTCACCAGCGGCGTGATGGCAAAATATGCGTTGCTCGTCTCCTCTTCGTCTTTGGGCGCCATCACCGCCGTGCCCAAATCGTTTTCAACCGCGGCGCACACTGTCTCGAGGACATCATGAAGCTCACCGGAGCGGAAATTCTCTGCGAATCGCTGACCAGGCTCGGCGTGCGCCACATTTTTGGCTACCCGGGCGGGGCCATTCTTCCGGTCTACGACGCGCTTGGCAAATCCAAGCTGCACCACATTCTCGTGCGCCACGAACAGGGCGCAACGCACATGGCCGACGGCTACGCGCGAGCCAGCGGCGGCGTGGGCGTCGCCATGGCTACGTCCGGCCCTGGCGCAACCAACATGGTGACCGGCATCGCCACGGCCATGCTGGATTCCTCGCCGGTGGTCTGCATCACCGGACAGGTCAGCAGCAAACTGCTCGGCTCCGATGCCTTCCAGGAAATCGACATCACCGGCATCACCATGCCGATTACGAAACACAATGTGGTCGTCTCTCGCGCGGATGACATCGCGCGCACGGTTCGCGAAGCCTTCGTGATTGCAAATTCCGGCCGGCCCGGCCCGGTGCTCGTCGATATCACCAAAGACGCGCAGCAGGCCTCTTGCGATTTCAACTGGGAAGCTTCCACTCCGAAGCTGCCGCCCAAGCGTAAGCGCATCAACTATGAGCCGGCGGATTTTGAGCGCGCTGTCGAGCTTCTCAATAATGCCAAGCGCCCGCTGATTCTCGCCGGCCACGGAATCATGGTTTCCGGCGCGATGCGCGTTTTCGACCTGTTCGCCCACGCCGGCAATCTGCCCGTGGCCATGACCCTACTCGGCATCGGCTGCTTCCCCGCCAACGATCCCCTGAACCTCGGCATGATGGGCATGCACGGCGAAGCCTGGGTCAATCACGCCATCCAGGAAGCCGATCTGCTCATCGCCGTCGGTATGCGCTTTGACGACCGCGTCACCGGCGATTTGCGCACCTACGCCAAGGAAGCTCGCAAGATTCACATCGAGATCGACCGCTCCGAGATCAACAAGAACGTGAAGGTCGACGCGGCTCTCGTCGGGGATGCACGCGAAGTGCTCGAGCGGCTTCTCCCGCGTCTGGAGCATCGCGAACGCGGCGACTGGCTGGCCCACATCCGCGAATTAAAAGGCGACTCGGCGGTTCGCGATATTCAGGGCCTGCCCGACAACGGCCATCTTTACGCCGCGCACGTCATCAACGACTTGTGGAAAGAAACGCGCGGCGAAGCCATCGTGGTCACCGACGTCGGCCAGCACCAGATGTGGGAAGCGCAGTATTACCACCACAATCAGCCGCGCACCCTCGTGACCTCCGGCGGACTCGGCACCATGGGCTTCGCTTTGCCCGCCGCCATCGGCGCAAAGTTCGCCAAGCCGGAATCCGATGTGTGGGTGGTCGTGGGCGACGGCGGCTTTCAAATGACCATGTGCGAGCTGGCCACCATCGTCCAGGAGAAAATCAAAATCAACATCGCCATCATCAACAATGGCTTCCTCGGAATGGTTCGCCAGTGGCAGGAGTTTTTCTACGACAAGCGCTATGTAGCCACTCCGCTGGTGGCCCCGGACTTCGCCGCGCTCGCCAACGCCTTCGGCATTCGCGGAGAACGCATTACCTCCCGAACCGATGTCACTCCCACCATTCGCTCGGCTCGCGAGTCATCGGAGAGTGTCTTAATCGATTTCCGCGTCGAGCAAGAAGATTCCGTGTATCCCATGGTGCCTGCGGGCGGCGCGCTCCACGAAATGATTCGCCGCCCGGACAGCCCCCTGGTGGAAACAGCTACGGAGCCGTGATAGAGGATTTATGCAGACACTTGTCGCTTACGTGGAGAACAAGCCCGGCGTCCTGAATCGTGTGGCCTCGCTGGCCCGCCGCCTGGCCATTAACATCGATTCGCTCACGGTGGGACCCACCGAAAACGAAGCGATTGCGCGTATGACCATCGTCGCCCACACCGACGAAAAGGGCGCGCATCGCCTCGAGGCCAGCCTCGAAAAGCTCGTCGACGTGCAGCTCGCCGAAAACATCTCCGAGCGTTCCTTGCTCGAGCGCGACCTCGCGCTCATCAAAGTATCCGCCGACCAGCAATCGCGCCCCCATTTGATGGAGCTCATCAAGGTTTTCCGCGCTCGCGTCATCGACGTCGCGCCGGAATCCTTGATCCTCGAAGTCTCTGGCACGGTGGACAAGATCGATGGCCTGCTCGAAGTGCTTCGCCCCTTCGGCGTACTGGAAATGGCGCGCACCGGCCGCATCGCCATGACTCGCGGCGGCGACTTGCTGCGTCCTCCCGGAGCGCCGTCGAACGGCGCGGAAGCAGAACCTGCGGGAAAAGCAAGCTAACGATTCCTCAACCTGGAAAGGAAAAGAATGGCAAATCTCTATTACGACAATTCCGCGGACCTCGGCCTGATTCAGGGCAAGAAGGTCGCGATCATCGGTTACGGTTCGCAGGGTCACGCCCATGCCCTGAACCTTCGTGACAGTGGCGTCTCGGTGCGCGTCGGTTTGCAGCCCGGCAGCGCTTCCGCTTCCAAGGCGCAAAAGGAAGGCTTGACCGTCAACACCCCCGCCGAAGCCGCGGCCTGGGCCGACGTGATCATGATTCTTGCGCCGGACACCAAGCAGCCCAAGCTTTATCGCGACTCCATCGCGCCGCATCTCACCGCCGGCAAAACGCTGATGTTCGCGCACGGCTTCAATATTCGCTTCGGCTCCATCAAGCCGCCCGCCTCGGTCGACGTCTCCATGATCGCACCCAAGGCCCCCGGCCATCGCGTTCGAGAAGTCTTCACCGAAGGCGGCGGCACGCCCGCGCTACTCGCTGTCGAGCAGGACGCCTCCGGAAACGCCAAGGCCCTCGCCCTTTCCTACGCGAAAGGGCTCGGCTGCACGCGCGCCGGCGTCCTGGAGACCACCTTCACCGAAGAAACCGAAACCGACCTCTTCGGCGAGCAAGCGGTTCTTTGCGGTGGCGTCAGCGAATTAATCAAAGCCGGCTTCGAGACCCTGGTGGACGCGGGATATCAGCCCGAGGTTGCCTACTTCGAGTGCCTGCACGAACTAAAATTGATCGTCGACCTTATTTACCGCGGCGGCCTCAGTTACATGCGCTATTCGGTCAGCGATACCGCCGAGCAAGGCGACTACTCCGCGGGCCCAAGGATTATTACCCAGAAGACCCGCGAGGAGATGCGTAAAATTCTTTCGGAAATCCGTGACGGCAGCTTCGCCAAAAAATGGATCGAAGAGAACGAAAAAGGCTGCCCCAACTTTTTGGCAACGCGCCTGCGCGAGCAGACCCATCCAGTCGAACAGTTGGGTCCGAAGCTTCGGGCCATGATGCCCTTCCTCCAACCGATTGTTGCTCCCGGGCTGGCAACCAAGGCGGCGGCGTCAGAGAAATAGCCGCGATTTGCGACATTCTTGTGAAATCGCCGTGCGCGGCGTTGACACGCAAATCGTTTTGCGCAATTCTCTCCGCGCATGAAGAAGACCCCCGCACACGCTCCGCCGCCGGTTATCAATCTTCCGGAGCGCATTGAGCAGCTCAGCGCCAAGCGCCAGGAGGTTATTCGCCCAATCCTCGAACATCCGCGCGAATTCGTGCTTCTGAGCGTTCGCGCCGTGGCCAAGCGCCTGCACACCGATCCCGCCACCGTCGTGCGCATCGTTCGAGGGCTCGGCTTTTCCAGTTACCGCGAATTTCAGCATCACTTGCACGAACTTTCCCTCGCCTTCGCCACCTCTCTTGACACCATGCAGGCCGGCAGCCGCGATTCCAACATGCCCGCCTATGTGCGCGATTCCCTCGGCCAGGACCTCAAGAATCTGCAGGGCCTGAAAAACAGCCTCGACGCCCAGCGCCTCGCCGCCCTGGCCAAGCGTTTCTACGCGGCGCGCCGCATCCTCCTTCTCGCCAGCGATTTGGCCGCCACGCTCGCAGAATATCTGGAATATCAAATCAGCCTTCTCGGGCTGCCTATATTTTCCGCTACCTCCGCGGGCCGCATCACGCACTTGGTTCGCACCCTCACCAAACAGGATCTGGTCGTGGCGATCACCTTCCGCCGCGGTCTTCGCCAAACCGTCGAAGGCGTTCGGCAAGCCCGCGCCCACGGTGCCTACTGCCTCGGCATCTCGGACACCTACCTTTCCCCCCTGGCCCGCGAATGCGACGAACTCTTCATCGCCTCGACCGAGTCCACCTCTTTTGGTGCCTCCTACGTCGCTCCTCTTTCGTTGCTGAACGCACTGCTCGCCGCTTGCGCGCAGTATCGCCGCCCGCACACTCTCGCGCTCCTCAAGGAAATCGCCGAAGAGCAGCGCAGAGGCTTTCGCTGGTACAGCAGCTAGCTTCTTTTCCTTTACGAAAACAGCCCAATATTTCATCTGCAAACGCCCGCCGGTCAGTTATCATGTCGGTCGTTCCTATGGAACAACTTCCGCGCTACTTGGGCCGCTCGAAGATTTCGCCCTCGGCCCTCTCCATTACTCTTTTCACGCTATCCCTTTCTTTTTTCGCAGCCTCCGACTTTGCTCAAGTCGCCCCATTCGCTTTTCCCGGTCATAAACCCGCGGAT
>Ga0210406_10001791_pt1 | contig 25431 bp, 20 predicted proteins | sample IncBWC30MmetaG_FD_155454 | JGI IMG/M metagenome (GOLD analysis project Ga0210406, IMG submission 155454) | Forest soil microbial communities from Barre Woods Harvard Forest LTER site, Petersham, Massachusetts, United States - Inc-BW-C-30-M | ecosystem: Environmental > Terrestrial > Soil >... | reverse complement strand
CGATGCGGCTCCGGTCAGACGAATCCGGCGCAATGCCTCAACGCCGCGCTCGTCGACGGCGCCGCGCGCAGCGCCTGCATAGAGCAGACCGCGGATGGTGCATTCCTGGAGACCACCTTCGGTGATCCGCGATTTCAGCTCCGCAATGCGTTTTGCCAGGAGCTCGCGGTGCATCAGGGACTTCCCCGGCCTCCGCGGCCGAGCGGCGTCAGGGTTGACGCCGACCGCGGCCTGAAGCGCGGGCGATCCATAAATGGCAAGGAACATCGACTCCGAGGCTTTCTCAGTGGTCTCCCGCCAGGCGTCGAGCGCCTTAACGATCTCCGCGGAAACCTTCTCCTGAGCAACGATGAACGGATTGTCCGCTGCCGCGGGCTTGCGATGCTCGCGGACCTGCTCGGCGGCTTTCGCCAGCGGTGCCATCAAAGGATTGGCGTCGGTAAACGCCTCGTACTGCAGGCGTCCGGTATCAAAGCGCTTCATCGCCTCGGCGACCTGCGGCGTGAAGATCGCCTTGACCATCGGCTGCATGAAGGCGCGATAGAGCGAAAGATTGATTTCGGAGACTCGCGCGGCGGTGGCAAACCGGCGCTCGTCCTCCGGTGAATTGCCGCCCATGGCACGGATATCATCCAGCGTCCGCGCCTCGCAGCGCATGTTCCAGTCACCCGATATGAGATCGGGATTGACGGTGTCGCCGGATTTTCGCGTGAACGTCGCCTCGTAGAGGCCGGGAGGCAGTATATCGATCAGGTCGATATTGCTGGAGAACTCGCTGTGCTCCTTCTTTGCGACGCCGCCGGAGACGAAGATTCCGAGATGGCCGACGGTCTCGTGGACGGTATAGACAATGGTCTGGCCGAACGACCTGATCTCGTCGACGTCGTCGTAGAGGTCGAGGATCCAGCCGAGCGCTTGCTGCGGCGGCGTGATGTTGTCGCCCTTCGAGCAGAACACCACGATCGGCGAGCGAATGTTGCGAAGATCGACGGCCGTGCCGTCGGAGGTCTCGATGCGTCCGGCGGCCAGATTGTTGCCGACAAACAGTTCGTCGACGATGAACTGGATTTCCTCGGCATTGAGGTTGACGTGTCCGCCCCACCACTTCTCGAATTCGAGGTAGCGCTTCGCTTCGGTATCGACCCTGGAGTAGACGTTGTATTGCTTGGTCCACAGCGTGTTGGCCGGATTCTGGTTCTCGAAATTGGCGACCAGCTTGCCGCCGTCGAACGTACCGCCGCCCATATCGCTGGTCAGCGCCGTCAGCCAGCTTCCGCCCAGCAGACCGCCCGAATAGCGCATCGGATTTTGTCCACGCACACCCGCCCAATACGACAGCGGCGCGCCGGCTAGGATAATCGGGCCGAACAGCTCCGGCCTAATCGAGGCCAGGATCATGACCGCCCAGCCGGCCTGGCAGTTGCCGATCACGCACGGCTTGCCGTCGGCGTCGGGATGAAGCGATATGACTTTTTCAAGGAACGCCGCTTCGGCTTTGGCGATATCCTCGATGGTCTGGCCCGGCATCGGATCGGGCGTGAAGCCGACGAAATAGCAGGGATGCCCCGCTTTCATCGCAACGCCGATCTCGCTGTCGGCCTTGAAGCCGCCGATGCCCGGACCATGTCCGGCCCTCGGATCCACCACCACGAAGGGGCGGCGCTTCATATCGAGCTCGACGCCCTTCGGCGGCACGATGCGCACCAGCAGATAGTTCACCGGCCGCTTCAGCGTGCGTCCGTCGATCACAAGCTCCGCGGCGTAATCAAGAACATGAGGGACCGTCTCGGCCAAGTGCTCGCGATACTGATTGCTGCGCTGGCGCATCACGTCGCAGAACAGAACGCTGCGCTGGGCTGCATCTACCATGTATTCGAGGGCGGGACCGAAAAGGCCGAGGGACGGCGTGCTGCCTGCCGCCTGCTGATTGTCGCTGGACATATTTCAGTTCCATCTTTTCGAGGTTTCCTAATCCTCCAGTTAGGCGATGCAGCGAGGCAGGTGTTGATCTATCTCAACAGACCCTTTGACGAGCGCCTTATTTTTGACTTCGAAATCCTCGGAAATCCGCCGCAAACAGCGAACATTCAGGAGTTTCATCATGAACATCGACGATCTGCTGCCATCAGCCAAAGACATCCGGAAACAATCCGCACTCAAGGAGGCTGAAAAAGCCGAGGCGGAAATGCGCCAGATGGCCGCCGCCGAAGCCGAAAAGCAGTCCTTGATCGATGAACTCTCCAAGCCTTCGGGACTTTCCGAGGAAGAAAAGGTCAAGCGTGCTTCCACAGTGATCCAGCGCGCGGTGAGAAATGGCCTGCATGAGATCCAAGTCTACCGGTTCCCGAACATCCTTTGCTCGGACCGCGGTCGAGCGATCAACCAGATGGAAAAAGGCTGGGAAAACACGCTCACCGGAATTCCAAAGGAGATTTATGAGCTCTGGAGGGACTACCTGCAGCCGCGCGGCTACAAGATCGCCTATCAGATCATCGACTTTCCTGGCGGCATCCCAGGCGATATCGGCATTACGCTGAGTTGGTAAAGTATCCGCGGATCCAACGGGCAAACGCTCATGGCCAATGAAAAAGACTCCAGGATGAAGCGCAAGCCCTATGAAAAGGAGCTGCGCAAACTTCAGGTCGAGCTTTGCCATCTTCAGCGGTGGGTAACGACCAAAGGACTACGGGTCATCATCCTGTTCGAAGGACGCGATGCCGCCGGCAAGGGCGGCACGATCAAGGCGATTACCGAAAAAGTAAGTCCGCGCATATTCCGGACGATAGCCCTCCCCGCTCCTTCCGATCGGCAAAAAACCCAGATTTTCTTCCAGCGATACATGCCATACCTTCCGGCCGCGGGCGAAATCGTCATCTTCGACCGAAGCTGGTACAACCGGGCCGGCGTCGAATACGTCATGGGCTTTTGCACCAAGCAAGAGCACGAGCGTTTCCTCGATCTTTGTCCGGAGGTCGAAAAATACATCGTCGACGGCGGAATCATTCTGATCAAGTTCTGGCTGGAAGCCGGCATGGAGGAGCAGGAGAAGCGGTTCGCGGCCCGGATTAGCGACCCACTGAGACAGTGGAAACTCAGCCCGATGGATCTCGAGTCCTATCGGCGCTGGTACGAATATTCCAGGGCGCGCGATCTGATGTTCAAGGCCACCGATTCGAAGCATGCGCCGTGGTACGTCGTTCGCTCCGAAGACAAGAAGCGCGCGCGACTGAACTGCATCTCGCATCTGCTGAAGGCGATCCCGTACAAGCGGCTGTCGCCCGAACGGGTCAAATTGCCAAAGAGATCCGACAAGGACCGGTACAACGACCACACCACCTTGCGCCGAATGAAGTTCGTGGCCGAGCGGTATTGAACTCGTCAGCCAGTACCCGTTGAACAGGTGGAACCAGCGCAGCGACGAGCTGCCAACGTGTTGGCTCACCCTCCAAGTGTCGGAAGCTATGCGATCGCTGCACAGATTCTCTACTACCGCCTGCTTGCCGCAACAGCCTACGGGCTTGGCTTAGCGAGCTGCGCCGATTGCAAACGCTTCACGAATGCTGGAGAGCAAATGAAGCAGATCGCCGAAGGGGTGATGTCTGCTGCGAAGGATGCATCGGAGAGGAAGTCTTAGCCGACGCTCCATGCCTGACCGCATGCCGGCGCGGCGGCGTGTCGCTGCAGTTGGTCAGTGGCCGGCTTCAATCTGCCCCAGCGCGGCGTGAAGATACTCATCCATCTTCTGAGCGACCTGCTGCTGCGCGATGCCCTTCGGCGCCAAGTCTTTTGATACCTTGCGCAAGATATCGTCACTGGTTTGACTCTCCAGGTTAGCGGTCACGAGTTCATTCGCGTAGGCCACGGCGGCATCTCCGGTCAGGCCGAGCTGACCCGCAGCCCAGCTGCCCAGCATTTTGTTGCACCTTGCCGTGACCTTGAACCTCAGCTCTTCATCGTGGATGAATTTAGCCTCAAAACCCTGTTCGCGTTTGTCGAAGGTTGTCATGATTTCAGTCCCAACTGCATTCGGATGTGTTGTCGCCTCTAGAAGGCGGTGGTGGGTGCCAAACTTATATGGATGGACTTGTAATGGTCGAGCAGCGCAATGGCGCGATCAAGTTCACCGCCGGCCGGTTGCTTCTCCAGGCCTTGCTGGATTTCCTCAATCTTCGACCTGAGTGCGGCAAGGTCAAAGTCTTCAACGGATGAGGCAGAATCCGCCAGGATCGTAAGCTGCTCGTCCGAAAATTCGGCCAAGCCTCCCAAAACTACGAATTTTTCGCTGACGTTCCCAGCCATTGCCGTCACGATCCCCGGGCGAAGCATTGCAACGATCGGTGCGTGGCCGGAAAGGACGCCGAAATCGCCCTCAACGCCAGGCAGGTCCACCTGATCGACCTGGCCGGAAAACAACAGGCTCTCGGGCGATACAAGGCTCAGCTGGAAGGTCGACATAGCGCTTTCCTCTCGTCCGACGGATAGTCCGTCCGGACTTCAGGCCGAATTGCAAAGTTTTCTGAGCATGAGGCGGATTGAGGCGAGACGCAAGAACTGGAGCTAAAAACTGGAGCTAGAGCTTCTAAGCTCATCAAAGATTGAACGAATTTCTTGATTCGGCGCAACGCACAGAGTTCGATACGTATCCAGGAACCCCAGCCACCGCTTTTTCACAATGCGTGCAGCTCTGCAACGGTTGCAAACGTCGATTTGCGGGCGTCAAAAAGTGACTTCAAAAAACAATTTATCCTCGACCACGTTCTCGGTCGTGGCCGGCTTGGGCTTGTCCACCCGCAAGACCACACCCTTCGCTTGGCTGTTGAGCGCGGCGACGAGTTCGTCGAGCGGCATCTTGCCCCAGCGTTTCTTGACCGCCATCTCATGGTCGACCGGAATCATCGCGACCCGCAGCCGTTCCATCTCCTCAAGGCCCTGCGCTTTCAGCGTCGCGTTGTGGCTGCCATGGTGGCCGACCTTGTAGAAGATCGCGCGCTTGAGCAGGTCGGGCCCGGTAACGGTTTTGCCGTCCACCGTCCATGAGCGGTCCTGCCAGGACAGCCAGTTGCCGACCTGGGCGTCAGCTGCGAACAACAGCACATCGCGATCATTACCGGGCAATTCGATCGCGATCACGAGGCTGGTATTGTTGGTCAGGCTGTCGAGTTGCAGCGCCAAGTCGGACGCCCCGCCGAGCCAATCGGCATCGATCCGCCGCCACGCATCGGGCGCGGCGTTGCCCGGCTGCCAGTAATTCTTCCTGAAGAAATCGAGTTCAGGCGCCGATTGCGCGTAGGCGAACGGAATTTCATATTGCTGGTCGAATGGACGGCCGTCGTCGGTGTCGCCCAAAGCAGTACCCGCGCCATCCATGAACATCCGAAAACCGTCGAGCGCCAGACCGTAGGTTTCCTTGTTTGTCGCCGAGGGGTTGATCTTGCGCAGCATCTTTTCGTCGTAGGGCGGCCCGAGCACATAAAAACGCGCATTGATGCCCGCGGGCACGACCGGCGGATCGGTCGGCAAGCAATAGCGCGGCTTGGAAGGCTTCGCCTTGGCCCGAACATTCTCGAGTGCCTCTGCGGTCGTCGGCCCCTTGGCCGCGCCGAAGAATTCCAGAATTCCGCCGAGCTCCGCCACGCCGTCCGAATCTCCGGCCAGTTGCATCTGGCTCAATCCCATCCGCAGGGCGGCAAGCGCCTGGCCTTTTTCCTGCTTCAGTTTCTGGGTCAGCTGGTCGTCGGGGTTTTCGGTCCAGGCGAGCCAGACCTGCCCGACTTTCGTCAGCTTGTCGAAAGATGGCTTGGCCTGAACGAAGCCGGAGAGATGGTCCCAGTGTTCGTGGGTCGCGATCAACAGATCGATCTCCCCGCCGGTAACGGCGACAATGTTGTCCATCACCTGCGTCATGATGGTGCCGGGATCGGCGGTGCCGAGCACGACGCCGCAGTCGATCATGACGTAGAATGGCCGGCTGCTGCCGTCGGTGCGCGGCAGCGAGATCAGGAAGCAGTCGCCTAGACCCTGGCGATACATTCTCACCTTGGCCCGGTAAGGCGAAGCCGACGTCGCCACTGCGGTTGCCGCGCCCTGCGCCGCCGGCGCCCCACGCCGGATTCGCCGCGGCGCCGCCGATTTGCCGGCCGATATCCTGGCTACCGTCTTCTTTGCCGTACGCGCCAATGGACTTCTCCTATCCGTGCACGTGATGCATCAAAGCGAAGGGCTCGCGCACCGCAGCTCTGTCAGCAAAGTAATTGGCATGCAGCCCGTCGCTGCTCGCCATGCCGAACTTCATCTGGTCGGCAAAGCGGTAGGGACTGTCGACCTTCTTGCGGACCATGTAGCGGACCTCCGCCGTCGCGAGGTCGATGATCAATGTGCAGCCGCCGCGGAATCGCGCGCCCGGCATTGCCGTCGGCCGAAACGTCTGTGTGATTTCGACAACGAGGTCGGAGCGTATGTTGCCTTCCGGGCCGACCCGCCGCACCGGCCGCACCGAGTGAACCTCGATCTTGCGGAGCTCGCCGTCCTGATCGCCGATCTTGAAGTCCTGCTCCTTGGCGATTCGAAGCAGGCCTAACGCCGCCATCTCATCGCCATTGACCTCGTCCTTGTTCATCAGCCAGTCCCAGAAAATCCCACGGTTCTTCTCCGACAGCTCGTAGGCGTCTTCTCGCTTGCTGTTCAGATCCCAACCGGTCAACATCTTCTTGAGGACATCTCGCACCTTTTCCTGCCGCAACGGCAACGGCGGCGCTTCCCAAAGCAGGCTGCCGGGCGACAGATGCTTCACATCGCTGGGGTAAATGCCGCGATCACGGAATGCTTCGATAAATGCCGTGCGATATCCAAGTTTGTCGTATGGCACGAGATCGGTATCAGCCGTAATCAATGCGCGCAGATACTCCCCGAAGAAGATGTCGACCGGCGGGCAATAATCCAGCGCCCGAATGCATATGTTCAGAATCTGCGCGGCGACCTTGCTCGCTTCGCGCGCCAGCCGATTGACCAGATCCACGGAGATCGCACCGGGGGGCAAGACGCCGGTGCCGTTGGTCGCCAGCCGCAGGAGATCGGCGGTTCGGCGCTTGTAGATCTGCAGGAACGCATCGAACACCGCGGCGACAAGGACGGCGCCGTGGGCATGGGGTTCGTCTTTTGTATCCTCATAATCGGTTTGCTTTGGCCAGCGGCGAACCCATTTGGCGTCGCCCGCACTACCATCCTTCGGCGGTTCCACTTCGCCGATATAATCGCGCAAGGCACCGTAACGGCCGGTCGCCTCGCCGAACTGGATGGCGAGCTGCCCGAGCAGGTTCTGCTGTTCGAGGTCGCCGCGCGTTGCCGCGATCTGATGGGAGAGCGCTTCGGGAAGCGTGAAGTGCTGGAATATCGCGACGATATCGGCAAAGGCCTCGTGAAAGGCGAATACGTCCGGATTGGTCGCTTCACGAAACCGCCGGTGAACGCCATCGAGCAAGGCGTGGGTCGTCTCGTGAGCCACGACATCGTGAGAAACCGCCGTGAAGACCACGCTGCCTTTCATCAGCCCCTCTCCGCTGGAGGCCGGGGCGGTAAAATAGCCGAGCAACAGCGCCTTGTGCTCCGGACTGTAATAGGCATTCTTCGCGCGCAGCGCGTGCGGGTAGATGCGTAAGCGGTCGACATATTCCGTGGTCGTTTCCTTGCCCTCGTGGCGAATCTCGCGCGGCGCCCACAGCGCGACGCGGCCCAGCGCCTTTTCGAAATGTTCGATCGTCTTCATCGCCACCGCGTAGGCCATCTGCTGATGGAACTGCGGGCTGGCTTCGGATGGTGTCAGGCCCGATCTCGTCAGGATATACGGGTCGTTCAGGTCAACCGGCGCGTAGCAACATTGGCTCGCCGGGTCGACGTCGATCACCTCGATATATTTGCCGATCGGACCCGGCTTCAGGTCGTCTTCCCAGCGCACTTCGAGCGTGCCTTCGTTGATACCGACGGTATCGAGCTTGGCGCCGAGCGCCGGATCGTAGGCATAGACACGCAACGGCCGATGAGCCGGGATCGGCACGCGGGGATTGACCGCGTGGTCCAGATGCAGTTGCTCGATCGCGTTCAACCCGCGCGGCGGGCTTACGGGGACGCTGACTTGCGCGCCCTGGACGGAGCCGCTCAGCGCCTGGCGCAATGCCTTTGAGGCGCGCGGGTCGGCGGCCAGGGCTTCCGCGAGGCGGCGCAGCTCCCCCGGTGAGGCATGAGCCGGATCGGCCGGCATGACGCTTTCGATCGCGGAGTTCTGCGAGAGCTGCAGCGCCTCGAGTTCCAGCATCTCTTGCTGCGGCCCCGCCGCGGCTTGCATGCCTAGACCGGTCACGACCTGCTGAATCGGAAATGAAACCGTGTCGCGGGAAGTCTGGCGCAGCACGGCTGCCGCCGCCGGCGCCTTCGCGAGCGCTTCGTTGGCGCGCAATTGGCCCTGTCCAAGGCGTTTGACTTGCTGCTGATCGCGATCGGCGCTGTCGAACAGCGCGCCGCGGATCGCCTCGACCCGCATCCACGCTTGCGGATAGGCATCAACCGTGGCCCGGTTCTTTTGCAGCCAGATCGCCGCGGCGGCTGCGACCTGCGGGGTTGCGGCCGACGTTCCCTGGCCATCGAAATCGACGATATCGCGGCAGCCGAAGCGCGCCCACGGCACGTTCGGGGTGGGCGCGGCAATCGCCGTCGTCATTTTGCTGTCGGGACCATAATTGCCGGCCATCAGGCGAATGCCGAGATCGGCATAGGGCTTGCCGTCCGCCATCACGCCGCAGGCGGCGACGACGCGGTTAAACCGCGCGGGGTAGACGATGTTGTGGGTCGGCAGGTTGCCAAAATTGTTGCCGGCGGCGGTGACGATGAAGACGCCCTGCTCGTACAGCGCATTCACCGCATCCGCCCACGCCTGCGAGGCCAGGCCGCCCATGCTCATGGTGATGATGTCGACCCGATTGGGGCCGTTGGCATTGAGCGAATGCACATAGTCGAACGCCTTTGCGATCGCACTGTTGCTGAACAGCACGACCCGGTTGGCGACCCGAACCGGCACGATTTCCGCAAACGGCGCGCCGCCCAGCAATGATTGTCCCGGCAGCGCGGTGCCGGCGAGGATGGAAAGCGTGCCGGTGCCATGGCCGAGATTGGTGAGGAGCCCGCTGGTCTGGTCGCTCGCATCGTTCGGATTGTCGTCATCGACGAAGTTGTGCCCGAGATCCCGCCGCAGCCGTTTTGGCAAAGTATCGTGATTGGGGTCGTAGCCGGTGTCGAAATGCGCGATCCGCACTTTCGATGCCACCTGCGGGCCGCCGATCGCGGCAATGGCGCTGTCAAATTGCGAGTGCGAGGCGGCACGGAACCAATAGGGGTTGCCTTCGCTGGGGAAATCGGAACTTTGCGGGTCCGCGCTCTCGCATGACTGCACCAAAGACTGGCCGCCTTCGGCGGAACTACCCGTAATCCATCTTTGCTCGAGGTCAGGCTCGGCGAATGTGGGCGCCGGCGCGCCGGCGACGCCGAATCCCTGCTGCATCAGCGCGTGACAGATGTCCCAACTATTGGCTTCGGCAAATCCAGGCGGCGGCGTCAGGATGTGCCAGACGTCGCCGCTGGCGGCGCCGAACGCCGGTTGGGCGTCGATGCTGTGGAACAAGCGGGCGGCCCTGAACGTCACCGCTGAAACGCCGAAGGTGAGCTGCGGCGCGGAAAGCCCCGGCGCAGCCTTGACTAATATGCGCTGCATCAAAATGCTCCATCCGGGCGGTCAACCCGAAATGCCCGGCGTCGCTGCGTCAATATCGAACTATAAATGACTTCGCCTTCAGCGTGTGTGATCTGAATAACATATCCAGCCGAAAGGTCGATCTTTACGAGTATTGCAGGTAAATAACCGCTAGGCGTGCCGATGCCCGTTGCAGGCGGAAGAGGCGCTGCGCTTCAAACCGGCGGCGTGCCGTGGGTATGGAAGGACTCGATCGTCTTCAAGCCCCAGGCCTGGCCCTTCTTGCGTTCCTCCTCGCTCCACACGATCGGCTTCCAGTCCGGCGCCAGGATCAGCCGCGCGCCGGCATTGGCGACCTCGACCCGGTTGCCGCCGGGCTCGTAGACATAAAGGAAGAAGGTCTGCTGGATCGCGTGCTTGTGCGGACCGGTCTCGATGAAGACGCCGTTCTCGAGAAAGATGTCGGCGGCGCGCAAAATCTCTTCGCGGCTGTCGAGCGCGTAGGTGACGTGATGGAATCGGCCGGGCTTGCCGAAGTGGTCGCGCGTATAGGCGAAATCGTAGCTCTTGTTCGACATCGTCATCCACATCGCCGCTTCCGTGCCGTCATTGAGCACGATCTGCTCGGTCAGCCGGCAGCCGAGATAATTTTCGAAGAAGAGGCGGTTGGCCTTGATGTCCACCGCAAGGCAATTGAGGTGATCGAGGCGGCGGACATTGACGCCACGCGCCGGAAAGCGCTGCGCCTGGTTCTTCAGCGCCGGCTTGAGCTCCGGCGGCGCCTGGTACCACTCGGTCTCGAAGTACAGCTCGATGATGTGACCGTCGGGATCGCGGCAGCGGAACGCCGGCCCCTGCCCCATATCGCCGTCGGTCCAGCCGATCTCGAATTCGCAGCCTTTGAGCGCGGCGACGCGGCGTTGCAGCGCCTGCGGGCTGCGGGCACGCAACGCCATGTGCTCCATCCCCGACGTCTTTGACGCCGTCAGCTTCAGTGAATAGCGCTCGTAATCGTCCCAGCCGCGCAAATAGACCGACTCGCCTTTTTGGCCGCTGACGGTCATGCCCATCACGTCGACAAAGAATTTCAGGCTCTCGTCGGGTTTTGGCGTCAGCAACTCCATGTGGCCGAGATGGGCGAGATCGAAGATCGGCTCTGGGTTCATTCTGCAATCTCTTTCTCTAGCACGGTGTAGGGTGGGCAAAGCGCAGCGTGCCCACCGTTTCAGGGATTGTGGTGGGCACGGCGCGATGCGCCTCTGCCCACCCTACGACTACGATGTCCGCGTCACGTCGTCGAACAGTTCTTCGACCGAAAACGCGCGTGGAATAAGCCCCTGCTGGGCGGTGTAGTGCGTGATCAGCTGCAGCGAGCGATGCATCTCATCCGCGCTGAACCGCGGCGCGGCCGGCGAGGCCCTGGCGGATTCCGCAAGCAGCCGATGAACCTCGCATACGATCTCGGGATTTTTTTCGGACAGCGACCGGCTAACCACCACCATGTGGTTGATCGGCAAGACACCATGCCTTGCAAACCATACATTTTCCTCGCTAGCCGCATCCGGAAATAGCGGCTTCAGGCCCGGGTGCTCAACTTTCTCCCCGAGCACCGCATCGAGTTCCCCCTCGAGCAGCATCTCGATGATCTGCTTGCCTGCGGGCGCGCGCGCGGTCGTGTCGCGAAATTCGGCGACGTGCGCCTCCTCGAAGGTGACCCAATCAATCGAGCTCAGGTCGACCCGATAATCGTTGGCCAGGATGCCGCGCAGCCAGGCGCCGGTCGTGGTGGTGAAGGAGCGAATGCCGACGCGCCTGTTATTCAAGTCGCAAGGTATCAACGTTCCGAATTTTGCGTTGTAGAGGGCGTACTCATGCTGAAACCGCGCCACCACCACGTTGGGCAACAGCACCATCGGCTTGCCAAAACTTTTCGCCATCAGATAGGTGACGATCGCCATCTCGGAGACGTCGAACGCCCCTTCCCGTACCATCGGCTTAAAACCCTTGTTGGTCGGCGAATAGTCGACGAAATCGAAGGCGACCAGATCGGACGTGATCGAACCGTTCTTCAGCGCGGCCGTGCCGGGATGGTCGCCGAGCAAGGTGCGCAGGTGCATCGCCACCTCAGTCGGACTCCGGCTCGTCGAGATAGACGAGGCCCGCTTTCGCAAGCGGCTCGCGCATATTGTACATGTCGAGCCCGAGCACGCCTGCGGCAAGCTGCTTGCGCTTGCCCTCCTCGTCGGCGTGGCGCTTTTCGCCCTTGATCACGACCTCGGCGGCATCCTTGCGGCCGACGACGACGACGCCGTCGTCATCGGCGACCACGGCATCGCCGGGCATAACGTTAACGCCGGCGCAGACGACGGGAACGTTGACGACCCCGAGCGTCGCCTTGACGGTGCCCTTGGCGGAAATCGCCTTTGACCACACCGGAAAGCCCATTTCACGGAGTGATTTTGCATCGCGGACCCCGGCATCGATCACTAGTCCAGTGACGCCGCGCGCCATCAGCGAGGTCGCCAGCAGGTCGCCGAACATGCCGTCGCTATTGTCGGCGGAACAGCCGACCACCAGGATGTCGCCGGGCTTGCACTGCTCCACGGCGACATGGATCATCCAGTTGTCGCCGGGATGCACTAGCACCGTCACGGCCGTGCCGGCCGCTTCGCCGCCAGCCCACACCGGGCGCAGATAGGGTTTCATCAGCCCGAAACGGCCGTACGCCTCGTGCACGGTGGCGACGCCGAGCGCGCCGAGCCGTTTGACCAGCGCCGCATCCGTGCGGCGGATGTTTCGGATCACAATTGTTTTCACGCCAATTCCTCCACCGCCATCGGAAACAGCCGCTGATAGGCCTCGCCATAGGTCATCGCCTTGCCCGAATTGCGCCCGCCCTGCATGCCGCGCTGCAGCGCGACCCGCTCGTAATAGGCCCAGAGATGCTTTTGGGCGGCCAGGATCTCGAACGTCCTGCGCTTTAAGTCCCAGACCTCGTCGATGTTGAGGATCACCTGCGGCTTGAAGTTGCACATCTCGGGCTGATGCGGCTCGAACAGGAAGACCGGCGGCGCGTTGTAATTATAGTCGGCCTGCGGCTTGTGGCCCATCGCCTGCGCCACGATCCGCGCCTCCTGGGCATACGCCGCGGCTGCCGGATGATCGACGTTGTAGGGATCTTCCAGCGAATGGGTGAGAACAAAACTCGGATTGAGCTCGCGGTAGATGTCGATCAGCCGCTCCCTATGGGCCTCGCCAAGACGCAACGGATAGTCACCAGCGTCGAAGAATTCGATCTCGGCGCCGAGCGCGGCCGCCGCCCGTTCCGCCTCGTCCCTGCGGCCGGCCTTGACCTTTTGAAGCGTCATGCCCGGCTCTCTCCAGGCAAACTGGGATTCGCCGCGCTCGCCGAACGCCAGGCAAACGATCTTGACGCGATAGCCTTTTTTGGCGTGCAGCGCGATCGCGCCGCCGGCGCGCCAGACAAAGTCTCCCGGATGGGCTGAGACCACCAAGCCCGTCTTTGCCATGGCGTTCCTCTCGCATTACGCATTTTTGATGATCGAGCGTATGTCGGCTCGGCTCGAAACGCAAAGTCCGATGCCGAAGGTATCTATCGATGGTGTTGCCGTGCCGCCACCGAGGCGCTTTAAGGACCTGTCCTGAGCCCCATCACGCGCTCGTCATGACAGCTTTAGTTGACGATGGCGCCACGAGAGCTGAAATTCCGCGTGATGCAATCGCAATTCACCGTCATTGCTTACTACTCGTGGCTGGTGCTCGCGCTGGTTTGGCTGCCGGGCTACTTCCTGAGCAAGAGCACGTCGACTGTGCCGAATCTCGCGCTGCAGATTCCCGCGACTGCGCTGCTCGTCATTAGCTTTGTTTTCTTGCTTGATCCGTGGATGCGCTTTCTGAATTTGCCGATCACGCCGCAGGATGCGCCTTTCGGCATAGTCGGTCTTGCGCTTGATCTCGCCGGGGTCGGTTTTGCCATTTGGGCTCGCCTTATTCTTGGCGCCAACTGGTCTGGAATCGTCGTGACCGCGAAACAGGGGCACGAGCTCGTTCAAACCGGCCCCTATGCCATCGTTCGTCACCCGATCTATGCCGGAATTTTGCTCGCCATGATCGGCACGGCGCTGACCGAGGGAAGGTTGGCGAGCTATATCGGCCTTCTGGCCGGCTTCGTCGCGATCATGATCCGCGTTGGCATCGAGGAACAGCTCATGAGCCGGCATTTCCCGACGACATACGAGGCCTACCAGCGGCGCACCTGCAAGCTCGTCCCGTTCGTGTGGTGAGCCCGTCGATGTTGCAAAAATCGAAGGCGGTATCGATCAAACCTTCGCACGCGCATGGCGCTTTTCGCCGCGCGGCTGAAGCGCCGGCGAATCGACGCTCGGGGCGATCAGCGCGGCGATCTCGGCGGCTGAAACCGGCCTGCTGAACAAAAATCCCTGCAGCTCGTCGCAGGAGCCGGCCTTCAGGAATGCGCTTTGTCCCTCGGTCTCGACGCCCTCGGCGACGATCGTCAGGCCCAGCGCCTTGCCCATCGAAATGATCGCAGTCGTTATCGCGCGATCCTCCGGGTTGTTGTCGAGATCGCGAACGAAGGACCGGTCAATCTTGATGGTGTCGATCGGAAACTGTTTCATCATGGACATCGATGAATAGCCCGTGCCGAAATCGTCGATGGCAAGGCGTACACCCCGCGCGTGCAACGCGGCCAGCAGTTTGATCGCCCGTTGGACGTTTTGCATCACCATGCTTTCGGTGATTTCGAGCTCCAATAGCGCCGGCTCAAGTCCGGTCTGCTGCAAGACCTCGTCGATGTCGTGCAGCAGATTTTCGTCCTGGAACTGGCGGGGCGACAGATTGACGGCGATCGAGAACGGCGGCAACCCCTGCTTCTGCCAGGCGATCGCCTGCTCGCAGGCCGTCTTCAGGACCCAGCGTCCGATCGGCACGATCAGCCCGGTTTCCTCGGCGAGCGGAATGAATTTCACCGGCGGCAGATTGCCGAGATCGGGGTGGTTCCATCGGAGCAGCGCTTCGACACCCGAGACGGCGCCGGTTCGCACGTTCAGCTTGGGCTGATATTGCAGCGTGAACTGATTGAGTTCGAGCGCGCGCCGAAGATTGGTTTCGAGGACCAGGCGCTCGATCGACTGGCTCCTGATTTCCGGCGAATAGAAGCGGAAATCGTTCTTTCCGTCTCCTTTCGCGGCATACATCGCTATGTCGGCGTTCTTGGTCAGCATATGACCGTCCTCGCCATGGTCAGGATAGATGGCGACGCCGATGCTTGCCGTGGTTCGGCACTCGTGGCCGGCGACGTCCATCGAAGCAATGAGGTTGGCGAGGATCTTGCGAGCCACGACCTCGACCTGCCCCGCGTCGTTCACGCCATTGAGGATCGCGACGAATTCGTCGCCGCCGAGGCGAGCGACGACATCGCTTTCACGAACGCTGCTGCGCAGCCGGCTCGCCGCCTCGATCAGCAACTGGTCGCCGGCGGCGTGTCCCAGCGAGTCATTGATGATTTTGAAACGGTCGAGGTCGATGAACAGCACCCCGCATTTGCGCCGCTCGCGGCGCGCGACAGCGATCGATTGTTCGAGCAACTGCATGAACATCACGCGATTGGGCAGACCGGTGAGCGCGTCATGGGTGGCCAGATACTGGATGCGGCGTTCGGCTTCGATCTTTTCGTCGCGGCTGTCAAAATTGCTCACCGCGAGCGAGACGTTTTCGGAGAGGCGCTTCAGCAGCTCGGTGAAATCGGATGTAAACGCGTCCTTCTCTCCCGCCATGATCAAGAGCACGCCGATGGTCTGGCCCCGGCTGAACAACGGCAAGGCGGCCGCGGCATGCGGTATGACGTGCTCGCTCTGCCGCGGCACGCGCGACTCGAAGTTGTTCTCGATGCAGGGCTTGGCGGTCCGAAAGGCCGATCCGACGATGCCGCCCGCTTCACTCAGGTCATCCTTGATCGCAAAGCGCTGGCTTCTGATGAGGCCGGAATTCGGCCCGGCGGTTCCGCCAACCTCGAAATGCTCCTGATCGGGCGATGCAAGCAGGACCGAGGTCGAAGTGAACTTGCCGCCGCCCGCCGTGTTTTCGCAAAGCATCCGAAACAGCTCTTCGCGATTGTTCGCCCGCATGATGGCTTCGTTGGTCGCGCTCAATGCCGCGAACATCCGGACGTATCGATCCTTCTGTTCCTCGCGCTGGAAGCCCTCGATGCCGAAAGAGACGTTTTCCGCGATATCGCGCATCAGCTGCTGGATACCCTCGTCTCCGGTCCCCGAGGTGCGGCCAAAGAAGAAAAAGATGATTCCGACCGACCGGCCGGCTACGATCAACGGCGCGGCGGCGCCGCCATAGGGGCTGCGCTTGTGATCGGCCTGATTGCTGGTCCGGCTGTCGGCCAACAGATTGTAAGTGATCATGAGCTTCTGCTCGCGAAACGCCGGGCCCGCGAGACCTTGACCGTACGGATTGTCGGGATCGATCGACGCCTTCATGCGGCTGATCGTTTCCATTCCCTGCCCCGCCGCGGCGACCAGCTTCAACCAGTGTGAATCGGGCTGCGACAGGAGGATCGCGGCCGCGCCGAGCGACTTACCCCCCTTGGCGACCGACTCGCAAACCGTCTGGAACATCTGCGTCGTATTTTGCGCCCGTAGGATCGCCGTATTCGTTGCGCTTAGCGCGGCGAACATATCGGTCAGCCGACGGTTGGCGCGCTCCATCTGCTTGCGCTGTTTTTCGCGCTCGAAGCCCTGCAGCGCAAACGAGACGTTTTCGAGCATGCGCTCCAGCAAGGCGACGATGTCATCGGTGAACGAGTGCGCGGTTTCGACAAAGAACAGGAACACACCGATGCTGGCGCCGTCCTGCAGCAGCGGGACCGCCGCCGCCGCGCCTATTCTGTCTGTGCGGCCCTCGCGCAGCCAGGGCTGTAACCTCGGATCGTTTTGATAATCGTTCGAGACACAGGACTTAGCGGTACGGAATGCCGTACCTGCAAGCCCATGACCGCGGTCGGAATCCGAATTGACCGAAATCCTCAAATTTGGAAGCGGACTGCCCGCCTCGAGCCCGGCGGCAGCCACGCATTCCAGCCAGCCATCTTGCTGAGGAAGGAGGGTTATGGCCACTCTCATGCCGACTTGCACGGCGGCATCACAGACGCGTTGAAACAGCTCGTCCTGCGCCGTGGTGCGCAAAATGGCTTCGTTGGTCGCGCCGAGCGCGGCGTAGACAAGCTCTCGATTCATCTGCGCAATGGGTCCCCCGATTGCGACAGCGTAGGAATCTACATGCTAACGTCAAACGACTAATCATCGTGAATAAAACGTAAATTTTGCGATGCCGCCGCTAGCGCGCATTCGCCGGCGCGTGCAGGTGCCACAAATCCGCACGCCAGTGCAGCACGATGACCAGCATGAGCGCCAGCCCCGAGGCCGCGTAAAGCGTTCCGGTCGCGGCAAACCCGATCAGGTCGATCAGGCTGCCGGCCGCCAATAGACCAAGCGGCAGGCCGTAGATCACCATCATGCGAACGCCCATCACCCGGCCGCGGAAATGCTCGCTCGCACTGCGCATCAAGATGACCGCGATCGAAATCATGGTCAGACTTTGCGAGAATCCTGCCAGCATCAGGCAAGCCATCGCGGCCGGCACGGTTTGTATCTCGGCGAACACGAGCAGCATCGCATACCACGCCACGGCGGCGCCGATCATCAGCCGGGCCACCCGGATGCCGCCGGTCAGACTGAGTACCATCGAGCCGATCAGCGAACCGATCGCAAAACTCGCAGAGAGATAGCCAAGCGCGGTCTGCTGCGCGCCGTAGATCTCGCGCACGATATAGGGCAGCAATCCGTTGGACAACGGAAAGGCCGTGAGATTGGCGAGGAAGGCGATCCACATCGCGGCGCGCATCCTGGGCGTGGTCCAGACAAAGGCGAGGCCTTCCTTCAGGTCGCGCAGCGGCGAGCGGTACAGCGGGCCGTCAGCGAACTCGTCGGCGGGGTGCGGCCTTGCCGGCGCCACGACGCAGAGCGTCAACAGCGTTGCAACCAGATAAAGGACGACGATCGCCACATAAGCCGGCCCGATGCCGAGCGCGGCGAACAGTCCGGCGCCGCTCAGCGCGCCCGCGATCCGCGCGGTATCCATCGTGGTTCGCGACACACTGATGGCGCCGATCAAGAGATCGTGCGGCATGATGTTGGCAACCAGCGCGCTGCGTACGCCGAGATCGGACGGCCGCACCAGACCCATGATCGACACGATGACCATGACCCAGGCAGGGGTCAAACGGCCCGTCAGCGCCAGCGTCATCAGGGTTGCCGCGAGCACGGCGTAGGTCGCTCGCATCATGGCCAACAGATCGCGATGGCCGATGCGATCGCCGACCACGCCGAACAGAGGCGCGACCAGCGTGCCCACGTAATTGAGCGAGGCGAGCACGGTCAAGAGCAGCACCGATCTGGTCTCGACCAGCACGTACCAGCCAAGGATCAGCGTCTCCATCTCGAACGCCCACGATGTGAGCAGATCGGCCGGCCACTGGAAGCGATAATTGCGGATGCGGAAGGGTGCCAGCGCGGAAGCCCGCGCCATCCTGCTCAAAACGCGCTGACGCGGTTCATGCGTTCCACCCTGCCCTGTTTCTTATTGAGTCCAGATTTACCGCGTCGCGGTGGCAGTAGCCAGCCCCGCGGGTTCCAACGCGCGGCGCGCGCCCGCTCAAGCCCTGTTCGGCCGTTGGTAAATCAGGCGTTAAAGCGGTTTGGCGGGGCGGCAGACCGCGAAATCCCTTGATTTTCGGGGCAATCCTGCCGCGCCGCACGCAAGCGCCATCGCCTGAGACGCAATCCTAGGCAGAATTCGCCGATTTAAAGGACCGGGAGCGGTCGAGGCTTAACCGTTTGTCCAACCACGGCCCGCATAGTGACCGCCGGCCCAATTCATGAAATGCCAGGTTCCATCACGATGACATCTTTCGGACGTGTGATTTCGGTGCGCGGATCCCTCGCCCGGGTCGGACTTCTGGCCACAAACCGGATGGCCGCCTCGGAGATACGGGCGACCGTCGGCCGCTTCGTCAGCATCCGTTGCGCCAACTCCACCATCGTCGCCATGATCACGGACGCGACCTGCGAGAACCTGCCGAGTTCCGACAATTATATCGCCAGCGCCGGCGTCGATCTGCTCGGCGAAATCCTGGGCGGCGAGCGGCCGAAATTCCAGCGCGGCGTCACCCACTATCCGACCATCGGCGACACCGTTGACCTGATCACCAACCACGAGCTGCGCACGGTCTACGCCCCGAGCGGATCGGATCAGATCAATGTCGGCACGCTGCAGCAGGATCCCTCCGTTGTCGCCTATGTCGATGTCGAAGAGATGCTCAGCAAGCACTTCGCGGTGCTCGGCTCGACCGGCGTCGGCAAATCGACCGGCGTGTCGCTATTGTTGAACGAGATATTGAAGTCGCGGCCCAACCTGCGGATCTTCCTGCTCGACGTCCACAACGAATACGGCCGCTGCTTCGGCGAGCGGGCGCTGGTGCTCAATCCGCGCAATCTGAAACTGCCGTTCTGGCTGTTCAACTTCGAGGAAATCGTCGACGTATTGTTCGCCGGCCGGCCCGGCGTGCCCGAAGAGCTCGACGTCCTCGCCGAAGTGATTCCGGTGGCGAAGAGCATCTATACCCAGTACCAGAATGCCGACCGCATCGGCTTGAAGCGCGTCGATCCCAAGCAGGTCGGCTATACCCTCGACACGCCGGTGCCCTATCGCCTGGTCGACCTGATCTCGCTGATCGATGAACGGATGGGGAAGCTGGAAAACCGTTCTTCCCGCATCATCTATCACAAGCTGATCTCGCGCATCGAAACCGTGCGCAACGATCCGCGCTACGCCTTCATGTTCGACAACGCCAATGTCGGCGGCGACACCATGGCCGAAGTCATCAGCTATCTGTTCCGGCTGCCAGCGCAAGGCAAGCCGATGACCATCATGCAGCTTGCGGGTTTCCCCGCCGAGGTCGTCGATTCCGTGGTTTCGGTGCTGTGCCGTATGGCGTTCGATTTCGGGCTGTGGAGCGACGGCGTCTCGCCGTTGCTGTTCGTCTGCGAGGAAGCGCATCGCTATGCCTCCGCCGACCGCAGCATCGGCTTCGGGCCGACCCGCAAGGCGGTTTCGCGCATTGCCAAGGAAGGCCGCAAATACGGCGTCTATCTTGGCCTCGTCACGCAGCGCCCCGCCGAGCTCGATGCCACCATCATCTCCCAATGCAACACGCTGTTCGCGATGCGGCTTGCCAACGATCGCGACCAGGCGCTGTTGCGCTCGGCGGTTTCCGACGCCGCGGCTAACCTGCTCTCGTTCGTGCCCTCGCTCGGCACCCGCGAAGTGCTGGCGTTCGGCGAAGGCGTGGCGCTGCCCACCCGGCTGCGCTTCAAGGAAGTGCCGGTGCATCAATTGCCGCGCAGCGAAGCCGCGATCAAGACGGTGCCGTCGGTTGCGGCGGGCCACGACATGCATTTTGTCAGTGCCGTACTCGAGCGCTGGCGCGGCGCCACCTCGCAGCGCGACGTTCCCAACGATCCCGGCACTAGCGAGCGGCCGGCTCCGCGCGCGGTGGAAGCTCCCTTGCTGCAGCCTTCGATGGGGCACGATCCCGATCGCTTTTCGCTGTTGAAGAAGCCGCTGCGCTAAAGACGCTCCTGCTGGACGCGCGTGCGCACTTTGCGTCGGTAACGCCATCGACTATGTTTCAGGCCAATCAAGCCGGAACCAGCCCATGACGCAGCCCACCGCCAGCCGCTTTCGCACGCCCGCCATCGACAAGCTGCCGGACGACATCCGCACCCGTCTGCTTGAGGTGCAGGAGAAATCCGGATTCATCCCGAACGTGTTTCTGACGCTCGCTTACCGGCCCGCCGAATTCCGCGCGTTCTTCGCCTATCACGACGCGCTGATGGACAAGGACGGCGGCCTCACCAAGGCCGAGCGCGAGATGATCGTGGTGGCGACCAGCGCGGCCAATCAATGTCATTATTGCGTGATCGCGCATGGCGCAATCCTGCGGATCCGGGCGAAGAACCCGCTCATCGCCGATCAGATCGCGGTCAATTACCGCAAGGCCGACATCACGCCGCGCCAGCGCGCCATGCTCGATTTCGCGATGAAGGTGGCGACCGAGGCGCACGGGGTTTCGGAAGCGGATTTTGCGGCGCTCGCCGGCCACGGTTTTTCCGACGACGACATCTGGGACATCGCCGCGATCGCAGCCTTCTTCGCGCTGTCGAACCGGATGGCCAACGTCACCGGCATGCGGCCGAACGACGAATTTTATATGCTGGGACGGCTGCCGAAATAGCCGGGACACGTGGCCTCATGGTTCGAGACGCGCCAACGGGTCCGCGCGAAGCGCGGCCCGATGATAAACTCCGATGCGCTCCTCACCATGAGGGTCTTAGACCTCATCCTGAGGAGCATCGTGAAGCGATGCGTCTCGAAGGATGAAGCCGTTGAAGTGGAAATTGCTTAATCGTCCGATGCCGGTCCGCACCAGCCTGGCAGATAGACCGCGTCCTTGCTCTTGGCGAACACCAGCGCCTTCTCGGTCGCTTTTTCGAAATTATCCTCCACGCTCTCGCGCGACATCTTGCGGCGCAGGAAATCCGCCCAGAGGAATTCGCTGAATGGCGTGGTGTCCTTGGCGAAACCGCCGACGCGCCGCAATTCGCCGGCGAGGCTGCGGAACGGGTCGTCCTTGAGGTCGGTCACCGATTTCGGGAGATCTTTGAAGTGCCGGCGTTCGCCCTTGGCGTCGTAGGGATAGACCCATCTCTTGTTGTCCATCACGCCCCAGAACGCGTCTCGTCCGACCATCGTGAGATCGCCGATGATGGTGACGAGAATGTCTTTTACGTCTTCGTCGTGAAGCGCACGCGCCAGATGGTGGTGATCGACAACATAGTAACGCTCGTCCGGCCCCAAAACGACCGGGATCATGTGCTTGCCGAGCAGCTCGGCCTGCTTCTTCTTCGATCCATGATCGCGCCAGCGCTTGCGCTTTTCCTTGACCTCTCGCATTCCAACCGTCATTTGCGTCGGGCGCAACGAGAGGATCGGCACCGGGTGCAGGATCGGTTCGCGCGTATTCGCCATGAGCTAAACCCCTGTTTGATTTTTCGAAAAATTGCTCTGAAATCCCAACGATTATGCCATGATGGCACAGGCGGTTAAATGCCCTCAAGAGACGCGGAGATGATGATCAGACAGCAGAGCGAGCGAACAGCGAAGGCGCGGGTCGTCCGGCTTGGAGGTCGCGAGATCATCGTCGCGGAAGGCCAGCATCTCAGTTTCTGGGCCGACATCAGTCATCGCTCCATGACGGCCTCCTGGCCGTCTTTCATCGCCGGAGCCGCACTGGTGTTTGTCGCCTTCAACGCGATTTTCGCGCTGTTTTACTGGATTGCGGATCAGCCGGTTTCGAACGTGCCGGATGGCGCCTATATCGACTATCTCTATTTCAGTATCGAGACGCTTTCGACCGCCGGCTACGGCGACATGCATCCGCAGACCCACTACGGACATTTCGTCGCCGCCACGGAGCTGTTCACGGGGATCTTTTCGATGTCGCTGATGACCGGGTTGATCTTTGCGCGGTTCTCGCGGCCAAACGCCCGGTTGCTGTTCGCCGACCACCCGGTCATTTCAAGCCATGAGGGCAAGCCGACCCTGATGATCCGCTTCGTCAACGAACGACACAACGTCATCGGCAATGCCACCGCCAAACTGTGGCTGATGAGGAACGAGGTGAGTTCGGAGGGCGGGTCGTTGCGGCGGTTCTACGAGCTGCCGTTGCTGCGCAACGAGCATCCCGCGCTCGCGTTGAGCTGGACGCTCTACCATGTCCTCGACGAGCAAAGCCCGCTTTACGGCCTCAACGCGGATGACTACGCTGCATCCGACGTTTCGCTGGTGGTCGTGGTGTCCGGATACGATGTTGTTGCGGCGCAAACCATCCATGCGCGGAAGTCCTACGATTATCCTGCCATTCGTTTTGGGCAGCGCTACGCCGATATCCTCGACCGCGCGGAAGACGGCCGGCTCAGGATCGACTACGGCAGGTTCCACGAGACGTTGGAGGAATAGCTTCGCGCACGCTACCATGCCAACATTTTCTGTAAGACGCGCCACCAGCGTGCTAAATAAGATCAGGACGCTCCGGACCGACACCAGTGAAAACCCAGCAGCCCATTGCATCGGAAGAAGAGCATCGCGTGCTTCCATTCCGGCCGCGCAGCCCGCTTCATCCGCCCGCGCGACCGACCAATATGGGGGCCCAGCCTGAGCATCAGGATAGCAAGGGTGAGCCGCTCGATCTGTCGCGTTACGAACGTCCGCGGGAGGAGCCGGACGATTTTCGCCACCGCATGCTTGCGAATATCGCCGCGTTCGCTTTTACCGTCGCGCTGACGGCCATCGGGATATGGCTCGCGATGAGCATCGCCGATCTGCGCAGGACCCAGGATTGCGTGTTGATGGGGCGGCGCGATTGCGTGCGCATTTCCGCGCAGCACTTCTAGCGGGCCCCCTCGCCCGACCCAAATCGGCGTGAAATCGGCCAGAGCCGATCCAGTCCGCCTCCATTGAACTCAGCGCGTCGCTCCGTTATACGGGCACTCGACTTTCGTCCCGGCAGGCACCGGACGCTTCCGGGGTGAGACCCCGCCCGCGGCGCCATCTAGAATTTATCTCCAATATATCAAAGGTTTAGTGTGATGTCATCAACATTCGATCAGGTTGCCACGATCATCGCCGAAACCTGCGACATCCCGCGCGACACGATCACGCCGGATAGCCACGCCATTGACGATCTCGGCATCGACAGCCTCGATTTTCTCGACATCGCATTCGCCATCGACAAGGCCTTTGGGATCAAGCTGCCGCTGGAAAAATGGACTCAGGAAGTCAACGACGGCAAGGCGACCACCGAGCAGTATTTCGTCCTGAAAAACCTCTGCGCGCGCATCGACGAGCTGGTCGCGGCCAAGACCGCAGGCACCTAATCGCCCGTCATGCAGCTTGAATATTTCCAGCTCATCGATCGCATCCGCGACCTTGACACGGTAGCGAAGACCATCACGGTCGAGGCGCAGGTTCCGACGGCCAGCACCATTTTCGAGGGGCATTTTCCGGGCTACCCGCTGATGCCTGGCGTCTTGCTGATCGAATCGATGGCGCAGACCTCCGGCTGGCTGTTGCTAGGCCTGATGAAATTCGAACGCATGCCGATTCTGGCCGCGGTCAAGGAAGCCAAGATGCGCGGCTTGGTCTCTCCCGGGGAATTGCTGACCATCGACGCCAACATCCTTCACGAAGGCTCCGGTTATGCGATGACCGAAGCGCGGGTGAAGGTCGGCGGCAAGCTTCGATGCAACGCGACGCTGACATTCAGCCACGTCCCCTTTCCCAGTCCGGATATGCGTGGATATATGGACGCCATGGCCAAGCGCATCGGCTTTCCGCAGCAGGTTGTTTTGCCATGACCGAGACGGCGCATTCGAGACCAGAGCCGGCGGAAGTCTGGATCACCGGCATCGGTCTTGCCACCTCGCTCGGCGAGGGGCTGGATGCGAACTGGGACGCCCTCAACGCGCGGCGCATCAACGTCGATGAGAAGGGCTTTGCGCCCTATGTCGTTCATCCCTGGGCCAAGGTCAGTCTCGACGCGCAAATCCCAAAAAAGGGCGATCAGCGCCAGATGGAGGCGTGGCAGCGGATCGGCACCTATGCCGCGGGCCTCGCGCTGGATTCCGCGGGCGTCAAGGGCAACAAGGAAATCCTGGGGCGGATGGACATGATCATCGCCGCCGGCGGCGGCGAGCGCGACCTTGGGGTCGACGCCGGCATTCTCAATGCGCAGGCCAAGGGCAATGCCGCCCCCGGCTTCCTCAACGAAAGGCTGATGAGCGATTTGCGTCCCACCCTGTTCCTGGCGCAGCTCTCCAATCTCTTGGCCGGCAATATCGCCATCGTCCACGGCGTATCCGGGACCTCACGCACCTTCATGGGCGAGGAAGTCGCCGGCGCGGACGCGGCGCGTATTGCGCTGGCGCGTATCGCGGCCGGCCAAAGCGACATCGCGCTGATCGGCGGTTCGCATAATGGCGAGCGCAAGGATCTTTTGGTTCTTTATGAGTTCGGCGATTTCAATCTCAAGGACAAGTTCGCGCCGGTATGGGCGCGCGGGCCGGGGGCAGGATTTGCGCTCGGCTCCGCCGGCGCGTTTCTCGTCATCGAGTCCAAGGCCCATGCGATCGCCCGCGGTGCAAAACCCTACGCGCGCCTGACCAACGTGGTCGCCGATCTGTCGCAACGTAACGGCACCGGCAACGTCAAGGCGACGCTCGAAAAACTCTGGTCAACGCTCGGCAGGCTCGATGGCGGCGGCGCCATCATCACCGGAGCGACCGGCGTCGAGCCGGTCACCTCGGAGGAACGCGCCTTCCTCGCCGGACATTCGGATTTTGCGGTGCGGGCCACCGGCACCAGTTTCGGTCACACCATGGAGACGCAGTTTCCGCTTGGCATTGGGCTCGCGGCGCTGTCGATTTCGCGCGGCGCGCTGTTTCCACCGGACGATTCGTCCGGGATAG
>Ga0210406_10001790_pt1 | contig 25440 bp, 24 predicted proteins | sample IncBWC30MmetaG_FD_155454 | JGI IMG/M metagenome (GOLD analysis project Ga0210406, IMG submission 155454) | Forest soil microbial communities from Barre Woods Harvard Forest LTER site, Petersham, Massachusetts, United States - Inc-BW-C-30-M | ecosystem: Environmental > Terrestrial > Soil >... | reverse complement strand
CCCCGGCGACCACCGTCGATCCCGCAACCGGCGCCGCCTCCGTCGCCGGTTCAGTGTCCAATGCCTTCATCAACCGCGCCTTTCCCGGATTCAACTTCCTGATCGGCTCGGAAACCCAGCCGAGCCTCATTCTCGACGCGCTGCATGCGGTGACGAACGTCAAGGTGCTGTCCAACCCGTCGCTGGTCGTCATCAACAATCAAGTGGCAACGCTGCAGGTCGGCGACGTGGTGCCGGTCTCCACCGGCAGCGCAACGGTGCTGACCACAAGCAACACGGTCGTGAACACCATCGACTATCGCAACACCGGCATCATCCTGCGCGTCTCGCCGCGCATCAGCGTCAACGGCGATGTCCGGCTCGAGGTCGAGCAGGAAATCAGCAATGTGCCGACCACCAGTGCCAACAGCCTGACACCGACGGTGTCCGAGCGCCGGGTCAAGAGCGCGATTTCGGTGGCGAACGGGCAGACGGTGCTGCTGGCCGGATTGATCAGCGAGCAGCAGAGCGGCACGCGCAATGCGATCCCCGTGCTCGACCAGATCCCGGGTCTCGGCGACGCGTTCGGCCACCAGGACAATGCGACCAAGCGCACCGAACTCATCATCTTCATCCGCCCGCAAATCATCCGCAACGGCTCCGACGCGCATATCGTCGCCGAAGAGCTGCGCTCGAAATTGCGCGGCGACATTGCCACGACCTCTACCAATGCCGCAGTCACGACCAGCTTCCATTGAGGCGCGAATGCCGGTCCCGCGTCGGTCCATCCTGGCCGGGCACGGAGCGGCGATCGTGCTTGCGATCCTGCTCGGCGCCAGCGCTGGTGCGCCGCTTGCTCGCGCCGACGCGCTCGGCCGCGCTACGGCCGCCTATAACCGCGGCGATTATGTCCGCGCGGCGAGAGATCTGTCGCTGTTGGCGGAGCGCGGAAACCCCAAGGCGCTGGGCCTTCTGGGCTTCATGTACGAGCACGGCTTTGGCGCGCCGCAGGCCTATGGTGCCGCCGCGGATCTCTACGCCCAAAGCGCGGCGTTAGGAAATCCATTCGCGCAGGCCATGCTTGGGCTGATGTATGACAAGGGTCATGGCGTGCCGCAGGATTTCATCCTCGCCTACAAGTGGCTCAATCTCGCCGCCGCGCACGCACGGGGACACGAACGGGAAGCCTATGCGCGGTTTCGGGATGCGGTTGCGTCAAAAATGTCGCCCGACGAGATCGCGGTGGGCCAGCGGCTTGCCTTGAACTGGGCGCCGGTTGCATACACGCCGCCCATGCCGGCGCCACTTGACCGGGTTCGCTGACTTCGCCTGCGCAATCAAGGCCGAAGCGGCCCCAGTGAATCTCCATAACGGCGCAGCGGAACCGTATTGGGCTCCGCCGACCCGATCCAGGGAGTTGCCAAGGCGCGGACGAGTCGCTTAATTGCACGCGAAGGCTGAGCGGGCATGCTGCTTTCCTTGCCCGATGATGCTGGAGATGGCCCAATGACCAAGGCGGGACAGCCCGCAAAGCAGTCCGATCGAGACGTATGGCGCGTCGGCGTGCTGTTTTCGCGCACCGGATTGATGGCCGTCTCGGAATCTGAGCATTTTTTCGGTACCGCACTCGCCATTCAGGAAATTAACAATGCGGGCGGGGTTCTCGGACGCGAGGTCGAGGTCGTCGCCTACGATCCCGGCTCCAGCCCCGAGACCTATCGCAAGATGGCCGATCGGCTGCTGACCGAAGATGGAGCATCCGTCATTTTCGGCTGCTCGACATCTGCGGAACGCAAGGCCGTGCTTCCGGCCATCGAACGGCGCAACGGGCTGTTGTGGTATCCGTCGCTCTATGAAGGCTTCGAATACTCGCCGAATGTCATCTATACTGGTGCCACTCCCAATCAGAACAGCTTTCCACTCGCCGAATACATCGTTCGAAAATTTGGACCCCGCGTCTATCTGATCGGCTCCGATTATATCTATCCGCGCGAATCGAACCGCATCATGCGCGACCTGGTCGAGTCCTACGCGGGACACGTGGCCGGCGAGCAATATGTCGCGATGGAAGCCGGCGATGCCGAGCTGATGCGGGCTCTTGACCTGATTCGGATGCGATCACCCGACGTCGTATTCTCGACCATCGTCGGCCGCACGGCGCAGCGCTTCTACCGGCTCTTCAGGAAGTCGGGCTTCGATTCGGCACGGCTGCCGATTGCGAGCCTGACCATGGCCGAAGGTGAAATCCGCGAGATCGGACCGGAGTTCTGCGTGGGCCATTTGACCGCGGCCGGCTATTTTGGCGCGCTCAAGCGCGACAGCAACAGCCGCTTCAAGACCGCCTTTGCCGAGGCGTTCGGCGCGGACAGGCCGGTGAGCATGTGGAGCGCCGGCGCCTACGCGCAGGTGAAACTGTTCGCCAAGGCGCTCGCTCAGGCCGGCAGTCTCGACACACAGCGGCTGGTCGATGCCGCGCTGGGGCTTAGCCTCGACGCGCCGGAAGGGCCGATCCAGATCGATCCCGACAACAACCACATCTGGCTGACGCCACGTATCGGGCAGGTCCGCCCCGACGGCGAGTTCGACATCGTCTGGGAAGGCAAGAGCCCGATCAAGCCGGACCCCTATCTATCGGTCTCACCGATCGGCGGACGCTGGCTGACCGAGGAGGCGGTGACCGCATGAAGCCGGGCGTCCGTCGTCTGATCGAGGAACTTCGCGGGGCGCGCGTTCTCGTCATTCACCCGCGCGACGCCGAAGGGGAGGCGCTGATCGATCAGCTCAAGCGAATAGGCTGCAACGTTCGCGGCGTCTGGCCGCCGCCGGCGAGCATCCCGCAGGATATCGACACGGTGTTTCAATTCGTCGATGGCGCCGAAGAAGCGGTGTTCCCCGCAACCTCGAACGAGCATGCGCCGACACTGGTTGCGATCGTGGACTACGAGAACCCCACGATCCTGAAGCAGCTCCTCGACAGCAACGCCCACGGTGTCGTCAACAAGCCGATCCGCTCCTTCGGCATTCTCTCCTCGCTGGTGCTGGCCCGATCGCTGCGCGGCTATACGAGGCGGCTCGAGGGCAAGGTTGCGAAACTGGAGGAGACGCTGAAAGCGCGCCGTGACGTCGACAAGGCCGTCAAGATCCTGGTCGGCCTGAAGAAGATCAGCGAGTTCGAGGCCTATGAATTGATCCGGCAGCAGGCGACGCAGAAGCGTCTGACCATGGCCGAGATCGCCGCCTCGATCATCAACGCGCAGGAAACGCTTGGCGGGCTTGGCGTTCTCGATACGCCGGTATCGCGTTGATGAAGCTCATGCGTTGAGCAAGGGCGGCCTGATCTTTTTGCATCATTCGCAATTGACTTGAACCGCGCGTTGGGAATTACTTGGGATCAACGCGCGCGAGTGCTGCGCGCGCCATGGCCGGTCGGCCATGTCAAATAAAGGCTGTGTAGCCCTCGGATTGCGCCGCTCGGCGCATTCGGGGGCTTTTTATTTTGGCGCACGCAAAGGGAGCGGTGTGCGATGGAGTCGTTTGCCTTGCCGAATGACGATGACACGAAAGTGCGGATCGCCTGCATCCAGATGCAGCCTGTGATCGGAAGGGTCGAAGACAATGTCGCGCACAGCATCGGCCTGATCAAGCGCGCCGTTGAGCGCGGCGCGAAGCTGGTCGTACTGCCGGAACTCTCCAATAGCGGATACATGTTCAATTCGCGCGAGGAAGCCTTCGCGCTGTCGGAGCCGATCCCCGACGGACCGACCGTCAATGCCTGGAGCGAAATCGCCTCGCGCCACAAGCTGCATCTGGTCGCCGGCATCTGCGAGCGCGACGGCGCCAAGCTGTTCAACAGCGCGGTGCTGATTGGACAAAACGGCTATATCGGCACGTTCCGCAAGGTTCACCTCTGGAACGAAGAGAATCTCTATTTCGAGCCCGGCGATCTCGGCTTTCCGGTGTACCACACCGCAATCGGCCGCATTGGCATGGCGATCTGCTACGACGGCTGGTTTCCCGAGACCTATCGTCTCGCGGCGCTGCAGGGCGCGGACATCGTCTGCGTGCCGACCAACTGGGTGCCGATCCCGGGCCAGGCGCCTGGCCGCGAAGCGATGGCGAATATCCTCGCGATGGCTGCCGCGCATTCAAATTCGATCTACATTGCCTGCGCCGACCGCGTCGGCACCGAGCGCGGCCAGCCCTTCGAGGGCCAGAGCCTGATCGTCGGTCACACCGGCTGGCCTGTCGCAGGTCCGGCAAGCCGCGACAAGGAGGAGATCGTGATCGCGGACGTCGCGCTCGGCGAAGCACGGCGGGCCCGGAACTGGAATGCCTTTAACCAGGTGCTGCGCGACCGCCGCTCCGATCTCTATGATGAGATGCTCGGCAGTGACATCAAGCGCGGTTGGTACTGATAATCAAACATAGGCAAAATCAGATGGAGGAGCATCCATGCGTTCGCGTTTGTTTCTAACTTCCCTTGCCGCCATCGCGGCAATGACCCCCGCCATGACCCTCGCCTTGGCGGCTGATCCGATCCGGATCGGCGTGCCGGTCGGCCTCTCCGGCGCCAACTCGGTCGTTGCGCCGTCGGTGGTGCAATCCGCCGAACTTGCGGTCGAAGAGATCAACGCCAAGGGCGGCGTGCTCGGCCGTCCGCTGGCACTCGACGTCGCCGATGACGGTTCCGGTGCGGCGGGCGCTCAGAAAGCCTTCGATGCGCTGATTTTCCAGAAAAAGGTCAATGTGCTGATCTCGATGGAAACCAGCGCCGCCCGCAACGCCGGCCTGCCGATCGTCGCCCGCGGCAAGACGCCTTTCATCTATACGTCCTTCTATGAAGGCAAGTCCTGCAGCCCGTATCTCTACGTCAATGCGTGGGTTCCGGAGCAGCAGGTGCCGCCGATCGTCGACTATTTCAACAAGGAGAAGAAGGCGAAGAACTATTTCCTGATCGGTTCGGATTACGCCTTCGGCCGTGGCATGCTCTCTTTCACCAAATCCTATATCGAAAAGACCGGCGGCAAGGTGCTCGGCGAGGAATACCTGCCGATGGACGGCTCGGACTGGACGCCCATCATCTCCAAGCTGAAAGCCTCGGGCGCTGATGCGATCATCACCTCGACCGCCGGCGGTGCTCCCAACGTGACGTTGACCAAGCAGCTCCGTGCCGCGGGCGTCAACCTGCCCTACGGCAATCTCGCCGTCGACGAAGGCACCGCCAAGAGCATGGGCGGGGACGCGACCGGCATCTACATCTCCGCGTCCTATGTAACGGGCATCGACAGCGCCGCGAACAAGACCTTCCTCGCGGCCATGAGCAAGAAGTTCGGCGCCGACCTGAAGACTCCGAACGATTTGTCGGTTCCGGAATATGAGGCGGTGTATGCGTACAAGGCCGCAGTTGAGAAGGCCGGCGGAACGGACCCGACGAAGGTCCTCGCGGCGCTGGAGGAAGTCTCCGTCGACGGCCCGCGCGGCGCCATCCGCATGAACAAGCAGCGGCATGCGCCACTTACGATGTATCTCGGCCAGGTTCAGGCCGATGGCAGCGTGAATGTGATCCAGAGCTTCCCGAATGTCGATCCGGGCGCGCAGTGCCCGCCGAAATCGTAAGCCCGGAAATCTTGCAGCCAAAGACAGCGCGAGGCTGATAGGATCGGTCTCGCGCCCTCCAACCCGGAGAGATCATGCTGACCGTCGCCCTCGATGCCGTCACGACGGCGGCGCTGCTGTTCATCATCTCGTCCGGGCTTCTCATCGTGTTCGGCGTGATGAAGATCATCAACTTCGCGCACGCCGCGTTCGTGACGGTCGGAGGCTATGCCGCACTGGTCGGCGCGTGGCTTGGACTGCCCTGGCTGCTCGTCCTGCCGCTCGCTTTTGCGGCAGGCGCCGTTTGCGGCGGGTTGACCGAAGCGATCATCGTGCGCCGGCTCTACCAGCGCCCGCTCGATGCCATTCTGGCGACGTGGGGCCTTGGCATCGTCATCGGCCAGCTCGTCACACTCGTCTTCGGGCGAGAGGTCCAGTTCGTACAAGCGCCGATCACGGGAACAGTGGATCTCGGGAGCCTTGATTATTCCGCCTATCGCCTGGTTATGATCGCTGCCGCAGTCGTCGTAGCGGTGGTGTTCACGGGTCTGCTCGGTGGCACGCGTCTGGGCCTCTCGACGCGAGCCGTGATCATGAACGAGATGCTGGCGCAGGGGCTCGGCGTCAACAGCGCGCGCGTCCGGCTTGTCACCTTCGCGATCGGCAGCGGCCTTGCCGCGCTGTCCGGCGCGCTGATCACGCCGCTGTCGAGCGTCGATCCGAATATGGGCCTGCCGTGGCTGATCAGCGCCTTCATGCTGGTGATGGTGTCCGGCGGATCGCTGCTTGCGCTTGCGGTGTCCTGCCTCGTGCTCGGCGGATGCCAGGTGATCGTCTCGACTTTCGTGAATCCAATCCTTGGCGGGTTGACCATCGCCATCCTCGCCGCCATCGTGCTTCGCATCCGGCCGGAGGGCTTTGCGCGTGCCTGACACGCAGCAGGCGAGTCCGGCGGCCGCACCGCCGATGATCGGCGGCTTCTCGCCGGTGCTGTCGCTTGCAGCGGCAGCCTTGCTGATGGTTGGCATTGTTGTCGTGGCGCCGTCGTTCCTCGATACTTACCTTGTCAACATCCTGATCCGGGCGTTCTTTGTCGCGATCGCGGCGGTCACCGTCGATATCATGTGGGGCTATTCCGGCACGCTGACCTTCGGGCAGTCGGCCTTTTTCGGGATCGGTGTCTATGCGCTCGCGATCACCTTTACCGAATACGGCTTCGGGACCTGGCAAGCACTGATGGCGCTCGGCGTCACGCTCACGATCACGGCCGCCGTTGCCGCGCTGACGGGGTGGCTTTCGTTCTATCCGGGTTCGACGCCACTTTATGCGTCGATCGTCTCGCTGGTCGTCCCGATCGTTCTTGTGCAGATCCTCTATTCCGGCGGCACGTTCACTGGCTCGTCGAGCGGGCTTGTCGGTTTCGAGTCATTCGATCTGTCGTTCGAGGACTGGTTTCGTCTGGCTGGCCTCAGCCTGATTGCGGTCGCCGTGGTCGCACTGATCATCATGCGCAGCGACACCGGCCGCCTCCTGACCGCGCTGCGGGACAATGACGCGCGTTGCACCTATCTCGGTATCGACACATCGCGTATGCGTATCATCGTGCTGATCCTGACCGCCCTTGTCGCATCACTTGCCGGCTTCGGCTATGCGGCATTCGGCGCCGTCGCCGCGCCGGAGAACGCGAGCTTCACGTTCGGCACCCGGCTGATCATCATGGTCGCGCTTGGCGGCCGCGGCACAATCATCGGCGCGATCGTGGGCGCGCTCAGCATCGAGGTCGCGAGCGCCTATCTCTCTGGCAGCCTGCCCTATGTCTGGGAACTGATCATCGGCGTTGCGCTGATCACCGTCATTCTCGCGTTCCCGGACGGTCTGGTCGGCGTGATCAGGAAGCTGGTTCGCGGTCTGCACAGATTTCAAGCGACCGAAACGGTCCGACTTCGTCCGCTCACGGTCTCGACGGCCGCAGACAAGACAAGCGAGATGGCAATCGAGGTCCGCGAACTCGGCAAGCACTTCGGAAGCCTTTCGGTGCTCGACGGCGTGCAGTTCAAGGCGCACCGCGCCGAGCTTTTGAGCCTTGTCGGACCGAACGGCGCCGGCAAGACCACCCTGATCCGCTGCCTGTCGGACGGGCGCGAGCGCTCGACTGGCCATGTCGCGATCGCGGGCCAGCCGATCGATTATCTGCCACCGGACCGCATTGTCCGGTTCGGACTTGGCCGCAAGTTCCAGACGGCCTCGGTGTTCGAGCCGCTGACGGTCGCCGAATGCCTGCGTGTCGCCCGGACCCACCACGCGCCGCCCTCCCTGACTTCGACATCGACGTTTCTCGACTTGCCCGCCGCCGCGATCGCCGTGCTCGAACGGTCTGGACTTGGCGAGCGATTGAGCGAAGAGGCGCGCAATCTCAGCCACGGGCTCAAGCAGGCACTCGAGCTCGCCATGGTTCTCGCGCTTGAGCCGGAGGTCCTGCTGCTCGACGAGCCAACCGCCGGCCTGACGCGGGCGGAGCGGCAAGGCTTCGCCGACATCCTGACCACGCTGGTGTCGCGCGATCGGCTGTGCATTCTGCTGGTGGAGCATGATCTCGATTTCGTCCGCGAGATATCGTCGCGCATCATCGTGCTGCATCAGGGCCGGATTGCACTCGATGGCTCGGTGGACGAGGTCGTCAACAGTGCGTTGGTGCGCGAGATCTATACCGGTCAGCCCTCTTCGGCGGCGGAGGCCCGGCCATGACCGATGCACTCGAGGTCGAGGGGCTCGCGAGCGGCTATGGCACATCGCAGGTCGTGAGCGATGTGTCGTTCACGCTCGCGAAGTCCGAGGTGCTCGCGATCCTTGGCCGCAACGGGATGGGCAAGACCTCACTGTTGAAGACGGTGCTGGGTTTCCTCCCGGCCTGGCGCGGAACCATCAGGATCACGGGACAAGACGTCACGCGGATGCCGCCGCATTTGAAGCGCAGGCTCGGCGTCGTCTATGTGCCGCAGGAGCAGGCGCTGTTTCAGGATCTGTCGATCCGCGACAATCTGCGGCTTGGGATCTTGTCGGATCGCGATTTCGATGCGGCGCTTGATCAAGTCGGCCAGTGGTTTCCCGTGCTGACACAGCGACTGCGCCAGCGGGCCGGGACACTTTCGGGCGGCGAACAGAAGATGCTGATCGTCGCGCGCGCATTGATGGCGCGGCCGGAGATCCTCCTCCTGGACGAGGTCACCGAAGGCCTGCAGCCCTCTTTGGTCGATCGTCTGTCGAACGTTCTGACGCAGGTCCGGCGGGACGTCGGCACCTCGATGGTGGTCATCGAGCAGCACCTTCCCTTCGCGCTCGGTATTGCCGGCCGCTATCTGGTCTTCAAACGCGGCGAGATCGTCGATAGCGCGGGCGTCGATGCCGGTGCGGCCACACGGATCGAAAGCCAAATGCGGATCTGACAGCGGCGAGCGATCTAAACCAGTCGTAATCCAGATCGCTCACGCGATGCGCATGTTGGCGAGACCGACCAGGGCCGGCGATTCCTCGAGAATGAGGGAGGTCGGGATCCGCGCCAGCATCGCAGCGAACCGTCCCTTGCTTTCGAAGCGTTCCCGGAAGGCGGAGGCGGCAAAGGCCTGCCTGAAGCGGAGCAAAATCCCGCCCGCGATATAGACTCCGCCGAGCGCACCGACGGTCAGCGCGAGATCGCCGGCAACGCCGCCTAGAAATTCGCAGAAACAGGCGAAGGCCTTGACGCAGGCGCCGTCTGATTTGTCCATGGCACGCTTCGTCACGTCGGCGGGCGTCAGCATCAGCGGCTCGACACCGTTCAGCGCACACAAAGCTTCGTAGAGATTCACCAATCCGGCGCCGCTGAGCACGCGTTCCGCGGAGACGTGGCTCCAGCGCTTGCGCAGCAGATGAATGATCGCCTCTTCGTCCTCGTTTGAGGCGGCAAGTGTCGCATGACCGCCCTCACCTGCAACAATGACCCAATCCGCGCCATTCGGAACGAGCGCACTGATACCAAGGCCTGTCCCGGGACCGATGATGCCGATATTGCCCTTGGCTTCCGCGATGGCCGGGCCCACTAGGAACAGATTCGATTGCGTGATGTGCGGAATCGATCGAGCAGTGGCAGCGAAATCATTCACGACCGCAAGCGACGTCAGACTGAGGCTTCGCTTCAATTCCTCGACCGAGAAGGACCACGCCTTGTTGGTCATGGAAATCTTGTCCCCAAGCACGGGACCTGCGATCGCAAGCGCGCCCGCGAGATGCGAGCGTTCCGCTTCCGTCAGCGTCTTCAAATAGTCGGACAGCGCGTCGTGAAGCGATGGATAGCGGTCCACCTCGACATGCTTCAACCCGCGATAGGCCCCGTTCTCCGCGATCGCAAATCGCGCATTGGTGCCGCCGATATCACCGATCAATCGCAGTCCACTCACAGCCAGCTCCACGAAATCCGAAATCAGACCAAGTGCATCCACGCCTCGCGTGCATTCGCGCAAATCTGAGCCATCATAGACAAGAGCAAAAGGCCCGACAGGTTTCGTGTCGGCCTTTGCGCGGCCTCAGGCAGGAAACCGGCAGTGGCGCCACCAACAAGGCCTCAGCGGCGCATGCTCCGCCGTCGGCAATTTGCCATGCTGTGCCTGGCGTTTATAGCGCCTTTATAGGCTGAGCCAGCAGCTCACCTCGATTTCCTACGGACGCTCGCGCATATCCCTGAACAGATCGGGATGCCAACGCCATCAGCGACAGCTTGCAGGCATATCACTTCGAACCGAGGCAAGAAAGATGTCAGTGGAACCAGTACCAGTCAGTACGCAGCATGAGACTGGCCTATACGCCCTATATCGCCGCGATTGGTCCGCGAGCGCGAATAATCCCTACTCACCGCTGCTTTCGATAGGCTTTCTTTTGATGGTAGCGCTGGTCATCCAAATCGGACTGTGACGCGCATCTGCGCTGCCCAGCCCTCCTTTGAAATGGCCTGGAGACGGCTGCCCCAAATCAAGATTGGATCGTAGCATATTACCATTGCAATGTGCGCCTTGAGCCGCGGTCGCGCTGGACATCGCTGCTCCGGGCCAGACACCCGCGCAGCCCTGACCCATCACCATATCCTTCGGATCGCGCGGCTGACTCTGCACGGCTCGCGTTCTTGAACATTGGCCGTTCACAAGTCTGCTAGACCACAGGCAACCCTTGGCACGAGGTTGTCACCCGCGTCTCGGCTACGGTCCGTTACTAGGTGATGCCGGCGGCACAAACTTCCGTTATGTTGTTTAATCAGTTGAGGTGGGAGAGCTATACTGAGCCTGCTCGATCTTGATCATACGCACTTGATCATACGCTCTCGGAAAGCTTCCTATGGCTGTCTTCAAACTCCCGCTCTCAGGCAACGTCGCGCAGTTGATCAATCCGATGACCTGGTTCTTGAGCGGAAACCAAATCTCGACGAACGTGTATCTCGGCGACTCCAGCGCTCCCGAGGTCGAATCCGAAATTCTCGACCGGGTTGGTACCTATGGTCGACAGCTTGGGCAAACCGCCGATGTCCTGTGCGTGCTGCTAAGACACCTGCCCGATCGAGCGAACCTGCCGGCGGACGAGCAGAAGGCGATCGAGGCTTTTGAAACCATGGCTGACGATATCGCCAAAATAAAAGAGAAGCACCAACGTCAGGCGCTTCGGCCTTAGATTGAAGCAGGCGGACGCGCCGAAGAGTTGCCAGTCCGGCTGCACCAACCATGGTGGCGGCAACAGGCGGGAGATTTTACCGACCCGTATCCCGACACGGCAGCCGGCATCGCGCTTCAAGGATCGCGCCGTTCCGTTGTCCGTAGCGCATCGGCGCCAGGTTCCTGTGGAGCGCCAACGGGATGATCGTTGTGTCCATTCGGGGACGCCCGTAACCTCGGGCCACTCCTGGCGTACAATATTCAGGAGACGCGAACACCGGCGAACGGGCGCTAAATATCGCGCTCAGATTGCATGCTCAGCTGTGCTGCATTGCGATAGCTAAATTCAGCCACGCCGCCGCCACAAAGGTCAACCAGAAAATGTAACTTTGCTAAGGTGACGATCGGCTCTTGCTTGGACGCGCCGACGCAGGAAGTGAACGCGGCTCAATTCGTGGCGACAGGGGATAGCCATGAGCGTTGATGATTTTCGTTCTCAGGTTGACGCGGCGTCTTCGGACGTCGGGCGCCGTCCGGACGCCACAGCCGAACGGTCGGCCTTCGCCGCCATTGTCGTGCAGCTCAGACAGACCTCGCCGATAGACCCCAATCAACGCCTTTCGCCCGAGCGCCTGCACCAGATCGATCGCGCGTTCTTTGGGCCGTTCTTCAGGGAGAAGTACGGCACGGGAGGAGACAAAGCGCTTGAGAACGGTCGTATCCGCTACTACGGCCCGATTCAACCCGCGAACAACGCGGCTGAGCTCGCCGGACGCCGATATGTGCACGAGTTTGATACCATAACCGGGTGCACGCGCGGTTGGCATGAGACTTTGGATCGGATGGGCAATGTTCGGCAGGTTCGTCCCGAGCGGCGCGACGGGGCGATGACACACTATCAATTTGATAGCAACGGTCGATACAGGGGGAGTTGGTAAATGGAGGTCGATCTCCAGGCTGTCCGTCGGGTGTTCGAGGATGTGTTGAACGGCCGCATGTTGCGAGAGCAAGCGGACCGCTGGGCCTATGCGGTGGTGCGGGAGGAAGAAACCGGTGTCGTTACATACTCGCCGCCTGGCGAGAGGGAACGCATTTGGACCGGCGTGATGTACCTGTACGGGATCGACACGAAGAAGGCTCCGGACGTGTACCTTCACTCCAACGACGACATCAGGGAAGCCATGATGGCAAAGCTCGGCTGGGTTGTCGGTGACTTGGCTGGCGACGATTCTTCGGGCTCTCGAGCAGCCGTCGCAATGCTTGTCCGAACATAGAACCTTCCCAGAGCACGATGTGATTGGGTGGAATCGCCATCATGCTCTAGCTCTTTGTTTGAGCATGATCTCCGTGGGACGCGGCCAGCACCTTTCATTCGGACGTCAGGCAAGACAAAGGCGCAATGCGTACTACCGCCCCGCCAGCATCGCAGCGCCGAGCAGGATTGTTACAAGCAGAAGCGACGCACCTGCCACGGGCCATCGCCGCAAGGCTTGATCTGCCCGCTCAAGCATCCCACCCCAGGAGATCGTCACGCGGGCTGCGCCATCTAGTCCCGCCGCTATATCTCCTTCGGGCACGCGCGGCAGTCGGTCATGCCAGCGCCACAGGCCAAGCGCCAGAATTCCGCCCAGCAGCATTGGCCAAGACAATTTCCAAAACGCCGACGGCGAAAGCGCATCTTCCCAGGTGCCGATCGGGAAGGCCGCATACACGATCCACGGCACCGCCAACGAAAACAGGGCCATCAACAGCCATGGCCAGACAAGGCCGGCCGGCGCGGTCGCTCCTTGTCTCGCGCTCTCGGCGAGGCGGCGCAGGAAATGCAGCATCAGCAAGGTCGTTCCAGCGGCCGAGAGCATTGCGAGCTTACCCGCAAAGCCGTCTCCGAGAGGTCCTTTGACCGCTAGTTTTGCCAATGCTCCCCAAGTGAGAGGCAGGCCCCCAAGGCCGAGCGCTATCACGGTTGCCGGAAGCAGCACCAGCATCGCCCGCGCACCGCCGACTGTGATCACGCCAACGGCCAGGAACAGTGCACCTTTAACAAGCACGTGGTGTGCACCGTAGAACGCCACGGCAAGCGCGACGGCGCCGTCTCCCGCGCTGATCCCCGTGCCGATGACCGCGACGATGAAGCCCATCTGGCTGACACTGGAATAGGCGAGCACCGTCTTCGGATTGGTCTGTGTGATGCCGATTGCAACTCCGTAGAAAGCGCCGAGCAGACCGGCGGCGGCGAGCCCCGTGCCCCAATCAGGGAGTGCGGTGCCAAGCGGCAGGAAGCGGATCAATCCGAGGATGCTGGCCTTGACGACGGCGCCGCTCAGCACGGCAGCGGCTGGGATCGGCGCGGCGGTGTATGCGAGCGGCATCCAGAAATGCAGCGGCACCAGAGCTGCCTTGATGCCAAAGCCCGCGAGCAACAACGCAACAATCAGGTCTCGTTGCGGGGATATCGCCAAGGCTGCGGCCGCGTCACGAATCAGCAAGCTATTCGCGGAGCCTGCGGCGAGAAGAACGAACGCGACCAACAGGAACGATTCCGCCAGCAAGCCAAGTCCGACATAGACGGCGCCCGCGCGCCACGCAGAGGGCGTGTCGTCCTGAATGATGAGGCCGCCTGCACCGAGCGTGAGCAGCGCGAGAAGAGAATAGAAGCTCACCATGTCGGCCGCGAGGAAGACGCCAATGCAGCCTGTCAACGTCATGAGCCAGCACACCGCGAAGCGCTCGCGGTCCGGCCGGCCCTGCAGATAGCGCGATGCATAGGCCCCCGATGCGATCCATAGCAACGCAGCGGCGCAGAGCAGGATGGCTCCGGGCCTATCAAGCATGAAGGTGAAGCGCAGGCGTGCTGTACCGAACGACAAAGGCATATCACGCGATGCAAACAGCACGACAGCAAGTGCCGGGAGAGGGGCAATCGCCAGCAATGGCAACATCCGCCTTCGCGCATCGGGCCACAGGCAGGCAAGCAGCAGGCCCAGCGGGACGACGAGAGCAGTGGCCAACAATGCGTCCGTACCAGTCATCGTCATCCGACCTGCGCCGCCACGGGGCGGCCAATCTGGACTGCATCAAAGGAGCTGAACGCCACAAGCCCGAGCAGCAGCGAGCACAGCGCGAGCGCAAGCGCGGCGGCCTGCTGATATTGCGGAATGGTTGCATGCAACTTCACTGGCTCGAGCGCCGGCGTCATCGCGCGCGAGAGCACAAGAAACATATATCCGCTGGTGAGAAGGCCGCCGGCAAGCATAATGGCCGCCCACCACCATTGTCCGCTCACGACGGCCGCATCAAGCAATAGCCATTTCGCAAGGAAGCCGCCACTCGGCGGCAGCCCGATCAGGGAGACGCCACCGAGTGCGAACGCAAAGACGGTCATCGGAAGCAGCCGCCCGATGCCTGCGAGCCCGGCGATGCGATCATGACCGAGTGCCGCATACATCAACCCGGCGGACATGAACATGGCGCCCTTCGCCGTCGCATGCGAGATGGCCTGAAGGATGCCAGCCGTAAGCGCGCTGCCGCTCTGGAGCGCTGACGACGCCGTATTGAACGCAAGCGGAAACATCAGAAACAGATAGCCGATCTGCGCAACGGTGGAATAGGCGACCAGCAGCTTCAGGCGTTGTTGGCGCAACGCCAGCACATTTCCAAATACAATCGCGGCAGCACCAAGAGCGCCCAACACCTGCGTGCCGGCCGCACCGGGAATTCCCGGCATGACGTCGAACCAAAGCCGCACCACGAGAAAGAACGATCCCTTCACTACCAGCGCCGAGAGCACTGCACTGGCGGCGGCAGGCGCCCCGGCATGTGCCGGCGGAAGCCACAGATGCAGCGGGAAAAGCGCGGTTTTGGCGAGAAGTCCGGCAGTCATCAGCGCGGCGGCGGCAATCGTCGCGGGATCGGCGTGGACTCGTTCGGATAGCATCGCAATATCAAGCGTACCGTAGGTGCCGTAGAGCAACACGGCGCCGACCAGATAGAAAACCGAGCCAAGGATCGCAAAGAGCAAATAGCGCAACGCGGCCTGCAACGTTTCCGCGCGGCCATCGAGGCTGACCAGCGGCACCGCGGCAAAGGTGAGCAGTTCCAGGGCGACGTACAACGTAAAGAGATCTCCGCCCACGAACACGATGTTCATCGCACTCCAGATCGCAAGCAACAGGATCCAGAACGCGAACGGCGCACGCGCTTCGAAAACGTCCGCAGGAGTGCGGAAATCCGCAACCGCAAAGATGCCGATCGCGCAGATCACGACGGCTGTCATCATCATCATCGTTGCCGAAAGCCCGTCGGCCCGCAGCACGATGCCGAGCGGAGGCGCCCAGTCCCCGACGATGTATGCGAGCGAGTGGCCGCCCCAGGTGACCTGAACGAATATGACCGATGCGATCGCAAGCCCGATTGGCAGAAGAACGAGTGCTATTCGCTCGGCCTGTCGCCCGCCAAGCACGAGCGACAATACAACGCCCGCGACTGGCAGGACGATCGACAGGACGAGGGACGCGCTGCCTGTTGTCGCGTCGGGCAGGCCCGCAGCGTTCAGCATCGGGAGTCACCCCCTCTTCGCGTCGCCGGAAAGGCTGGAGTCGAGGTTCGCCTCGCCCGTCGCCTCGAAAAGGCGCAGCAGCAGTGCAATAGCCATCGCCGTTGCGGCAAAGGCAACGACAATGGCTGTAATGACCAATGCCTGCGGGACTGGATCGCCGCCCAGTCCAACGGCGGCCCCGCGTTTGGCAACGACGCCGAACATCAGAAAGACGCCGCTTCCCACAAGATTGAACGCCAGAATTTTGCGCAGCGGCTCAGGGTTTGTGACAAGCCCGAACAGTCCTACTCCGACGAGCGTCGCACCGCAGACCCCGAACCATGCTGCCGCATTCATGAATGTTGGCTCCGTTCTGGCGGACCCGCGCCCAGCATGCCGAGCGTCACTGCGATCGAAAGCGTGAGCGCGACCTCGACGGCGACGATCAGCGGCTTTGCGTAGCCGGCCGGATACGCGAGAAAGGCATCGGCCAACACGAAGCCGGCAAGTCCGATCGCGAGGAAGATGACGGGGCCAATGACAAGAAGAAACCGCAACCAGAACCGATCGATCGGCGGCACATTCCGCAAGCCGGCGATCATGACCAGGAGCCACATCGCGGCGAGCACGGTGCCGCCTTGGAAGGCACCGCCCGGCACGTTGGCGCCAACCCAGCACATATAGACGCCGACCACGATGCCAACAGGCGGCAGGAGTTGAGCGAGAAATGTCAGCGTGCTGCTCGGCTCCAGGTAGATCCGCAGCCCCGGAACTCCCCCCCATGCGCGATCGGGCGCCAATGACCAGATGCCCAGCAATGCGAGTATCAGCACGACCTTCTCAAGCAGCGTATCGAGCGCTCGAAAGACGAAGAGAACGCCGGCGACCGGATTGCCAAGACCGCTTTGTGCGAGATTCTCCATCACCGCTGGTGCGAGCGTCGGAATGGATTCGGGCGGAAACAGGATGACAATCGCGAGTCCGGCCGAGATCATGACGCACAGCACGCCGACCGCGACACGACCCCGCAGGCCGATACCCGTGGCATGATTGCGCTCCGTGCGAAGGCGGGCAGCGGCGCCGAGCAGCAACATGCCCGTCATGCCGCTTCCGATCGCAGCTTCCGTCAGCGCAACGTCCGGGGCGGAAAGCCGAACCCAGATAACTGCCAGCAGAAGTCCGTAGCCGACGAAACCGATAACAGCAGCGAGGGAATCGCGCGCGAAAACGGTCCATGTGCCGATCGCAAGGATCAATCCCGCAAGACCGATATCCAATGCGAGGGAGGTCGTCATTCCTGCAATCCACCTTGCCGGACGGCTCGCGCGATCAATTGTGTCACAATGGCCCCGGAGATCTGAACGAGCAGCCATACGCTGATCAGCTTGAGGGCCTGGATTGGTCCACTTGCCAGAGGCAACAAGCCCAGAATGATCAGCCCGAGTCCAAGATTGTCCGCTTTGGTGATTGCGTGCAGGCGCGTGAGCGTATCCGGGAAACGGAGCAGGCCGACCGTTCCCGCGAGAAAGAAGAAGGCGCCGGCTACGACAGCAAGAACGGTGAAGACGTTGAGCAGGATGGTCATAGATGTCTCGTTTCCTCAGCGACATTGCTCTCTCCGCCGGATGTTGCGCTTCTCACGAAAGCAACCGCGGCAAATGCAGCCAGCAGCGCCAGCATCAGCGCGACATCGACGATGGACGGTGTTTCGGTCGTGATCGACAACAGGACGAGGCCCGCAATGCTGTCGGTACCGAGCAACTGCGCTGCCATGAGACGGTCCGTCTCGCTCGGGCGGAGAAAGATGCCGAATAGTCCGAGGGCGGCCATTCCCAACACGAAGCCAGCTGTCCCGACAAGGAAGCTAGTCATTGGTGCCTCCGAGTGCGCGCACAAACAGCAATTCCTCGGTCGCGAGTTGCGCGGCCACGGGCTGCGCGACGTCCAGGCAGTGAATGGCGATTCCGCCACTGACATTTTCGCCTGACGGCAGCGTGCCGGGCATCAAACTCATGATGGTGAGGAACGTGTTTCGCTTGATCCCCGGAGGAAGAAGCGGGTGATAGGTCACGATGCCAGGCCGCAGCGGCAGCCGCGGATCGAGCGCACGCCATGCGACGTCGATGCCCGCAATCGCGGTCTGGCGGAAAAAGTGCAGCACGAGCTTGACGACCCCGAGCGGGCGCACGTCCCAATGCTGTCTCGGCACAAGACGCAGGCTTGCCCAAGCTGCCGCAATGGCGGCGGCAATACCCGCGGCAAGATCCGCCGGAGCAGCGCCCGTGAGAACCAGCCAGAAGGCGAAGTATGCGACAGTTCGCAGAATTGCGGAAAATGCGCTGCGAGTGGGGTCATCGTCCGGACCTCCGGCTCCCGCATCTCGCTGTCGTTCGCTCGGCGAGTTCATGGCGTCGCCGCTCCGCCGGCTCTCTTGATCTTCGGAATCTCGATCCCCGCGGACGGATCGCTCGACGGCTCCTTCCCTCCGAACCACGCCGCATACAACGTCGGCAGGAAGACAAGGGTCAGAATGGTCGCGACGAGCAGTCCTCCCATGATGGCATAGGCCATCGGTCCCCAGAACACAGTCGGCGCGATCGGGATCATGCCGAGAACCGTCGACACGGCGGTCAGCATGATCGGACGGAAGCGAGAACTGGCCGCGTCGACCGCTGCGGCCCAGACGTCCTTTCCTCGTTCGCGCTCTGCTTCGATCTGGCCGATCAGAATCACGGCATTCTTGGTAATCATTCCGATCAGCGCCAAGATGCCAAGAATAGCGACGAAGCCGAGCGGCTTGCGGGACAGCAGAAGCGCTGCGACAACGCCGATCAAGCCGAGAGGGGCGACACTGAGAACCAGGAACAGCCGCTGGAAGCTTTGCAACTGGGCCATCAGGACTGTAAACATCAATAGCAGCATGACCGGAACGACAGCGATGACCGAGGCCTGCGAATTCTTGCTTTCCTCGACAGTGCCGCCGACCACGATGTGGTAGGAGCGCGGAAGGCTTTTCGCCAGGGCGTCGACCGATGGTGCCAGCGCGTTGATGACCGTCTCAGGCAGCGCTCCAGGCGCGACATCGGCTTGCACGGTCAGTGTCGGGACACGGTCACGTCGCCAGATAAGCGGATATTCTTGCTCATACTCGAATGTTGCGAATTGGTTGAGCGGAACCGTTTGGCCGTTCGGCAGCGGCACTTGCACGGTGCGCAAGGTCGCAAGCGAGACGCGCTGCTCGTCGGTCGCGCGCACGACGACATCGACCAGATAGATGTCATCGCGGACCTGGGTGACGGAATTGCCTGATATGACGGTGTTGAGGACCGCCGCGACCGCTTGCGTGCTCAGACCCAGCAATCGCGCTTCGTCCTGGTCGATGCGAATGCGGACCTGACGAGCCGGGCCGATCCAATCGAAATTGACCTTCTCTGCTTGCGGATTCGTTGCGACGATCTGGGCAAGTTTGAGCGCGACGTCGCGCACCTGGTCCACATCCGGGCCGCTGACCCGATACTGCACGGGCCAGCCGACCGGAGGTCCGAGTTCGAGCGGATAGACCCGAGAGATTGCGTTCGGGAAGTCATTCGCCAGGAAGTGCTCCAGCTTATCCCGAAGGCGCTCGCGCGCTGGAACGTCTTTCGCAACGATCACGACTTGCGTCAGGAAGTCGTTCGCGAGCTGAACATTCAGCGGCAGATAGAAGCGAATGGCGCCGCGCCCCACATAGGTGCTCCAGCGCGCGACATCGGCGTCGCCCTTGAGGCTAGCGTCAAGGCGTTTTGCCGCAACTTCGCTGGCATAGATCGACGCATTCTGCGGCAGATTGAGATCGACCAGGAGCTCTGGACGATCGGACGAAGGAAAGAATTGCCGGGGAATCAGCGGAAGCGCGAGATAAGACAGAACGAAGAGTGCCAGAGTGAGGAGAACAGTCATCCACCTTCCGCGCATCGCGAAAGTGAGGAAGCCCTGATACCATCTGAGAACCTTGCCGGGTCCAGCGGTCTGCGATGCGCGAGGCGGGCTCAGGATGACGACACCCAGCAGCGGCGCGAAGATGACCGCGACGAACCAGGACACGATCAGCGCGATGCTGACGACGGCGAACAGGGAGAATGTGTATTCTCCGGCCGAGCTGGCCGCGAAGCCGACAGGAACAAATCCGGCGATGGTGACCAGTGTCCCCGCCAGCATGGCGAACGCATAAGTCCGGAACGCGAATGTTGCGGCTTCGACCTTGGTATCGCCCTCGGCCAGCCGGTTGAGGGTGGCGTCCGTAGTGGTCATTGCATCGTCGACGAGCAATGCAAGGGCGATGATAAGAGCGCCGAGCGATATGCGTTGCATGTCGATACCCGACATCTTCATGATCGGGAACACGATGGCGAGCGTCAACGGAATGGAAAGCGCAATGATCAGACCCGGGCGAACGCCAAGACTGATGAAGCTGGTTACGAGAATGATCGCGATGGCCTGCAGCAGCGAGGTCATGAACTCGGAGATGGCGCGATCGACGGTGACGGCCTGATCGGCAACGAGGATCGGCTCGATGCCGATTGGCAGATCCGCCGTGATCTGCGCCATCGTCTGTTTGATGTTCCTGCCGAGAGCAAGAATATCTCCGCCCTCGCGCATGGCGATGGCAAGGCCGAGCGCCGGCTCACCGTTGACGCGGAACAGCGGCTGTGGCGGATCGGCAAAGCCGCGCCGAACCCGTGCAATGTCGCTCAGGCGCAGCGTGCGTCCACCAACCGCGAAATTGACGTTTGCTACGTCCAACTCTGAGCGAAACGCACCCGAAACCTGAAGCGAAAGACTTTCATTGCCTGTTTGAATCGTGCCGGCCGGCCGTACGACGTTTTGCGCCTGTAGCGCGGCAATGAGCGCCGATCGATCAAGACCGAGACTGGCGAGCTGCTTCATCGAGAACTCGACAAAGATTCGTTCGTCCTGGGCCCCCAGCAGCTCGATTTCCGAAACATCGGGAACAAGAAGCAGTTTCGAGCGGACGTCTTCGACATAGTCGCGGAGCTCGCGATGGGTGAAGCCGCTGCTCGTGAAGCCGTAGATGATCCCGAACGTAGCGCCGAAATCGTCGTTGAACCCAGGACCGACGACGCCAGTGGGCAGAGTATGGCGGATATCGCCGATGTTCTTGCGCACCTGATACCAGGTGTCAGCGACCTCTTTTGCGTTCGCGCTGCCCTTCAGATTGACGAAGATCGTGGTAATGCCGGCACTTGTATAGCTGCGCAGGAAGTCCAGATGGTCCGTTTCCTGCAGTTTGCGCTCGAGCCGCTCGGTCACCTGCTTGAGCGTGTCTTCGACGGTTGCGCCGGGCCAGGCCGCCTGAACCACCATCGTCTTGATAATGAATGCGGGATCTTCGCTGCGGCCGAGACGAAAATAGGATACGACGCCCGCAAGGACGGCGATGATCATGAGATAGGCGACGAGCGAGCGGTGATTGAGCGCCCATTCTGATAGATTGAATCTCATCACAGCCCCGATCCGAGTATGCGAATCTTCTGGCCCGGGTGCAGGGCCTGGACGCCTGCCGTGACCACGATTTCACCTGTATCCAGTCCTTGGGAGACCGCCACCTGCGCCTGGTCGAAGCGCAGCACGTCGATGTTGCGCAGTGATACGGTGTTCTTCGAGGGATCGACGATCCAGACGGCGGGCTGCTCGTTCACTCTCGTCAATGCCGTGGCCGGAATTTCAATGATCGGAACGGCTTCCGTTTCCAACCGCCCGGTCACGGACGCACCAAGAAGCATGGCCGGTGGAGGATCCGCCAGGCCAACCTTGACCTCGAAGGTTCGTGTCGCCGGATTGGCTTGAGGAGCGACCTCGCGAACGCGCCCCCGCGCACTGACTTTGGGATCGTCGGTGAGACTGACCGTGATTTGAGGATCGCTCGGCGCCGTTCGAATGACCTGCGCGGGAATGTCGAAGACTGCGTCACGCCCATCCTTGCGTGCAAGCCTGACAATGCTTTGTCCGGCCTGAACGACCTCGCCTGCGGCGGGGCCTACCGCAGTCAGAACGCCCGGAGCGTCGGCCTTGAGCTCGGTGAAGCTGACGAGATCATGCGCGATCTTGAGTTGGGCCTCGGCCGCATCGACCTGCGACTGTGCGGTCTGATGGGCTTGTTTGGCCTGATCGAAGTTCACATGTGTGGTCCAGCCTTGCGCGAGAAGGGTCTCCTGGCGTTCGAACTGATTGCGGGCCTGGGTCAATTGCCCCTGGGCGGCGGCAAGAGCGGCCTGCGCCTGCCGCAGGCCGTTCATCTCATTCTGTGGTTCGAGGCGCGCGACGACTTGTCCGGCCTCCACGCGATCTCCGAGCTTGTTGTTGTTCTCAAGAATGCGACCGCCAATGCGAAATGAAAGGGATACCTCGTCCTCGGCCTCGATCCTGCCGGTAAAGGTAAGCGGCGTAGCCCCCTCGCTTTTTGCAACGGTTTGGGTTCGAACCGGGCGCGCTGCGGGAGCCGCCACTTCCGGCTCTCGTTCACAAGCTGCCAGCAGCGCTGGCGCGATCAAAAGCAGCAGCCCGGTTTGCATCACTCGACGTGCTTTGCTCAAATGGCCGGCCCACGCAGACATGGCTTGCTCCGTTGTCGTTTAACTCACCCGGTTTTTCCTCGCCGACTGCGGATCGTTTTTGTCGTTACATCGCGCGGTGCGATCGGCCACGCCCTCACCGCAAAATGCAGAAGTCTGCACGATGCCGGCGAGATATGTCGCCGGATCGCCCGGCGTCAGTGCGCGGTTATGACTGTCCCAATGCGGGTAAAACCCCTACCCAGGAGCGAGCGCCGCGCCGGAAGCTTTCCAGCTTATTTTTCGTTCGACTGTGGATTCGGTCATCCTCCAGCGCAAAATCTGCCAGGACCACGTCCATTTCAGTGTTGGCGAGCACGGCTTCGAGGTCTGACATGCAACCCTCCAAGACGCAGAAAACTAATCGCAGATGTCAATCCCCGCCCGGATGCCGCTGCAGCCTTGCTGATCGATTGTCCTGATCTATTGTTGCGACGGCGCGTCTGCCGTTGCCGGGATCTTATCGCTCGGCAGAATAATCTCAAGCGGGGGAGTTACGAGGCTGGCGTGAGGTCACCCAGCAGATTCGATTGGTGCATGCGCAGGCAATCGTGAAAGTGTGCCGCCCGACGCTGTAATGACGAGAGCATTGGCATCTTTTGCTAAAGCTGATGCGTCAACAGTGCTGACGATTTCTTGCGCGTTAGTGTGTCGATGTGTCAACAATGCTGACGGTTTGCTTGCGCATTCGCTTGAAAGAGCGAGCGACGATCTTCGTCGCTGCCCCGCTGCTGCGCGCCGCTTGCACCGACGATCGAGGCACGCCTGCCGGCTTGCGTTCGGTTTTGTTGTTTCACCATGATGCGATTAAGCTCAAGCTGTCGTCGCCATTGGGAGGAGCGCCGAATGAAGCGTATCCGTATCCTGCACGAGACCGAGTATCAGTATCGACAGCCCGTGAAATTCGGTCCTCACCGCGCGCTGATACGACCTCGCGAAGGACACGACGTCCATATTGCGAGAGCGCGCGTCAGCATTGCCCCGCGGGCGACCGTGCGCTGGCTGCGTGACACCTATGACAATTCCATCGCAATCCTCACCTTCGAGGAGCAGTCCGACAAGCTCCGCGTCTCAAGCGAAGTCGACGTCGATCTCTATTATGACAACCCGGTCGAATGGCCGATCGCACCCTTCGCCCGCTCTTTCCCTTTCCAATATCCTCCCGAAGAGCACGTCGACCTGATGGCTTACCGACTTCCCAGTTATCCCTACGACGGCGAGACGCTCTTGAATTGGCTGGGCGATCTCTACGCGCCCGGCCAGGTGATCGGGACTTTCGATCTCCTGGGCAGGTTGAACACCCATATCTATCAGTCGCTCAAATATGTTCATCGCGAGGAGCCGGGCGTGCAGTTGCCGAACGAGACGTTGCGGCGCGGCAGCGGATCGTGCCGCGACTTCGCGGTGCTGATGATGGAGGCTGCCCGGTATTGGGGGTTGGGCGCACGATTTGTTACCGGATACATCCAGATGGCCGAAGGGCAGCACGGCGCAACGCACGCCTGGACGGAGATCTACCTTCCCGGCGCCGGTTGGCGCGGTTTCGATCCGACGAACGACAAGCTCGTCGGCAGTGAGCATATTTCGGTTGCTGTCGCGCGCGAACAGGAGAAGGCCTCCCCTCTCTCCGGTTACTGGGAAGGCCCGGCGGATGCCTTCAGGGAGTTGAAGGTTGCGGTGCAGGTCGTGCCCGCTCCAAGAGACAGTGCCGGACCGGGTGCAGCGTGAATGCCGGGCGAAATTTGAAATGAACGCCAGTCTCGGGATTGTCCTGGTCCTGCTTGCTTCTGCGATCGTAATGTTCGCAATCAATAAGCCTCGGTTGGACGCTGTCGCGCTGATCATGCTTGTTGCATTGCCGTTCACCGGCGTGCTGACCGTGAACGAGGCGCTGTCCGGCTTCAGCGATCCGAACATCGTCCTGATCGCGGCGCTTTTCGTTATCGGTGATGGCTTGGTGCGCACAGGCGTCGCTCAACGGCTGGGTGACTGGTTAATTACCAAGGCCGGAAACAACGAGGTCCGGCTCATCGTCCTGCTCATGATGGTTGTCTGCGGACTGGGAGCGACCATGAGTTCGACCGCGGTGACCGCGATCTTTATTCCGGTCGCGCTGCGGATTTCGCAGAGCACCGGCATCAGCCCTGGCAGGCTCATGATGCCGCTCAGTTTCGCCGCGCTGATCAGTGGAATGATGACGCTCGTCGCGACGGCTCCGAATCTGGTCGTGAATAGCGAGCTCGAGCGCCACGGCGTGGACGGTTTTCGCTTCTTCAGCTTCACGCCGTTCGGCTTGCCCGTTCTCCTTCTCGGGATCGTCTATATGCGCTTGGCACGACGCTGGTTGCCGGCAGCCAGCGATGTAAAAAAATCCCATCGCGTCAGCTTCGCCGACTGGATCGACGAATACAAGCTCGCTGGCCGCGAGAGCCGCCTCCAGATCATGGATGGATCTCCGCTTGCCGGAAAGAGCTTGGAGAATTTGAACCTCAGGGGCACCTCCGGCGCCAATATCGTTGCGATCGAACGCAGCCGGAAATTCTCAAGCGAGATTCTCCGACCGACAGCCAAGACGGAGCTGCGGGCCGGTGACATATTGCTCGTCGATCTGTCGGCCATCGAGCACCGGTATCGAGGCGCTTCGCGCGCAGTGCCTGCTGGAAGAAATGCCGCTGAACGGCGCCTATTTCTCTGACCGGTCGCAAGAGATCGGAATGGCCGAGGTCATCGTACCGCCGGCCTCTGAACTCGCCGGTAAAACGCTTGTGGAGGCAAATTTCCGTAACGAATTTGGGCTGACCGCGATCGGTTTGCGGCGCGGCGATGGCGCGCACACAGACGACCTCTTGAAGGAAAAGCTGCGGGCTGGAGACACGTTGCTGCTGATCGGGCCCTGGAAGGAGATCGAGAGGCTTCGTCCCGACACCGGAACTCTGGTGATCATCAACCTGCCGGCTGAGATCGACGAAAGGCTTCCAGCGCCGGGTCGCGCATTGCAGGCGCTCATCTGTCTGGCAATCGTCATCGCGCTGATGGTCGGCGGCGTCGT
>Ga0210406_10001789_pt1 | contig 25441 bp, 22 predicted proteins | sample IncBWC30MmetaG_FD_155454 | JGI IMG/M metagenome (GOLD analysis project Ga0210406, IMG submission 155454) | Forest soil microbial communities from Barre Woods Harvard Forest LTER site, Petersham, Massachusetts, United States - Inc-BW-C-30-M | ecosystem: Environmental > Terrestrial > Soil >... | reverse complement strand
TAACTTGCTCAACCTCTGGGGCACGGACGAAACGCGCGCTGTCCAACGCCTCGCGGTCGAGGAATCCCGTCTCGGCGTTCCGCTGCTCATGGGCCTCGATGTGATCCATGGCCACCACACGATCTTTCCCGTGTCGTTGGCGGAAGCGTGTCAGTTCGCGCCTGATCTGTGGGAGAAGACGGCGCGCGTCGCCGCTGAAGAGGCTGCGGAGGACGGGGTCGCCCTGACTTTTGCGCCGATGCTCGACGTGGCGCGCGATCCACGCTGGGGACGCATCATCGAAAGTCCGGGGGAGGACACTTGGGTCGCCTCGCAGATGGCGGCGGCCAAGACGCGGGGCTTCCAGGGACCCAATCTTGCCGCTCAGGATAGCGTTGCAGCGACCGCCAAGCATCTCTGCGCCTATGGCGCGGTTACGGCCGGTCGCGAATATGCCTCGGCGGAAGTGTCCGAGAGGACACTGCACGAGATTTACCTGCCGCCGTTTGCGGCGGCTGTCGCTGCGGGGACAGCGGCGATCATGCCGGCGTTCATCGATGTCTCTGGCGCGCCAATGACCGCCAACGCCAAGCTGCTGCAAGGCTGGCTCAGAGGAGTCGTCGGCTTCGAGGGCGTCTTGATCAGCGACTACAACGCTGTCGCGGAACTCCTCAATCATGGCGTTGCGGCGGACCTCGTCGAGGCTGTGGCGCTCGCCCTCAATGCGGGCGTCGACATCGATATGACCAGCGGCGCTTACATCCAGTGCTTGCCGGAGGCGCTGGAACGCGGCCTCGTAACAATGGCCACGATCGACGCCAGCGTGCGGCGGGTGCTCAAGCTGAAGGAGCGGCTTGGGCTGTTCGATGATCCCTATCGCCGCGGATCGGCCCGGCTGGATGCGCGCCGAGCTGCGGAGCGGCGCGAGCTGGCGCGAGACGCAGCGCGGAAGGCGATTGTGCTCCTGTCGAACCGCGCGGGCGTGTTGCCCCTATCCCCCAAAACCAAACGCCTCGCAATTATCGGTCCTTTGGCTGCGGCGTCGGCCGAGATGCTGGGCTCCTGGGCTTCGGCGGGTAAGCCTGAGGACGTAGTGTCCATTCTTGATGGCCTCAAGGCGGCTCTGCCGCAATGCCAGATCGATCATGCCGCGGGCGTCGACATTGATGGACAAGAGACGGGCGGGATACTGGCAGCAATAAATCTGTGCGCCGGCGCCGAGGTTCTCGTGCTCTGCCTTGGCGAGAGCGCGGCGATGAGTGGAGAGGCCGCGAGCCGAGTCGACATCGGCTTGCCTGGCCGCCAGCGCGCGCTCGCCGAAGCCATACTTGCCCTCGGCAAGCCCGTCGTCGTGACGCTCACTTCAGGTCGGCCGCTGACCGCGCCATGGCTGTTCGAGCGCGCTGACGCGGTGCTGGCGACGTGGTTTCTTGGGCATGAGGCCGGAAACGCGGTCGCCGATGTTCTGACGGGAACATTCAACCCGACTGGCCGATTGCCCGTGAGCTGGCCGCGCCATGTTGGGCAGGTGCCAATATTCTACAATGAGCTTCCTTCCGGCCGCCCCTACGCGCCCGGAGTGCACTATTCCAGCACCTATCTCGATCTGCCGCCGACGCCACAATTTCCGTTTGGCCACGGCCTCTCGTACAGCCGCTTTGCGCTCGACGATCTTCGTTGTGAGCCGACCCGCGTTAAGGCGGGCGACACGGTCGAGGTTACAATAGCCGTCCATAACGAGAGCCAGGTAGACGGCGAGGCGACGGCGTTCCTGTTTGTGCGCGATCCAGTCGCGGGTGTCGCTCGGCCGCTGTTGGAGCTTAAGGGGGTGCAGAAGGTCGATCTCAAGGCCGGAGAGCGCAAGGACGTGACCTGGCGACTTCCGGTTGGGGATCTGTCATTCGTTGGCAACAGCCTCGATCGCGTTCTGGAGCCCGGGCGTTTTGAAATCCACATCGGGCAGAGCGCGGATCCAAACGCTCTTGTGAGTTCCGCCATCGAATTGGCCAAGTGAGCCCATCTCGGGCGCCATTTCCTTCCGCGAAACGAGCGATTTCAAACCGTTAGAATGCCATTTCCTTCCGGGCTCCGGCCGCAACCCCCAAGGCCCCGCATCGACCTTGTCCTGAGGCATCGCGGAACGCAGGGCGGCTTCCGAGACGCACAGCTTGGCGCAGCCCTCTCGATGACGAGGATAGGCGCAGCGCTTGGCTTTGAAGGATCTCCTATCCTAGCCTAGTATTCTCAAAAAGGGAAGTGTTTTCTTTGTTTTCTATTTCTATGAACCAGCGTCGGTTCGGCCGAGCCGCCAGGTTCCGAAGGCGCTTGACGTCAAGAGGCCGAACGGAGCACATCGCGAGAAGCGCTATACCGCTGCTGAACAAGAACTTGGATGATCGCAAGAGAGAATTGTAGAGATTTCGAGCGAAAGCGCAGCCATCTCGGACCGAATAAACGGTTTCCTGAAGAAATATTAGCGAGCGCTTCAGCAGCGCTCCTCGGTTTGGTAAGCTTTGCGCATGGATCGTGACGCGGGACAAAGCATCGCTCGCGGGTCGGCTGGCGACTCGGATGTGACAGCCGCGACTGAGGGCGTGCGCCAATCGTTGCTATCTTCGACCATTCTGGTCACGGGCGCGAGCGGCTTTCTCGGTTCTGCAATCGCGGCGGCGTTGAGGGCCCGCGGCCACGCCATCCGCGTTCTGGCGCGTCCATCGAGCCCGCGGACAAATCTCAACGCGGCGGACGTCGTTTGCGAGGGCGACCTCCGCGATCGCGCCTCGTTGGCGGCGGCGCTCAAAGGCGCCCGTTACCTTTTTCACGCGGCTGCCGATTACCGACTCTGGGCGCGAAACCCGGAAGAGATCCAGCGCAGCAATGTCGAGGGCACGCGCCTGATCATGGAGGAGGCGCTCAGCGCCGGCGTCGAGCGCATCGTCTACACCAGCAGCGTGGCGACCTTGAAGCTTACTGACGGCGCCGCCTCGACAGAGAAGAATCCGCTCGCCGACGGCGAGGGGATTGGCGCCTATAAGCGCAGCAAAGTTGCGGCCGAGCGTCTGGTCGAGGCGATGATCCCGCGCGGTGGTTTGCCGGCGGTGATCGTCAACCCGTCGACGCCAATCGGTCCGCGCGACGTCCGGCCGACGCCGACCGGCCGTATCATCGTCGAGGCTGCGTCGGGACGTATGCCTGCCTTTGTCGACACCGGGCTCAATCTCGCGCATGTCGACGACGTCGCTGCCGGACACATCGCCGCGCTTGAACGCGGGAGAATCGGAGAGCGTTACATTCTTGGCGGCGACAACGTCTTCCTCGGCGATATGCTTGCCGACATCGCACGGCTCGTCGGACGCCGGCCGCCCAAGCTCAAGCTGCCGCGGAAAATGCTTTATCCAATCGCGTACGGAGCCGAGTTTCTGGCGACGCTTCGTGGCGTTGAGCCGTTCATCACATCGGATGGCTTGCGGATGGCGCGCCATCATATGTTCTTCGACGATTCCAAGGCGCGGCGCGAGCTGGGCTATGTTTCAAGGCCTTATCGCGAGGGTCTCGCCGACGCGATCGCCTGGTTTCGCGCCCACGGCCATCTCAAATGATCACTGTCGCCGTGTCCCTCATTCCGCTCGCCATCTGGGCCTATCTTCTGTTCGGCAGGGGATGGTTCTGGCTGTGCGGCGAGCGGGACGACTCCGCCGCTGCAGCGAACAAGGTTCGGAACGAGGCGGACGTCTGGCCCAGCGTCGTCGCGATCATCCCGGCTCGCGACGAAGCCGACATGATTGCTCACAGCGTCGGTTCACTCCTTAGGCAGGACTATTCTGGGTCGTTTTCGGTGGTCGTTGTTGACGATCAGAGTACGGACGGTACTGCAGCCGTCGCGTCGACCGCGGCGAGCGACGTCCGTGCAGCCGAGCGGTTAAAAATCGTTACGGGAAACGGGCCGCCGCCCGGCTGGACCGGCAAACTGTCGGCCATGCGCCAGGGCTTGGCCGAGGTCGAGGCGGGCGCGCAGGCGCCTGAATTCGTCCTGTTCACCGACGCCGACATTGCTTATGCGCCCCACGTGCTCTCGCGTCTGGTCGCAATCGCCCGCGCTAAAAACAGCGTCCTCACGTCGTTGATGGTGAAGCTGCGCTGCGAGAGCGCGGCAGAGCGCTGGCTCGCGCCGGCTTTCGTCTTCTTCTTTCAAATGCTCTATCCTTTCGCTTGGGTGAACGACCCGAGGCGGACGACCGCCGCAGCCGCCGGCGGCTGCATGCTCGTGCGACGCGAAGCGCTTCATGCGGCCGGTGGTCTCGAGGCCGTGCGCAACGCGCTCATCGACGATTGCGCTCTTGGGGCGCTCATGAAAGGGCAGGGGCCAATCTGGCTGGGCTTGACCGAGAGCGTCGATAGCTTGCGCGCGTATTCCACCTTCGCCGAATTCCGCCGGATGGTGTCGCGCTCGGCTTTCGCCGAATTGCGCTATTCGCCCCTGCGGCTTGCGGGCGCGATCGGAGGAATGGCGCTCGTCTATGTGGCCCCGCTGCTGTTCGCCATATTCGTGCGCGGCGCGGCGCAAGCGGTCGGCGCGGTCACGTGGGCGATGATGGCGATTGCGCTTGCGCCGATGCTGCGGCTCTACGCGCGCCCCCTTGTTGGCGGCTTTGCGTTGCCGGCAATCGCAGCGGCCTATGTCGCCTTCATCTTCGATTCCGCGTACCAATATTGGCGGGGGCGCGGCGGCTATTGGAAAGGACGATTCCAAGCGCCGATGCGAGAGACAGGGCGCGCATGACGACGGTGAAGGAGGCCCTCTCAGGCAAGGGCCATAGGGACGAAAACTTTCCCGTCGCCTCGTGGCTCTTAAGCGAGCAGCGACGGGGTCCGATTCTCGCCTTCTATCGCTTCGTGCGCGCGGCCGACGATGTCGCCGATCACCCGACCCTGTCGCCAGAGACGAAGCTCGAGCTTCTCGACGATCTCGACGATGCGCTCACCGGGCGCGGGGCGCCGGTGGACGAAGCCGAGCCCTTGCGGCTTGAGCTCGCCAAGACCGGCTTGAGCCCGAAGCATGCGCTGGATCTCTTAAAGGCCTTTCGCCTCGATGCGCGGAAGAGCCGCTACGCCAATTGGTCGGAGTTGATGGACTATTGTGCGTTGTCCGCGGCGCCGGTCGGCCGTTTCGTTCTCGACGCGCATGAAGAAGATCCGTCCATGTGGCCGGCCTCCGACGCGCTATGCTCGGCGCTGCAGATCATCAATCACCTGCAGGATTGTGCAGAGGACTATAAGCGCCTCGATCGCGTTTACTTGCCGCTCGACACGGTCGCCGCGCATGGCGCGTCGGTGGACATGCTGGATGCGCCGAAGGCGCCACCGTCGTTGCGCGGGGCGCTCGCCGAGCTTGCCCGCCGGACGAGCGAACTCGTGGCGCGTGGAGCGCCGCTCATTCCGCAGATCCAGGACGTGCGGCTTGGCGCGGAAATCGCGGCGATTCACGCACTTGCGCGGCGCCTCGCGCGCGATCTCGGAACCCGCGATCCGTTGAGCGAGCGCGTGCATCTCAGCAAGGCCGGCTTTGCGTTGGTCGGCGGGCTCGGCGCGGCGCGTTTCCTTGGCTCGGCGATGATGCGCTCGGTCGGGGTGCGGGTGAAAGCGATCGCATGAGTTCGCAAGCGGCGCCCGCGGCGCATAGTTCCTTCTATTCCGCCATGCGCGTGTTGCCGGAGCGCCGGCGCGAGGCGATGTTCGCGCTCTATGGCTTCTGTCGCGCTGTCGACGACATCGCTGATGACCGCGGGCCGGCGACAGCGGCTGAGCGGTTGGCCAAGCTGGAGCGTTGGCGCGCCGACATTGCCGCGATGTTCGCCGGACTGGCGCCTGCCCATCTCGCCGTCCTCGATGAGGCGACGCGCAGCTATCGTCTGAGCCAAGAGGATTTCGACGCCGTCATCGACGGCATGGCGATGGACGCCGAACGGGACATCTGCGCTCCAGACTGGGCGACCCTGGACCTCTATTGCGATCGGGTGGCGTCCGCCGTCGGCCGGCTTTCCGTGCGCATTTTCGGCCTGCCTCAGGAACCCGGAGAAGCGCTAGCTTACCATCTCGGCCGCGCGCTCCAACTCACCAACATCCTGCGCGACATCGACGAGGACGCAAGCGCCGGCCGGCTCTACCTGCCGCGCGAGGCGCTTGCGGCTGCGGGGGTGGCGACCGACGAACCGCTGGCGGCAGCGGCGGACCCGAAGCTCACCCACGCCTGCGTCGCGGTGGCTGCGCGCGCTCGCGAACATTTCGAGAAGGCCCAATCCGTCATGGCGGCGGCGCCGCGAGCGGCGGTGAAAGCGCCGCGGTTGATGGCCGCCGCCTATGGCTCGATCCTCGACAGGATGGTGAAAGAGGGCTTCGCGCCGCCGCGGCGGCGGGCCAGGGCCAGCCGCCTGCGCCTGCTTGGCGCCATCCTGCGATACGGCATCCTGTGAACGGCGGGGTGGTTCATATCATCGGTGCGGGCATCGCTGGCTTGAGCGCCGCCGTGCGCCTCCTCGATGCTGGGTGTGAGGTCATTGTGCACGAGGCCGCGGCGTTCGCCGGTGGCCGCTGCCGGTCCTATCTCGATCCGACGCTCGGCGTCGTCATCGATAACGGCAATCACTTGCTGCTGTCGGGCAATCACGAGGCGCTGGACTATCTCGATCGCATCGGCGCGCGCAAGACGCTGCACGATCCGGGCGCCGCGATCTTCGACTTTGCGGACCTCAAGAGCGGCGAGCGCTGGCGGCTCGATCTCAGCGAAGGCCGTATCCCATGGTGGCTGTTCAATCGAAAGAAACGTGTGCCCGGCACGGGGCTTGGCGAATATCTCGCCCCGCTCGGCGTGTTCGTGAAGGGGTCAAGCGCGACCGTCGGTCAGGCGATGCGCTGCGAGGGTCCGCTTTACGAGCGGCTCTGGCGCCCCCTGCTAACCTCCGCGCTGAACACAGATCCTCCAGAAAGTTCCGCAGCGCTCACCGCGGCTTTGCTGCGCGAGACCCTTGCCGCGGGGGGTAAGGCCTGCCACCCGCTGTTCGCCGCCCACGGCCTTGCCAGTAGCTTCATCGACCCGGCGCTGGCCTTTCTCGCCGCGCGAGGGTCTCCGGTTCGGTTCGGCGACCGCCTCAGGGCTGTCCGTTTCGAGGGCGAGCGCGCTGTTTCGCTCGACTTTGACCGGACGCAGCAGGAGCTTGGCGCGGACGATTCCGTGATCCTCGGCGTGCCGCCATGGATCGCGAAGGAGCTCCTTCCGGACCTGACGACGCCAGACGAATTTCGCGGCATTCTCAATGTCCATTTCCAGATCGCGCCGCCTCGCGGCCAGCCGGCGATCCTCGGGGTCGTCAACGCCGAGATCGAATGGCTGTTCGCCTTTCCGGACCGGCTCTCGGTCACGATCAGCAACGCCGACCGGCTCATCGATCGTCCGCGCGATGAACTTGCGGCCGAGATCTGGCGTGAGGCGGCGGCGCTGACTGGACTCCCTCCGGACTTGCCGCCCTGGCAGATCGTCAAGGAGAAGCGTGCGACCTTCGCCGCGACGCCAGCCCAGAATGCCAAACGGCCGGATTCGCGCACCCAATGGGCAAATGTTGTCCTGGCCGGCGACTGGGTCCAGACCGGCCTGCCGGCCACGATCGAAGGCGCGGTGCGTTCGGGCTATAAAGCGGCTTCAATCGTTGTCGCCTCGGGCGCGAATGCGCCAAGCCGCCGCGTCATGAGCCTTTCGCAGTGAATATCGCTCTCGGCCATTCTCAAGATCCACCGTCGCCCGAGACACTGGAGCGTCATATCTCGCGCGCGGCGAAGGCGTTGCTGGCTCGTCAGCGCGAGGACGGCCATTGGTGTTTCGAACTTGAGGCCGACGCCACGATCCCGGCCGAATATGTGCTGCTCCGGCATTTTCGCGGCGAAAAGCCTGATCTCGAACTCGAGCGCCTGATCGCCGTCTATCTTCGGCGCGTTCAGGGCGATCATGGCGGTTGGCCGATTGTTCACGCAGGCCCATTCGACATGAGCGCCAGCGTCAAGGCCTATTTCGCGCTGAAGATGATCGGCGACGATCCCGAGGCGGCGCACATGCGCCGCGCGCGTGAAGCGATCCTTAGCCACGGCGGCGCCGCGAAGAGCAATGTCTTCACCCGCTTCCTGCTCGCGCTCTACGAGGCCATTCCCTGGCGCGGAGTGCCAACTATGCCGGTCGAGATCATGCTCCTGCCGCGCTGGTTTCCCTTCCATATCGACAAGGTCTCCTATTGGGCGCGCACGGTGATGGTGCCGCTGCTTGTGCTGCAAGCGCTGAAGCCGCGACCCGCCAATCCGCGCGGCGTGACGATCCCGGAGCTGTTCGTCGCGCCACCTGAAACTGTGCGCGAGTGGCCAAAGGGCGCGCATCAGGCATGGGCAGGCGTGAAGATCTTTGGCGCGATCGACTGGCTGCTCAAGCGCGTCGAGCCCTATTTTCCGGCATTCCTTCGTCGTCGCGCCATCGACGCCGCCGAGGCTTTCGTGACCGAACGCCTCAATGGCGAAGAAGGCCTTGGCGCAATCTATCCCGCCATGGCGAACGCCGTGCTGATGTGCGACGCACTCGGTTATCCGCCTGATCACCCTCATCTCGTCATTGCGCGCCGGTCGATCGAGAAACTGCTCGTCGTCGGCGAGGATGAGGCCTATTGCCAGCCGTGTTTGTCGCCTGTGTGGGACACGGCGCTCACCGCCCATGCGCTGCTTGAAGTGGGGGGTGAAGCTGGCGGCGAGCCGGTGCGCGCGGCGCTGGATTGGCTCGCGCCGCTCCAAATCCTCGACATCAAGGGCGACTGGGCCGTTCAGCGTCCGGACGTTCGGCCGGGCGGCTGGGCGTTCCAATACGCCAATCCGCATTATCCCGACACCGACGACACCGCTGTCGTGGCGATGGCGATGGACCGTGCGGATCGCGGCGGCGTGACCAAGGCTCCGGACGCCCATTCGCCGGCGATCGCGCGGGCGCGCGAATGGATCGAGGGACTGCAGAGCCGGAACGGCGCATGGGCCGCCTTCGACGCCGACAACACCCACTCTTATCTCAACCACATCCCGTTCGCCGACCATGGCGCGCTGCTCGATCCGCCGACCGCGGACGTGACCGCGCGCTGCGTGTCGATGCTCGCTCAACTTGGCGAGACGCATGAAACCAGCTCGGTTTTGGCGCGCGGGATCGACGCCCTCCTGGCCGATCAGGAGAAGGATGGAAGCTGGTTCGGCCGCTGGGGCATGAACTACATTTACGGAACCTGGTCGTCGCTATGCGCGCTGTCGATCGCTGGCCAGGACCCGCAATCCGAGCCCGTGCGACGCGCCGTCACGTGGCTTGAGCGAATCCAGAATCCGGACGGCGGCTGGGGGGAAAGCGGCGGCAGCTACAAGCTCGACTATAAGGGCTATGAACCCGCGCCGAGCACCGCCTCGCAGACCGCTTGGGCGGTGCTTGGGCTGATGGCGGCGGGCGAAGCCGATCACCCTGCCGTCGCCCGGGGAATCGCCTATCTCGCCGCTTCGCAAGGCGACGACGGCTTGTGGAACGAGCCGTTCCACACCGCGACCGGTTTTCCCCGGGTGTTCTATTTGCGCTACCACGGTTATTCCAAGTTTTTTCCGCTTTGGGCGATGGCCCGCTATCGCAATCTTAAACGCGGCAATAGCCGAGCCCCCGCTTTCGGCATGTGAACCGCCCCGGTCGCCCGGCTTTGGCGAGCACGGGACTACCTAAATTACCCGCGCGCGCACATGAAAATCCGGCTTTGCTGTCGTAATGCGGTCATATATACCTCACGTTTTCGTCACGCCTGTGGACAACGGGCGGATTGCGCTGATTTTCAGTCAGCGGGCATCGTGGGGATCTCTGACCAAATGCAAAAGAAGATCAAGGTCGCCATCGCGGGCGTCGGCAATTGCGCCAGCGCGCTGGTGCAGGGCGTGGAATATTATCGGAGCCGTCGCAATGCGGCGCTCGATGGCGTGATGCACCAGACCATCGGCGGCTACCGCGCCAGCGACGTTGAGTTCGTCTCCGCATTCGACGTCGACAAGCGCAAGGTCGGCCGGCCGCTCGAGGAGGCGATCTTCGCCAAGCCGAACAACACGCGTGTCTTCCAGAGTTCGCTGCCGGTATCGAACGTTGTTGTTCAGATGGGTCCCGAGCTCGACGGCGTGGCGCCGCATATGGCGGACTACGGCGACGACGTCGCCTTTCGCCCAGCCGATCTGGAGCCGACCAATATCGCTGAGGCTCTGCGCAGGTCTGGCGCGGAAGTGCTGTTGTGCTACTTGCCCGTCGGTTCCGAAAAGGCCGTGAAGCACTATGCGGAAGCCTGCCTGGCGGCGGGCGTCGCGATGGTGAATTGCGTGCCCGTCTTCCTCGCCTCCGATCCTGAATGGGCGAAAAAGTTCCAAGACGCCGGCCTGCCCATCGTCGGCGACGACATCAAGAGCCAGGTCGGCGCGACCATCGTCCATCGCTCGCTGGCGCGGCTGTTCGCCGACCGGGGCGTCGCTCTCGACCGGACCTACCAGCTCAACACAGCGGGCAACACCGATTTTCTCAACATGCTGGAGCGCAAGCGGCTCAAGTCGAAGAAGCTTTCCAAGACGGAATCCGTCCAGTCGCAGCTCGACGAGCGGCTCGATGACGCGGATATCCACATCGGCCCCTCCGACTACATTCCCTGGCAGCATGACAACAAGATCGCTTTCATCCGTTTGGAGGGGCGCGGCTTCGGTGACGCGCCGCTGGAGATCGAACTCAGGCTGTCGGTGCAGGATTCCTCGAACAGCGCCGGCGTTGTCATTGACGCTCTGCGTTGCGCGAAGCTGGGATTGGACCGCGGGATAGGCGGGCCGCTCGAAGCGCCGTCGGCCTACTTCATGAAAACCCCGCCGCGCCAGCTCCGTGACAGCGTCGCGTATGACGCGTGCAACGCCTTCATTGACGGCGAACCCTTCGATCTCCCGGGAGCGGCGCCAAAGAGCGTGAAGGTTGCGGGCCGCGGCCGCTCGTAAGTGCAAGCGATCGAAACGGTGCTGTTCGATTTTGGCGGCACGCTCGATTCCGACGGGGTGGCGTGGAAAGAACGCTTCCACGCCCTCTATCGGACCGAGGGACTCAACCTTTCGGCGGACGCTTTCGCGCCGGCCTTCTATGCGGCCGATGACGCGCTTGTCGGCGCGCTCGGGCCGACGACGGGTCTTGAGGAAACGGTCGACACGTTGACAACCAATCTCGAGGCCGAACTTGCGCGCCGCGGTGGAACGGGCCACGCTGAGATCGATAGCGCTCGCCGCCAGCGGGTCGCCTCGCGCTTCCTGTCCGATATGTCCTTCGCCTTCGCCCGCAATCGGCCGGTACTCGACGCGCTTAGCCAGCGCTATCGGCTGGGCGTGGTGTCGAATTTTTATGGCAATCTCGAAGGAGCGTGTGAAAGCTCGGGTCTTGCTCCTCTATTCGGGGCCATGGCGGACAGTCAGCGCGTCGGCGCTGAAAAGCCCGACCCGGCGATCTTCCACGCAGCACTTTCGGCGCTGCATGCCGCGCCCGAGACGGCCGTGATGGTCGGCGACTCTTTACGTCGCGACTATGAAGGCGCGCGGCGCTCGGGCCTCAGCTTCATTTGGATTGCGCCAAAGGACGTCCAGGCTGCTGAGCGCTCCGTCGCACGCGACGGCTCCATTCTCGGCACGGTTAGTGAATTGCCGGATCTCCTCGACATCCTGACATGACCGGCGCACCAGAATCTCTTGTCGTGCGCGGGGGAATCATTGCCGCTGGCCACGGGACTCGCCTGCGGGCGGACGGTTATCGCGTCAGCAAGCCGATGACGCCGGTCGGCGGACGCCCCTTGATTGGCCATGCCCTCGACAGGTTTCGCGCGGTCGGCGTTCACCAAGCGACCGTCATCATCAACGAAGGCAGCGATGATTGTCGGCATTGGCTCAACGATCACCGCCGCGACCTGGATCTCGACCTCATCGTGCGCACGACTCCGTCGTCCTATGCGAGCTTTGAGATTGTCGCCGCTCGGCTTACCGGCGCTCCGGCGGTCATCACGACCGTCGATGCGATCATGCCGGTAGGCGCCTTTCAGCATTTTGTAAGCTCGGCCTCGAGTTTCCCGGATGACGCGGTCGTGCTCGGCCTGACCGACCACGTGGACGACGATAATCCGTTGTGGGCGACTCTAAACGAGGAGGGGCGCGTTCTTTGGCTGGGCGGCAATCAAGGCGGCCATGTCACGGCCGGCCTTTACTGGCTTCCAAGGGATCGAGGGGCGGAGCCGAAAATGCGTTTCGACCGTCTGCGCGACTATCTCAAATGGCTGGTCGATGAACGCAGGCCCGTCTATGGCGTGGTCCTGCCGCTTGTGTTTGACATCGATCGGGCGCACGACGTCGAGGCCGCCGAGCGGGCCGGGCTCCGCTGGCGCGAGAACGCCGGCGCATGACCACGGGCTTCACCTGCGTGGGCGTGCTGCGCGAGCCGAGCCACTCGCCTGGGCGCGTCGATGATGACGCCGCGATCATGAGACGCGTCGGCGAGGCTTTGGCGGAGCGGGGATTCAATGTCGAATTGATTGCCGCCGACGCCGTGATTGAAGCGCCTGCGGCGAACCTGTTCGTCATGTGCGAGCGCGGAGCGGTCCTCGACCGTTTGGCGGCGATGGAAAAGGCGGGCGCTATTGTCGTGAACACGACGACTGCCATTCGCAACACCTACCGCCACCGCATGGTCGAGCTGTTCGCGCGCCACGGCGTGGCGGCGCCGAGGAGCTGGATCGTCGCTGCAGACGCGAACACGCCGCGGCCCGCCGACTGCGCCTGGATTAAACGCTACGATTTTCACGCAACCCAAACGGACGACGTCCTCTATGCGGCGTCCGAGGTCGGATGGCGCGACGCGCTGCACCGCTTCGCCGAGCGCGACATTCCGTTCGTCATTGCGCAGGAGCACGTGCCGGGCGACCTGGTCAAATTCTACGGCGTGCGAAATGGCGCGAGGACCAAGGACGCCAATTGGTTTCAATGGTTCTATCATCGTGACAAGGGGATGCTGGGTCATCCATTCGATCCCGCTCGCCTGAGCAAGGCGGGACTCGACGCCGCCGCGGCGCTCGGGCTCGAGGTCTTCGGCGGCGACGCGGTCATCAAGGCCAACGGCGAGCCGATGATCATCGACCTCAACGCGTGGCCGAGCTACGCGCTTTACCGCGATCGCGCTGCACAGGCGATCGCCGACTGCCTGACCGAGCGCTTCCAGCGGCGCCCGCGCCTGGTCGCCTCAACAAGGAATTGATCTGTTGAACGAAATTCCTTCCCCGAACAACGCGTTCAAACGCCGCGCCGTGCCCGGCCCCAAATCCAAAGCGATCTTCGATCAGGAGGCCAAGGCGATGGCGCCTGGCTTGCAATCGATAGCGCTCTTCTCGCAGATCGTCGTCGACCACGCCGAGGGCTGCACCATCACCGACGTGGACGGCAACGAATATCTCGATTTCATTGCCGGCATCGCGGTTGGCAGCGTTGGGCACAGCCACCCGCACTATGTGAAGCGCCTCAAAGAGCAACTCGAACGGTCGACCTTCGGCAGCTTCACCACCGAGACGCGGGCGCGCTTCCTCAATCTCGTCGCCTCACTGTTGCCGGAGGGACTGACCCATCTGCAATTGTTTTCCGGCGGCGCCGAGGCAGTCGAGGCGGCGTTCCGGCTTGCCAAGTCGGTGACCAAGAAGTTCGAGTTCATCGGTTTCTGGGGCGGCTTCCACGGCAAGAGCCAGGGCGTTATCGGCATGCTGGGCGGTGGCTATCGCAACCATCAGGGTCCCTTCCCGCCGGGCATGCATCATTCGCCCTATGCGAACTGCTACCGTTGCCCGTTCAATCTGCAGCACCCGTCGTGCGGCTTGGCCTGCGCCGAGCACCTGCGCAACGTCATCAAGAACGACACGCAGGGCGAGCTCGCGGCGATCATCATCGAGCCGATGCAGGGCACGGCCGGCAACGTGATTCCGCCTGACGACTTCATCCACGCCGTGCGTGAGATCGCGACAGAGACCGGCGCGCTTCTCATCGCCGACGAAATTCTGGTCGGCTTCGGCCGCACCGGCAAGATGTGGGCCTCCGATCACTTTGGGCTGAAGCCCGACATCATGACGATCGGCAAGGGCATCGGCGGCGGCTTTCCCTTGAGCGCCGTCGCCTCGTCGCTCGAGCGCATGTCGGCGACGCCCTTCGGCGAGCCAAGCGGCAGTTCGTCGAGCTATGGCGGCAATCCGCTGGCCGCCGCGGCGGGGCTCGGCGCGGTCGAGGCGATCCTTGAGGACAAGCTCGTCGAGAATTCGGCGCGCGTCGGAAAGGTCATGCTCGAAGCGCTGAAGAAAGTGCAGGAAAAATACCGCTTCATTGGCGACGTGCGCGGGCGCGGTCTGCTCATCGGCGTCGAGATGGTCGCCGATCGTAAGACGAAGGAGCCGCTCGACAAGACCATCACGCGCGCGCTGTTCCATGAGGCGCTGGAGCGCGGCCTCATCACCATGTCCTATTCCAATGTCATTCGCATCAACCCGCCTCTCGTCATCACCGAAGATGAAGCGCTGCGGGGGGTCGACATCCTCGATCAGTCCTTCGCCGCGATTGCGCATCGGTTCGGGCTCGGCTGAGCGAAGAAGTGCTCAAAAGCGCGCTTATCGGCTTCGGCAACGTCGCAGCCAACGGCCACTTGCCGGGGTGGCGCGCGCGGGACGACGTGCGGATTGTCGCTGCGACGGACGCCGCCGTGTCGCGTCGCGGGGCGTTTCGCGCCGCCTGTCCCGATGGCCGGTGGCATGAAACCGTCGATGATCTCCTGGCCAGCGAAAAGCTCGACTTCGTCGATATTTGCGCGCCGCCGGGCAGTCATGCAGCGCTGATTGAACGCGCGCTCGACGCGGGTCTTCACGTGCTCAGCGAAAAGCCGCTTGTCACGCGGGTCGAGGACGCGAAGCGTATAGCAGAGGCGGCCGCGCGCGCTGGACGCGTCCTGCACACGGTGCACAACTGGCTCGAAGCGCCGATCTGCCGCAAGATATCGGCTCTGGTTGACGAGGGCGCGATCGGCGCCGTGCGATCCGTCCGCTGGCGGACGCTGAGAACGCAACCGGCGATTGCCGTAAGCGCGGACGGAGTTACAAACTGGCGGGTCGATCCGGCGATGGCGGGCGGCGGCATCCTGTTCGATCACGGCTGGCACGCGCTCTATTGCGTTATACGCTGGGCCGGCATTCCTGTTGGCGTCGCTGCGCGGCTCGAAACGCGCCGCTTCCACGAGCATCCGTTAGAGGACACGGCGAGCGTTGACCTGGATACTGCCGCCGGCGTGAGCAACATCTTTTTGACCTGGGCCGCCGACGAGCGCTCGAACGCGATCGAGATCGAAGGTGAAGAGGGCGAGATCCGCGTCATGGGTGACGCCGTGGTCTTGAAGTCGAACGCGCAGGAGCGCCGCTGGTCGTGCCCACCGTCCCTGTCGGAAGGGTCGCACCATCCCGATTGGTTCGGCGGCGTTGCCGCCGATTTTATGACTGCCGCGACCGGCGGCAGCAAAGGCAATCTGGACGAAGCGATCCTATGCGCCCGCCTGATCGACGCCGCTCAGCAGTCGAGCGCCGCGGGCGGGGTCCGGCTGCCTCTGGTGTAGTAGGTTGCCCGTTGCGCCTCCAGCGCGGTCAGTCGTTCTGCCCCGCGCCGGAACGGGTCGCCTCAAACAGGAACCAGGTCCGGCGCTCGGTCTCGTCGATCCAAACTTCGAGCAAGCTGGCGGTCGCGACGTCGCCGTATTCGTCGCACACGTTATGGACCTCGCGCAGGCTCGTCGTCAGGCTCTTGTTGTCGTCGCGCAACTCCGCCAGCATGTCCTTTGGATCGACATAGTCAGCGTCGTTGTCGAGAAGGCGTTGGCGCCTGGAGATGTCGCCGATTGAGCGCAGGGTGGTGCCGCCGATCTTGCGAGCCCGCTCGGCGATCGGGTCGGTCATGGCGAAAATCTGGTCGCCGTGCGCATCCAAAAGCAGATGGTAGTCGCGGAAATGCGCGCCGCTCATATGCCAGTGAAAGTTCTTGGTCTTCATATAGAGCGCGAAGACATCGGCCAGCAATCCAGCGAGCGCGGCCGAAATATCGCGCGTCGCTTCCGACTTGAGATCGGTCGGCGTGCCAAGGCGCTCGCGCACGTGCACATCCTTGCTCGTTCGCGCGCTGGTTTCTTTTGCCGCTGTCGTCTTCGTCATTCCGGCCTCCTTAAAGTTGTTTCCGCCTCAAAGCGCGGGCGTCGATCGTATTGACGAATCTGCAATTACGGGCCTTCGCCGCGCCAGCACTTCAACGGATCGTCGCACGCCTCGCCGGCCAGTTCCAGCCGACGGGCTTTTTCCGGCGGCGAGTGTCAACGCTGTAAACCATCGAAAAGTTCCGATTTAAATTCAAACCAAAGAAATCAGAGCTGTTTGGCTTGGATTTCCTGAGGGCGCGAGCCGCGTACCTGCCGCGACTTTCACTGCCGCCGCTGAACCATCATCTCTTTAATATGAACAATCGCCTTGGCCGGGTTCAGGCTCTTTGGGCAGGTTTGGGCGCAGTTCATGATGGTGTGGCAGCGATAGAGGCGGAACGGGTCCTCGAGGCCATCAAGTCGCTCGCCCTGCGCTTCGTCGCGGGAATCGATGAGCCAGCGATAGGCTTGCAGCAGGACCGCGGGACCGAGATAGCGGTCTCCGTTCCACCAGTAACTCGGGCACGAGGTCGAGCAGCAGGCGCAGAGGATGCACTCGTAAAGGCCGTCGAGCTTCGACCGATCTTCCGGGGCCTGCAGCCATTCCTTCTCAGGCGCCGGGCTAACCGTCTTTAGCCAAGGCTCGATTGAGGCATGCTGGGCGAAGAAGACCGAAAGATCGGGCACGAGGTCCTTGATTACTTCCTGGTGCGGCAACGGATAGATAATGACTGGCGCCGCGACCTCGTCGATGCCGCGCGTGCAGGCAAGCGTGTTGCCTCCCCCGATGTTCATCGCGCACGATCCGCACACGCCTTCTCGACAGGAGCGGCGGAAGGTCAGCGTCGAATCGATTTTGGATTTAATCCAGATGAGCGCGTCAAGAACCATCGGGCCGCAATCGTCGCGGTCGACAAAATAGGTGTCGATGCGCGGATTGGCGCCGTCATCCGGGTTCCACCGATAGATGCGGAACTCCGTCGCCTTCTTCGCATTGGCGGGCTTCGGCCAGGTCTTGCCGGGCTTGATGCGCGAGTTTTCGGGGAGCGTTAGCTGGACCATAGCGGCATATCCAATTTCCGAAAAATCTCCCGGCCAGCGAGCGAAGTCTCAATACACCCGCGCCTTCGGCTCGATGTAGCCGATGTCGTTGCTCATCGTATAGGCGTGAACCGGCCGGTAGTCGATCGTGACCGTCTGTTTGTCAGTATCGATCCAAGCCAGGGTATGCTTCATCCAGTTTACGTCGTCGCGCTTGGGGTAATCCTCGCGCGCATGCGCGCCACGGCTCTCAAGCCGGTTGAGCGCGCCCTCCATCGTCACCACCGCCTGAGCGATCAGATTGTCGTATTCGAGCGTCTCGATGAGATCAGAGTTCCAGATAAGCGAGCGATCGGTCACGGAGACGTCGGCGCCGTTGCGCCAGGCGGCATGAATCTTTTCCTTGCCTTCGGTGAGAACTTCGCCGGTGCGGAAGACGGCGCAATTGTCCTGCATGACGCGCTGCATATCGAGGCGAAGCGCCGCGGTCGGAGTCTTGCCCTTCGCGTTGCGGAACCGATCGAGCCGGAAGAGCGCGAAATCGGCGCTGTCTTTGGAGAGTTCGGGTTGTTTGTCTCCAGGCTTAAGCATCTCTGAGGCGCGTAGCCCCGCCGCGCGGCCAAAGACGACGAGGTCGATCAGCGAATTGGAGCCGAGCCTGTTTGCGCCATGCACCGACACGCAAGCGGCTTCGCCCAGCGCCATCAGTCCCGGCACGATCGCATCGGGATCGCCGTTGATCTTCGTCAGAACCTCGCCGTGATAGTTGGTCGGGATGCCACCCATATTGTAGTGCACGGTTGGCAGGACGGGGATCGGCTCCTTGGTCAGATCGACGCCGGCAAAGATCCGGGCGCTCTCGGAAATGCCGGGTAGCCGTTCATGCAGCACCTTGGGGTCGAGGTGGTCGAGGTGCAGGTAGATGTGGTCCTTGTCCTTGCCGACGCCACGGCCCTCGCGAATCTCCATCGTCATCGCCCGGCTGACCACGTCGCGTGAGGCAAGGTCCTTGGCTGACGGCGCGTGACGCTCCATGAAGCGCTCGCCCTCCGAATTGATCAGGTAGCCCCCTTCGCCGCGCGCGCCTTCGGTAATGAGGCAGCCCGCCCCATAGATGCCGGTCGGATGGAATTGCACGAACTCCATATCCTGGAGCGGCAGGCCCACGCGCAGCGCCATCGCGTTGCCGTCTCCGGTGCACGTGTGAGCCGAAGTGGCCGAGAAATAAGCGCGGCCATAGCCGCCGGTGGCCAGCACCGTGGTCTGAGCGCGGAACCGATGGATCGTTCCGTCATCCAGCTTGAGGCAGACGACGCCGCGCACGGCGCCCTCGACGTCGCGGATGAGATCGATCGCAAAATATTCGATGAAGAATTGGCACTTCGCCCGCAGCGCCTGACCGTAGAGCGTGTGCAGGATGGCGTGGCCAGTGCGGTCGGCGGCGGCGCAGGTGCGTTGCGCGATGCCCTTGCCATAGTCGGTCGTCATGCCGCCAAATGGGCGCTGGTAGATCTTGCCTTCTTCGGTGCGCGAGAACGGCACGCCCCAATGGTCGAGCTCGTAGACGGCGGACGGCGCGTTGCGACAGAGGTATTCGATCGCGTCCTGGTCGCCGAGCCAGTCTGCGCCTTTAACGGTGTCATACATATGCCAGCGCCAGTCGTCCGGCCCCATATTGCCGAGCGAAGCGGAAATCCCGCCCTGCGCCGCGACGGTGTGCGAACGCGTGGGAAACACTTTCGAGATGCATGCGGTGCGCAAGCCGGCCTGGGCGCACCCGACGCTCGCTCGCAGGCCAGACCCGCCCGCGCCGACCACAACAACGTCGAATGTGTGGTCGGTGATCGGATAGGCCTTGCCTCCGAGCGCCGGCGCGCTCTGCACCGAAGAGCCATTGGTTGCCATGATGTCCGTCTTCTTAAGGTTTGCTCAGGTGAAGGCGACCCGCAGCGTCGCGTAGAGGCAGGCGAGCGCCAGAAGCGCGGCAAAGCAGGTGTTGGCCGCCAGCGCCCAAGCGCGCAACCGACCGCCGACGTAGTCGACAATGACGGAGCGCATACCGAGCTCCATATGGACAATGCCGGCGAAAATGAAAGCCAGCAGCAGGATTGCCGGGATTGGATGGGTGAGCTCCGCTCGCACGCCGTTGTAGTCCTTGCGCAAGAGGTCGAGCATCAGCCAGACGAAACTAATCGTGAGGGGCACGAGCGCGAGCGAGGTCAAGTGAATGAGCCACGCCTCGTTCGTTCCCATGCGCGCAGAGCCAAGAAACCGGACCCTGCTGAGGGGGGTGCGCAGATCGCTTGGGTGATCGGCCAACTGCGTGCTTCCCCTTACCGAATCGCCAAGCCGATAATCCACACGAGAACCGTCAACGCGACGCCTCCGATCAAGGTCGCCCACGCCATCTGATCGCGCAATGGCGCGTCGAGGCCATAGCCCGCGTCCCAAATGATATGACGAAAGCCCCCGACGAGGTGATGGAAAAGCGCCCAGGTGACGACGAACAGGACGACGCGCCCGATGAAGGATCCGATAAACTCGGAGAAGACGGAGAAGGCCGAGGCGTCTGCCGAGGCGGCGATGAGAAACCAGGCCAGTACCAGGACGCCAAAATAGAGAGCGACGCCGCTGATCCGATGGGCAATCGACATCGCCATCGTCATGGTCAGGCGATAGATACTCAGATGCGGTGACAACGGCCGCGGACGACGCGAACCAGGCAGAGCGTCGCTCGACGCCATAAGGTTGATTCCTACTCGTGTACGATTGCGATTTTAGACCGGTCGGTTAGCGCCGGCAACGCTCGTTATCTTTGTTCCTTTACTTAGTGAGCGCTGACGCGGGTTTCCAATCATGCCCCAAGCGCCGCTTGGACTTCCTTGAGCGTCGGCGGATCTGAGCCCTTGCGCGTGCAGGTGATTGCAGAGGCGGCCGCCGCAAAGCGGAGCCACCTTTCGAGTTCGCTTCGAGATGGCGTGGGCGCCTCGGCTCCGAGCGCGTGGTCGCGGTCCATCGCCGATAGAAGCGCCGACATGAAGCTGTCCCCCGCGCCGACGGTGTCGACGACCTCGACCTGTGGCGCGGGGACCTCGATGCGTTCCTTCCCGAGCATTGCCAGAGCGCCACGCTCCCCCATCGTCGCGACACAAAATCGCGGGCCGGACTTGGCCCACAAGGCAAGGCTCTCCTCAAGGCCGCGACCGGGGTAGAGCCATTCGAGATCCTCCTCGCTCGCCTTGACGAGGCGAGCGTGCGAAACGTGGCGTTCCACTAGCGGCCCGATTGCCTCGCGGTCTGGGGTCACAAACGGGCGGATGTTGGGATCGAAGCTCACGGTAGCGTGCGAGGACGCAAGCCGCATCGCTTCGACCACCGTCTGTCCGTGGCGCTCCACGGCGGCGAAGGATCCGACGTGTAGGTGTCGCGCCGCGCTTGGCCATTCCGCCGGAAATGGCCACGGGCCATCATAAGCCGTTCCGTCGAGGTAGAAGGAATAGCGCGAGCCTGTCTTGGCGGTGCCGCGCATGACGAAGGCGAGTGTTGTCGGGCGCATGTCGCGCGCGACGAAGCTCAGGTCGACCCCATTCGCGGCGAGGGCGCCGGCGAGCGCTTCACCATTCCCGTCCGCGGAAAGGCGCGAGACGAAGGCGGTCGGGGTGCCAAGCCGAGCCAGCCCAATTGCTACGTTGTAGGGCGAGCCGCCTAGGACAGCGTCATAGGCGTCGGCCTTGACCGGATCGGGGATGAGATCAATCAGCGCCTCGCCGGAGATCATGATCATCGTCGTTATCGTCCCAGCGAGCCGCCGCTCGCCCGCTCACGGCTGCGTGTAAGAAGTCTTCACTGTCGTATAGAATTCTGCCGCATAGCGTCCCTGTTCGCGCGGGCCGAGGTTCGAAGCCTTCCGGCCGCCAAACGGCGCGTGATAGTCGACGCCCGCCGTCGGCAGGTTGACCATCGCCATGCCGACCTCAATATTGCGCTTGAAATGCGATGCGTGCTTCAGGCTCGTCGTGCAGATGCCGGCGCAGAGGCCGAATTCGGTGTCGTTAGCGATCGCCAATGCGTGATCGTAATCGCGCGCCGGGATCATCGCCGAGACGGGTCCGAAGATTTCCTCGCGCGAGATGCGCATCGTGTTGTCGGCGTCAAGGAAGAGGGCAGGGGCCATATAAAAGCCGGGGGTGGCTCGATTGAGTCGTTCGCCGCCGAGCGCCAGCTTGGCGCCTTCGCCCTGACCGATTCCGATATAGGACAGATCCTGCTCGAACTGCGATGCGTCGACCACCGGCCCGATGTGTGTTCCCGGCTTCAGCGCGTCGTCGACGACGAGTCCGCGCATCCGCTCCGTGAGCGCATCCGCGAAGCGCCGGTAAATCGGCTCCTCGACAATGAGGCGTGACGACGCGGTGCAGCGCTGCCCGGTCGAGAAATAGGCGCCGTTGACCGCGCATTCGACCGCATTCTTAAGATCAGCGTCGGCAAGCACGACGAGTGGATTCTTGCCGCCCATTTCGAGTTGGAACCGGCGCATGGCTTTCGCGCAGGCGGCCGCGACCTTGGCGCCCGTGGCGACCGAGCCTGTGAATGTGACAGCGTCGACTTTCTTGTGCTCGAGGATCGCCTGGCCGACCACCGAGCCTCGCCCGACGACGAGATTGAACACGCCCTTGGGAACGCCGGCGCGGACGATAATTTCAGACAGCGCGTGGGCGCAACCGGGAACGAGATCCGCGGGCTTGAACACCACCGTGTTGCCATAGGCGAGCGCCGGCGCAATCTTCCACGAAGGAATCGCGAGCGGAAAGTTCCAAGGCGCGATAATGCCGACAACGCCAAGCGGGTCGCGCGTGATCTCGATGTCGATATTCGGCCGTACGCTGGCGAACTTTTCTCCCGGAATCCGCAACACTTCGCCGGCGAAGAAGTCGAAGATCTGTCCGGCTCGGGTCGCCTCGCCAACGCCTTCCGCCAGGGTCTTGCCCTCTTCGCGCGAGAGCAGGCGCCCGAGCTCCTCTCGCCGGGCGAGGATCTCGGTCGATGCGCGCAGCAGAATGTCATGCCGCTCCTGAGGCGTCGTCCGCGACCACGCCGGGAACGCTGAATGTGCGGCCTCGATCGCGGCGTTTGTCTGTGCGGCGTCGGCTTGCGCGTATTCGCCGACGAGGTCGTTTGTGTTCGACGGGTTGATGTCGCGAGTGACGCTCAAGCCGTCGACCCATTCTCCGGCGATAAAGTTCTGGTGCGAGCCCATGCTCTGTCCCTAAGTTAACGACCAAATTTCTGGTGTGTGAGCGCCTAAATCAAGCCCCGTTTGGCAAGATTGCGCATCAGCGCTCCAACGCCGAAGGTCCATCGTTCGCACTCTTCGCATGGCCGCATGCGATTGACGAGCCGTCCGAGTTTCTCCGCGCTAATCGTGACGATATCGCCTGTCTTGTGCGTGAAACCCATGCCCGGAGCGCCGCGATCGGCCACGGGAGCGAACATTGTTCCGAGTAAAAGGACAAACCCGTCCGGATACGCGTGGCTCGCGCCGATCGTTTGCGCCGCGAGGTCGCTCGGATCGCGGCTGATCTTGGCCATCGACGAGCCGCCGTCGAGACGAAAGCCGTCCTCGCCTTCGACCACGAGTGAGATCGTCGCCTTCCGCACGTCGTCAAGCGTGAAGGTATCATCGAAGAAGCGCAGGAAGGGACCGATCCCGCAACTCGCGTTCTGGTCCTTGGCCTTGCCGAGCAGGAGGCCCGAGCGTCCCTCGAAGTCGCGCAGATTGACGTCGTTTGCGAGCGTCGCGCCGACAATCGCACCGCTAGAGGCGACGGCGAGGGCGACCTCGGGTTCGGGGTTGTTCCAGAAGGAGGCCTTGTGGAACCCCGCGTCGTCGCCCGTTCCGACGGCCGACATCGGTTGGCTTTTGGTGAACACCTCGGCGTCGGGGCCAATGCCGACTTCCAGATATTGCGACCAGCCGCCGGCCTTGACCAGCGCATCCTTGAGTCGCATCGCCGCGGGCGAGCCCGGCTTCAGCGTGCTGAGATCATCGCCGAGAACGCTTACGATCTCCTCGCGCGCCTTCGCCGCGCCTTCCCGACTGCCGCGCGCACGCTCTTCGATCACGCGCTCGAGCAGCGATTCCGCGAAGGTGACGCCCGCCGCCTTGATCGCCTGCAGATCGATGGGCGCGAGAAAACGCGTGTTGTTCGATCCTCCGCTGTCGCGCGGCGTATGGGCGAGAATGTCGCTGAGCGCGCCGAGGCGGGGACCTTCCGCCGCACGCAGCGCCTGGGCAGGCGAGGGCGTTTCGCAAACATCGCGCATGGTCGGAAACGCGGCGCTGATGTCGAAGACGCCCTGCTCCCTGATCGCGACGACCGAAGGGCCGCTCACGTCCGGGCGCCAAACGCGAGCCGCCAGAGTGCCGGCGAAGCCGTCCGCGGGCAGCGTGGTTTCCTCGCGCAAGTCGAGCATCGGCATGGGCGTCCTCTGGCGCGGCGTTTGAGGATTGACGAGGCCGCGCCGCATCTCTAGCCTCTAACATGTTAGCGGGAGGAGGCGAAGCGTCTCGCTTCGCTTTGAGCGGCGGGCAGGATTTGACAAAAGGCGCCTATTCGAAGGCGGACGCCGTCTACGGCGAATTGAAGGAAGCGATTCTCTCCGGCGCGCTTGAGCCGGGGAGCTTGATCGACAAGACGGGATTGTGCGAAAAACTGCGTGTCTCCCGCTTTCCCGTTTCCGCCGCCGTCAGCCGCCTGGCCTACGATCGTCTGGTCGACGTTGCGCCGCAACACGGCTCGTTCGTCGCGCGGATCTCGCTCAATGACGCGCGCGAGCGCCTTTTCATCCGCAGCGCGCTGGAGGGGGAAATCGCGGCCGAGGCTGCCCGCCGGATGAGCCGCGCCGACAAGGATGCGCTCGCCGCCAACCTGAGGCAGGAAGTCGCGGCGGTCGCCGAGAAGGATCGAGCGACGTTTTACGGACTCGACGTGGCGTTCCACCAGATATTGACCACTAGCTTGGGAATGGCGCGATCCGCCGATGTGCTTGAGTCTCTGCGTGTCCATCTGGAAAGAACACGCAGACTGACTATGTTGTCGTCGGAGCAGCTTCGCGCGAGCCTGAACGAGCATTCCGCGATCGCCGCGGCGATTGAGGCTGAAGATCCGACCGCCGCGTGCGACGCTATGAAGCAGCACCTCAGGATCACGGCCACGCGGCTCGAGGATCTCGCCAAGCGACAGCCAGAACTTTTCTCCCCATAAGACCAACCCTCGTAACCAAAAGACGACAATCATGACCACGCCACGCGCTCTGCGCCTCGACCCTTCGGACAACGTGATCATTGCGATTGACGACATTTCAGCTGGATCTGAACCGTCAGGTGTCGTCGCTCGGCAGCGCGTTCCGAAGGGCCACAAGATGGCGGTGGTCCCGGTCGAAGAAGGCGCGCCGATCCGCAAGTTCGGGCAGATCATCGGTTTCGCCTCCCGGCCGATCGCCCGGGGCGAATGGGTGCACGAGCACAATTGCGCGGTCAAAGAATTCGCGCGCGACTATCATTTTGGCGAGGACACGCGCCGCGAGAACATCCTGCCCGTTGAGGAGCAGCCGACCTTTCAAGGCTATCGGCGTGCAAACGGCAAGGTCGGAACGCGTAACTATCTCGCGGTGCTGACTTCAGTGAATTGCTCCGCGACTGTCGCGCGACTGATCGCGAAGGAGGTCGAACGCTCGGACATGCTCGCCGATTACCCGAATGTCGACGGCATCATCGCGCTCGTCCATGGCACCGGTTGCGGCATCGCCGCCAAGGGCGAGGGATTCGACGCGCTCATGCGCACGCAATGGGGTTACGCCGGAAACCCCAACATTGGCGCGACCCTGATGGTGGGCCTTGGTTGCGAGGTGTTTCAGATCGGCCGCATGAAGGAGGAGTACGGGATCGTCGAAAGCGACTCGTTCCACAGCCTGACGATTCAGGCGACCGGCGGCACGCGCAAGACGGTTGCAGCCGGCGTCGATCACATCCGCACCATGCTGCCCGCCCTCAACAATGTGGATCGGACGCCGGCGCCCGCGAGCGAACTGACCCTCGCGCTTCAATGCGGCGGCTCGGACGGC
>Ga0210406_10001787_pt1 | contig 25477 bp, 7 predicted proteins | sample IncBWC30MmetaG_FD_155454 | JGI IMG/M metagenome (GOLD analysis project Ga0210406, IMG submission 155454) | Forest soil microbial communities from Barre Woods Harvard Forest LTER site, Petersham, Massachusetts, United States - Inc-BW-C-30-M | ecosystem: Environmental > Terrestrial > Soil >... | reverse complement strand
TCGAGGTTGTGGGCGGTCTTGTCAGTGGAGCCGCCAAGGCAGGGAAAGGAGAGCATTCCCGGGTTGCGATGTGGGGAGAATGTGGGCCTTTGTTGTGGGCGGAAGGTAAAGTGGACGCAGCAATCCGGCTTGAACAACTCTTGAACCAGCTAGCTACAATCTACGAGTTTGATCTTCTTTGCGCGTATGCGTTGAGCAGCTTTCACGGCGAGGATGACGAGCGCGTTTTCCAAAGCATCTGTGCAGAACACTCAGCCGTTTACTCTCAGTGAGAACGTAAGACTCAATTCTAGGCTAACCTGCCGCGGCAGCGTCTCCCTTTGCGAGTTGGCGCATTTCTTCCTCCGGAATAGCAAATTCAGCAGTGCCACAATCCAAACAGACAACAAGCTCTGGAAATACCCACACGACGGGCTTGTCAATGTTTTTCAGTCCGGGAAAATGTATGCCCATCTCTCCGGTGAACTTCCTCTGGTTGGTTGATCCGCACGACTTGCAGGGCATATCGACCACCTTCGTGCGCTAAGTTACGTTCTCAGAACATCATAACCAAAGTCACGCTGGGTGTGCCGCAAAACAAGATGATTGGAGCGTAGTACTTCAGCACAAAAACGCTTGAAGTATGGCTGCGAAGCATCGAGAGCTATTTACCCGAATGGTCACTGTCACATTTGTGACGAAACATGCTAGAACGCCAGATCGATGTGCCCGCAACCGAGCCGTAGATTGATGTTCACATCATTTTCTACCGGGTACATTAATTCCTGTGAACCCGATCTTGACGCCGCCAGTCCATCCGCCGTCCGAAAACGAGCCCGTCCCGCCGCCACCCGATGTAACGTTCGAAAACGCTTCGTGCTGTACGTACGGCTCGACGCTGAGGGCGTAGTCGCTCCAGGTCTTGGTGATCCCGACGCCTAGTGTCGTGGTCTCCGAGAACTGCACGCCACCTACACCAGGACCGGTGATGGGTGGTTTGCCGGGGTCAGGAATAACACCGAAGCCAACATTCGCTGTTGCGGCAAGTTCGACATTGATCTGCCAGTTGTCCCCCGGAACATCGTTCCACGCTGCGTTGAGGGCCAGAGATGGCTGGGTTAGTCCCACCACTGAGACGTTGTTGATCGCGCCGAAACGTTGCGCCGATACGCCAAGGTTGAAGTCGAATTCGAAGGTCGGATGGAGGTGAGGTTCAGTCGTGCCTTGTACCTCGGATTTAATTAGCGAGTAAGCGAACTGTGCCGAACCCACAGGGTTCGGGCCGCCGACCTGTTCCGGTCCTGTGCTCTGTAAAGGCGTAGTGAGGGTCGGGTTCTGGCCCCAGGCCACTCCGAGCCCGAAATTAGCACCGATGAGGCTCTGGACCTTCTTCGAAAGGTTTGTGGTTTCGGGTTCCTGGCCAAGGTGCAGGGTAACGTTAACGTTGCCTAGCCCTACGGCCGGCGGACCGGCGGCGCCGAACCCGAGCTGTAACCCGACCTCTTTGCCGGGCGCAACGACATTTCGATAGTGGTACAGGAAACTCCCCCCCGTATTGGCCCCCTGCCCGGTGAACTCTGAGGTGGCTACGCCCTCCGGCTGTATGACCGCCGAATTGCTAAAGCCGCTGTTCTGCTGCTGTGCCTGTGTAGGGTCAGGCGGCGGGTCTTTGTCGGATTTCTCTTTCGGTTCATCAGGCAGCTTTGGGTCGGTTCCGTGCGGGTCAGAAAGCGTCGTCGGTGCATTGCGTGAGTACCGATACAGGTTCGGGCCATCGATGAGGCCAGCCGGATCAGTGCTGACCCACCTGCCCAACCACGGTGCGTAATATCGTGCGCCGTGATAGTACAATCCGGTTTCCTCGTCCCTCTCCTTGGCGGTGTACCGGTATCGCTTTCGGCTGACTTCCGAAGTAGTCTCCGTGGCCTCTAGAGACGTACTTCCGTACGGATAATATTCTTCGTACGAAATAATGGAAGCCTGATGATCCAGCTCTAACACCGCCGAAGCGAGATGGTTGTCAAACTGGAAGCGAATCCTTTCGCTGGGTTCCTCGATGCGCCGCGAATCACCGATCGTCTTTGTCTCGACGAAGGCGATGCGCCGCTTATCGTCCAGCACATGCAATGTTTCGCGCTCCAGCGTGGTGGCACCGACGCTGTCATATTTGCGGTACATTTCGAAACTACCCAGGTAGACGCGCTCATGCTTAGTTGACCCAGACGCGCGTTCGGTCACTTTGCGTATCCGCTGCCCCGCTGAGTCGTAGACATAGTAAGTTGTCTCGCCTCGCCCGGTGTCTGTCACCTGCTGACGTGTGGCATGCAGCTGATCCTTGAAATCCCAAGCCATGTCTGGCAGGTGCGGCATACGCGTCATGTTGCCGGCGGCGTCGTAGGCGTACCGTTCTACGTCCTGGCCCACCTGGGTACGGGTAAGGCGGTTATTCCGCGGCAACGAATGCGGCTCATCATAGTGGTAGACGCGTGACCAATTCCCGCCTGCGGCCGAATGAAGGAGCGCGAGGATGTTCCCCGCAGCGTCATATTCATATTGCTCGCGATAGCGGTGCAAGGCGTGGCCGTCTGATGGAAGCGGATGATTCATCCTGGGAACGTCTTCCTCCGTGGTTTGCGGCTGTCCAGGATTGCCGGCGTGCTCGCGGCCGTCGGCGCTAATCAGCCAATACATCGCGTCGTACACATAGTCGTTGTTCGGGGAAACTACCTGGTTCTTGAAGTAAACCAGCTCCTGCGCCTCGTCGCGAATCGAAGTGACATTGCCGACCGGGTCGAAGGTGTAGCGCAGATCCTGAAGCCGTGCGCGATCCTGTTTACGGTGTGTCAGCATATGAATCATTCGGAAGGTAAGAGGATCGTAGGAGTAGCGCGTGTGCGCGCCGTTTCCATAGTCGATCACTTCGCGCTGACCTTTGGCGTTGTAATTGATATACGTCATAAAAGGCGTCAGCTCGGCCGCGCCTCGGAGATTGACGGTGAGCGATTCGAGCAGGTTCGCCTCGTTGTATTTTGGGCGAACCACGCTTGCATCAGGGGTGGTCAGAGTGACGGGACGGTTGAGCGCATCGTACGTCCGGGCGGTCGTGAAGACTGGTTCGTTGAATTCGGGTGACTGCGCCCAATTCACTTGATTCTTGTAATCTTCTAACAACTGGCGCCTGCTACTGAGCAGGTTCCCTTTGAAGTCGTAATGTTCGTTGGTGATGACGCCAGCCGCGTCGAATTGGAGGAACGGTTGGTTCCTTAGGTTGAGTGCTACGTCGTTTGGTTGCCCTTCGCCATAGATAATGCGCTCCGCCAAAACCTCGCCCTGGTGCCCGGTACGGACGTAAAAACTAGTTGGCCGATGCAAGGCGTCATATTCGTGGCGGAAACGGTGCGAGCGACTGTCCCACACCAGCATGAGTTTGCCTAGAATATCGTTGAGCATCCATCTCGTTCCTGCGTCGACGCTGATCTGACGAAGACGCGTATTCAGCATGTCATAGTCATAGCGCATCGCGACGCGGCCGAGAGCATCGACGACGGCTCGCTGGTTGTTTTGGATATCCAGATCGGTCCGTGTGACGAGATATTGGTCAACCGGACTGCCTTCTCGTTCAAAGCGATTGTGCGCGACCATCAGGAATGTTCGCCCGAGTGCATCAATGTAAGAGATGGTTGGCGTATTCGCGTGAACACTTGTTTTAACGGCTGCCTGTTGCTCCTCGCGGCCAAGTTGCATCTCAAAACGCTGGTCATACCAAGTCGGTAGGTAGTCGCCATCGGGCAATTTGTGAAAGAAATCGCCGACATCGGGATCCCTCGATGGGTGGCTTTGAAGCACTGTGTCGTTGACGTCCCAACTCTCATGGCGCCACGGGTCAAACACGACTTTTTCGTACGTATGATTGGGATGAAGCGTCGCGGCCACGCGCTCCACCGGATCGTAGAAGAGGATGGGGCTAACGCCGACGATGTTCGCGAATTCGAAAGTATGCAATGCACTGAAGAACGGCTCGTATTTCCGGACGGGTTTCCCTTTGTTATTGAAGATGGTCCAACCGCTGCCGACCCAACGCGGGTTGATGTCTGGTTCGCCATCCGCGAGCGGACCCGGTTCAGCCTGAATCTTTTTCTGGACCTCGCGTCGGAATCCATCCGAGTACGAGAAGGCATGCTGGATCTTCGTCTGTTGACCGGAGGCAAGGTCAGCAACGTGAGTCTCGCGCGAAATTGTGTAAACTCCCGCCGGTTGAGGCTGCTCACGGTCCCGAGTGCGCGCGTAGGCAAATAGGTCGTAAAGAATTCGCGTCGTGGCAATTTTCAAGATGGCCTGCGGATGGCGCAGCGGGTGAGCCAAGTGTTCAAGAATCGTGGCCTCATCGAGATCGGGATCGAACCCGTCGAGCGAATCGCCGGCATGCTGGCCTTGCTTCCCCATCACGGCGGTGCCGACAACCAGTCCGAGGGCATCGAACGCGACTTGCGACCGATTGCGGTTCGCATCCGTCATCCGATAGGGCGAGAGCACGCGATAGTCGATTTCTGACCTGGCCACGTTGCCGACAGCGTCGCGGACCTCAACAGGCATGAGATCGTGGGGATCATAGGTGACTGTGGTTGCGTTGTTGAACGGGTCGAGAAACCGCCGAGAAAGGAAAAAATGCCGGCGCGCCTCTTCCAGTTCTGCTGTAGCGTCGCATTCCTGAGGCGCGTAGAGGACTCTCCCGGAAGGGATCCACCACCGGCCGTCACGGATGAGTTCCACATACTTTCCGTCGTGGTGAATTACGTGGCTAGTGTCAGGAATGAGTTCTTCGTACGGCTCACGGCGATACACCTCGCGCAACAAGCCCGGTGTGAACGCAAGTTTGTACGTCCGCCCCGGCAAGGCGAGGGATTCGGTCTCGCCTAAGGGAAGAATTCGATCCAAGCGATCCGCTCGGTAGTAGGTCCGGCTCTCTGCGATCGGCCGACGATAAGGTGCGTCTTCCGTTGCGCCAACTCCGTCGACGTCTTCAAACGGCAGGTCGTGCCGGCCGTCACTTATGCGCGCGATCTCAGCTTTCAGTTCCTCAAAGCGGAACAAATTCGTGATGCCCCATTCTTTCGACCGTGGCGTGATGTGGATCAATTCATAGTTCCGCGTCTCGGCCGGAAGAGGGGTGCGATAGGAATGCAACTCCTTCACAGCATTCGTAAACCGATTTTCGGTAAAGGTTAGCAGTATCTGACTCTGCTTCTGGCGGTCGGCATCTGTCAGCAACGGCGAGCAGTCCGAAAAACGCCGGCCGTAACCAACGGAAGCGGATTTGAGCACGTTTCCATAGTCGTCCACCTCAAGAGTCAGAATGTGGTTGACGCGAGGATCGGCATGACGAGCGTCGTCAATTTCATAGAGCTTTCGCTCATAATGAAAAGTCACGGCTTCGCGCGAATGGGTGAAAAAGACCGCGTGTAGATTATGCTGCTGCGGTTGCAAACGCACGATCGTCAAATTGCTTTCCGCGACGGTGTAAGGGCGCGCAGATTCCTCCTTGTCGTCGAGCGCGTAGACCTCCTGACGTAACATCGACCCCTTCAGTGCGCGACAGGCTTCACGCGCCTCTTCTGGCGAGAGTTGTTCGGGGAAGATCGTATCGCCGAGCAGCATCGCCGCGTCGGGATCGCCGCGTTGACCGGGGCGACGCGCTATCGGCTCGCGATAGTATTCATGCGCCAAATGGCGTGATAGATGCCCGCTCCCCGCGAATACGCCAGTGTGAAACCATGTCTTGGTGAGCGCCGGAGGTACATCGGAAGAGCGATCCACGTTGCTACCAACCGGAAACGCACCGCCTTGGCTCAGCGTAGCGAATTCCTCGGTGTCAAGTTGTTCGACCCTGCCAAAGCCGCGGAACTCGCGCTCGACACCATCGAAGAATCCGTGGTGGTACGTGTACGAATTGACGAAGCGATTGTGGCTGATATGGTCGTACGTCTCGACACGCTTCACTACATGCACCGGGAACGGCAGCCGAGTAATCCACGGCCTCCCCGCAGCCTTGTCTGCCAGATAGAACTCTGTGGACGATGCGTACTCGACTCGCGTCTCCGCGCCGAGATTGTTTTGCATCTTGACTAATAAGTGTGGCTTTTGCCCATCCATCAGATCTACGTAGCGCAGCGATTGCCGGGAGTCTCCCGGTAGCGTCGAGGACCACAGCAGGCAGGCCGTTCCGCGCCCGAGCAAATCGACCGCGGAAACAGATGTCTGAGCATTGGCAGGGGCAAACTGTGGCAGCATGCGCGCATCGGTCCATCCATTGCCGGCCGCATTCAGGTAGATCTGAATCCCTTCGCTGCCGAGGTACACGATGTCGGCACAACCCGACCCGTCCGTGTCGGCGAGCTTTATGCGTGATTGGTCGAACACACCCTCGTTTTCAAACCAAGGCGCATTGTCCATCACCACCTTTTGACCGAACACTCCATAGCCGAGGCTGGGCCAGTAACAGACCTCGCCATTACGAATGCGAACGAGATCCGAGAGTCCGTCGCCCGACATATCAGCCAAATAGATCGATTGAATGCCGTCCGCAAAAACCACGTGCGGGCCTTTGCACTCATCCGTGGGAACGGCCACTCGAATCGCCGGACCAAAGCCTTCATCCAGCAGAGATTCGTGCCACCTGAACGCATCGTCCTCAGTGATTAGAATGTCGGCAATTCCGTCTCCTGTGACGTCAACGAACTTGAGGTTCGGGTCCTTCCAATTTAGAACTGGCAAACTGCGAAACGTTCGGAAACTGCCCCACTCTTCCGATAGTGTCCGCTCATAGAATCCCGGCACGTCTGTTTCAAACTGCACGAGATTTAGCGCCCCATCTCCCGAGATATCGAGAAGTTGCTGCTGCCCTCGGCTCAAGGCCGCCAGAGACGGTTTTCTCACGACCAATTCCGTCGCGCTAAAGCGTCCCTGACCGGCATTCGGTTTGTAGTACCATCCAGTTCCCTGCTCCGTCAGCACACCCGAGATGCCTTCTCCATCCAGATCAACCCAACGGTAATTCGCTCCGTCAATACCGGAGGGCAAGTTCTCGAGGCTCGTCGGATCCACGTCTAGAATCTGATATTCGCGATAACGCTCGTTTTCGAGAGGACTCGATGTATAGTCCAGATCGAGCGGTGGCATGGATTTCTTCAAATAGCGACCATCCGCGTGCCGCGTAAACCCCGACTGAGTTACCTGGGTGATGAAGGAACCAAATGCCTTCTGCCGGTATTCGAACTCCGCGGATCGAATCAGACACCGCTCAGTTCCGAGCTCCTCGGTGAAGTGATGGAACATCAACACGCGCTGGCAGAGGCGATAGGTTCGAACCTCGAACCGTGAGCGGTAACGAGAGAACGGATCTTTGCGAGCCGGCCAGTAATGCCCAGTCTTGCGCTCCCCCGAGCATCTTATCCATTGTCGGCCATCGGCATCCTTCGGTTCTTCGTGGTAATGCTCTTCACCATAATCAAGCACCACTTCGAACATCCAGTCCCCATCTTCAAAGTCCGGGTGCTTCAGATGGGAAGCACGAAAACCGGGACAGCTGTCGTCCCGCAGCAACGGTCTTCGGTTGCCATATCGGATACGCTTGGGATAGCGGTTGGCGGTACGGATTCGCCGCGCCTCGCTGGCACGTGCGACATCGACGCCCTGCTCATTTTCAGCCACGTACTCATAGGAAATGGCGTTGCCCTTGTCGTCAAAGCTCTCGCAGATCAGCCAACTGAACACATGGCGATGATTTTCCGGATCAAAGATCCTTGATTCTTCGGTGCGCCCGTAGACGGTAAGCGTGTTGTCTTTCGAAATCGAACGCCAGTGCTCGTCGCCGTCGTCCAATCTTGTCCAGCGCTCAATTCGCGCGAATAGCCCCTCGATTCGCGGGCGATAACGCTTCACGCGATAGCCTTCGAGATCGAATTCGTCGTCGATCCAATGCCCCTCGTGATTCGAAACCAGAGCTGGAACGAGATCCTCAGCCCCGGACAGAATGAATACATCGCATTCCCCACTTTCGCGCCGTCGATACTTGGGCAATCCCTTGTCGGTCTTGCGCGTAATGGAGGGTAGCGAGTGCGACCAGCCCATCCCGAATATGCCATTCGGCGATCCCGAGTCGTACGACAAAGACAGCTCTGGCCCGAAGCCTGATCGCCCTTCACTTACCGCGAGCGGTACCGTCAACTTGCCAGTTCCAGTCGCGGCGTTCGCCTGAAATTTCTCCCCGATCCCCCGGATGGCGCCGCCTCCCTTCGGCAGAGAAATCTGCGGCGCTACAAAGGGAGAGGATTCCGGCTTGCCGCCGCTCGCATCCTGGGGAGCATTCGCGGCTGGGGTCATCGAAGACGGTTCTGGGGGCATAGCTCACCTGGCGCCTGAAAATCTCGGAAGGCGGTCACCTAGACTGCCGCCGCGGTTTAGGCTTTTCCTCGTCGCGCTCACGGATCGAGAACCGCCGAGCGTGGTCGCTGCACGTCTCTCGAGATCGTTCATATCGACACAACAGGTACACGCGTTCCAGCTCGCCGATGTTCGCCGAGAAGTCAAACTGCACCGGCACGCGATGATTGTCTTTGCCGAGCGGACCAACCTTTGTGTCGAAGACCCCGTAATACAACTCCGGCCTGTCTTCGCTGCGTAGGCAGGGGACGTGCAGTTCATCGTCCCGATCCTGGTGCTCATGCCGGAATTTCACAACCCGTCTCGCCGGCTCGACTTCATGCGGACACGGACATTCCTCCGCACGCTCACGATCACACTCTTCGCCATCGTCACCATGAAACAGGAGCGCCATTCTCGTAACCGACACTTCGCCGGCCCCCGGAACGTACGGAAACATCTTCCGTTCCAGACAAAAACGCAACCGCGCGACGTCATCCTTATTATCTCGCCACGAATTCTGCAGCAGCTGCCACGCATCCGGGAATTCATGCCGCACATCGAAGTAGCACCATCCCGATCCGGGCAAGTGCCTTTCTGCCGATTTACTGGCGGCGCGACGCAACATCTCTCCGCCTTCTCGCGTGGTGTGGTTCACAGCGATGAGCATGTCGGTCATCGTGTCCAAGATGGGGAAGAAGTTGTTCTCCGGCGGAATTTCGATCCGCAGACGACACGCCGCACCGTGGAACTCGAATGGCAAATACCGCTCGTCGTGAAGGTTCAGCTCAAACAGCCCCGAATCGTTTTGTCCGCTCGAAGTAGCGATGGCTTCCTTCGCGCCATACATGTGCACCACTCTTGGATCGTGTGTGCACGCCTCATACCCATCGTCCGGGTCGCATTCGCAGCAGCAGCCCGTCGAAGGAGCTTCCAGGCGCGGGTCGATGCGCGTCTTGCTGCTCAGCAGCGTCACACGGGAATGCACTCCGGTGAATGCGCCGGTCACGCACGGAATGGTCAGGCTCATGCTCTTGAGGCGCCGCATGTAGTGCCCCGGATAGTCCAGGTCATACATCCATTCCGGAATCTCAATTTCGCACCTTCCCGTGACCTTGAGCTGGAGAAACTCCTTGGGGAAATGGAAGCGGAGCGAGAAGTGCTTCGTCAGCTCATACTCGCGCACGTTCTCGTCCAGATACGCTTTCTCCATGCGGCGCAGAGCAGATTCCAGGCGCTCTCCCGCCATTAGTCCCTGATGACGATCGTCCCAGATGTCGTCTGGAATAAACTTCCTTGTCGTATGGCCGCGCTCGAAATTGAACGCGCGCTGCGCTTCCAGGGCAGCGTGATGCGCCAGCTGGAACATCTGCCGCTGCAAGCGGGCGGCGTCCTGCTTCAGAAACAGGAACAGTTCCGTCGCCGTGAACTTGTCGCGCAGGTAGTCGAGGACCTCGGTCGAATGTTCGAGCACACGCTGCTGGTTGTTAAGGTCCAACATCGCCTGATCGCGCTGTCGATGCAATCCAAGGATCTGCAACTCCGCCTGCTGAATCTCGATCGGCAGCACCCGCATCTGATGGAACCATTCATCGGACCGCCGCTGCCAGTTCGCTTGCGTCATGTCAATGGCTGCCGTGGCGCTCTGGATCTCGGCCACCGTCAGCATTACTTTCGCAATCGTTTCGAACAATCCCGCCAGCTTGGTGCCGATCGGCACCTGGGTAAAGGTTGACATCGCTCCAACGAAGAAGTCCGGGATCACCTTCAACGCTTCGCCGATCGCCTCCGTTATATTCGCGCTCGTGCGCGTCTGCATCGCATTTGTGGAAAGACTCAGGTTCTGAATCTCGTCGTTAATCAGCCCGGTTTGGTAGAGCTGCGTGTTGTACAGCAGGTTGGCCTGATTGACCTCTTTCGTCTGCTGCAGCGCCTGCACCTGCCAATCCGCGTTCCGCCATTGGTCCTGTCGGATCGCGATCGTCAAGGCCGCCATTTCGCGCTCCTGCTCGGCGCGAATCGAAGCCAGGCATTCGCCGTCGACATCCTTCTGCGCCGCCAGCAGTGCCGCGCCAAACTCCCGCACCTTCGCCGCCAGATCCATCGCCTTCGCAATCTGCGAAGTGAACCGATACGGGCTGTGCCTCCAGCACCACTCGCCTTCCTCAGCGCAAGTTTCGGGGACGGTCCGCCATCCGTCGCACAGCGGATTATCCCCGAAATAGCACATGTCCTTATTGAGACGGCCATTCCTCAAGCGTCGTGCATCCAGGCAGTGATGGATCATTTCCTTACGGTCCGCCACCAGGTCGTAGAGATCCATGAGCCTCGGATTAAGCGGCGGATAGGCCGCGATGAAGTCCGACACTTTCTGCGTGGTCGACGGCTCCGGCATGCAGACGATTCGCGGACGCGGACCCGTGATCCTCGCGACTGCGTCGAATAGAGTTCTCGCCTGCTCCACTGCCTCCGGGGAACGCCGACGGCGCAGCAGAGCGTCACCGTGGTCCATCACCGTCTGGCACCAGGCCAGCGTTATCGCGCGGTTGCGAACCTCATCGTCGGAGACCTTTGCGCTGTTGCAGCAAGCGCCCTCCCTTGATCCCTGATCCGCCGGTCCCTCCACCACCGCATTCGGATTCCCGTCCGGATTCGGCTGCGTCTTCTCGTCACAGCGCATCCACGTGCAATCCTCCTCGAGCGGATTGAACGCGCGCTCGTACCACTTCAGCGCGAGTTCATAGTGGCAGTTCTCCCGCAGGCTGTCTCCCACCAGCATGGCCGGAGCAAACCACGACGCCGGAAACAATCGGGCCCCTGGGTCGTGATAGGCGAAGAACGGATACGAAAGCAGCGGGAGCGGGTACGGAGAAGGCGTCGGCGGAGCCGGCGGCTTCAGCACCTGCGGCAATGTCGCCACTTCATCGCATGGCAAGTCAAAGCGGAAGCCCGGTGGCGAGGAATCTCCATTCGTTCCGCCGTAGCCCGGCGGCAATTCTGAGCTGCCGCTGACTTGAAAGTAGAGCGAGTCCGCTGCTCTTCCCAGGAATACGAGGTCGGCCACGTCGCTGATCGCGACATACCCATCCGACTTTCTCAGTTGCCCAATCTCACCATTGTGAACGCGGCACCAGGCGAGCCGCACCGCTGGGTTCGGGGTCCACTTTCCAAGCAGCGCTGGCACTTGTTCCTCGTCATCCCACTCCGCCGACTGCTGCTGGAACGGATCGTAGTACGAATCCTGGAAGCCAAACTGAAAGCTCCCAGTGAAACTCACGTCCGGATTCTTCTGTGCATCGGTCTGGTCGGTGTAGGAATAGTACTCGCAGTCCACCAGCCAGAAGTAATACTCGTCCACTAGCACCGGATGCTCACAGCCGCATTCGCGGCAGCAGGCTTTTTTCCGCTCGTCGTGATGCGGCTCGAATTCCAGCGCATCCTGCGGCACTCCCGCCGCAGCGATGCGTAAAAACTTCGTCCCCAGCTTCATCGCCGATTCCATCCAGAAAGGAAGTACCTGCGGTTGTGAAGCTCCCGTCGCAGCCACCCGCGCCAGCGATTCCGCGTTCAATCTCACAATCGACGGGGTGTTGGGACCGGCAGGGTTCGTGCCCGGAGCATTCGGCCCCGCTGCACCCGGAGGATTATTTCCCGGCTGATTCCCGCCGCCTGTGCTTACCGTCGTCTGCGGCACCGCTGCCAGCCACGTAGGTTCGCCGGCGAATTCCGGATTGCCCAGCGTCCCCAGGCCTTCCCGCGTTTGCGACTGCGGCGGAGCCGTGAGAGCATGCAACTCCGACGGAATCGCGCGCTGAATCAGCTTGGGCCCATGTTCCAGAGATTCGTTGTCGTCGGCCCAATAGTCCAGCCCCCCGGGCGCAGCCATCGTCAGATGTGAATCTCTCAGCTGCGATTCGAGGAACCGAAATGCCTCGATCCTGCGCGCCCTGCCGAATTCCTCCCATTCGATCCAGTTTTCATTGTAGAACTCGCGGCGTTTGCACCTCTGCCAAGTCCGGAACGTTTCGAAGCGGCTTTCCCACAACTTGGTGAATGCTTGACCTACCTTCCAGTTGGGTTCCAGCCCAATCCGGCTTCGGCGGATGAACGTCTGAACTGCCGAAATTGCCTCTTCGATGCGGCTCGCTTTCTCGCAGACTCCTGTCTCAACATCGAGCAAAAGCAAATCGCTCAGGTCGCCCGCCGAAGTCGCGAACGTAGACAACCCCCACGGCAGCGCCACGCGATTCTGGTTAGACAGGTACGCGATTAGCGCGCACCGTGCGCGCTCTCGCAATCCGTCGTTGAGTCGCTTCAGTTCCAGGTAATGCCGCGGCTCGCCGTGATCGATGCATCCATCCGCGAGAAACGCCAGCAGGTTTGCATTTCCAGTTTGCAAAACACCGGATGCAGGCACCAGCGCGCTTGGATCGGTCGACGCCCACAGATCCGGCCGCGCCTTCGACATATCTTTTACCTGGAAGTGTTTCAATACGCCGCGCAACCAGCGATCCGCATGCCAAGCGCGAATCAGCCAGCGCTCGTCTTCCAGGTCGGTGCTGCTGACTGAATAGATCGGACTGAATTGATCCTGGAAGTAGCGCAACTCCAGGCCGCGTTCCTTTGAACCCGCGCCAATGTAACGAAGCAGATCCGACGGATCGGTCGGGCTGTCTTCCTGCGCTTCGTCAAACAGATGCCACACATGCCCTTTGTGCAGGCGGTGTACTTCCTTGCGCATGCGGTCGTAATCGAAGATTCGCTCCCACCAGTCGAACATCGCCTGAGTTCTCTGCAATGACGGATTCGAACGGTCGCCGGGCGTCGAGGCCGACGGATGGTAGTTGTCCACCAAAGGCAGGAAGTTGAAGTCGAAGGCCGCGAGATGCTGGGTGAATACGTTGCTGGCGTTTCGATAGTAGGCATGTCCGGCAAACAAATCGCCGTTCGCGAGCATGTAGCCCAACTCGGACTCATCGCCTTCATCGTCCCGCCGCGCCGACAACTCGAATCTTCCGGCAAACAACACAGCCTTGTACGCACGCTGATAGGTGCGCCGCATGTCGCGAAGCGTGCTGGTGTAAAACGCTCTTAGGAACGCCTGCGCATTCTTGCTGCCCGGAAGGAACGGGATCCCCTGATCGAGCGTCTGATCCTGATAGTCCCGATAAAGGCGCTTCACCGGAAGGGTCATCAGGCACCCTTCGGTGTCTGGCCCAGCGTATTTCACCTGAAATCCTGTGCGCTGCGGATGCAGATGATGCGCCGTGTACTGGGGTTCCGGCTGGCTGTACTCGATTACGATCGAATACGCCCCCCGCCGCAAATGAGGCGCGCATTTTTCGTGGCCTGTTTCTCCCGGCCACTGATGATTGAGAACCAGCAGGGTCTTCGATCCGCGCGCGAGCGTAATCCTCCACCGCGAATTCTCGGCGCGCTCCGCGTCGGGCTTCTCCTCGCCCGGAGCAGGCGATCCGGCGTGGAACCTGTACTCGCCCTCGTGCTCCACGAGCAGCACTCCCGACCAGCGCACATGGATTGCCTCTGCGCCGCCGAGTCTCTGCCTGTCGCTGTTCTTGATTGCATAGCCGTTGTTGAATGTCACCAGAGGGTTCGGAGCTGGCGACAGACCCAGCGCCGGCATGACGGTCGGCACCGGACTGTTCGTATGGTCGTGTTCGTGGCCCCAGGCCTCCATCGGCCCGCGCACTTCGCGCCACACATCCTGCAGCAGAACTTTCTCCGCCGAACCTTTCGAGGAGTCACCGCCTGCCTGCTGCGGAGCCAGATACTCGCCCAGCAATCCCGTGCCGGCCAGACCGAGAAGGGCCGCGACCGCGCCTCCCGAAGGTGGCGGCGTCCACATCACGGTCGGCGGCGTCCCGGTGTCCGATTCCCACGGTGTGCCCGTGTTCTCGTCCGACAGCAGCTGGCTCAACACCAATGCAGTCGTGGCTTCGAGCGCCTCGAAATGACACTCGGAGTGATGCGACACATGCTTGGCCAGGTGCCGAACGATCACCTTGCGCCGTGCATTCGCCAGCGCAAAGTGCCGGCGGAAGTAGTGCCACCGCTTGTGCGGATCGTGCTCGTAGAGGAGATGTTTTTCCGCGCTCTGCCAGTCTGGAAATAGGAACGCCAGCAGCGCCAGATCGACTCGCGGCGCAAAATACAGATCCTGCAAGGCCGCCTGCTCCACGCCATTCAGCGCCGGCAACTGCCCGAGCTGAGAAGCCACAGCCTCGTCACGCAGAGGCAGATGCGTCCACAACGTGCTCGAGCCGGTGTCGTACTGGAATGGCCCTCCGGGAGGCGAGTTCCAATCCGTGGCGGAGGTGAGCGGCGTTCGATACTGCCTCTGGCCTGCGCTGACCGCGTATCCCGCGTCTTCCAGCACGTCGGCAAAGAAATGCTGGCCGACCGACAACAACGGATCTTGCCCGCTCGCGGGCGCGTAACCAAACTCGTCCCGCAGCGCATCCACGATGCGCGGCCATGTCCAGTGGTGCACTTCGTCGTCGTCAATCTCGACCGCAAGAAGTTGCTCCCGCAACTTCCACAGCGAATGCTCGTGCCTTTCTTCCGGCAGATTCAACGGATGGTTCAGCGCATCGTCGGCATCCTGCTCGAAGGGATTTTCACATTCGTGCGGCGGGACCGCATTGAACAAGTAAAGCAACTCGCCGACGTGGAATTTCGAAGCGCAGATCTTCGCCAGCACTTCGGTAAACCGCAGTGTGCAACCGGGATTGTTGTTCCAGGTGTCTGTGGACGGATTCGTCGGCGTCGGCGGATTGAAGCCGGCCAGCCGCGACAACACGTCAAGATTGTCAGAGAGATGCGCAAGACGCCCCTCATGCTTCTGCTCGCAACCAAACTTCGCCTTGGCGTACGCTTCTACGCCCTCCAGCAAATGATGGACGGCCCACTTCCACTTCTTCGCACCGCTTCCCACCCACAGCGCGAGTAAGTGCGTGCGGTCCGCGCCGCTGGTTCCCGTCGACTTGTCCGAGTGATCGGTGAGCGGCAGCTTGAAGTAATCGCGGAGCATCTGGAACGCCGCGAGTTGCCGTATGAATTCCGGGTTGAGACTCGCACCATTGAACAGCTTCAGAACGGAACAAATGTCGTAGAGCTGCTCGAACGTGTATCTTGCTCCGCAGACTTCCTTCAGTTTCCTCCACAGCCGAATGAATACCGCCAGCTGGAACAGCTCCGTTTCGAGCGGCGTTCCTTCGATTACTGGCAACCGATAGTCCTTCAGGCAGCAGGGCTCGCATTGTGGAAATGAATTCCGGCTCGCCTCACCGTCGTTGCCTTCTGAACCTTGCGGAAGCATTACTTTTGACAGCTCAAGGAATTCGCAATAGGTTAGGCACGTGCGCTTCAGGAATTCCGAAAGCACGATCACCTGTTGCATCCAGGATTCTTCATTCGCCGGATAGCCGTACAACTCTGCCACCGACACGCTGGATGCTCCGGGGTTGGTCGTCGCATTATCGGGATTATCCTGCGAACCGCACGCGCGACCGGGCGTGCCCTCGAACAGCAACGAGTACTCTTCCGGCGTAATGCCCAGGTATTCGATCGCCGTGTCGATTCGCACGGGATACCGCCACAGAAACGATTGAAACCCCGACGGCGAGTTGGCCGGACTCAAAGCAAATTCCGTAATGCACTTGCGGAACGTGCGCAGCTCTTCAAAGCGGCAACTTCCCAAATGCTGCAGATACGTCCGCGAAACATCCAGCGCCTGCGAGTAAGGCAGGCAGCAAGACGAAAAGTCCTGCTTGAGATCGTTGTAAACCAGCGGCTCGACCGAATCGTTTTCTCCCACAATCGGAGTCGCCGGTGTGGAGTACTCGGGCAGCGCCGAATAGATCGCCGCAGGCTCATGACAGTCGCTGTCTTTGTCCTTGCAGCAGTCGTCGTCCTGGCACAGCGCGTAGCCCGCCAGTTGATCCGCCGACGTGTTGTAGATTTTCCCGCTCGGCGCCACGCCCGAAGTCGAGGGCTGTGTAGCGCCCAGGTATTCCAGGCACTCGTTCGCAATGTCGATCACAGGCAGTGGCGTTTCCAGATTCGCGCAATCCGCTAGGAGATCTCCCACCGGCCCGCGCCTTGCTGCCACCGCGTCACCGAGCGTCGTCTGCCCTTGCGAGGCCGGAGGTGCATACGGGTCTTCGCAGGTTGCGGCCTGCGACACCTTGAGCATCTCGTGCAGGTACTCGATCGGACCAAGCGGCGATAGACACTCGGGAGGAATGCAATCCACCAGCAAGCCATCAGGATTGATCGGCTGGAACGATCCGCTGATCTGTCCCGATGCAGTCGTCGGCGGAGAAATCGTTTGCGCCTGCTGATAGAGCGACGGATTGCCTCCGGTATTCGACAATGCAAAGTCGTACGCCACCGTGCCGATCAGAGCTTGCTGAAAGTCCGCCGGGTCCGAGTTGGAAATGTCGCTCGCCGTCCGGAACCTGCGTGCGTAAAGCGCCTCCGCCACCGAAAACGCGAAGCTCACCGGATTCGGCAACGTGAAGCCGCCGCTGATGACCGGGTTCTGCACGACGCTCGCCACCTGCCACAGCTCGTTGATCGTCGTCAGCACGTCCGCGAGCCAGTCTTGTGCATCCTGGTCGGCCGGGAACACGATTGCCGCCGCAGCCGCCGGCTGCCCGGAAGGAAAGGCGTTGCCGAACTGGAATCCGGCAGGCAAGGCCGCGACCGCCAGCGCGACTGGATCGAACGTCGGGAGATCGAACGCACACGGCGCTCCCGGCTGCGGCAGCTTCGCCTGTGTGGGCACAGACGAAACCGTGAAGAACTGCTGCACCTCGCGAATGAAGGCGCGAATGCGCAATGCCACATAGCCCGCCTTCTGCGGTGTAGAACTCTGCGCAACCCCGGCGGCCACCGGCCGCGTAAATGGCGGCAGCCATGTCGGGTTCGCTACTAGCGTAAAGAAGGCCGTCCACTGCGTCGCCGTCACTTGCCGCAGCGTTTCCACGGTGGGATTCAGCGTGGGTGGACTCGTCGTGGAAGGAAGCCACAACGCGATCTGGTCCGCCAATAGACTCGGAGGCGGGAACGTTGCGAATTCAATCACGGTCCCCACGGGCACATCTCCCGTTACGCCCGCGCTGAGCGTCACATTAGGCGCAGCCACGCCTAGCACGGTCGTGCCTGCGGGAATGTTCGGCCCGAAGGCTGTCATCCCTTGCTGAATGCCGGTCGTCGCGCCTGTCCCCGCAAAGTTCAGCACTGCTCCTGCCGGACAATCCGACGTAGTCGTAGCGGTTACTGTCGCAATGCCAGCGTTGAACGTGATCTTGTCGGTGTTCGTAACCGCGCCCAGAGTGGGCGTGCTCAACGTGACCGTCGAATTTCCCCCAGCCGTCGAAACGCCGGTCACTGTTGTGCCGGGCGCGATGTGCGGTCCGCTCATCGGCATGCCGATCCCGGCACCGAGCAATGTCCCATCTGCGTTTTTCGCCGCAAACGTCAGCGTGTTCGCCGTCGAAGCGGTGGGGAACGCGTTGAAGGCAGGAATTGCATAGCCCTCGGTCAGGGCATCCAAATCCAGCACCAGATAGCCCGCCGGATCGCTCACCGCCAGCTGCTGCGTCCAGATATTGAAGTCCGTGTTCTGATAACTGAGCGGTGGATTCGGCGCCGGAGTCGGTGTCGGATCGGTGGCCGCGAGCCAATGTCCCACCAGATTCGCGAGCGGGGTCGTGGTAAATAACGTCACCGAGGGGCTGGTTGACGCCGCCGAGATTCGCAGAGCAACCAGTCGCCGCGCCGCCTGAAATGAAGTCAGGGACGCAAAGCCCGGGGTCACAAAGTTTTCAGAGTCGGGATTGCTGGGCGTGCCGATGATCCCAGCGTTCTCTGCCGTCGCGAACTGTTGCAGCAGCCGGTCGATGTCGTCGCCGGTAGCGTGCAGAAACCTTCGTTGTGCGTTCGTCGACTTGTCCAGGTTTGCGCCCAGTGCATAAAAATACGCTGCGGGAACTCCAAAATTCACACCCCCGCTCCCGAACGCCTCCACTCCCTCGAGCAGCAGCTCGCTTTCAACCGCCGCGGCAAACGTTAAGATTGGATCGACGGGAAACTCCAGCAACGCCGATGCCGAATTCAAGCTTGCCTGCTCGCACACCACGGACGCCGACACAGCCGCAACAAACTTCGTCAGCCTCTCCGCCGTGGCATTGCGCGTCGAATAGAAACCGTTCAGCGTCCCTTCAAACTTCTGCCGATCCTGCTCCAGGTTATTCGTGCTGCTGTTGGTGTTGTCCGCGCTCCCGCCGGGATTCGGAGGATTCGTATACAATGACTCCAGCTGATCGGGCGGCGCCGGCAACGCATTCTGATAGCTCCACACGATGTCGTACGCGACGCGCGAGCAATTTGCCGGAGAGTCAATCAGCGCAGCGATGTTTGTCGTCGGTGAAATCGGATCGTTCTGCAGCGCATTCTGCATCGCTTTCAGGAGGGAATCGAACCGCGGCGCCGATCCGTCGCTGGGGATTACCAGTGGGATCGTATTCGGCCCGACTGGCGGCGGCAGCAAAACATAAAACGCCGTCTCACGGCTCGGAATCTGCTGGTATTGATCCGGCGTAGACGGCACCGACGCCGTGCTCACCACTACGTTGTAGAACTTCGTGTTGAGCGGGATCACCTCCGAGCCGCGCGTGATCTTGACCGTCACGTCCAGGTAACCGGTTGCCGGCGGCGGATTGAACAACTCAACGATTGCCGTCGCCACCGAAGCCGGACCGTACACCGCCTGCAGCCCGAAGAAGCCAGTCGTCCCAATGACCTCCGTGTGCTGGGCAATCCCGGAACTCAGCGGAAAAATAAATTCCAGTTGTTTTCCGCTCACGTTAGCCAACAATGCCTTCGAAAGTGTGACGATAGTGTTGGTCACATTCGTCACAAACGTGCCGTGGTCCACGAGCCCGGCGGCCGGAACGACCGTCATCCCCACCGCGATCCCATCCGTGTTGGGGAACTTGATATTGGTCGGATGCGCCGCGGGCGTGCCCGACGTGGCCGTCAGGGTGAGACTCGCGTACGGGTCCGTCATTGTGAAGGTAAGCGATGTCACAGCCGGCGGCGTCCCCACAAAGCCCTGCGACAGTGTCACCGTTTTCGTTTTTGCGTCGATTTCCGCGACTTTCGTTGCGGCGCCGATGAACGCCGATCCCCCAACATCCATTCCAACCACGATACCGCTGGGATCAGTAAACGTGAGTACCGCGAGCCCATTCACCGTCTGCGTCCCTGAGGTGTTTATCGTGAAGGAGAACGGTGTAGTCGACGGCGTGCCTACCGTCGTCGAGATAAACACCACTACCGTCCCGGCCGGAACGTAGTTGGTCAGCGTCTTGTTCAGCTGGACCGTCTTGCCGTCCAACTGATTCACCTGGAAACCCGCCGTGCCGTTGATCACCGGAGGCGTGGCACTCTGATCTTCGGTTAGGACAAATGCGCTTTCGGGAATCCCGTCGGTCGAATCGAATTTCAGGTTCTGGCCGTAGTTTGACGGGCCGATGATCGGCGTCGGTTCCGACGTCGTCAGCGACACCACTGAGATCGTTTGGCCCAGCAGCCCCCCGCCGTTAGTCAGCATGTACGGGGACGAGTACACAACCTTGCCGAGGGGGTTTCCCGTGTAAGCGTCGAACACTTGCAGCCGAAGATCGTCGAGGTACGTAGCGAAAGTGCCGCCGTCAACCGGCGACTCCGGAACTAGCCGAATCACGAGGTAGGCCATATGGATCTTCCTTCTTTTGCGGTGGTCCGGCTCGATTTGGACGCGAGGACTACGAACCATGTCCCGCGAGCGCCAGCTATAGCGGTCGCGAGCCAGGCGCAGTTCACCAGCCTCGGGGCATCGCACACACGGCTCGCTCGTCCGCAGCCAAGTAAACCAGACGTCACACGCATCGCATTGCTCCCGCTATGCGCTTCCTTGCCTATGGAGTGAGGGATCCCAAAAAATCCGCGGTAGGTTCAACGCGGATGATTGGTAGTGACCTGTCGAACAAGATCGTTTCAGAGGAGCTCTTGTGCCTGACGGAAGGGATTGGCGGTCGTTTTCTTTTGTTGGGAGCCCGGCGGGAAATGACTCCTTGCCTAGTCACGAAGTGTAGGAGGGAATCTTCGGGCCGATTAGTGTTTTCAATAAGTTGCGTAGAATCAACAAACCCGCTGCGTCAATATAGTCAATTTTGTCAGGCAAAACAGGTTTTGTGTCACAGTTATGGCACAGTTTTTCATCGGATCCGTTTGACGAAGCGCAGTTGGCCCGATCAGATCTGTTCTGTACTTCCCAATGTTGAACCAGCGTCTGCTGATGCCCGTGCAGGCCATCAAATGCCACACCGAACACAGCTGTTGCACCGGGCGGCGGTTTGCTAATTCACCCTGACCTGTTCGCACAGACCGATTTTCATTTGTTTTGTTGGCATTACGACCTCCCGAGCTGCAGCTAAACGCCCTCATTTGCTGTCTATTGTTCAGCAAGTGTTCAGCAGAATCCTCGCTTCGGATGCCATTGTTCAACCCCTTTCACAAATCGATGACGACATCGCGGACCGGTTGCGAGCAGCAAATGAGAAGGTTGCCGGTGGCCGGCTTTTCGAGTGGCTCGGGTCCGTAGACGACTGCGCCGGAAACCAAACCGCTCTCACAGTTGTGACAAACGCCGCTGCGGCAGGACCAAAGGGCGGGGACGTCGCACGCTTCGGCCAACTCCAAGAGGCTTTGATATTTTGAGACGTTCCAATGTGCGGCGATGCCGCTGCGGGCGAACGACACGAGAGGACCGGAGTTGTCTTCGTCCGCAGGCAGATGGGGAGCCTTGTGCGTGGCGCGGATACCTCCAGGGGTCTTGGAATTGTCGCCGCTGAAAATTTCGGCGTGAATTTGCTGCGCTGCGACACCGAACGCCGCGAGGGTTTCTTTTATGTCCGCCATGAACTGGGACGGCCCGCAGAGATAAACGTCGGCGTCTCGCGGGATGCCGATTTCGTCGAAGACGGAGCGAGACAGGCGACCGGCAAAGTCGAAATGCTCTCCCGTTTTGTCGTCCGCGCCTGGTCGGCTGTAGCAGACGTACGCGCGAGCATTCGGCAGCGTGCCTATCAGACTGCGGGCTTCGCTGGCGAACGGATGATGCTGGCGATCGCGAGCCGAATGGAGCCAGAAGATTTGGCGTGTTGAGCGATTGGCCGCCAACCCGTGCAACATGGCCAAGACCGGAGTCGCACCGATTCCCGTGCTGAGCAGCACGTCGGGTTGATCTCCCGGTTGCAGAATGAAGGTCCCGCGGGGCGAACTGACGTCGAGAACGTCGCCTACGCGGACTTGCTCTTTCAGATAAATTCCGGCTGCGCCATGCGGTTCGATCCTTACGCTGATGCGGTAGCGCTCTGTCGAAGCGGGACCGGAAAGTGAGTAGCTGCGAAAAAGTGGAGGGCGATTCGCGCCAGGCTGGAGATGCAGGACCACCTTCATTCAGATGACTAATTTATATCATTCATTCGTTGTAATATAATTCTACATATCGGTTGTCTTTGGGTTGCCCGCCCTGAAAATGGAGTGCCAGGATGCCTTCGCCAGGGTACAAGACGGCTCTGCTCGGAGCGCGGTTGACACGATCCTTCTGGCAGTTCGTTGGGCTGAACGCCTGAGTTCAGGATTATTGTTTGTTCCGTCCGAATAAGGAGAGGGCGAGTGGGGAAGACGTGAAGCGCTAGATCGCTCCTGATTGGGTGATGTTGCCGGCTCCTTGTGACCTGCCCCCTAGCTCCGCGCCCGAAATCATACGACACTCGAATCGCACGACACGACCTCGAATCCGGCCATCTCCGCCAAGCAACGAAACTGCGTATTGCCAATCAGGAATTCCCGAATCGATATTAAAATAATGTCCGAGAGCGGGAGAGCTTTGTGTTATGCCCAGACGTGCCAATAACAGCTACCTCCCTGCGCCGCGTACCCGCATGTATCTGGTAATTGGCACCGCTCTTCTGTCGAGCATCGGTATGATGTACGTGGTGTTGCGCGGCCCGACTCGGGCGCTGGATTTTCTTAAATCGCGTTCCCTACTTCTTGTGGCTTTACTCACCCTCAGTACGGTACTTACCGGATGGTTGCAGGCGCGAGACCCAAAGTTGAGGCCTGGGTTCTTTTTCAAATACTGTGGAAGAGCCTTGATAATCTTCGCGGTAGGCTCCGTGCTTTTGTTCAACACCCGGTCAGCGGTTCCGCTTATAGCTTTCTGCGTTGGCCTAGTCCTATCTGTCGTAGGGACTATGCAGTCTCGTGCAGCGCGCCGATCTGCCGCTAGCGGCCAATCTCAAACACGGCCCCCAAGCCCATAAGGCTGGTGGGATGAAGGCGTCAGCTCCTAACTCTGCCGGACGGGTATTTCTCAGGACTTACAGCATTGTGGTGATACCGCAAGACGTATTCTAAGAGCCCTGTACCTTTTTTCAACGATACGTGTCCTCGCCCACTGCGTACTTGAGCGAACTAGATGTTAGAATCATGCTTGTAATTCTTCGGCGCTTTCGTCTTTGACCCCATCCTTCCGCCCCCCTCATTGAAAAAAGACGAAGCTCGCCAAGAACTATAAGCATCCTGAAATCCGAAAGCCTGATGCGCTCCGAAGTCGGAACGCAGGCCCAATTTAAGAAAAAGCCGTGTCTACAAAACGGAGGAAATCTATGAAACGAGAAATCATTCGGGTCGAGCCACTGGAGACCTACCTCGAAAAGTACAAGGCGCCCGCTTCGATGGTGACTAAACACGGCGACACTATTTACGTTTCAGGCGCTCCGCCGTTCGATCCGAAAACCGGAGAGATTTTCCGTGGGCCTATTGAGCGCCAGACCGAGATCGTTTTAGACCAGCTTAAGCTCTGTGTCGGAACGGCGGGTTCGTCCTTGGAAAACATCCTGAAACTGAATGTCTACGTGACGTCAGTAGATATGTTTCCTGCTGTTAACGAGGTCTACAGGCGCTACTTCCCGGAGAATCCTCCTGCTCGAATCTTTATCAATGTTCCTGCTTGGTATGGCGGCTTCGACATCGAGGTGGACTGCATCGCCGCGGTTCTTTAGATCTGTCGATTGTCACTTTGATTGCCAATCTCCCGCTGCTCTTGTGGGCAGCGGTGAGACGGCTAACCGGACATCTTGATTTCTAGTACCAACTTTCCCGGTAAGCGCGGTGGTCTCAATGGGTCGACGTAACACTCAGCTCGAACCCACCTTGCATTGAAAACAAAAGCTAAAATCGCTCGCTAGGTTAGATCAGCCGGAACGCTAGCCTGGCTAGGATTTGACCGAGTACAGGCAAACAGATCGGTTCTCCATGGGAAGTATTGTCGGATCAACTGATTAGATGGTGTTGCGTTCGACCGGTTGAGCTGGCAGCGTTAATCAGGAGTTGTCCGTCGCAGGCTCCACAGTCCGCGCACCGAGAGCATGACGGAGAAGAGCGCGGTCACGCCGAGCAGGAAGTTCGAAAAGACCCAGAAGAGGGCTAAGTGGGTGTGGCCAATCCTCCCGCCAACAAGTCCCGCACCCATCATGTGAATGATTGGGACGACCGTCCCCAGGAGAGACCCAACCAGGACGATGACGTACCCCAATTTCCGTTCATAGAGCAACAGCGTCCCGCTCAGCCACACGACAACGACCAGTATTCCCATAATGTTTTTGAGGCCCCCCGACTCAAGCCCGAAGGCGATTTCGGTCGTCAGGTGAAGGATCAGCAGGTGGATCGTGAGCAGAGAGAAGATTGTCAGCAGCACGCTGTTTTTCATCGGATATTCTCCAGGTACCGTAATCCTTTTCCCATTATGAAGGGGAATCTTCCCGAGGCTTGGCCCCTGAGCTATACGGGGAGACCAACGAAAAAGATTCATGGGGACTGCGTTCCCTCTGGCCGACCCGTCGATTTCGCGTCAACTCCCGGGAAGTCGCGAAATCGGAAAAGTCCCTACCAGTACTTCACATGGACGGTAAGCGCGTTCACCCAGGCATGCCTGGAGTGGTAGTTGTCGTCGCCGTTCGATTAACATGAACGTCATGCACCCGTGCACTGATCAGGCCGCCTTTGAATGGATTCGAAGTGGGCGGGAAGAGCTCCTCGCCAGCGACAATCCACACTGGAAGGGCAACTTTGTTTCTCATTTGCTACCGAAGAGTTTCCAAGCGTATGCAAAACTCTTGCACAGCATTGAAGCAAACTACGAAAATATCGACAACCCTCTCTCGGAACGCGAGAGTGCCATTCTCAAGATTCCACCATGTAAGACACTGAGGTCGTTTGTCGAGAGTCTGAGGGAAGAACGCCGAGGTCCGAGGATCAGATGGGAAACCTTGGCTCAGCTGTGCGGAGTGCCGTTTGAGTCCGAGATATGCCATGACTGGTTCCGAGCGCGTATGGAGGAACCGGGATGTTGGCCGCGATTTTTGTTTGGCCCAGGCGAGGGGAACTTAAACACCACGGAATTGTCCGATATGCTTTCTGTTCTCCAGGCTCTCACAGGTAGCCAGGAGTGCTTCTTTCGTTTTGCTGAAATGCCCTTCATTACTACGGATAAGCCGATTCTTTTCCGTGGCGTTCTCGATGAGCTTTCAACTTTCCTCGCCAACGGGAAATATCAATTCACTCCAGAATATTGGTGGCCAGCCGACCACAGTTGGTGCGTATGCAGCGACTATGACCTCACGTTCACGATAGTCGCTGGCTCGAAGGAACTGGCTTCCGGCGTGTTGAATCACGCCACTCTGGAAGCTCTGCAAGTAACTTCACAAACTCGCATCGACAGCCATGCTCCGATGCCCAAATAAGCAGGCAGCCTCGTTAACTCCCGATTAGCCGTGCAAACCGGTAAAGTCCCGGCGCACGAAAATGGGAGGTTAGCGCGTTTGAACAAAGCCGCCCGTGCGGCGGACGCTTCGCGTGAGGTGAAGGAGCGGTGGTTGCTTAGCGGCTGAGATAAGTTTGGGTCACAAGGAGGCCATCCCTGTGACCCATTTACGCAAAATGA
>Ga0210406_10001785_pt1 | contig 25504 bp, 25 predicted proteins | sample IncBWC30MmetaG_FD_155454 | JGI IMG/M metagenome (GOLD analysis project Ga0210406, IMG submission 155454) | Forest soil microbial communities from Barre Woods Harvard Forest LTER site, Petersham, Massachusetts, United States - Inc-BW-C-30-M | ecosystem: Environmental > Terrestrial > Soil >... | reverse complement strand
CAGGTGATGATGACCGCTGTTTGGGGCGCTGCTGCCCGCCTGGGTGACGCCCATGCCGCGAAGGCCAAACCGGCACCAAAAGGGGCCTTTCACAGTCGTGCCGTCAGGCGGCCAAATGATGTAGAGAAAGGCGTCCCCGGGCGCGTGCGTTCCTTGAGAGTGCGCGGCGACCGGTAGCCCGGTCAGCAAGGCGGCGGCCAGGATTGCCCGCGTCCCCCTCATCGATCTCCTCCCCTCTTATTGCGAATATGCAACACGTAAGCCGTGCGTCGGATAGCGCACGCTCGCATCGTAGTGATCACGGTTGGAGGGTCGAACGTAGCTCGGATCGTTTTTCCACGATCCGGAGCGGATGACGCGCGACAGGCAGTCGTGTTCCACCCATACCGAACCATCCGAAGGCGCGCCTTGATAGTTGTCATGCCAGCAATCAGCCACCCATTGGTGGATATTGCCGCCCATGTCATAGAGGCCGAACGGATTCGGCTTGAAACTGCCGACATTCAAAGGCTGCGACGTCTCGTAGGGTTCATTGCAGCCTTTGCAATTGGCCATTGCAGCCTGCAGCTGGTCGCCCCACCAAAACTTGCTTTTCGTCCCCCCGCGGGCTGCGTACTCCCACTCGGCCTCGGTTGGAAGCCGAAACGGCTTTTGCGTAACTTTGGAAAGCCATTCCACGAATTGTTGCGTATCCGTCCAGCTTAGATTCGTGACCGGGGCGTCGTCCTTGCCCGTCGGCGCATAGCTGCAGCCCTTTGCCGCAACGCACGCATTCCACTCACGGACTGTGATGGGGAATTTGCTGATGGCGAAGGATTTGATCGTGACCTGGTGAATTGGCTTTTCGGATGGGTCCTTTTCGCTCCCCATAGAGAACGCGCCGGCCGGGACCGGAACCATCTCCGGTATCAGTTGCGCCGCGATCTGGGGCGCCACGGGCGCCGATGGTGTGCTTTCCGATGTGCTTTCTTTGGGCCTTTCTACCGGCGCTTGCGCCGGAGCAGGCACCGACGAGCTTCCCTTCGGCTTCTCCACAGGCTCCGGCGCCGGAGCGGGTGATGGCGGGGGCGTATTGGCGGTCACCGCGGGCGGTCCGGTCCTTTCGGCTACTGTCGGCGCTTGATTGGCGATCTGCCTTTGTTGGAGCAGAAAGTATAAGCCTCCGAGGATCGCAATGTTGACTGCCAGCAAAACAGCAAGCAGCGCCACAGGCCAACGCTTCCTTCTTGCCTGGCCGAGCGCGGCGGGATCCGGCAGCACGCGATAGACGCTGACCGGATCGGTAATGTTCTTGACTTGGCGATCGCCCAACGATTGGTAAGCGCACACCAATTTGTTTTTGATTTGCTCATAAACGCCGCCCGAGACGAAGACGTCTCCGGGGCTCGCAATTCCCTCAAGGCGCACCGCGATGTTGACGCCATCGCCGTGAACGTCTGAAGGCCCAACAACAACGTCGCCGAGATGGATGCCTATCCGATATAAGATCCACTGATCTCGCGGCAGAGATGCGTTGCGTCCCACCATGCTTTGTTGGATGACGATGGCGCAGCGGACGGCTTCGACGGGGCTGTCGAACATCGCTAAAAAGCCGTCGCCGGTATATGTGATAAGCTTACCGTTATGTTCTGCGAGGTTCGGCTCGATGAGCTCGCGCCGCTGTCGCGTTACGCGGGCGAACGTGCCTTCCTCGTCAAGTTGCATAAGGCGGCTGTACCCGGAAATATCAGCCGCGAGGATTGAGGCAAGCCGCCGCACCGGCCCTCCGGGCGGTGGGGGAACCGGTCCTTCGGGCGGGGGTGGACTATCCTTGCCGCCGCGTATCGAATGAAACGGACCGCGGGTTCGATCGGAGTCGCTCATTGGCAAATCCCGAGAACCTACCTGTAGCGACGATAAGCCTCCAAGGCCGGCAAAGTGCCTCCCCTTGTCCGTGATGACAATAGGTAAAAACGGGGACAGTTGGGTAGTCTATCCTGTGATGGAAAGCTGCGAAACTCTTTTTCTTGCTATCGACCTCGCTGCGCACGACTGCCCGCGCCGGCGAAGCGCTCGAGAGGCTCTGCAACGCAAAGCACCCTGTGGCCGGGGTGGCGTGTCCGGTGAAGCTCGCTATCGTATCTTTGGCAGAAGCCCGAATTCAGTATAATGCATAATGCGGGGCGCGCGGCAGGCAGAGAGGGGCGGGGCGATGCTTTGTTCCGTTTGCAGCCGGATCCAACTCTTCATCGTCTTGATGATCGGCGGCCTCACCATTGCATTGGGAGAGACCGACCGCCCGCCGAATGCGTTGGTCTACATCATCAGCCCCAAAGACGGTGACACCGTCACCAGTCCTTTTAGGGTCCAGTTTGGCCTCTCTGGCATGGGCGTGGCGCCCGCCGGCGTCGAGACGCCAAACACGGGCCACCACCATCTCTTGATCGATGCAAATGAGTCATTGGATCCGAATGAACCGATCCCACAGGACAAGAAACATCTTCATTTCGGCGCCGGACAAACCGAGGCGCTTATTGAATTGCCTCCGGGAAAACACACGCTCCAGCTGGTGTTAGGCGACTGGTTGCATCATCTGTTCCATCCTCCCCTCATGTCAGATGTCATTACCGTGAACGTGAACTGACCGGACCAACGCCGTCCGTTCCTTTTGCCGCCCCGGTTCATAGGGCGACCTCTCCATGCGCTTCCGACCCTGCTGTTCTTCATTGAGGTCTGTGCTTCCGCATGCGGGTTGCGCGCGGATGTGGAAATGGCCGATGGCGCAAGATTCGAAGGGGCAATGGTGGTGCGGTTTTTTCTTCCGCCGCCGTATTGACGATCGGATTGCCGGGAATATCGCTAAGCGGTATTTCGCTAAGCGGTATCTCAGGGCATCGTTTATACAGATCAATCGACGGTCTTCCCGCCGCCGCTCCCTGTTCCAATTGGACGATGACGAGATAATCGGCGCCCTCGCTACTTTCGTCGTGCCAGATTTCGCGGCTCTGCAACCCCCCGCAATTCAGAGAGACGGTGCTCGTGTGCGATTCCGGGTCGCCAGAACTTACGACCTGCGTCACGCGGCAAGCGGCGAGTTTCCGATTTACCGCATCCGAAACTACATTTTGAAAGTTGTCGTTGCAATTTCTGGCCGCCGCCCAAACGCCCTGATATTCCGCGGGGACAATCTCGTCAGCCTTCGCTAGCGTTCCTAAACCGAAGACGATAAGTGCTGTGAGCCCGATATTCCGCAGAAGTTCACGTCCAATAGATCGACTATGATCAATCTTCTGGGTTTGCATAGCCACCAGTCCAGCAGCGGTCGGCGGTTTAGCCGACGTCCCTAGGCGCGCATTTGAACGCGCCCGCCGCGCCGTCCACTCCCGCAAGCGGCGGCGTGAATTTTTAAAATATCATACGCTGTCCCTTCGCGCATTGGAAAGGGCGAGCAATCGCCGATGGTCATAAACCCGTCGAGTTTTATTCACCCAGCCACTGAGGACCCAACAGAGCTTTCTCAAGGTTCTTGCCGATCTGGGGGCCGTTGGGCCCTGACTAGCAAGACGTCGCCTCTGAGTGTGCCGCCGCTCCGGAGCGGCGGTTCGGTTCGCCGCTGGTTCTTTCCCGTGTGCACTGGGTCAAGCCGAAGCTTGTCGCCGAGATCACCTACTTGACCTGAACCGACGGCCTCTTGCGGCACACGGTTTACCTCGGTCTCCGCGAGGACAAACCGGCGACGGGACGTCCGACCGGAATCCGCGGAGATCAACGGGCGTCGCAACTAGCGGCGCGGGAACTTCGCCTTCGGGCGGTGAAGGCTATTTCGCGCTAGCAATGGAATGACGGCTATGGCGCGAACCGCGGTCGTTCCCGAGGCGATCCTTTTGGGTCCGCTGTCCGCCCAACTGAGTCGTCCACGGCCGCAGTCTGCTGTGTCCGCTCAACGTCGATTTGCGACATTCAATCGCTCCCGACGAACGTGCTCAACCCGCCCCTGCGGAGCCTATATCGACGGGCACTCCCATGTGGTATAATGATACCGCACAAATGGCGGGGGAGGCGTAGCCTTAAGCTCATGCCAAAACGCGCGATCGATGCGGACAACCGCATCTTCTTCGATGAACTCGTGAGCATCGGCATATCGCGCCTCAAGGCCACGGACGCGATTAGGCTTGAGGACCAGTGGGCCCGCATACCGTTCGGCGAGCAAACCAAACTTATCAGCGTCACTCATACGAAGTTCCCGAACGGCGGCTCGTGGTCCTATTTCGTCTGCCCCAAGTGCGGCCAAAGGGCCAAAAAGCTTTGGCTCATTGATGATGCGCCAAGTTGCAGGCTTTGCCTTGAAAAGCTTGGCGTGCGCAATCGTGCGGCTTACGGCTTTGGCCGGACGGCGCGTCTGAGGGAGCGCGACCGCCGCGTCGACAAGCTGCAGGCCATGCTCGAAGGCGGCCCGATGCGCTTCAAGCCTGTGCCGCCGAACTGGGGCAAGCGACGCCTCGATAGGCGCAACCACCTTACCGTAGCGTTGCAGCGAGCCCGTATCGCCACTCGCCTCACCCTAATAGCGTATCAACAGCAGCAGAGCAGCGAGCCGCCTGGGCCAGTGCCGTTCCTGCGCACCTACAAACCGCTCGCGGCTGCAATCGAGGCAATCCCAAACCTCAAGTCGCTCTGGCGGGCCAAATCAACCGAGGACATCCAAATCGCTCTCGACGATGCCCAATCGGCTCTACTGGAAGCACTACAAAGCGACGATCCGCGAATGCGAATGATCGCCGCATGCTTGATGCTGAAAACGCGGCAGGCAAGAGAACGCGGCTGGAGCTAGGTCATGTACCCACTAAGCGGCTGGCCGACTAATGTCCGCGCCACCACGGAGGCCAAAAAACGGACATCACCCGGGGTCGCAGAAGGACAATCAACCTACATCGTCAGAAAGGCGACGCAATAGCGACGTACGCCTCCTGTGGGAACGCGAACGTGTCGCCATCGAGCATGGCGGGAGTTGATAAGTTTGCAGCCGTGGAAGCGACTGATGAAATGATCGACTGACGCTCGGGCTCTGTTTTGTCCTTCAGGAGCCTCGTCATCGGCGTCGCAACCAACTGGAAGCGCACATAGTCGAGCACAGAAGGAAACACGATCGTTTGCTGGATGGTCGAGACGACGACTGCGCCGAAGCCGGCGTCGCGCAGCAGGCTCTCGAGCTGCCCTGGGTTCGCAAAGGAATGTTCGCTTCGTTTGATGCGTGAAGCCTCTGGCCCCAGCACTTGATCGAGCGCCTGCACAAATGCGTTCGCCCCCGGCGTCCGTTCGATGGGGCTGTACACGCTGAGCGCAGCCCGTCCGCCCTCGCGCAGCACGCGGTGCAGTTCGCGCAGTGCTCCTGGTTGGTCTGGGAAGAATTGGAGCCCTTGCTGACAGAGAACAACGTCGAAATGGGCGGACGGAAATGGCATGTCGAGCGCGCTACCCTCCATCCAGTTAATCGGGGCGCCATCGTTTGGAAGACTTCGGGCAACAGCCAGCATCCCGGCGTTCAGGTCGAGACCCGTGACTTGTCCCGGCCTTACTTTCGTTGCGGCCAAGCGAGCCACGACCCCGGTGCCGCAAGCAACATCCAGTACTAGCTCGCCCGTGCGAAGTTGCGCGCGACGAACGAGATCTTCCGCCCACTTCAAGGTGATCGCGGGCACGAGGTAGCGCTGGAAAAGCTCCGCCGCGCTGCCTTCTAGTTGCCAATGGCCTTCACTCATCGCGGGCCGGTGGATTCCGACGCGAAGTGCAACCCCGTCGACAGCATTGGTTCCTCAACAGAAAGTCGGGTTTCCCATTCCGAACCCCGCCTTCTGCTCGGTTTCCAAAAGGGACAAAGACGGCTCGGCGAGAAGGAACATCGAGCCCGTTCAGTGACGCCGGGGGTTGCACTTCGCGTCGGAATTCAGGGCCCCGCTTTGGCATTCGGTAGATGATAAGACCAATGGAGCCGGTTTCCCAGATGGGTCATGACCGACACAAGCTCAAAGCGAGCTGAATGCGTCGGCTTTTCGCGCACATGGCGACCAAATCGGTTCGCCCGGGCTGCAGGTCGCTAAACAGAATTCTGCACTTTCGATCTGGGGGTCCGGTCTCGCGACCCTTTTCCATCTGTCCTCGCTAGCAGCCGGGGTCGGTCCATCCAGCGACCTCAATTCTTTGGTTCAAAGGCCGGCGCCACCTTTCGTCTTGCAGGGATTTCAATTGGCAGCGGCGTGAAACCGCGCGCGTCGCAACGCTGTCGCAACAATTGTTTTTCCGACGGGATGGAAAATGGGGCCGCGCCAAATTATTTGGCGAACCGGAACGCCCCCCACCCTGGTGTGTCCGGGGGGCGGGGGGGGCCCTCCTCTGCTCACTTTCTGTGGCTCAAAGGCCAGCGCCACCTTTCGTCTTGCAATGATTTCAATCGGCGGCGGTTTGAAACCGCCACATCGCAACGCTGTCGCAACAATTGTCTGACGGTTGAAATGGAAAATGGAGCCCGGCAAATTTTCAGGTTGGCCGCGCCCCCCCACCATGCAGTGTCCGGGGGCGGGGGGATGGCGAGCGATCCCGCGGCCTCAAACTAAACTACGATATGTATCTGTCGTACATCATGCAAGAATGATGGCGGCGTCCTGCCGGGGCCCTAGCGATCTTGCGAGAGCTGGAACAAAAAGACATGTAGTATGCGTGAAGTTGGCACTAAGTCGCGTGAGCGTGGCACACTCCGGTGCCGAGCTTGAAATGGCACCTTGTCACCATCGACACTGGCCGGAGGTGTCATGAGCGTCGCTGGGAACGTTGATTATCCATTCTGGGGGCAACCGCGCGCGAGCGCTGCCGCTTGCTCCAAGGTAGTGCGATGGACGAGCGGGTCGGCATGACGATGCACCAACTCCCATTCTGACCCGTCCCTGCGATAGACCTCGGTCACGCGCAGTGACCAGTCTTGGTCCGGCAGACCACCAACCTCGGCATGCTGCTGCTCAATCATGACTAGAACGACGAACTTGTCTGACGCATAGGTCTGAGCGACCTCCAAGTTGGTCATGCCGTTCTGGAAGTAGTGCGCGAGTTCTGCCAACCGCTTGGCACTGGTATCGTATCCGCGACTGGCGGGCCCCCCGAACGGTTGCATCAACGTGAAGTCGGGCGCGATGCGGACCAACTTGGCCCAGCCTTCCATGTCGCCACGCATGAACGCCGCGTTTTTCTCGCCAGCAGCTTTGACGAGGTCGGCGACCGCGTCATCGGCAACGGCGGGATATACCGAGAGCTGGACCGATAGCGGCACGGCAGCCGCCGCCGTAACCGCAGCGCGCCGGGACATCGCCATAGGCGTATTTGGATGATGCGTTTCTTTGCTGAATCGAATTGATCTCTCCCGCGTCGATCTGAATCTGCTCGTGGTCTTTGGTGTAGTTCTCGAGGAAGGCCATGTGGCACGCGCCGCGGGTCGGCTAAACTTGACGCCGTCGGCGGTCAGCCACGCACTCGGCCGGCTGCGCGATCTGTTGAACGATCCGCTGTTCCTGAGGACGCCAAAGGGTGTCGTGCCGACAGCGCGCGCTCTATCGCTGGGTGAACCAGTGGCCGAGATCCTAGGTCGCGTTGGGAAGGTGATGGCTTCGGCCGTCCCATTCGATGCAACAACGAGTAGGCGCCGTTTCGTGATTGGCGCGCCTGACGCAGCAATGACCTCGGTGATGGCAACGGTATTGGACAGCGTCAGCGCTCATGCGCCGCACGTTGACATTGGCCTTCTTCATCTGATGCCGGAACAGCACGGCGGCCCACGGGATCAGCCCTGGCAAGGGAGTTTGGAGAAGCTTGAAAAGCGGCACATCGACGTCGCGGTGCTGCCGCTCCGCGTAACGCCACCACGCTTCGAGGCGCGCCGACTTTTCGAGGAGGATTTCGTGGTCGCGATGCGCAAGGGCCATCGGTTTGCGCGCTCGCCGAGCTTGGCCCTATACTGCAGGTCGCAGCATCTTCTTGTATCGTTCAGCGGCGATCCTCACGGTTTCGTCGACGATTTGTTGGCCAAGCGCGGCCTGAAGCGCCGCATTGCCCTGACGGTGCCGACTTTCATGATGGCGCTTGCGCACCTTGCAAGCTCCGATCTGATAGCAGCGCTCCCACGCCGCCTGGTGGCAAGCCACGCTGCCCGCTTTGACTTGGTTTCCGCCGAACTGCCCTTCAAGCGCAAGCCGGATCCGATATTCGCTATCGCGACCCGGGCGGCCATGATGGACGATGGAATTGCTTGGTTAATGGGCGTTCTCGTCAGCTCAGCTGCATCATGGAAGCTCTCTAATCCATCGACCTAGCCCCTTTCAGCTGTCTGCTTGCAAGGGCCCGCAACCCCGAGAAATGGAAAGATCACCCAGCGCGCTCGCCGCGAGGGCCACTTGGCCGGCCACGCCCGCGCATCCACCACGGGACAAGACAATATGGGCCGCATGGTCCTCACTGTGCCGGGCATGGTCGCCGAGACGGAGCTTGGCTTCATCCGTGATCGGCAACGCGCTGGCATCGACGCCGCAAAGGCCAAGGGCGTTTACAAGGGCCGCCCTGTCACCTTCGATCGCGCGCATTGTCGCCCTTCTGGCCAAAATCGGTTTTGACCCCCTCTCCACCCACTTCCATCGAGGGCACCGGGTTCTATCCTGCGAAGTTATTGATATCGTTAATTATTGACGGATGGTGTTCGCGTATAAGTGGACAATGGGTGGATGACGGTGGATTGCGGCCCCTCTCGATTTTCCAGCCGAAACAATTTTTGCCCCCACGCCGGGACCAGCGCTGGGGTCCCAAACTACCTCCGGATCAAAGAGAAATTTTACAGTTAGATATCGTCACTACGGGACGGAGCGTGAAACAACGAGCAGGGGTAGCGTCCGAGTGCCGAAGTGCTGCCCCAGTCTCTCTCTGCTGGCTTGAGCAGCTTGTATTAGACAAATCCGATTCGTAAGCACTCCCGAACCGGCAAGCTCGGAAGATGATCTAGGCTATTCCCTCCGATCCGGAGCCGCACACCAGTGTCCCGACTGTCTGGCCGCGCTGGAAGGCCAGGCGCCGCGTCCTTATGGCGGCAACGGCAGCCGCCCCGCTCAGATCGGCGGCCAGGCCAAGCTCAAACCAGAGCCAGCGGCTCGCGGCGACCATGGCGTCGTCAGGAACAAGCACGATCTCGTCGACATGCCGGCGCACCAGCTCGAAAATCCGCGGATCGGTTTCGGCGCAGGCGAGAGTCGCAACGGAAGTGGTGACCGCCGGAAGGCGGATGACGCGGCCGGCTTCGAGTGAAGCCTTGAGCGTGGGCGACCCCTCCGCCTCGATCCCGATCAACCGGATCGACGGCTTCAGCGCCTTCAGCGCCACGCCCATACCGGAAATGAGGCCACCGCCGCCGATTGCGACAATGACGACGTCGAGATGGGGCACGTCGGCGAGGAATTCCAGAGCCGCCGTGCCCTGGCCAGCGACCACGGCGGGATCAGCAAAGGGGTGGAAATAAGCGGCGCCATGCTTCCGTACGAACGCTAGGGCATACTCGTTGGCCTCGTTCCAGACACTCCCCACGATCTCGACCTTTGCACCCCAGTCTTTCAGCTTCTTGACCTTGGCCAGCGAGACATTGACCGGTACAAAGATCGTGGCGGGCACGCCAGCGAGCTTCGCGGCGCGGGCGGTCGCGAGCCCGTGGTTACCGCCCGAGGCGGTCACGATGCCGCGCGCGAGTTCTGCCGTCGGTGTCGTTAGCAGTCGATTGGTGGCTCCGCGGGCCTTGAATGATCCTGTCGCCTGAAGGCACTCGAGCTTCAGCCAAAGATCCGCATCCGTCGGTGGATCGTTGAGGGCATTAGCCCGCTGGGCCGGTGTTCGCCGCACATGTGGTGCAATGCGGACGGCGGCAGCTTCGATATCGGCGAGGTCGAGCATCGGTCCATCTACGCGAAGCGAGGAGAGGTCAGGCGGCCGCGGCGAGGGCGTAGATGCGCTCGGCGTTCCGGCTCAGGAGGCGTTCCTGTTCGGAGGCGCTTGTGCCTTGAAGAAGTTCAAAGGTCGCCGTGATCCAGCGCCCCAACCCCGCAGTCAGCGTACAGACCGGCCAGTCGCTTCCCCAGACAATCCGATCCCAGCCAAAGCATGAGACGACGTGCTCCACATAAGGCCTGAGGTCATTTATCGACCAGTTTTTCGGATCGACGTAGGCGATTATGCCTGAGATTTTGCAGGCGATATTGGGCAGGGGTGCGAGATCTTGGATCGCTTGCTTCCAAGCCTCGAAATCACGATTACTGATATTAGGCATACCGCAATGGTCGAGAATGAACTGCACGTCCGGACAGGCGGCAGCGAGGTGTTTCGCGATCGGGAGGTGACGCGGCCGAAGGCAAAGGTCGAAGGGTCGGCCGACGTGGGCAAGCAGCCTGAGATTCTCTGTGAAGATGGGCGTCTGCGCGAGGTCGTGAGCGCCGGTGTGCAGCACACGTCGGAAGCCCTTTACCCGCGCATCGGCGACTAGCCGCTCCATGACGACTGGAAAATCGGAATTTTCCGGCCGGCAGGCGGCAATGGCACCGATGACGCCCCGCCCCGTCTCGAGGGCGAGGGCGGTCTCCCTCTCCAGATCTGCTTCGGCGACATCGACTTCCATGTGAAGCATGCGGTCGATTCCTGCCGGAGACGCCGCCTCCAGATATTCGGCAACACGAAAGCTGCGGTTCAGGGCGGCAACGCCGTCGAGCCAGGGATAATGGAGTCGGCCGAGGTCTATCAGATGAAGGTGCGTGTCGATTATACGCATCGGGTTCCACCCTCGTTGGCCCATCGGGCGCGCCGAGCGGCCGACGGGATGAGCACTTGACAGGCGTATCAGTTTGTGAGTGACTCAGCAATCGATTACGGAAATCGATTGCATAGAAAGGGGCGCAAGTTGCGTCGCCGCGCGACCATGGCTGATATAGCTCAAGTCGCCGGCGTTTCGGCCGCGACGGTGTCACGCGTCCTGGCAGGCGTCCCTGGCAGCACCTCGGAGAGGACAGCGGCCAAGGTCCGCCAGACCGCCGGCGACCTCGGCTACGTCGTCAACGGCGTGGCAGCCAGTCTCCGCAGCCAGCAGACGCGCTCGATAGGGCTTGTCCTTGCCGACGTCGCCAATCCGTTTTTCGGCCGGCTCGCCGCGGGCGTGGAAAATGCGATGACCGAGGCTGGTTACGGCGTCATACTGGGCAACACAAGCAACAGTATCGAGCAGGAAAAAAAGCTCGTGCGACTGTTGATGGAGAAGCGAGTCGACGCGCTCGTCATTGCCACCTCGGCAGGTACGGGCGAGCACATCCAGGAAGCGATCGATCGGGGGGTCTTGGTCGTCCTGGTCGATTCCGAACTGTCCGCGATCAAGACGGATCTGATCATCGTCGACGATCTCACGGTGTCCAGACAGGTCGTTGAACATCTGCTCGATCTCGGCCACCACGATATCGCGATCATAACCGGGCGCCTTGAGGCAGCTTTCGACCGGGGTCGGCTGGAGGGCTATCACGAGGCGCTGGAGGCTCGCGGAATCACCTTCGATCCGGCTTTCGTCGTGCCCGGCGATTCCACCCATGAGGGCGGGGATCGCGCGATGCGGGCGCTCCTGCGTCTCGAAAAGCGGCGCCCCACCGCCGTGTTCGTCACCAACAATTTAATGACCGTCGGCGCGCTGCTCGTCATCGCTGAGGCCAGGCTCGCGATCCCGCGCGACATCTCCATCGTCGGCTTCGCCGACATGGAATGGTACCCGCTATCCAACCCGCCCATCACGGCCGTGGCGCAGCCATCCTACGAGATGGGACGGATCGCGGCGGAGCGCCTGCTGCTCCGCCTGAGCCGCAAACATCCCCCGAAACCGCGGCGGCTCTGTCTCAATGCCGAGCTGATCATTCGTGCCAGCACGGCGCCGCCCGCCCAGCGGCGGTACCCTGCCGCAAAGGGCATAGTATGAGCAGAGTGAGGACCGAACCACCGGCGGTCGAGGCTCGGGGCATCGTCAAGAACTTCGGCTCGCTAGAGGTCTTGCGCGGCGTGTCGCTGGGCCTGTATCGCGGCGAGATTACCGCAATTCTCGGCGACAACGGCGCTGGCAAGTCCACCTTCATGAAAGTGCTGAGCGGCGAGCATCGTCCGGATGGCGGAGAATTGCGTTTTGACGGAGAGCCGATTGAGCTGACCTCGGTCCAGGACGCGCAGGATCGTGGCGTCGAAACTGTCTATCAGGACCTTGCCCTGGCGCCCGACCTTTCGGTGGCCGAGAACGTGTATCTCGGGCGCGAGCTAACGCTCCCCGGCTGGCTCGGACGTCTCGGCACGGTCGATCGGGTCGCCATGATGGCCGAGACGCGCACCGTGCTGCGCAATCTCGGCATTGACCTGAAATCCTATCGAGCTTCGACCCGCAGTCTTTCCGGCGGTCAGCGTCAGGCGGTCGCTGTGGCCCGCGCCGTCAAATGGGCGCGCCACGCGATGCTTATGGACGAGCCGACGGCTGCGCTGGGAGCGCGCCAACGCGAGATGGTCTATCAGGCGATCCGGTCGGCCGCCCAGCGCAATCTCGCGGTGCTGTTGATCTCGCACGACATCCCACAGGTCCTGAAACTCGCCGACGCGATCATCGTGCTGCGCCACGGCCACACGGCCGCCGAGTTCGTGCCGTCGGAGGTCACCGTGCGCGACGTGGTCGACGCGATGCTGGGGGAAGGAAAGTCGGCATGAGCACCGGCAGCGAGACGACGGCCGGTCAAACGCAGGGCCCAGATGCCATGGGTTTTGCCGCGCGCGCCCGGCAGACGACGGCCTTCTGGATATTCCTCTGCCTACTCGTCATCGTCGGCGTCTTTGGCGTGATATCGCCGAACCATGTCTTCTTCAGCCTCAGCAATCTGTTCACCATCGCGCTAAACGCCGCCGAGTTGATGCTGCTGACCGTGGGGATGACCTATCTTCTGGGGGCCGGGCAGCTCGACCTATCGATCGGCGCCAACCTCACCCTGTCCTCGGTCCTGGCTGCGATGACGATCGTCTCGTTCGCCGGCACGCTGGACGAGGTGGCAGCCGGCGATTATCCGAACCTCGGCTGGGCGGTAGTCGCCGGCACGGCGGTGGCAGTGGTCACTGGGACCCTGTTCGGCGTCATCAACGGCATTCTCGTCACGCGCCTGCGCCTGTCCTCCTTTCTAGTGACATTGGCGACTACCGGCATTGGCCTCGGAACGACGCTCGTTATCACGCATGGTGCGAACATTCCGAACCTGCCGCGCAGCCTGCAGACCGGATTCGCAGTCAATCGCGTCTTCGGCGTGGTGCCGATGCCGGTGATCCTCTCGCTCTTGGTCGCGGCCGTCTTCTGGTTCGTGCTAGCGCGGACGCGCTTCGGCATCCATACGCTGGCGATCGGCTCCTCGCCCGAGGCGGCGAGCCGGGCCGGGATCGCGACCGGGCGCCATCTTATCGTTCTGTTCGGGCTGATGGGGATGCTCACCGGTCTCGCCGCCATGGTCGACATCTCGCGGTTCGCGACGACTAACATCGGCGGCCACCAGACCGACAACCTTCAGGCGATCGCCGCCACGGTGATCGGCGGTACCAGCCTTTTCGGGGGTGTTGCCTCCATTCCCGGCGCGGTGATCGGCACGCTGGTCCCAGTCGTGCTCAGCACCGGTCTGGTCATCATGCGGGTCGACTCGTTCTACCAGTTGATCGTCGTTGGCATCATCATCATCCTTGCCGTCTACATCGATCAAAGGAATCGCCAGTCGCTTAAGTAGTTCAGGCTTAACCGTGGGAGAAGCAAATGAATACCTTGCGTAAGTTACGATATCTGACGTTCGGAACGGCGATCGCGCTGGCAGTGGCAGCGCCCGCGGCACAGTCGGCCGAGACGAGCAAGCCGGTCCGGATCGCCTTTCTCGCGGGCCAGGTCGGCATTCCGTTCTACACGACCGTCCAGTGCGGCGCGGAAAAGGCTGCCAAGGAGTTTAACGTCGACCTCTCGTGGACCGGTCCGCCCGACTGGGACATCTCACTGCAGCAGCCGTTCATTGACGCCGCGTTGCAGACCCATCCCGACGGCATCGTGCTGTCGCCGACGGATGGCAAAGCGCTGATCACGCAGGTCAAGGCGCTCGAGGACGCGGGCACGCCCGTGGTCACCATCGACGCCCCGCTCGATGAGCCGGTCGACAGCCAGAACATCCAGTCGAACCATTATCAGGGCGGCATCGCTGCGGCGAATGCGATGGTGCAGATCGTGGGCGACAGCGGGACGTTCCTCGTCGTGGGCATGCGGCCAGGCCTGCCCGATATCGACGCCCGTGTGAAAGGCTTCATCGACACCTTCAAGAAGGAGCACCCCGCCGCCAAGCTCCTGCCGGTCGCCTATCCGGAGACGAGCTCAACCAAGGCCGCTCAGCAGGTCGCCTCCGCCATCCAGGCCAATCCCGATCTCAAGGGGGTATATGTCACGCACTCGGCTGCCGCGGCGGGCGCTTCCGCCGCCATTCTGGAGGCGGGCAAGCAGCGCGAGATCAAGCTCGTCTCATTCGACGCCGATCCGGAGCAGATTCGGGATCTGAAGCAGGGGATTTATGATGCCCTGATCGTGCAGGAACCCTACGCGATGGGCTACAATGCCGTGAAGTCCGCGGCGGAACTGGCGCGCAAGCAGACCACAAAGGCGACTATCAAGCACGATGCTTTCCTGCCGTTCGTCGTCGTGACCCGGTCCAATGTCGGCGACAAGGATGTCAGCCAGTATTTCTACGTTTCGAAGTGCCCGTGACCGCCGTCGGCGCGCGATGACTTCGTCCATCCAATGAGGACGCGGGCGGCGGGAGCCGCCCGTTGCGTACCCACGGCACAGGCGCAGGGGCATTCCATTAAAGGGGCGTTTGGACGGGCAGAGGGCCCTTATCATCGGTGCCGCACAGGGCATCGGCGTGGGGATCGTGGAGCGATTCGTCGAGGAAGGAGTCTTCGTTACCATCGGCGACACTGATGAAGAACGTGGGCATGCCCTCGCGGCTCGGCTTGGCAGCGCGTCCGCCGAATTCCAGCGGGCCGACGTATCGGTCGAAGCCGATGTGGAGAGGCTCGTGGCTTTCGCGCTCCGCGGGGGCAAGCTCGATATCCTCGTTCAGAACGCCGGCATCTACCCGCTTGCGATGGTTGAGGACACGCCCAAGGCGCAATGGGACCGTATCTTCGCGGTCAACGTAGGCGGCTGCTTCCTCGCCGCCAGGGCTTGACTGCCCCACTTGCGCGCGAAACGCTCGGGGCGGATAGTCTTCACCTCGTCGATAACTGGCCCTCGCGTGGTCAATTCTGGGCACAGCGCCTACGCGGCGACCAAGGCCGGGATCAACGGATTCATCAAGGCGTCCACCGTAGAGTTCGCCGCGTACGGCATTACCGTCAACGGAGTCGAGCCCGGCAATATTCTTACCGAAGGTCTGACCAACGGACGATCAAAGGACTACATCGACGCGATGGAATATTCGATCCCTCTCGGCCGGCTCGGCACGCTGCGTGACGTTGCCAATGCTGTGCTCTTCCTGGCGTCGGCCGAGGCGTCGTACATCACCGGCACTACCATCATCGTCGATGGTGGCCAGTCACTGCCGGAGAGCAAGGATTTCCGCGGCCCCGTTTGAACGGAATTCGCGCAGGCGGAGGTACCCGTGGCTGATGTCACGTTCTATTTGCCGACCGATAGGCCCTATGGCGCGCTGAGCAATTATTTCCCCCGTGCGATCACTCTCGACGGTCTCGCATACGCCAGTTCCGAGCATGCCTTCCAGGCTGCGAAGGCGCGCGATCCGGCGGTCCGCGCCTGGATCATGGCGGCACCGACGGCGATCCTTGCCGCCGCCGCGGGTGACGCGCTGGGCGAGACTGATACCGTGCCAGACTGGGCGCAGGCCATGGTGCCGTTGATGCGGACCATCCTGCGCGCGAAATTCGCGCAGCATGCGGATCTCGGGGCGCTCCTGCTCGGGACGGGCCAGGCCCGGCTGGTCGAGGTCGCACCGCAGGACAATTCGGTCAATCGCTATTGGAGCGAGGTCAACGGCGCCGGTCAGAACATATTGGGCAAGCTGCTGATGGAAATCCGAGGTGAACTCGAGGCCTGCGCTCCGCGCGCTTCCTCCGACACAAGCCGTTCCGCGCGGAAACAGAAAAGGGCTGGATACATTCAGCGAGCTTCTCGCCGCGATCGGCGGTGACGGCGGGATTCTCCGCCGCAACAGTGATGTCTCGGACTGGTATTGCGGTGGACCGACCTAATCCTCGCCGCATCGAGTTCCGCGTCGGCTGGGCGGCGGGTCAACATCGCCGCGCGGCTGGAAGGCCTGCCGCGCCTACGAAGCGCGCTCCCGCACCCTGCGCGTACAGACCGCAAGGATCACGGCGGACGATTTCGACCTCGAGGTGCTGCCCGACCCACTCGGCTGTCCCGGTGGTGGCGCGATCCTGCAGCACATCGACAACCGCGCGCCGCTCTAGGTGTGAGCTTTCAGGAGGTTGTCCATTCGGTTTGAGCCGTGAACGCTGATGTCGCCAAACCTCAGTGATTCTTGGAGAAGCCGAATGGACACGCACAAGAATGCGTCGCTTACGCCGAAGGGTCGAGAGGCGATGTCGCGTAGCGTGATTGAAGGCGGTCTGTCGAAGGCGGCTGCGGCGCGGCAATTCAACACGACGCCGAAGACGGTCGCCAAATGGGTCGCGCGTTTCCGCGCCAAGGGCGTAGCGGGGTTGCAGGACCGCTCCTCAAGGCCGCACTCATCGCCAAGCCAAACCGCGCCTGCCGTATGCGCTGCGGTCGACGGTTTACGCAGGCGGCGTCATACCGGCGCGCAGATCGCCGCCGAGGTCGGCGTTTCAGCGGCAACTGTCAGCCGCATCCTCAAACGCGGGGGCCTCAATCGCCTGTCGGCGCTCGAGCCGGCCGAACCGGTCCGTCGCTATGAACGGGCAGCCCCTGGCGAGATCATCCACATCGACATCAAAAAGCTGGGCAAGTTCAGTCGGACCGGCCATCGGGTCACCGGCGATCGGACCGGCCAAAGCAATACGCGCGGGATCGGCTGGGAATATGTGCATCTGGCGATCGACGACCATTCCCGCCTCGCCTACTCGGAAATCCTGCCGGACGAAAAACGTCGGTCTTGCCTTTGCTTTCTCTTCAACGCCTTGCGCTTCTTTCGAAACCTCGGCGTCAGGGTCGAGCGCGTCATGACCGACAACGGCTCAAGCTTCCGATCCCATCACTACGACAAGGCGCTGCGCCGGCTCAAAATCAGGCATCTGCGCACGAGGCCCTACACGCCCAGAACCAACGGCAAGGCAGAGCGCTTCGTCCAGACCAGCCTGCGCGAATGGGCCTACGCCAGGGCGTACAGCACCTCTGAAGAACGCGCCGCCGAACTGCCCATCTGGCTGCACCGCTACAACTGGCATCGCCCTCATGGCAGTATCGGCGCCAAGCCCCCGATCAGCAGGCTCAGCCTACCCAGAGACAACGTGTTGAGACTCCACATCTAGGTCGACGACGATGGTTCCGTAAGTGCGGCCCTTTCGCCAGCTCCAGTCGTCGATGCTTGCCACCTCCGGTACGGTCGTCTTCGCGCGGAGACGGGCGACCCCTCTGCAGCGTGATTGATTGCGCTGTCCGTTTTAAGCCTCAGAACTGTGATGTGTGTCCGGTGCGTGTCTGCGGCTGGCGTGGCACTCCTAAACATCAGTACAGATCAATTACTTGCGTGTGATGACCCACTGATTACTACTCAGAAGGTCGCGACTGACTCTACTTTTCTGGCCAAAATCCGTTTTGACCCCCCTCTCCACCCACTTCCGTCGAGCGCACCGGGGCCTGAACTGCTTGGCGTGGGCGTAGCGCTGGTAGGCCATCAGCGCCCGCTTGCCCACCCGCGCGGAGGACTGGCGCAAGCGCACGCCGTGTTTCTTCGCGAGCCGCACCAGAAGCTCGCGCGCCCGATGCATGAGCTTCGCGTCGGTCGGGAACCCCACCGCCTTCGGCTGCACGGTGGTGTCGACAATCATCTTGGAAAAGTCTGAGGGTTTGGCCGCGCCGGTCCGCGTGGCCGCGTTCAGGCTCTCCTGGATCAGCGTCATAAGCTTCTCCTCGCCCATCCGCTGGCGCCACCGGGTCAGCGACGACCGGTCGAACGGCGGCTTGTGGACGAAGAACTCCTCGCCGCAGAAGAGCTGAAAGTACGGGTTCTCGACCCAGCGCGCGCAGAGTTCCTCGTCGGACAGGTCGTGCGTGTGCTTCAGGATCGAAAGCCCCGCCATCAACCTTGTCGGCAGCGGCGGCTGGCCCGGCTTGTCCGAATAGACCGCCCCAAACCGCTCCTCCAGAAACCGCCAGTCGATCGCTGAGGCCAGCCTCGCCAATGGGTGGCCCATGTCGACGATCTGGTCGAGCCGCGCCTTGAACAGATCGTTCTGACCGCTGTCCCGACGCTCCTTCGGCCCCATCGAATCACCCTCCATCGAGCGAACGACCGAAGGGAATCACGGCCCAAGGCGCCGATCAATTTGCAAGATAACCGCCGTCTCGACCGCCCAATCCGGCAAAAGCGGATACTTCAAAGTACCCGCAAACACCCACAATCAGGGCACCTCAGAGTTCTTCACGGACGACAATGACAGGTTCCTGCCGTCGAGGGTGATTGCCCTGCACCGGGAGCCAGGCGGGTCGGTGATGCGAGATCGTCAATGGTCCCGCGCTTACAGCCCCCACACGGCTTAGTTCCCCGCCGACGCCGCTATTGCGGAGGGGCGCCCGCGGCCTAATAGTCCGATGATCAGGGGCTTAGCGTCCTGGCCACCCGGAAGCCGAGGGTGTCAAACCTGACATGGACGTTGCGCTTGTCGCGGACGGCGGCGCGAACGAGTGAAGTTTCGTTGCGCCAGGAACCACCGCGGACGGCTCGGTAGTCCAGATCGCATGTGGTCCATCCCGACCCGACCTCGGGGGCGCCGTCATAATTGTCGTGCCAAGCATCCTCGACCCATTCCCAGACGTTGCCCTGCATGTCGTAGAGCCCGAACGCGTTCGGCTTGAACGAGCCGACAGGCGCTGGTTGTCGGAGATCCCACCGGCTTCCGCAGCCGTCACAGTTGGCTTCGCGCTCGTCGGGACCATCGCCCCAGGAATAGCGGGTGACAGCGCCGGCGCGCGCGGCGTACTCCCATTCCGCCTCCGTCAGAAGCCGGTAAGGCTTACCCGTGACCCGCGAGAGCCAGGCGGCGTATTGCTTGGCGTCATTCCAACTCACATTGATTGCGGGCATCTGTCCTCGTCCCCAACGGTCCGGGACTCGCGGGCATGCGCCTGCGGCGAAGCAAGCATCCCATTCGTCGAATGTCGCCTCGAACTTCGAAATGGCGATTGGATTGACGATCGTGGCCACATGCCGCGGGCGTTCGTTTGCCCTTGCGTCGTCGTCGTCGGGCGAACCCATGCTGAAGCGCCCGGCTGGGATCACGATCATCGCCGGGCAGCCGCTCGCACAATCCCTAAACTCAGCGCCAGCCGTTTGCGCCTCTGCGTTCTCCTGCCCAGCCGCGAGCGCGCTCGCGCTCAGTGGGAAGCTATATCGTCCGGCACCGTTCTCGGCGATGGGCCGATGATCGACGAGGCCAAGGCCTGAAACATCAAAGCAGGCCGCAAGTACCATCGCCACAGCCGCGCCGCGACTACCCCCCGCTGAGAAGGGCCACACCTTCACTTTCTTTCTTACCCTGGGCCAAGGAGGTTGGCTCTATCGGATACCAATAGATAATCTTCCGGGGACCGAATAGTCCACTCGTCCCTTCCGGCGGGCTCTTGCCGAGATTGTTGGGGAATCGATCATGGACATCGATATCGAAGAGGCAAGCGCCTAGCGGCGCTCCTCGTCTGCGCGGCAGGCCGAATGCCCGGATCCCGCCCGATTGAGGCGTCCAAGACCGCGGTCTGTTACGTCCGCAATACGTCGACACCAGCCGGCCGGCCCCCAAACAAGCCGGTCCGCATCATGTCCAGATCCAGATCACGCCGGTCCTAACCGGAAGTCCTTGCCTTCGGGCAGAGTCTGCCCGCCATCGACCACGATTGTCGTGCCGGTGACATACGCCGCCTCGTCCGAGGCGAGGAATAGCGCCGCTTGCGCAACATCGAGCGGCGTACCCAGACGACCGAGCGGAATGGCCTCCTCCATGCTGCGGATGAAGGCCTCGCTGCGGTGCTGCTGCATGCCTTCGGTAAGGATGTTACCCGGCTCTACGCCGTTGACAGTGATATTGTAGGCCGAGAATTCCAGCGCCGCCGACTTGATGAAGCCGTTGATGCCGGCCTTGGATGCGGAATAGTGACCGTGGCCCGGGCTGGTGACACGGGGGCCGGTTATGGAGGAGGTGAATACGAACCGCCCGTAACGTTTCGCCTTCATGTGCGGCAATGCGGCTCGGGCGACGAGGAACGTGCCCCGCAGGTTAACGCCGAGCACGAGGTCCCACTCCTCCGGTGAAATATTCTCGATCAGGGACCAAGGATAGATGCCGGCGTTCTGCACCACGATATGAAGATCGCCGTAGACCGCGAGCGCAGTCTCGACTGCGCGTTCGGCGTCCACGGGCTTGGCTATGTCGGTTGCGACAAACTTGCCGTTGAGGCGCTCGGCCGTCGTCGTACCGGCCACCGCGTCGGTGTCGGCGATGACCAGACGGGCGCCCTCCTCATGGAAGCGCTCAGCAATGCCGGCGCCGATGCCGCGCGCGGCCCCGACGATGAGCGCGACCTTGCCTCCTAGACGTCCGCTCATGCCATCCTCTGCCGGATCTGAAGTTTGACTGTGTCGAGCAAGACCGCCGCCAGCACCAGACCGCCCAGAATCATCTGTGTATAGTGCGCTGGCAGGCCCATCAGATTGATGGCGGTCTGAATCGCCGAAAGCAGCAGTACGCCCGCATAGACGCCCGGCAGCCGGCCTATGCCTCCTTTGAGGCTGACACCGCCGATCACAACTGCGGCGAAGGCGCGAAACAGCATGCCAGTACCCAGATTGGCTGTGGCGCCCGACGTGCGGATCGCCAGCAGCCAGCCGGCGAGACCTGCGATGGCGCCGGCCATCACGAAGGTCGTCAGCACTAGCCGATCGACCTTGATGCCTGCCCGGAACGCAGCGACCGGGTTTCCGCCGATCATCGTGACATGCCGGCCGAACGGCGTCTTTGTCATCACGAAGGAGAAGCCGACGAAGGACAAGATCGCTATCCAAGCGCTCAGAGGAATCGCGGCGACGACTTGGATGCCGATGAAGCGCAGCGACGGAGCCAACCCCTGCGCCGAACGTCCGCCCGAGATGGCGACGACCAGGCCACGCACCCAGATATAGGACGCCAGCGTCACGATGAATGCATTCATCTTCAGCCTCATGACCAGCCAGCCGTTGATGGCGCCGATCGCCGCGCCGACGATGAGAGCAATCGCGAGTGAGACAGGAACCACCAGCCACTCGGGGGTCAGCGTGAGGCCGACGCCGATGCCACGCGAACAGAACAGGATGCCCGTCACCATCGCGGTCAGCGCCGCGACCGATTCCACTGACAGATCCATGTTGCCGGCGATGATGACGATGGCCAGCCCGATCGCCATCACGCCGACATAAGTGGAGTCCTCGATGATGTTCGAAAAAATGCCGATCTGAAAGAAATTCGGAATGGCGAGCGAGAACGCCGCCAGCACGACGACCAGCAGCAGCCAGACGAGATTGTCGAGCAGAAATTCGACAAACGCCTGCCGGCCCGGAGAGACCATTCGCGCGCTCCAGTTGAAATCGCGGACCTCAACCCACACCGCACCCCAACGGGTGCGGTGTGGGTGGGCGAATTCTGCCGATCAGCGAACCGGCTGGATCGGCGTGGATGGGACCTTCATGTTGCCCCAGAACCGCGGCTCATCCACATTGGTCTTGTTGATCGCCGCGCCAGGGATCTTGATGTTCGGGCCCCAGCTCTCGGTCGTCATCGTCGAATCAAGACCGAGGACCGTGTACGGGCCGGGTTTGATTTCCTCCTTGTTCACGACCTTATCGGCGAACATCGCGAGCGCCGCCGCCTGCGCGAACAGTGGCTGCTCGACTTCGACCTGCTCCCATCCCTTGCGGATGAGATCGAGGCCCACCGGCGCGCCGTTGGAGGAGACGAGCAGCACGTCGCCGGGTTTCTTGCCCTTGGCCTCCAGCGACGCGACGGCCGCGACGGCGAGGTGCGCCGCATGCACGAAGATCAGGTCGATATCCGGGTTCGCCACCATCTGATCGGCGACGATGGTGCCGGCGTTGGACGCCTCCCACTGCATGGCGGGCAGCGAGATGATCTTCACGTCCGGGAAGGGCTTCATCTTTTCTTCGAAGCCCTTCTGGATGTCGAGCGTATAGGGGTCGCCCGGATCACCCAGCACCTGCAGAACCTTGCCCTTCACCGCGCCATTCTTCGTCTTCAGAAGCCCCTGGATTTGTTCGGCTGCGATGTAGCCGATCTCGACCGTCCCGGCGACCGACGTGAGATCGGACTTTGTGGAGGTGATCTGCCGGTCGAAAATCATCACCGGAATACCCGCTGCGCGCGCCTTCTCGATGTACGGCGCTAGGGCGTTGAAGTCTACCGCCGCTAAGATGATGGCCTTAGGCTTGAGGTTGATGATATTGTCCATCTGGCTCTGCTGCAGGTCAGTTTTGTTGTCGGCGTTTTCTGCGACAAGTTCGTAGCCAACGTCTCCCATGAACCTGGTGAGAGCGCTGACCGACTCGGTCTGGAACTCGTCCAACAGGGTCGGCACCATATAGTAGATCTTGCCTTTCGACTCGGCATGAACCGGCGAGACCCACACCGCAGCGGCGAGCGCCGCCGCGACGATCGAAGACACAATTCCCTTCATTTAACGCCTCCTGCTCTGCTTACGTTCAGCTTTCCTCGCCTGTGATCATCCGGACAATTTCATCCGGGCTGGTCTTCGACTGTTCGACATTGCCAGCGACCGTGCCCTGCCGGATCACGACCATGCGGTCGGCGACCTGGAAGGCCTGGGCCATGATGTGCGTAATGATGATGATGCTGATGCCCTGCGCAGCGATCCGCTTGATCACCTCAAGGCCACGCCGCGTCTGTTCGACGCCAAGGGCCGCGAAGGGCTCGTCCAGCAGCACGAGCTTGCCGCCCCAATGGACGAACCGGTTCAATTCGATCGCCTGCCGCTGACCGCCGGAAAGATGCTCGACATTGACGCGCAGCGATGGGATCTTTGTCCCGGCATTGGCCATCGCCTTCTCGACGACCGCCTGCATCTGCCGTTCCTGCAGGATAGGAATGCCGAGAAAGCGCTTTACGATTTCGCGCCCCATGAAGAAGTTCGCAACGACATCGACGTTCGTACAGAGCGATAGGTCCTGGTAGACGGTTTCAATTCCGGCCGCCTTGGCTTCAGCTGGGGATTCGAAGCGACGTTCGACGCCGTCGAAAACGATCCGACCGGAGGTTGCCGGTAGGCCGCCGGAGATGATTTTCACCAAAGTCGACTTGCCGGCGCCATTGTCCCCGAGGAGTGCGACGACCTCGCCCGCCCCGATGTCGAAACTGATGCCCCGCAACGCCTGAATGGCGCCGTAGTTCTTGACGACGTTTTCTAGGTGCAGCAGGGCGGCGGAATTGCTCACATCCGCGTCTCCGCTTTGGCCCGCGCGACTGCATGATCGAGCTCCGGCTCGTCGTCTCCCGCGAACAGCAGGCCGAAACGCGGGGATAGCGCCCCGGAAACCGCAAGTGATGCGGCGCCGCGCAATACGGCGTCCTCTCCGGACGGCGGGCGCATCACCCGCGGCAATTTCCGCGCCGCTCGCTCCGCGACCGAGTGCAGTAACGGCTCCGCCGCGGCCAGCAGTCGGGACAACACGTCGGGCGGTACAATCCCCCCGATCACGATGGTCTGCGGATCGAACAAGTTCTCGGTCACGGCGATAGCGCGACGCAGCAGCGGTGCCGCTTCGGCAATCCAGCCCTCGATACCGATGTCACGCGCACGGCGCTCCATCGCTTCGCACGACAGATAGCGCTCTAGGCAACCGGCATTGCCGCACGGGCACGGCTCGCCGTCCGGCACAAGCGGCAGGTGGCCGATTTCGCCAGCATTGCCGTGGCCGCCGCGCAGAATGGCGCCATCCTGCACCATGCAGCCGCCGAGCCCTACGCCGAAATAAATATAATAAAAATCCCCTACATTTCGCCCGATCCCGTAGAGGCGTTCGCCCAGCGCCGCAGACGCATGATCGCTTTCGATGAAGGTCGGCAGCCCGGTCATCGCCGCAAGATGGTCGCGGATCGGCACACCCTGCCAACCTTCGAGCGTGGTGGGGCCGACGAAGCTCATTGACTCGACGTCGAACGGCCCAGGCATGGCAAGACCGACGCCAAGCATACGCCTGCGTTTGTGGTTACCCGGCGGCGGTTCGGCGAGCCCTTCCACCAGATCGGCAATCACACCGAGCGCCGTTTTCGGCGTCATGCGCGACAGCTTGCGGCGGATCCGTCGGACGATTTCGCCAGAAAGATTGATGAGCGCGACATCTATGCCGCGGGGGGTCAGGTGAACGCCGATGGCGTATCCCCCGTCCGGATTGATGGTGAGGGTGGTCGGAGGATAACCACGGAGTTTCCGCACCTCGCGAGAGCCGAGCAGGAACCCCTGCTCTTCGAGTTCACGGGTGATGGTCGAGACGGTCTGCACCGTCAGACTGACCCGCTTCGCGATCTCGCCGCGTGCGATCGGACCTTGCAGCCGGATGGTTTCGAGCACGATCCGCCGGTTGTACGGCCGACCGTATTCCTGGTTCGTCCCCTTGAGCTCCATCCCGGTCCCTGGCGCCATCACCCCAGGCGTTGCCCTTTGCGGCGTTGGTGATAGCACGCATCGAGCCTGCGCCGCGCTGATTATTAAGTCAAATGGATTTTAAAATAGACGAGTAGTCAAAGCATGTCGCGCAATGGAAGATGACGCTTACGAGCTATTTCGAGCCGATCAGCGCCTAACCGAAGGCCTGCGCAAAGCGGCTGTGCCGGAGGGCAAAGCAAAGGCGAATTTGAGGCGACCCCGACCATGTCCGGCGTGCGTTGAGGACGACCGGAGGTTAGCAAGGCTGAGGTCCGCTTTGCGCAGATATTGTTGAAAAACTCGAATTTCCGCCTCGACCACAATTCAGAAGACTGCTAGCGGTCTCGATGGAAATTTCCTTAGGGGCTCGGCGGAGTGACCGATCCTTCTGCGTACGACCCTCTCTTGGGCCTTGCTGTGGCAACTACCCATGTAGACAACACAATGCGCGCGGAAGCGAGATTTTCTTAACGCCTCAGTTTCCGACTTTTTCAACAGCCGCCCCGTGGTCAAGGGTTG
>Ga0210406_10001784_pt1 | contig 25512 bp, 23 predicted proteins | sample IncBWC30MmetaG_FD_155454 | JGI IMG/M metagenome (GOLD analysis project Ga0210406, IMG submission 155454) | Forest soil microbial communities from Barre Woods Harvard Forest LTER site, Petersham, Massachusetts, United States - Inc-BW-C-30-M | ecosystem: Environmental > Terrestrial > Soil >... | reverse complement strand
GATCATCAGCGAGCAGATCGGAAAAACCGAGGATCGCTGCGAGGGGATTGTTGATTTCGTGCGCCGCGCCGGCTGCTAGCTGGCCCAGGGAGACAAGTTTTTCTGATTGCACAATCTGTGCCTGCAGCCGTTTCAGATTCTCGACGGATTGTTCCGACCGGGCGAGCAGCCTTGAGCGGTCCCGGTCCGCCAAATGAGTGCGCAGGAAAATCAAAAACGCGAGCGGGACGGAGGCTATCAGAGTTGCCATCAGACGAAAATCGCGAACAGCGGGATCATCATGGCTAAACCGCAAAGTATAGATGGCAAACACCGGAAGCGAAATCACCGCGACCATCGCCATGCGAGCTGGCCAGACATTTTCTTCCGAAGGTGAATCGGGATCCGAGTCGTAGGCGTTTTCGGAAAGAGCGTCCAACCGGTCTCGATTTTCATAGGCGATAACCCCGGCCAGGGCAAACCAGAGGAAATGCGAAAGCAGAGGAAGGTCATACAAACTTCCCGTGTAGTAGGTATGAGCAGGAATGGCAACGTTAATCACCAGGGAGGTGAGCATGTAAAGAGTTGCGCCACCAAAGAGATTGGCGTACACAATCCGCCAGACTCCGCTGGAGGTCAGCCACAAGGCCGCCAGACCACCGACGATCACCATGCTCTGGATGTTGGCCAGCAGATTGTAGTTGTAGTTGTATTGCGCGGCCACCGGCGAGGCATAAATCCAGGGCAAGACAGCAAAGGCATAGAGGAAAGTCCACCACGTAAATAAGAGCACTAAATCCAGATACCCGAATCGCAATTGGATTTCGCCACGCCGGCGATGCGGGCGCAACGCAAGCGCCGCCATCATCGGAATGCCGCGCAGAAAGAAGACGATGTCCCAACCGTTCAGATCGGGAACGGGCTTGTGCAGGTATACCTCGTAGTACGTCCATTGGAACTGTCCAGCCATCCAAAGGGTGCAGCTCATGGCGATCAGCATCCAGAAAAGGTTTCGCCGCCACTGTGGCGTGCCTGCATTCAAGAGCAGGCCGGCATTGGCCAGTAGCGGCACGACACACTGCACTAGATTTCCGAAAGTGTTAAGCGGTTCAGAGCCTCTTTTTAGCCCCAGTGACACGGCGGTATAAATGACGAGGATGAATATCCAAGTTCCGACTAACCACGCGATTCTGCGGGATGAAGGCATGCTATGAGTATTTCCAGTGTAGGCGCGCAGGGCAGGGTTGCGTGCCGGCAATCACTCCGGCTTGGCCTAAGAATAAACGGAAGCTTCGTGGCAACTGCTTAAGAGCGCGACTCGTAAACCGAATTTCTGGCGGAGGAGGAGGGATTCGAACCCCCGAGACCCTTTCGAGTCTAACGGTTTTCAAGACCGCCGGTTTCAACCGCTCACCCACTCCTCCGCCAATAATTCTATCGTACTCCGCGGTTTTGAGGGGCAGTTGTGCCTGTAGGACGTCGTATGCTGTTGCTCATACCCGTGGAAAGCGCTCAATCTCCGGCGTCCAACCGCTCACGCTTTCGTTTTCCGGAATCTGGGTCATGGCTCAGCTCAGGAGCGCTTCGTTCTAGGATTGGGCGGCCCGCTCGCTATTGGGCTTCGATCCGCTGACCGCGAAGAAGAGAATATAGAGATAGCATGCAGCCGCGGCGATGAGTGCGTAGTGAATTCCCTGTCCCCAGCTTGTCTCTCCTTGGATCATCTGCGAATAGTAGCGATGATTGATTAGGTCGCCGGTCTTGCCGACGATCCAGGGAATGATTGCTCCACCTACAATGGCCATATTCAAGAGGCCCGAGCCGTCACCCGTGAGCGGTCCCAACTCAGCGATCCCCATCGTAAAGATGCACGGGAACATAATCGAGTTGAACAAGCCAACGGACAGGATAGTCCACATTGCAACATGGCCATTTGTGAGAACTGAAGTAGTGACGAGCAAGGTGGCCATGATCGCAGCGAGCGCCAGAAGTTTCCCGGGTTTGATCTTCTGCAAAAGCGCCGAGCCGATAAAGCGGCCAATCATTGCGCCCAGCCAGTAGAACGAGATGTACTTCGCGGCTTCTCCCAGCGCTGCCCGGTAGCGAGTTGCTCCGTCGGAAACGCCCGACGCGGAGACAAAGCCCCCGATATTGTCGAGCGCCAGATAGTTGGCAATCGAGCTGCCAATGGCGACCTCACCACCGACGTAGACGAATATTCCAATCGCGCCGAAGATGAGGTTCGGATGCTTCCAAATCGAGTCGTTGATCTGTTCGCCGATGTGGTGCTCGGCGGACTCCATCTTAGGTAGTTTGGAAAGGCTGATTCCGACGGCGAGCAGCACCAGTGCAGTGGTGAAAAAATAGACATACAGCTTGACCACGGCGTCGGCATCTTGAGAGGCGGTTCGAGACATGGCTGTAGCCGTCGTTCTGAGAATTAAATGCGCGCCGATCCAGGGAAAGATCGTCGTGCCGAGAGAATTGAAAGCCTGCGTGAGATTCAAGCGGCTGGAAGCAGTTTGCGGTCTGCCCAATACTGCGACATAAGGATTTGCCGCAACTTGGAGAATCGTGATGCCCGTCGCCAGAATTATCAGAGCTGCCAGGAAGAACGGAAACGACGGGATTCTCGCCGCGGGATAGAAAGCGAGGCAGGCGACAACCATGGTCATCAAACCGACCACGATAGCTCTCTTGTATCCGATCCAGTCGATGATCTTTGCCGCCGGAATTGAGAAAACGAAATAGGCGGAGAAGAATGCAGTTTGAATCAGCATGCTGGCGGCAAGTTCTATCTTGAAAACATGCTGTACATACGGAATAAGAACGTCATTCAAGGATGTCAGCGACCCCCACATAAAGAAGAGTGTCGTGAGGACCGCCAGCGCGCCAGTGTAAGAGGCCGAGGTTTCGCTCGTTGCCGTGGTATTTTTAAAGCCTACATTTGGCATCGATGATTCCATCCATTTCTTTCGCGGGTTTTGTCGCCTTGTACGTCGTCACTCGGGCTGACCTTGGAAGCCAGTGCAACCGGCCGTCTTCAACCGGCAGGATAATGACACAGTTGGGTGTGAGACCAAACCTTTTGTGAGTCGTTCCTATGGGCAGTCCGGGATGATATGAGCAAATATGGGTTTTCCGTGCGGACATTTTTGACGAAAGATTTTGTAATCCTTCTGCAATCCTGGGCCGGGCGTATCTTCTTGTATTTGCTGGAGCTAACTGCAGGGTGCTTTATCCCTATTGCGTCCAGCTATATTCGCGCAATTGCATTCTTATGCGAACCATTGACAGGCCGCGAGCCGCACCGTAGCATCGCTTCCATCGGCCGCAATTCCTTCTCACCAGCGCGCCGGAAAAGAGGCCTCTCATGAGCCTTCGCGACTTCATCGCCAAGCAGTGGATTGATGTTATCGAATGGGTTGAGCCGGAAGAGGGCATCCTCGCTTATCGCTACCCCATGCAGGATCGCGAAATCCAGAGCGGCGGCAAGCTGACCGTGCGCGATTCGCAAGCGGCCGTTTTCGTGAATGAAGGAAAAGTGGCGGACGCCTTCGGTCCCGGCCTCTACACCCTGACCACGCAAACGCTGCCCATCCTAACTTACCTGAAAAACTGGGACAAAGCGTTCAAGTCGCCTTTCAAGTCCGATGTCTATTTCTTCTCCGCGCGAATTCAGACCGATCAGCACTGGGGCACGCAAAACCCCATCACCATTCGCGATAAGGAATTCGGCGCTGTCCGCCTTCGTGGCTTCGGCATTTACTCCTACCACTTGAGTGATGCCAAATCCTTCTACAGCAAAATCAGCGGCACTCGCGACATCTATCGCGTCGCCGATCTTGAAGGACAGTTGCGCAACACCATCATCGCCAAAATGACCGACGCGTTCGCTGCCAGCCAGGTGCCCTTCCTCGATATGGCCGCGAATCAGGGAGCGCTCGCCGAAAAAATCAGCGAGACCCTCAAACCCTCGTTCACGGACTACGGACTCACCCTCGACAGTTTCGTGGTCGAAAACCTGTCGCTACCGGACGAGTTGCAGAAAGTGCTTGATCAGCGCATCAGCATGAACGTGCTCGGCGACATGGGCAAATTTACGCAATACCAGGTAGCGCAGGCCATCCCCATCGCGGCCGGCAATGAAGGCGGAGGCGCAGTCGGAGTAGGCGCCGGTCTTGGTGCAGGCGTGGCCATGGGACAGGCCATGATGGACGCCGTGAAGCAATCGACTTCGACGCCAGTTGCTGGGGCGGCGCCCGCCCCTGCCGCAGGAGTTCCCGCGGCCGAAACCAAATTCTGCAGCGAATGCGGCAAGCCCATTCCGCGCAGCGCCAAATTTTGCCCAGAATGTGGAAAGCCGCAGGTGTAATGCCCACACCTGCCATGAGCGGGATCGAATGGGTTGTCGAAGCCTTCGGATGCTCGTCGCAGCCGTTGCGTGAACTTTCCGTCTTGCAGGATTTATTCAGCAGCATCATTCGGGAAATGAAGCTTCGGCCCGTCGGCGAAACTCAGTGGCATCAATTCCCCGGCACGGGAGGCATCACCGGCCTCTGCCTTCTCGCGGAGTCGCATCTCGCGTGCCATACCTTTCCGGAGCACGGCTCGCTCTGCCTCAATCTCTTTTGCTGTGTTCCGCGCGCGGAGTGGGACTTCGAAACTGTTCTCCGCCAACTCTTTGATGCGCACTCCGTTTCGCTTCGTCGTCTGCAGAGGCCCTACGAATCCAAGTGGAAGCAGGTCGCCAGTGACTGAGGCAAATCCCCATGCCGCAAGCCGCGTGGTCCAGCCACGATGAGCCAACCCGTCGCCAACTGTCCCAACTGCGGCGCCAAGATCGTTTTTCGCTGGTCCAGCAGCGTCCAGACCGTTTGCGAATATTGCAAAAGCATCCTGGTCCGCACCGATGTAGACCTGAAAAAAGTCGGGCAGGTGGCCGATCTTCCGCCGGACAGTTCGCCGATTCAAATCAATACTGAGGGCAAGTACGGCAACAATTCGTTTGTTGTGGTGGGCCGAATCCTTTATGAGTACGATCAAGGCGGCTGGAACGAGTGGCACGTCATGATGAACGATGGCACAAGCGCTTGGCTCTCTGACGCGCAAAATGAATACGCGCTCTCTTTGTCTTCCAAGGCGCCGAATCTTCCCGCTGCGGCGCAGCTCCAAGTGGGCCAGCAATTCACCTGGAACAATCAAAGCTACACCGTAAGCGTGATCACGCCCGCGCACTACCGCGGCGTCGAAGGCGAACTGCCCTTTCAGTATTGGGATAAGACGGACGTCACCTTTGTCGATCTGCGCACCGAGTCAAGAAAATTTGCCACCCTCGATTACAGCGATCCAGAACCGGCGTTGTACCTTGGTGAATTCGTGGAATTCGACGATCTTAAACTGAAAAATCTCCGCAGTTTCGAGGGCTGGTGATGGGAACAGGCGCTCCCCCACCTCCCCTCCCGCCAAAGCCGCAGGCCAAGGGACTGAATTGTCCGAAGTGCGGCGCCGCTATCACTCTACGTTCCTTCGGGCAGGCCGTAACCGTCGTGTGCGCAGGCTGCCATTCCATCCTCGACGCCAAAGATCCCAATCTCGCGATTCTCCAGCAATTCGAAGCCATCACAAGTGTTGCCAAGCCTCTTATTCCGCTGGGCACGCGTGGCAAGCTGCGCGGCACGGACTATGAAGTTACGGGTTTCCAGCGGCGCAGCATCCAAGTTGACGGAATCACCTACTACTGGCACGAATACGTTCTCTTCAACCCCTACAAAGCCATTCGCTACCTCAGCGAGTATAACGGACATTGGAACGACATCAGCATCTGCAAAACGTTGCCGACCGCAGATTTTAGTGGCGCAACGTACCTCGGGGAGAACTACAAACACTTCCAGTCTGCCGAGGCCAACAGCGATTTCGTCCTAGGTGAATTCCCGTGGCAGGTTCGTGTCGGCGAAAAGGCTGCGGTCACCGACTATGTGCATCCACCCCGCGTCCTCTCCAGCGAAAAGCTGGACAAGGAAGTCACATGGTCCATCGGCGAGTATATGTACGGGCGCGAAATCTGGGACTCCTTCAAGCTGCCTGGCGATCCGCCCGCCCCGATGGGCGTCTACGAGAATCAGCCTTCGCCCGTTAGCCTCAATGTCACCGGCATGTGGGTCGCCTTCGCCGCCTTTGCCGTTTTCCTCCTCGTGCTCATGGCCGTTTTTGATATGCGCGCAAAAAAAGAGCCAGTTCTCGAGGAGACCTATCAATACAATCGCGTCAACGCAAAAGGCGAACCTTCGTTTGTCAGCGACGAATTCGCGCTCGGCGGCGGAACTTCGAACGTCCAAGTGAAAACTTCCGCTCCCGTGGATAACCACTGGATCTATCTGAACTATGCGCTCATCAATCAGGACACCGGGCAAGCCTGGGACTTCGGACGGGAAGTAAGCTATTACCACGGTTACGACAGCGATGGTTCGTGGAGCGAAGGGAAGCGAACCGATTCAGTGGTTATCCCGAGTGTCCCCGCGGGACATTACTATCTGCGCATTGAGCCAGAGGTTGATCCGATGCTTCCTGCCATTCCTTACTCGGTCAGCGTGATCCGCGATGTGCCGGTCTTCGGAATCTATGGCATCGCTTTTCTCGCCCTGCTTGTGCCAGTAGTCATCATTTCCTTCCGCGCCTACACTTTTGAGCGGTCTCGCTGGTCCGAAAGCGACCACCCGCCCATGGAATTGTCCAGTATGTCCAGCGGCTCAGGAGACGACGAATAATGTTCAGAAAATTCTATCTTCTCTATGGCGCTCTAGTTTTAAGCACCGCCGCTTTCGGCCAATACCGCGGCTGGAGTCTCGACACTGTCAATCAGCTCAAAAATATTCCCAAGTCCGTCCGCGATAATCCCGGCTCGTACCGGTCCGTCTACGCTGGCTATCACCATTACACAGGAGGCAAATAAGATGAACCTGGTTCCGCTCGGCAACATCGTCGCTGCACTGGTCTTCGCGTTTATCGGAATATTCATCTTCATCATCGCGTTCATGGTGATGGACAAACTAACGCCCTACCATCTTTGGAAAGAGATCGTGCAGGAGCACAACATGGCGCTCGCCATTCTCGTCGGCGCCATGTCTCTCGGCATCTGCATCATCATTGCTGCCGCGATCCACTAGCTCATGGGCATCCTGGTGTTTATTTCCGTGCTGCTGGTGGCGGCTTGCGGCCTCATTTATGAGCTTGTCGCCGGTACGCTCGCCAGCTATCTCGTCGGTGATAGCGTCTTTCAATTCTCCACCATCATCGGCACCTATCTTTTTGCCATGGGCATTGGCAGCGCCCTCTCCCGTTACATCAATCGCGGCCTCGCGAATCGCTTCGTATGGATCGAACTTCTTCTCGGCGTGATCGGCGGTTTTTCCTCGGCGATCTTGATGCTGGCGTTTGCCTTCACACAGGGTTTCGAGTTGATTCTGTACGCGCTCGTCATTGTGATGGGTGTTCTCGTAGGGCTGGAGATTCCTCTGCTGATGCGCATCGTCCGCGACCGCTATCAGTTTCGCGACGTGATCGCGCACGTCCTCACCTTCGATTATCTCGGTGCGCTCGGTGCCTCGCTGTTGTTTCCGATTCTACTGGTGCCGCGCCTCGGGTTGGTGCGCTCCGCAATGTTATTCGGCTTGATCAACGCCGGCGTCGCCCTGTGGAGCACGTTCCTGTTTGCGAATCAGCTTTCGGCCACCCGCGGCTTGCGAATTGCCTCTCTTGTGGTCCTAGGCGCATTGGGCGTCGGAATCGCACAAGCGAAGCAGATCACTGCCAGTGCGGAAGACAATATCTACGCCGACGAGATTATCTTTGCCCGGGACACACGTTACCAGCATCTCGTCCTCACGCGTTTCAAGGACGACCTCCGTCTCTTTCTCAACAGCCATCTCCAATTCAGTTCTCGCGACGAGTACCGCTATCATGAAGCGCTTGTCCATCCCGGCCTGTCTGCTGTCTCGGCCCCGCGCCGCGTCCTGATACTTGGCGGTGGCGATGGCCTCGCCGTTCGCGAAGTCCTGAAGTATCCCCAAGTCGAAAGCATCACACTCGTCGATCTCGATCCCGAGATGACCAGGATTTTTTCTTCCAACCCCATGCTCACCAAGCTGAACGACAAATCTCTGCTTTCCCCTCACGTGCATATCATCAACGCCGATGCCTTCCCCTGGGTCGATTCGAACACCGAAAGTTTCGACTTCATCGTCATCGATTTTCCCGACCCCACGAATTATTCGCTCGGCAAGCTATATACCACTGCCTTCTACCGTGCCGTCTCGCGCCACCTCAGCGCGCAAGGATTAATGGTGGTGCAAAGCACCTCGCCGATGTTCGCTCGCGATTCCTTCTGGTGCATCGCGCAAACGTTGAAGCAATCGGGCCTGCGAACCTACCCCTATCACGTTTACGTCCCCTCGTTCGGCGAATGGGGCTTCGTCCTGGCCGGCACCCACGAATACATTCCTCCCAAGTCGCTCCCCGCCGGTTTGCGTTTCGTCAGCATCGAGGGCCTTCCTTCGCTCTTTCAGTTTCCTCCAGACATGGCTCTGCTCCCCATGCCCGCCAATCAGCTCAACAGCCAGATCCTCGTCCGCACTTACGAAAACGACTGGAAGGACATCAGTCATTGAAGCTTGGCCGCCGCAAGTTTCTTGGTCTCGGTAGCGCGGCGCTCGTCGGCCTTTCCCTCAAAAGTGAAAAAAAGATCGAAGGCTCCTTCGTCAACGATTCCTTCCAAATGGGCCATCTCTTGCGCGATCGCGCCGGTTTCGCCGCCGCAAAGCGCATAGAAAAAGTTCCAGTCGTCATTGTCGGCGGCGGCATCGCCGGGCTCAGCGCGGCCTGGCGACTTCGCAAGCGCGGCTTTACCGACTTCGTCCTTCTGGAGATGAACGCCCAGCCCGGCGGCAATGCCCGCTGGGGCGAAAATGAAATCACCGCGTATCCCTGGGCGGCCCATTACGTCCCCGTCCCTGGCGCCAAGGCCGAATACGTCCGCGAACTCTTCGAAGATCTCGGCGTCTTGAAGAATGGCCAATGGGAGGAACGCTATCTCGCATTTTCACCACAGGAGCGTCTGTTCCTCTACGGCCGTTGGCAGGAAGGCATCGAACCCGCCGTTGGGGTCAAGCCGAGAGATCGCGAGCAGTTTCAACACCTGGAGGAACTCTTCTCGGGGTTTCGAAAGAGCGGCGCCTTCACCGTGCCTCTCGAACTCGGCCGCTCTTCGAAATTTCAGGATCTCGATCGCCTTTCCTTTTCGGATTGGCTTCGCCAACAGGGCTTTGACTCGCGGCTCTTACACTGGTACATGAACTACGCCTGCCGGGACGACTACGGCGCCCTCTCCAGCGACACCGCTGCTTGGGCCGGCATCCACTATTTTTCTTCCCGCGAGTCCGAGGAAAAAGGCCCGCTCACCTGGCCCGAAGGCAACGGCTGGATCACTCGCCGCCTTCTCGAACGCGTCGGCACAAATATCCGAACCAGTCGAATGGTGCACCGCATCGTGCAGACGCGCCGCGGCGCCAGTGTCTTCGCCGGCGACACCGAGTTTCAATCCGAATTCGTCATTTTCGCGGCACCCTCGTTTCTCGCTCCCTACCTCCTCGAGGCTTTTCCGCGACTCCAAGATTTCGTCTATTCCCCGTGGCTCACCGCCAACCTAACCCTCGATCGCTATCCCGACTCCCACGGCGCCGAACCGTCCTGGGACACCGTCTTCCTCGATTCGCCTACGCTCGGCTACGTCGACGCCATGCACCAGAGCCTCCGCACCCACGTGGACCGCACCGTCTGGACCTTTTACTGGGCTCTCGCCGAAGGCGCCCCCGCCCAAAACCGCCAGCTTCTCCTCGAAAAGGATTGGTCCTATTGGAAAGAAGCCATCCTTCACGATCTCGAGCGCGTCCACTCTGACATCCGCCAGTGCGTTTCCCGCATCGACATCATGCGCATGGGGCACGCCATGATCCGCCCCGCCGTCGGTTCCATATTTTCTGAAGAGCGGCAACGCCTGAAACGTCTGAATGATCGCATCCTCTTCGCCAACTCCGACCTCAGCGGCATTTCCATCTTCGAGGAAGCCCAATACCACGGCGTCGAAGCCGCCCAAAAAGTGCTCAAAAAACTCCACGGTTAGTTCCTAGCACCACCCAATTACAGAATTCTCGCGTGTAACTTTTTTTGGGTGGAAGACTCTCACTAACTAAGGGCAGGACCAATCTGCGCTGCCTCATAAAAGCACGGGCGACTGGCTGAGTTTCCGCATCCAAAAGAGATGAAAGTACGTAAACTGTTAGTGAAGAGGAAACACCCTGAAAATCGGGAGGAATGAGATGTTGATTCGCAAGTCCCCAGAACTAACCTACGCTGACATCACTCCCAAGTCGGTCTATCTAGACCGCCGCAAGTTTCTTCAAGCCATGGGGATAGTTGGCGTCACCGCCGTAGCCGGAAAAGGACTCTTCGATCTGGCTTTGCCTCCGCAGACAGCGCTCGCCGCCACGCAGTTCAGCGGCCTCATCAAAAGCCCGTTCAGCACTACGGAAAAGCCAAACACTTTAAGCGATGTCTCCCACTACAATAACTATTACGAGTTCGGGACGGACAAAGCGGACCCCGCGAAATACGCTCAAAATTTCAAGACTTCCCCTTGGACCGTTTCTGTCGAAGGTGAAGTCGCCAAGCCTCGCAAATTCACCATGGACGAGATCCTGAAGCTCGCACCTCTCGAGGAGCGCATCTACCGCCATCGTTGCGTCGAGCGCTGGTCCATCGTCGTGCCCTGGATCGGTTTTTCCTTCAACGTGCTTGCAAAACTTGTCGAACCCACTGCGAAAGCTCGCTACGTCGCCTTTCAAACTTTCTATGACGCCCACCAAATGCCTCAGGCCAAGTATGGCGGCATCGATTTTCCTTATGTTGAAGGTCTCCGACTCGACGAAGCCATGAACCCTCTCACTCTTCTTTGCGTCGGCATGTACGGTGACTCCCTCCCTCCTCAGGACGGCGCCCCTGTTCGCATGGTCATCCCCTGGAAATACGGCTATAAGAGCATCAAGTCCCTGGTGAAAATCCGCTTCCAGGAAAAAGAGCCACCCACCACCTGGAATCGTTATTCGTCCGACGAATACGGCTTCTACTCCAACGTCAATCCCAACGTCGACCATCCGCGCTGGAGCCAGGCCAAAGAGCGCCGCCTCGGTGAAATCTTCACGCGGCCCACTGTGATTTTCAACGGTTACAGCGATCAAGTTGCCAGCATATACAACGGGATGGACCTCAAGAAATTCCACTAGGGTGGACATTCCGCATGCGCGCCATCCTCGTCAGCAAATGGACCAAAGTCGCCGCCTTCCTGATCTGCCTGATTCCTTTCGCCGATCTGCTCTGGCGATTTATCAAGGGTAACCTCGGCATCAATCCCGTTGAAACTCTTCAGCACGGGACTGGCGATTGGACCATCCGCTTCATCGTCTTCACTCTTTGCATCACACCTTTTCGCAAGCTATTCAAGCTCCCCGACCTGATCCGTTTTCGCCGCATGCTCGGCCTCTTCGCTTTTTTCTACGTCAGCTTGCACTTTCTCACCTATCTCGGTCCCGATCAGTCCTTCGATCTCTCTGGGATGTGGAAAGACGTCGCCAAGCGCCCCTTCATCACAGTCGGCTTTGCGGCTTTCGTATCGTTGATTCCTTTAGCGATTACATCCACGGCGGGCTGGATTCGCCGCATCGGCGGCAAGCGCTGGCAACAGCTCCATCGGCTAATCTATTTCGCTGCTGTCTGTGGGGTAGTTCACTACTACTGGTTGGTGAAATCCGACGTGCGCAAGCCAGTCTTTTACGGCGCACTGGTAGGAATTCTTTTGTTGTGGAGATTAGGCGATTGGTTCTTCAAACGCGGCTCGGCCCTTCCGGCCAAGCTTTCCTCTCAGCGCGTTCCTGCCAACCCATCGCAATAGTTCGATTTGACCTCAAGCTATGGCTGGTAACGGCCGCGCTGCGGTTCTTTTCTTTTTCCGGTAACTCTCCAGGACGAAGATCCCGGCGCTGAAAACAATCCCCAAGCCGATCATAGCCATCCCAAAAAGCTTGTCGCTGGACGGCTCACGGCCCGCATGTAATACCCAGCAAGTCTCCGCCACTGTGAAGCCATTTTTCTCAAACGCGTACTTAACGTCGCCTTCCAGGCCCTTATCCACCATGCCTCGTACTTTGAACTTGCCGTCGGCTTCCCGATGCATATAGCTATTCATCTGGTTCTTGTCAACGCCGACCACCAGTTGCAGGGGGCCAGCCTTGCTCTTTTCACTCGCCATGGGGATGTACAGATAATTGTCCTTGGACAGGAACGTCCCGCTGACGTGTCCGCGCACATCGGCGTAGACCAGTTGCGCTTGCAGTTTCCCGCTCTCAAAATCCACTGCGTCCAATTGCTTCAAGTTTCCCGCGTGCGTTCCGTTGTAATACGCCCAGCCGCCCAGTCCAAAAGGAATAAGCAGAGCAACATAACGGAGATACTCTAGCCAAGCTCCCTGCGGCGCGTGAGTAACAACGGGAGCAGTGGTGGTCGCGTCGGCTGCCCCGGGAACGGGCCTTTCCGCGCCTCGAAACGCCAACTTAATCACTCCGGCTATCCCCAGAAACCCAAGAATGATGACGATTGCCGTGATCTCTTGATGGTAGACACCGAACCATTTCAACTGCAGTTCTGCCAGGTAGCGGTATGGCCCGGAATACGTAAACGCCCAATACAGCGTCACGCCCACCGACGTCAACGCAAACGCCGATCCTATCTTGCCTATCTGATTCTTGGCCGGATCCATCTTCACCTCCTAGTCAGCTCTACCCGCGCTTAGGTCATCATGGCAGGATCATCGAGCGGTGGAAGACGGAGGCGGGGCAGCTGTTTTCAATGCAAAACCGTACTAATGGACAGGCGGGATTGTATCTATTGGATCGGGGACTCGCTGTTGAATTCCACACCCCAGAAGCGCGGCGCTGGAGTAAGAAACTCCACTCCAACCCGCTGTCTGTCTCCGGGCTCGCCCAGATAAACGACGCGGCATTCCTGTTCCTCTAGCGTCTCCGGGTTGGTGATCACCAGCATCTCGCCGTTGTCAATTTCGTGCTTCAGCAGCAGGAGGCCGCCGTGTCCATTGACCACCAGAGTTTCGCAAGTCTCGCGGAACTTCTTCCCGTTGTGCCCGCGCCCCTGCGCTTGCACTCGCATCTTGTGAAAAACTCGCGAGCTTCGCCGGGGTGAAGCTGCAGTGACTTCGCTCATAGCCCCAATCTTCGACTGCCCCCGCTATGGCGTCAATCTGTCCCGCCGTACAGGTGTTCCCCAATCGCAACCTCGCCAAAACTTTTCCCCTTGCTTACCGAGGGGAGCTTGTGTATCATACCCTCGGTAACCGAGGTGAGCGCGTGAGCAAACCATCTGACCTGGTCCAAGGCACTCTCGATCTTCTTCTCCTGAAGATTCTCGCCCTGCAACCCATGAACGGCTGGGCCATCAGCCTCCGTCTGAAGTCCATCTCCGGAGACGTCCTACAGGTCAGCGAAGGATCCCTCTATCCCGCTCTGCACAAGCTCGAACAGGAAGGCTGGATCACCGCCGAGTGGAAGCAAACGGAGAACAATCGCCGCGCGAAGTTTTATTCACTCACCAGACTCGGGCGCCAGCATCTGGAAAAGGAGGCCGCCAATTGGAGCCGCCTCTCCGCCGCCATTTCTCATGTCGTCAGACTCGAGGAGGCCTGAGCGCCACGTGCGCCTAAGCTTTAGGAGGTTCTATGCGTCCGCAACGTTGGCTGTACACCATCCCGCTTCGCCTACGCTCCCTTTTTCGCCGCCGCTATGTCGAGCAGGAGCTGAACGAAGAGCTCCAGTTCCACCTGGAACAAAAAATCGAGGAAGGCATCGCCAAGGGCCTTTCTCCAAAAGAGGCGCGCTACGCGGCGATGCGTGCGATGGACGGCTTGGAACAGCGCAAAGAGGAGATCCGCGACACGCGGCGCATTCATTGGCTGACGGATTTCCTCGATGACGCGCGCTTCGCGATCCGGAGCCTGAGCCGCACTTCCGGACTTACCGCGTTTGTGGTGATCACGCTCGCGCTGGGCATCGGGATGACCTCCGGGACTTTCAGCATGGTCGATGCCCTGATTTTCAGGCCCTACCCCGTGCCGCATCCGAACGGTGTGGTCACTCTGGTGAGCACTACACACGATAGCAGCTTCGACAATTTCTCCTATTGCGAATACCTAGACATCCGCGCCAAAACAAAGAGCTACGACGGCGTCGTCGCCAACGCCGATATGGAGGCCGTCGGCTTCAGCGCCGAACCCGCAGTCACTCCTCGGATCAAGGGCGGCATGCTGGTTTCCGGCAACTACTTTCATGTGCTTGGCGTCGAACCTCGCCTGGGGCGGGGTTTCCGCGAGGACGAAGATCAGGTGCCCGGCCGCGATGCCGTGGTGGTCCTCGGCCCGGACTTTTGGAAGCAGGAATTCGCGAGCGACCCTTCTGTTCTCGGCAAGAACATTCGCCTGAACGGCACGGAGTTCACCGTGATTGGCGTCGCTCCGGATACTTTCTCGGGGATGCTGATCTTCGCGCATCCCGATTTCTACATGCCGTTGGCGATGGCGCGCGTGTTTTCGACCGACCGCCAGAAGAATTTTTTCGAGGACCGCGACGATCGCGAGTTGAACGTGAAGGCGCGCTTGAAGCCCGGCACCACGCTCGAACAGGCACAGAATGAACTCGTGGTGCTCGCGAAAAACTTCGAAACCGACTATCCAAAATTTAATCGCAACCGCAGCGCGGCGGTACACACGCAGTTCGAAATACGGACTCGAACCGACAGCAATTGGAAATTCGGCGTGATCTTTATGATCCTGGCGCTGGCGGTTCTGTTGGTAGCTTGCACTAACGTTGCGGGACTTCTTCTCAGCCGTGCCCGCTCACGAACACGCGAAATCGCCGTACGTTTGGCGATTGGAGCCGGGCGCTTCCGGCTCATCCGGCTGCTCCTGACGGAAAGCCTGATTCTCGCGTTTTTGGGTGGATTGGCCGGGATCGGGATCGGGTACGGCATCGTGTTGTGGTTTCAGAGTTTTCAAAATGTAATATTTATGACTGACTTGCCGTTCTCAATCCCCTTTCGCATGGACACGCGCGTGCTGCTCGCAGGCCTTGCGTTGTCCGCCTTCAGTGCGCTCCTCTGCGGCCTGGTGCCGGCCCTGCAGAGCACGCGCGTCGACCTGGTGAACGGACTCAAGTTGGCCGACGTGGATGTGCCCGGACGCAAACGCTTGTGGGGCCGGAACGTGCTGGTGGTGGCGCAGGTTTCCGCGTCCCTGATGTTGCTGACAGCGGCTTTCCTGATGGTCCGGGGCTTTCAACATGACTTGCGGGAGGGCACTGGTTTCGCGAAAGATCATCTGCTGATGGTCAGCTTCGATCCCCGCCTGGTGCAGTACAACGCACCTCAAACGCAACAGTTCTACAAACTGCTGGCCGAACGTGCTCGGGTGGCGCCAGGAGTTGAGAGCGAGGCTCTCACCCAGAACATTCCGCTCGGGACGGCTGACTTTGACGGCATCCCCTTCGTGCCGGACGGTTTCCAGATGCCGCGAGATCGTGAGAATTTTAGTTCGGCGATGGACACCGTGGACGAAGGATACTTCGACACGATGGGCATCCCGATTTCACGTGGCCGGGGCTTCTTGGCGTCCGATACCGCGGATTCGCCGCGTGTGGCCGTCGTGAATCAGCAGTTTGCGAATCACTATTGGCCGGGAGGCGATGCTGTGGGCAAGCGCATTCGGCTCGACAGCCGCGCCGGGACGTTGGTGGAGATTGTAGGCGTCGCGCCAACCATCAAGTATCAAAGCGGCTTCGAAAGGCCGATGGACTTCGTGTATATGCCGCTGGCCCAGCATCCTATCGCGCGAATGACTTTGATGTTGCGGTCGAGCGGCGATCCGCTGCAATTAATTCAGCCGGTGAAGGACGTTGTCCGGACCCTCGATCCGAATCTGCCAATGTTGCACACCATGGCTTACGAGGATTACTACCAAAACCAGGCCGTGGAGGGACCACGAATCGCCATGAAGCTGGTGGCCAGCATGGGCGTAGTGGGCCTCGTGCTGGCCATCGCTGGTTTATATGGATTGGTCGCCTACAACGTGAGCCGCAGAACCCGTGAGATCGGAATACGAATGGCCCTTGGCGCCGCAAGTTCCGACGTGCTGCGCCTGGTCATGGGCAAGGGCCTTGTGCTGGTCGGGATCGGCGCGGCGATCGGGGTGGTGATGGGTTTCGGCGTCGAGCAGCTCATGAATTCCATGCTCTTCAATGCCGGCGGCGTCGACATTCTGGCTTATGTCATCGTTGTGCCGTCCCTGTTTCTGGTGACTATGCTGGCTGCCTACGTGCCCGCGCGACGTGCATCCCGGATTGCTCCGACCCAAGCACTGCGATACGAATAACGGAGCTAGTTCGTGCACTCCAGTTTCGCGACCCGTGCCGTACCAGCAATCGACTGGCGGTGTTATGCAACTCGCGGCACTCACAATGAAGCATTGCTACAATCACGTGAGAGAAATGGGCAAACTCATCAATCTCGTTTTGCTCCTCGCACTGACCGTATTGACCACCGGTTCCGTGCTCGCGCAGACGCAACCTACCGGCGAAGAAAAGGAAACAGTTTTTCAAATTAGCGATCCGCTTAGATTCAAAGGGCGAGTTGTCTCGGGTTCCCTGCGCAAGTCGGAGATCGCTGGACTTCTCGAGTTGCCAGTTCGCAACGGCAACTCGGACCTGAATAACGGTTACGGCGTGGAAATGACCGGACCCAACAGTGAAAGAGTCATGGTTTACACGTGCCGGCAATGGAAGAAAGCTCTGGACGAGAAGGCCTATTCCTCCTCCACATTCGACATGGCCATGGAAAGCTCCCTGATTCGCACCTGTGGCCTCTTGTTTGCGTTACAAGATGCAAAACTGCCGCTTAAGAGCTTCGTTGCGAATCCGAGAATAAGCCTGACCAACCTCAAACTGCTGCCTGCAGAAATTCTGAGTGCTAACACGGACGACCAGGAAAAAGAAAAGGAGCATATTCGCGGGTTGACAGTATCGAAGGCCGTGAACCTAAAGGATATTTCAAAGGTGAGCGACAAAGTCCTTACGTTGTCATACGGGGGATTCCATCAATCCTTCTGGGAAGGCGCGCGAGCTGATTTTAATGGCGATGGGATTGAAGACATCCTTGTTTTCACGGCCGGCCGGGCGGAAGGCGGCACGCTGGGCTACTCGGATTATTTTATCCTGACTCGCACGGAGCCCTCAGGGCCTCTGAAGTTGATTGAAACCAAGAAACCATGGCAGTAACGGACAAACGACCGAGCAACGGGGACTTCAGCGTCACAACGCAAGACAGTCCCCGGCCTTGCCTGCTTGTGCCTAAAGCAGCTGCGGCCCTAAAATAGAACCGCGGCCTCGGCAGGTCATCCGCAGTTCCACGTTCATTCCGCTGCCGCAAACTTTCGCACCAAGTTTTGCGTATTCATAATGGAAAGGACTCAAGTCCCCTGAGGACCCCATATGAACCTTGCTGACCTGATTGACTCTTCTCGCGACCAGCATCTGGCGGAGCTCTGCGAATTTCTGCGCATCCCCAGCGTCAGCGCCAAAAGCGAGCACAAGCCCGACATCGAGCGCGGCGCGCGCTGGGTCGCCGACCATCTCCGCGCCGCCGGATTTAATCACGTGGAGATTGTCCCCACGGCCCTTCACCCGCTCGTTTATGCGGAATCCTTGGAAGCCCCCGGCAAGCCTACCATCCTCTTCTATGGCCATTATGACGTGCAGCCCCCCGAGCCTCTCGATCTCTGGACCTCTCCTGCCTTTGAACCCACCGTTCGCAACGGCAATCTTTTTGGACGCGGCACCGCCGACGACAAAGGCCAGGTCCACATCCACATGAAAGCCCTGGCTGCCCTGCAACAGGTGAACGGCAAGTTTCCCATCAATATGAAGGTCCTCATCGAAGGCGAAGAAGAAGTCGGCAGTGTCAGCCTCTGGGATTTTGTCCAGAAGAACAAAGAAAAACTGAAAGCCGACGCCCTCCTCGTCTCCGATACTTCCATGCTTGGCAAAGGCGTTCCCTCCATCACCTACGGCCTGCGCGGCCTGAATTACTACCAGATTGAATTGACCGGCCCGGAACGCGACCTGCATTCCGGCGTTTATGGCGGCGCCGTCCCCAATCCCCTCACCATCCTCACCGAACTTTTCGCCAAGCTGCACGACAAAAATTTCCGCGTCACGGTTCCCGCTTTCTATGACCAGGTCGCGAAAGCATCCAAAGCCGAGCGCAAGGCTCTCAACGTTCTGCCTTGGAAGAAAAAAGATTTCGAGAAAGCTGTCGGCGCACCGGGATATTTCGGCGAGACGGGCTTTACCACCGTCGAACGGCTTTGGATCCGCCCAACATTCGAATTGAATGGCATCTGGGGCGGCTATCAGGGCGAAGGCGCCAAGACTGTCATTCCCTCTAAAGCGTTCGCTAAATTCTCCACGCGACTCGTTCCGAATCAGGATCCCCACAAGATCGCCAAGCTCGTCGAGAAGCACATTCGAAAACTTCTTCCGAAAACTGTCCATTGCAAGTTCGATGTTCTAAGCATGGGGAAACCCTGGGTCGCTCCCTACCACAATCCGATTTTCAAGAAAGCGCAAAACGCCCTGGAGAAGGGCTTCGGCAAGAAAGCCGTTTTCATCCGCGAAGGAGGTTCTATTCCCTTCGTCACGCAAATGCACGACACCTTTAAAGTCCCATGCGTCTTGATTGGCTTCGGCCTCCCAGACGAAAACGCGCACGCCCCCGACGAGCACATCGCCCTCGAAAACTATTTCGGTGGCATCAAAGCCATCGCCCATTTCTACGCCGATCTGGCCACTCTCTAGCAACGGCAGGCGGCGGTCCGCCGCAATAACTTGACCTTCGCGCGATTCGAGGGGAAGTTTGCCCGGCTATTCAACGCGCAACGGCTCTTCATCCGCCATCGAATCGTTTGCAACCTGCTGTTTAAGCGGTGATTTCCACACGCCTCAAAAAAATATGCATTTTTCCAGCCTTTTTTGCGATTTTGCCTTGCGTTCTGCTATTCCCTTGGCTATAGTCCTTTGCGGCCCGAGTTTTTCAAGTGAAAAACAGGGGTAGTCCACTCGCGGCCTGCTTCGATTCGAATCGGAGTGGAAAGAAAAAAATCAGGAGGATAAGCATACTAGATGGCAGCCAAGCCACTGAGCAAGACCAAGGTTGTGGGACACATCGCCGAGAAAGTCGGCACAGCGAAGAAAACCGCCGCTCTCTTTTTCGAAGAGCTGTTCAAGCTCGCCGTTAAGGAAGCTAAGGGCGGGGCGGGCAAGTTCGTAATCCCGGGGATCGGCCGCGTTGTGAAGGCGCACCGCAAGGCGCGCATGGGCCGCAACCCGCAAACCGGCGAAGCGATTAAAATCAAGGCGAAGACCGTGGTTCGCCTTCGTCCGTCGAAGGCGTTTAAAGACGCTGTCCTGAAGTAGGCGCAATTCGAATTGAGTTTGGGCCCCCGGCGGCTTGAGCGATCAGGCTTTCGGGGGCTTTTCTCTTTTGCAGAGCGATTACAGTGTTTTCACGTAGGCGACCACGTCTTTGATCTGCGCGGGTTCCAGCGTTTCCTTCATCCCGGGCATCATGGTGTCGCCGTTTTCGATCCAGGTGGTCAGGGCTTCCGTCGTGACCTTGTTTCCATTGACGGTGAAAGTTCCCCGCTTGGCAAGTCCCTTCAGTCCCGGTCCGATTTTTTTCGCGTCGCTGTCCGCAAAATGGCACATCGCGCATTTCTTTTCGAATACTTCCTTGCCCCGCGTCGCGGAGCCCGCGGCCGCGTGACTCGCCGCTTTTTTCGGCGGTGCCGGTTTTGCCGGCTCATCCTGCGCCAGCATTGCTCCGGCCATCGCCAGTGTTGCGATCCCAAGTACCAGATAATTCCGGTTCACGATGCCCCCTCGTCTATTTTGTCGTTACCGCCTGATGATGAACCCACGCTGGAACCCAACTATTCTCTCTATTTGCGGCCGCAATTTCCACTTCTTCTCCCGGCACCCGCCCGCCCCGTCACAAAGTACAGGTTCCGCCCCGGCACTTTCGGGACTTTCGTACTTTTGACCCCGGCAAAACCGTGTGCTAACTATGTCTCTATGAGCATGGAAACCCTCACGCGGGCGTGGGAAGTCCTACAGGACGCTTACCAGGCGCAGATGGAAGGCGACTACGATCGCGCCGTCGAGCTGTATCAATCTTCACTCGATCTTCACCCCACTGCCGAAGCCCATACCTTTTTGGGCTGGACGTATCATTTCCAGGGTCGCGTCGAAGATGCCATTACGGAGTGCAAGCGCGCGATCGAGCTCGATCCCGAATTTGGCAATCCTTACAACGACATCGGCGCCTACCTGATCGAACTCGGCCGCTTCGAGGAAGCCATTCCCTGGCTGGAGCGTGCCACGGAAGCGCGCCGTTACGAGCCGCGCCACTTTCCCCATTACAACCTGGGCCGCGCCTATCTCGGCAAGGAAATGTACAGCCACGCGATGCGCTGTTTCCAGGAAGCCCTGGAAATCGAGCCGCGCTATTCGCTGGCCCGCCAGGCTCTCGCTTCTCTCCGGCGAATGGTAAATTGAAAACGCACTCCGTTTTCAATTTGCAGTCAAACCAAAGTTTCTTCCGGCTCTCTTCTCTTTATGCTGTCGCTTGCTGCCCTGACGGCTTGACCACGCGGTCATAAACCCACAGCAGCAGCGCCGTCAACATGCCCACGCCGGAAATCACCCACCAGACGCGTTGCGGCTGGTGCGCCACTTCGGCAAACTGGTGCATCACCCGCCCGCCAAACCATCCTCCAATGATCGACCCGATGCCGATAGGCAGAAAGGCGAAGCCCATATAAGTGCCCTGCTGTCCTGGCGGCGCCAGCTTGGCGATGTAATCGTAGTAGCGTGGGGCCTGGATGATTTCGCCGAGCGCAAGGAAGCCGAGGGAGAACACTGCACCGTACACAGTGGGCCAGAAGGCCACGATCAACCACGAGAGAGAGGAGATGACCGTGCCGAGAATAACGGCCTGGAACGCGGGGAGCCTGCGCATCAAAAAGTTGACGGCGAGCGTGAGGCAGATAACCACCGTGCCGTCGGTAACAAGAATTTTCTCAGCGGAGACATCCGCGTTGATATAGGCCTTAATGTAGCCGGGCAAAATAATGTATTGCTGCCAGAAAACAATCCAGTAGCCCGTAAAGACCACCAGGAACCACATAAACTTGCTGATTCCGGCCAGCACCAGGAGCGCGAGCCCCACCCAGACCCACGAGGGGACAGCGAACCTGTAGAAATAGGAAGTGACAGCTAAGATGATGCCCACAAAGATTGTGGGCAGGATCAGCCAATAGTTGCCCAACACTACGCAGAAATTACGGATCACCTGGAGGATCGAAGGCGGCGGAACATCGCCGTCTTTGCGTGGCTCGCGGAAGAAAATCAACACAAAGAAGAACATGAAAAAGACGCCGACGGCGGCAAGGCGAAAGACATATTCCACGCCGAAATGATCGTGTACCCATCCGGCGGCGTAGGGCCCTGCTGCGCCGCCGATATTCACCATCGTGTAGTAGATCGAGTAGCCGATGGAGCGGACATTCTCCTTGGAAGCGCGAGCGGTCGTACCCACCACGCAGGGTTTTACGAGCGCGACGCCAAGAGCGGGGAGAATCAGAATGCACCCTACAAAGAGGCCCAAGGGAACGGCGTTGCGAACCGGCGCGAGCCACGAAGCGCCGATCGACCCGATCAGGAAGTATGCCGCTGCCAGTATCAGGTAGGCGATCGAGAGCGCGCGGCGAAACCCCAGCTTGTCGGCTACCGCACCACCGAACATCGCCATAAACCAGACCATGCCGCCGAAGAGACCGGTCAGCGTGCCGGTCTGCTCCGTCGAGAAGTTGAGTTTTCCCTGAATGTAGAGAGCGAGGGAAGCGAATACGCCGTAGTAGGAGAGGCGCTCGAAGATCTCGCTGATGTTGGCGACCCAGAAGGGCCGCTCGAACCCCGTTCGTATCTCCTCGAATCGCTGACTGAAACTCATTACTCCCCCGAAGGTAAGCGCAGCGATTGTACTGGAGGCGGGCAAGGAAGCAAGGGCGCAGAGGGATATCGTTCGGCATCGCTCAAGACAAGTCTTGGGCGGCTGATGGGGGATTTGCAGGGGGAATGTAGGGGCCGCGGCGGCCGATCAATCACTTTTCGTTGTCGCGATACTCTCCGGGAACATCGTCCTCTGGCACTTCGTGGGTGTGAACTTCCCCCTCGTCCGTGTCGCCAGCGTCCTGCACGCCCTTCACCACTTCGGCCTCGAACGCGTTTCCTTCCTCGAGCAACTCGTCCACACTCTCTGAATTCGCACCGGCGAGGTTGGACAGTCCCTGCAAATCTCCGGATTGCCCGCCCGAGCGCGCGCCCAGTCCCTCGGGTGAATATGCAACGGTATTCACGGTTTGGCTCTTTCCGCGAACGCGTTTCTCCGCGGCGCGCTTGGATTTTCCAGCGCGTTTATTCTTGGGAACAGCCTTCTTCTTTGCCAGCTTGGCCTTAACGGTCTTCTTGATCCGCTTGACCTTTTTGCCCGCTACTTTTCGCGACTTCGCCTGCTTCTTTTTGGTAGCCATACGCGCAGTGTATCACCGCTCGGCCATTCCGGGCGCAGCGTCGGAGGAGCTTGGGCGGAGGCGCCACATGCGGTCGGTGAAGATGACGATGATGGCAAAGAGGATGACGAGAGCATAGGCCGGCGGATAGTACGGCAGGACAAATGGAAACGTGTTCATGGCGGCGTGGAAGATCATTACGGTGAGGAGGTTGGCGCCGGAACGGTAGTAGAACCAGGTGAGAATGATGGTGATGGGGACGAGGAAAACCACGCGGATCAGAAGGTAGTTCACCAATGTGAAGCGAAACGGTCGATGGAAATCAAGCGGGGCGTGCCAGAGCGCCCAGGGAAACCAGACGAGGAGACTGGCGAGGAGCGGGGAGAAACGCTGCTGAAGGCGCGGAAGAAGGAAGCCGCGCCAGCCGGGTTCTTCGAGAGCCGCGGTGAAAAGGAAATTGTTCAGGAAAGAGATTCCTGCAAAGACGGCCGAGAGCCAGATGGTGTGGCGATGTTGTGGCCAGGTCAGTGGCCGATGGAAAAGAAGTGCGACGGCCGCGGGAATAAGCAACATGACAGGCCAGAAGAAAAACGAAACGGCTTGCCAGCGCCAATTCCCGGGATGGACGAGCGCGTGGAGAAGTTCGCGGACGCCGGAATCGCGCGTGAACGCGCCGGAAAGAATCCATGCGGGAATCGCCGCGAGGATGCCGACAATCAGATAGTAGATGACGGAAGACGCGTCGTGGATGCCGCGGAGTTTGTCGTTGGCGATGTAGATGGAGCAGGCGAAGAGCCAAAGCAGGGCGAAGGAGAGGAGACGCGTGGGGAGGTGGTCGCCGGCGCTGTCGTGACCGCGGCGCGAAAAAAAGACGGCGGCGAGTGCTGGGCCGGCGACACCGAAGGCAGCAATGTATTCTCCGCGATCCGGGCCTACTCCGAAATACCCAGCGGTGATCCAGATGAGCCACGCGAACGCGTAGGCGAAGATGAGGTAGAGCCAGACTTGGTGCTTCATGTAGGGCGAGAAATATCATCAAACGGGATGGACGGCAATTGGATTCGGAGAGAGGGAGAGATGTGGAAAAACAAAAGCCGCAGAAGAAGGCCTGAGGACTGAAGGCCTGAGCTACAGAGGCTGGGCGTTATCGCGTTAGAATGCGCGCGGCATCATTGAGGTGATCTAGATGCGTTACAAACTGGTCATTTGCGCTTCTCTTCTCGTATTTGCCGCCGCGGCGCAGGGGCAGAAACCGCCACTCCTACCAGAAAAAGATGTGGCGGCGCTGGCGAATGAATTGAGCGGGGAGACAGCGAAACGGAATCTGGAGGGGATTGCGCGGTTCCACCGGCAGCGCGGGTCGCGCGGATTTCATGAAGCGGCGGAGTTGGTGGCGGAGCGGTTGCGGGCGTACGGGTTGAGCGATGTGGCGATATTGCAGTTTCCGGCGGATGGGAAGACTTTTTATGGGACGCAGAGGTCGCGGCCGGCTTGGGATGCGGAATTTGCGGAGTTGTGGCAAGTGGCGCCCGAAATCGAAGGAGTGGGAAGCGTTAGCGCTGATGGCAAACAACGTGGTGCCCTTGACTCGATCGTTGATCGAGAGATCCGGCTACTCGCGAGCTATGAGGCGGAGCCTGTGGTGCTGGCGGAGGACAGCGAGAGTGCGGACGTGACTGCGGACTTGGTCGACGTGGGCGAGGGGACGAAGGAGAGCGACTATGCGGGTAAAAATGTTAAGGGGCAGATTGTTCTCGTGAGCGCGCAGCCGGGGGCGGTGCAGGATCTGGCGGTGGGGAGGTTTAAGGCGGCGGGCATTGTGAGTTATGCGCAGAATCAGAAAACGGCTTGGTCGGGCGAGGATGTGAATTTGATTCGCTGGGGACATTTGGAGACGTTTTCGCAGCACAAGACGTTCGCATTCATGGTGTCGCTAAAGAGGGCGCGAGCAATGAAGGAATGGCTGACTTCAGGTGACCACGGGATTCGACTTCATGCGGTAGTAAAAGCGGGGCAGCATGCGGGGAATTATGAGGTGGTGACGGCCACGATTCCGGGGGCGGATGCGAAGTTGAAGGAGGAGGAGATTGCGTTTTCGTGCCACCTGGATCACCAGCGGCCGGGGGCGAATGACAACGCGAGCGGGTGCGTGACGATTCTGGAGGTGGCGCGGACGCTCCAGAAGTTGATCAACGAGGGTAAGCTGGTGCGGCCGGCGCGGACGATTCGATTTATCTGGCCGCCGGAGGTGGAAGGGACGATGGCGCTTCTGAATGCGAAAGCTCAGAGTTTTCAGACATGGGATATCGTCGAGTCCAGCGGTCCTTCCAACCGTCCTAAACCTGTTCGGTCGCCACACTTTCAATCTGGTGCTCCGTTGGGCGGCTATTCGGGTCCGGAACTTGCAAAGAGGATCAAGGCCGTGGTGCATATGGACATGGTGGGCGGGGGGCCGGAGACGAAGGCGGTGTTCCACGTGACACGCGGGCCGATGAGCTTGCCGAGTTTTGTGCATGACGTGGCGTGGGCGTTTGCGGAGTTTGTGAAAGAGGAGTCGTACAAGTTTGCGGCGACGGGCGAGGCCAAGTATCCGATGGTGGCGCCAGAGGGTGGAAAAGAGCCGCTGCGGGCGGAGTATTCGGCGTACACGATGGGGAGCGACCACGATGTCTATCAGGATTCGTCGTTCGGGATACCGGCGATTTATTTGAATGACTGGCCGGATCGCTACATCCACACGA
>Ga0210406_10001783_pt1 | contig 25513 bp, 24 predicted proteins | sample IncBWC30MmetaG_FD_155454 | JGI IMG/M metagenome (GOLD analysis project Ga0210406, IMG submission 155454) | Forest soil microbial communities from Barre Woods Harvard Forest LTER site, Petersham, Massachusetts, United States - Inc-BW-C-30-M | ecosystem: Environmental > Terrestrial > Soil >... | reverse complement strand
GAGGCATATGACATATAAGTACGCCTGTATACGTCATTACTCAAGTACTTCTTAAGGTTCATCATCATTCCTGGCGATACCTCACGGTGCGTTCAAACTGAAAGTTGCCTTTTGCGTTACAGCAGTGTTTACTCCGGTGCTTGCAAAACACTCGAAGTCGTTCTCGCTCAGCGATTGCATTTCGGTGGGCGTCGATCCCTATGCAGAGGAACTGAACCAATGCGAAACAGGGGGAAGCCTGGCAGAGAAGCGAATTGACCGACGTCACCGCCAAGGTGATCTACGAGGCATTCCTTGAGGGCAGACTGGAAGCCCCAAGCACTTGACTCGCAGCGTGCATGACCTCTACTTCGAATTACGAGGAATTCCGGCCGCGAACGATCTGGAGTCTTTCCAGTGCGTTCACCTCAGCATGCAAAGAACTGGAACCCGTCGCGCAATTCAAGGCGACGTCCAAGCCGGGGTGAATTCCTAGACCTAGACCTAGACCTAGACCTAGAGGCCCGGTTCTTACAATCGCTGTAGCCCTCGGGCTGTTTTGGTCCGAGTCGCCCTTCCCAACTAGTAATCCCAGTTTTGAACAGTCTACGCGGTCAAGGAAAATCGTGCGCCGTCTGACCGGACCATCGCGAATGAGGAGAGTACTGTCGATCGCTCAAAAGTCGTACGCCCGACTCTGACGGAGATGGGCGCATTCGAAATCGCAGCGCGGATAGCGTATAGACGGAAGGTGAGACTTGCCCAGCAAATCACTTCGGCTGCGAACGATAGCTCCAGAATTCTTCCTGTTCTATGGCGGGCTTGCCTGGGCTTGCAATTGAATTCACTCGCAAGAGTTGTTGTTCAATCAAGCCGTGCGCCGGAGCCAGTGAGCAAACAGGATCGGTCGCGGTCGCATCGCCCGTGATCATAAACGCCTGACAACGACAACCGCCGAAGTCCTGGATGCGGCGATCACAACTTCGACAGGGCTCCGCCATCCAGTCCTCGCCGCGAAACTTCTGAAAGCTGGCGGATTCGCACCAAATCCATTCCAAAGAGTGGTCCCGAACGTTCTCGAACTGTAGCCCGGGAATCACGCTTGCGGCATGGCAGGGCAAGACCGTTCCGCAGGGATCGATCAGCAATTGACGACGCCCCCATCCGCCCATGCAGGCTTTCGGAAATCGAGCATAGTAGTCAGGTATGACCGCATCGATCTGCATCGTCCCCAGCAGCCGCCTCTGAGCAGCGCTGATCTTTTCCAGGGATTCCAGCACCTGCGTCCGGCTGGGGAGCAGCCCTTCCCTATTCTTTATTGCCCAACCGTAATACTGCACGTGTGCGATTTCCAATCGTTCTGGCTGAAGCGATTCGGCAAGGGCAATCATTTCCTCAAGGTGATCAACATTTTGGCGATGCACTACGATATTGATGGTAAAGGCCACCCCTGAGCGGCGAATCATCAAAGCGTTTTCAAGTTTCACAGCATGGGCGCGCGTACCGGCTATCCAGTTTGCGCCGGCTTCGCGGGAGTCCTGAAAACTCAGCTGAATGTGGTCCAGGCCAGCGGCAACGAGCTCATCCCATCGCCGTTCAGACAATCCGATCCCCGAGGTAATGAGGTTGGTGTAAAGTCCACAGCCGTGCGCGCAGCTTACCAACTGGGTGAGATCTTCGCGCGCCAAGGGTTCTCCGCCGCTCAGATGGACGTGCAGCATCCCCAGCTTTGCTCCTTGCTCGAACACCGTTTCCCATTCGCGGGTGCTCAGCTCCGATGGGGGTGACACCATTTGCAGAGGATTTGAGCAGTAAACGCAATGCAGCGGACAGCGATGCGTGATTTCCGCGATCAGCGCCAGAGGAGTGTCGAGCATCAGAAGTCCACCAGCCGTTTCTGCTGCAGACGTTCGAGGAATGCGATCGCGTCTTGACGAACTTTGGCTGCGTCCGAGCCACTGTATGCGGTCTCGAGTTCTTGCACGATCTGCACGAACGTACGGCTTCCGTCGCAGCGTTCGAGGATCGCCCGGGCCGTGCCCTGTAAGCGAAGCGCGCCTTCGGGGAACACCAACATCCGGTTCTCCCCTTCACCCGCCCAACGGCAGCCGGCTGCCAGTCGTGGCCGGCTGAAGTCTCCGAGATGCATGAGTTCACTCCTCAGGACGGAAGGCGCCGGGCGGAGCCCACCCCGGCAGCACATATGCGTAGTAGATCGAATCGAGTTGAGCCCAAAGAATTTCGCACTTCTCGCGCAATGCTTGGATCGCCTTCTCTTGGTCGTCATAAGTGCGTGCGTGGTCGGCCACGAATTGAAAGGCGAACTGAGCGTCAGCCGGAGCTTGATCGAGCCTGGATTCGAAATACTCCAGGCCATCTGACAACCACGGATAGTGCCGCCGCAAAGCGTCCATCCGCAAGGTAATCAAATCGCGAGAGAAAAGCTCGGTCAGCGACGAGGCTACAGCTTCGAGTAATGGCCTGTTCTTCACCAGATTGACATAGGCATCCACTGCATAGCGGACCCCGGGAAGAACCTCTTTGCAACTGATAACGCGCTCTCGAGGCAAACCCAGAGCTTTTGCCAGACGGATCCAGCGCTCGATTCCGCCTTCGGGGTTGTTGTCTCCGTCATGATCGAGAACACGTTTGCGCCATGCCCGGCGAAACCCCGGGTCCTCACTGCGAGAAAGGATAATCGCGTCCTTGATCGGAATCCGGCTCTGATAATAGTAGCGATTGAGAACCCAGGCCTGCAATTGGCCCTTGGTAAGTTTGCCTTCATGCATCAACAGATGAAACGGGTGCTGATGGTGATAATGCTGCTCTCCAACCTCCCGCAGGCGCGTCCGCAGTTCCTCAATGCTGAGTGGTCGCTCTGTCGCGGAATCTACAGGTCGAGATGACATCCATCCTCCGCGATTTCCCATCCGCGCTCGCGCACCCGCCGATACTCCGGGCCCGTCTCGTCCAGCAAAGGATTGGTGTTATTGATGTGCACCAACATTTTTCTCGGACATCGCAGTCCTGATAATAAATCCAGGCTGCCCAAGGGAGAAGAAACTGGAATGTGACCCATTTCGCGGGCAGCAGGCCCTTCGCTCTGCTTGGTCAGCTCATCATCTGTCCAGAAGGTCCCGTCGAATAGCAATACGTCCAACGAATCAAGTTGCTGGATTAGTGTCTGGTCGAGGTGCGCCACAACGGGAAAATACCCTAGCCGTTTGCCGGAGCTTGATTGCAGAATTAACCCCACTACGGCCTCGTTCGGCTTGAGCTCGGAAGCGCGCTTTGGCGTGACGTAGCTCGGGAAGCGAGTGGCGACTGACACTGGCAGACATTGACTTCCCAATTGCCCGCCGATCTTCGAAGAAACCTCGAACGCGGTGCCCGGAACAATGTCGTTCCATCGCGCCTGATCGGCGGTTCGGTGGAGCATCGAAAACATACTGTTGTCTTCGCGGAGTATCTTGCGGATCGAAGCGGTGGCGAAGATTTCGAGCGGCTGCAGTTCGCGCAGCAGCAGCAGTCCGAGTGACTGGTCCACATCGGCGCTGGTAAGCAAGACACCGGAAATTGGAGAGTCCCGTATGCTGCCACGCGGATAAAGGAAGGCGTTGGCTTCGATCTGAGCGCGCAAATCGGGCGAGGCGTTCAGCAGAAACCACGAGATGCCGTCACAGGAAACGGCAACCTGCAGCTGCGTGCGAGGTTTTCCCGGAAAAGTGCCACTGCGCAGAGATCGACAATTGCGGCAAGCGCAATTCCATTGGGGGAACCCGCCACCAGCAGCCGTCCCCAAAATCTCTACTCGCATCTGCCGGCTTAGATTTCAGCGCAGGCGTAAGAATTGATCTCACAGCCTAACGAGATTTCCTCAATTTGCGGCTCAGTCCACTGCATAGTCTAGAAAGTATGGTGCATCGAATATTTTCTGTCAAGGCGGAAAAACTGGCGGAAAACTGGCGCCTGGCGTGTCGCGGATCCAATTGCTCATCCGGGCGGACCAGGATCCGCCCTCACACCCATAGAAACCACGGACAGAGAACTTACAGCGGAATGTTGCCATGCTTCTTCGGCGGATTCTTGTCGCGCTTGCTCTCGAGCATGGCCAGTGCCTGGATCAATTTCTTTCGCGTGTCCCGCGGCTGGATGACGGCATCCACAAATCCCCGTTCGGCAACTGCGTACGGGTTCGCGAACCGGTCACGGAACTCCTCAATCTTCTCTCGGCGCACCTGCTCGCGGTTGGCGGCCGCATCCAGTTCGCGTTTGTAGACGATGTCCACTGCCCCTTCCGGTCCCATGACGGCGATCTCGGCTGTGGGCCAGGCGTAGTTCACGTCGGTGCGGATGTGCTTCGACGCCATGACGCAATACGCGCCGCCGTACGCCTTGCGCGTGATCACCGTGACCTTCGGGACCGTGGCTTCGGCAAATGCAAACAGCAGCTTGGCGCCGTGCTTGATGATTCCGCCGTACTCCTGCGCGGTGCCGGGCAGGAATCCCGGAACGTCTTCAAACGTCACCAGCGGAATGTTGAAACAGTCGCAGAAGCGCACGAAGCGCGCCCCTTTCACCGAGGCGTTGATGTCCAGCGTTCCCGCCAGCACCGACGGCTGGTTGGCAACGATGCCGACCGGACGCCCGTCGAGTCGCGCGAATCCCACGACAATGTTTTTGGCGTAGTGCTCTTGCACTTCAAAAAAATAAGCGTCGTCGACCACCGCGTGGATCACGTCCTTGATGTCATAGGGCTGGTTGGACTGCGCAGGAACGAGTGTGTCGAGCGCGGCGTCGGCGCGGTCGACCGGATCGGTGCACACTTTGCGCGGAGGATCGTCCAGGTTGTTCGAGGGCATAAAGCTCAACAACTCGCGCACCATGGAAAGGCACTCGGCATCGTCGTGCGCCAGAAAGTGCGCCACGCCTGAGGTTTCGTTGTGCGTCATCGCGCCACCGAGCTGTTCTTTGGTGACTTCTTCGTGAGTCACCGTCTTGATGACGTCCGGTCCGGTGATGAACATATACGAAGTCTTATCGACCATCAGCACGAAGTCGGTGATGGCGGGCGAGTAGACCGCCCCTCCGGCGCAGGGGCCCAAGATCGCCGAAATCTGCGGAACCACGCCGCTGTACAGGGTGTTGCGCAAAAAAATGTCCGCATATCCGGCCAGCGACATCACGCCTTCCTGAATTCGCGCTCCTCCGGAATCGTTCAACCCGATTACCGGAGCGCCCATCTTTGCCGCCAGGTCCATGATCTTTACGATCTTTGCCGCGTTCGTTTCCGAGAGCGAGCCGCCGAACACGGTAAAGTCCTGAGCAAGAACGTAGACCAGACGGCCTTCGATGCGGCCGTAACCGGTGATGAATCCATCGCCGTAGATCTTTTGCTCGGCCATGCCGAAGTCGTTGCAGCGGTGAGTGACCAGCTTGTCGGTCTCTTCGAAGGTGCCCTCGTCGAGCAGGAACTCGACGCGCTCCCGCGCCGACATCTTGCCTTCTTTGTGCTGGCGCTCACGGCGTTTGGCGCCCCCGCCATCCTCGGCGAGCCGGTTCCGCTTTTTCAGTTCGGCGACTTTTTGTTCGAGATTCATGGGCAAGGATTATAGCCTTTGGCAAAGGGCGACGGTGGCGAGGAGGATCCCGCGCTGGATCCCGAAAATCATCGCCTGCTTGCGGTACACTGCCCTCAATGTCTTCCTTAACCGATCAGATGGGATTTAACTTTCGCCCCCCGGAACGTCGCGTGTGGAAAGTTCGCGAGCTGGTCGCAGCGGTGCGTTGGCATATTGAACGCGAGTATTCGGATGCGTGGGTGGAAGGCGAGATTTCCAATTTTCGCTCGCCTGATTCCGGTCATCTTTACTTCACGCTCAAAGATGGCAATGCGCAGATTCGGGTCGTGATGTTCCGCTCAGCTGCGCGTCTGCTGCGCTTTCGTCCCGCAGACGGCATGCAGGTGGTGGTGCGCGGGCGCATCACGGTGTACGAAGATCGCGGCGAGCTGCAGATTTCGGCGGAATACGTCGAGCCCAAGGGCGCCGGTTCGTTGCAGTTGGCTTACGAACAACTCAAAGCCAAACTGGAGGCTGAAGGACTGTTTGCGGCGGAGCGCAAGAAGGCGATTCCATCGCTGCCGTCGCGCATCGGCGTTGTCACGTCGGCGCAAGCGGCGGCATTGCGCGATATTCTAAACGTACTCCAGCGCCGTCATCATTCCGTGAATGTACTCATCTATCCGGCTCAGGTACAAGGAGACTCGGCTTCCGAGGAGGTGGCGGCCGGAGTGCGTTTCTTTAACCGGCACGAACCGGTGGACGTAATCGTTATCGCGCGCGGCGGCGGTTCAGCCGAAGACTTGGCCTCATTCAACAACGAGGCGCTGGCACGCACGGTCGCGGCGTCCGAGATTCCGGTCATCTCCGCGGTGGGACACGAAACTGATTTTACCATCATGGATTTCGTTGCCGACCTGCGCGCTCCCACGCCTTCGGCAGCGGCGGAGCTGGTGATCCGCTCGCGCCAGGAAGTCGAGGAGCATGCGTCCGCTTTGCACGAGCGCCTCAGCCGCTCCATGCGTTACCGTTTGCTCATAGCACGTCAGGCTCTTACTGAACTCGCGCAGCACGGAGCGTTCGCCCGCATGATGGAAGTCATTCGCCAGCGTCAGCAAAAGCTGGACGATCTAACTCACCGCATGGAACTCGCCCAGCGCCAGTTGCTCGAGCAGATGCGGCGCCGCTGGGAAACGTCTTCGGCAGCCATCCGGCACTACGATTTGCGGCTGGTGCTTTCCGGCATGCGCAAGGAACTGGAAAGCGGAACCTCAGCGCTGTTCGCCGTCATGCGCAGCGTGCTCCTGCAATATCGGGTGCGGAGCGAGCGTCTCGAGACCGCGCTGGAGTCGTTATCTCCTCTGGCGATTCTGGAACGCGGATACGCGCTGGTGTTTGATTCCCGTGGCCAGGTGTTGAAAGACGTGCGTCGGGTGAACGCCGGCGACGAGATTTCTGCGCGTCTGGCGCATGGCGAGTTTCATGCCACCGTGACGAAGAAACAGGGATGACTGCACCAGACCGCGCGCGTTCCATTCGGGCGGCGTTCTTGGTAGCGAAGCTGAGGACCTTGCGCCTGTCACGGGATCGAAAAGTTCGTAACCTGGCTAAGTTGGGAAATCCGCTGCATTACAATTGATCTTGAGGGCCAGACTACAGGGCCAGACTTACATCAGGAGTGATTCGAGTGACGCCAGTCATTACCTCATGGACGCAAGCCGCCTGGGTGGCGCTCGATATTCTCCTCGTGGCCTTGATCATCTATCAGGTGCTGGTCATGATCCGCGGCACGCACGCCGCCCCCATGCTGGTGGGGTTGGTGGTGGTCTCGGTAATTTTTTATCTGGCACGCATTGGCGAGCTCACCATGCTGAACTGGGTGGTAAGTCATGTGCTCCCCTACCTGGTGTTTGCCCTCATCGTGGTCTTTCAGTCGGAGATTCGCCATGTGCTCGCCGACTTGGGACGGCGCTTGACTTTTCTCGGCGGCTCTTCCGCGGAGAGCGATTCTTATGACGACATCGTGCTGGCCGCGAATCTTTTTTCTCAGCACCAGACCGGCGCACTGATCGTTATTGAGCGCGAGATTGGATTGCGCACTCACATCGAAAGTGGCGTGCCGCTCGACGCCCGTCTCTCTTACGATCTGCTGGCCACCATTTTCCGTCCCAGCGCTCCCCTGCACGATGGCGCCGTGATCGTGCAGAAAGATCGTATTGCCGCCGCCGCGTGTTTCCTTCCGCTCTCGATGAATCCTCTGCTTTCCACCCAACTCGGCACCCGGCATCGCGCCGGCATCGGCATCACGGAAGAAACCGACGCGATTGCCGTCATTTGTTCCGAAGAGAACGGAGCGATCAGTCTCGCAATCGGCGGCAAAATCGAGCGCGACTTGGGGGTTGAGCAATTGCGCGAGCGTCTGGGCAGCGAGCTGCGTCGCTTCATGTCGCCCGTGACCTTACCGACCGCGGTTGCCCAGGGAGACGATGACTCGGACGATCTTCTGGACTCGCCTTTGCGTGACCCGGGTTCGCAGCGCAAATCCGGATCCGGCGTGGAATCGGAGCCGCACGCATGATCGGACTCTTCCAGCGTTATGTGGTGCACAACGTCGGACTGAAATTCTTGTCGTTGTTGCTGGCCGCGGGTTTGTGGCTTCTGATTTCGCCCGACGAGCAGCCCGCCGAAGTCGCAGTGCGTGCGCCCATCGTGTTTCAACACGTTCCCCGGCACCTCGAAATCAGCACTGAGCTGATTCCCGAGGCGCAGATCCGCGTACGTGGGCCAGAACGCGTCATCCGGCAATTACAGGCCAATGACATCCACGCGGAAATCGAACTCGCGGACGTTAAGCCCGGCGAACGAACCTTTGAACTGACCTCGCAGCAGGTGCGCCACCCTCGCGACGTCGCTGTGGTGCAGGTTGTGCCCAGCCAGTTGCACCTCGCGTTTGATACGCGGCTGATGCGTGAGGTCGAGATTCATCCGCGGGTAACGGGAAATTTTTCGGACGGGGAGCAGATTGTCAAGGTCGATGCCGATCCGCCCCGCGTTACCATCACCGGGCCCCGGCTCCATGTGGAGAGAATCGATGCCGCGACCACCGATCCCATCGATGCCACGGGCACGCGCGGCAGCGCGGTTTTCAACACCAATGTGTATGTACCCGATCCGCTGGTGCAAGTGGTGCAATCTGCTTCGATTCGTGTGACCGTGCTGGTGCAGAAAGTGGGAGGCGCCCCTCCGCACTGAAGAAGAACCTCAAATCGGATCACCTACTTTCCTGCGTCCTCGTTTATCATCGTTATTATCATCTCTGTTTCACCGATCTGTTTCACCGATTCTCCAGCAAACCTTCTTATGAGCCAGCAGCGGCAGTTATTTGGGACCGATGGGATACGTGGGGTGGCGGGGGAATTTCCTCTGACCAGGCAAAGCACGTACCTGATTGGCCGCGCTCTAGGCCACGACCTGATGCGGACGACCGGACGCCCGCAAGCGGTGATTGGCCAGGACACCCGCGAATCAAGCAGGTGGATCGCAGACCGGGTTGCCGAAGGTCTGGCGGCGGTCGGTGTTGAGGTGCACAGTGCGGGCGTGATCACAACCCCGGGTGTCGCCTACCTGGCGCGCTCGCGAGCGCTGGCGGCAGGCGTGGTGATTTCCGCGTCGCACAATCCCTGGACCGATAACGGGATCAAGGTCTTCTCCGGCGATGGTTTCAAGTTGACTGACGCTCGCGAACTCGCTATCGAAAAAGAGATTTTCGCTCTGCTGCAGAATGCGGCTGCCCCCGACGACACTGCGCTCAAGATTCCCAAACCTTCTCTACCCGGCGAGGCGGAATTGCGCCATGACTACGTCAAGGCTCTGGCGGCGGACGTATCCTCTGATTTGAGCAGACTCCGCGTGCTCGTGGATTGTGCCAATGGAGCGGCCACGGCCGAGGCCCCGGAGCTGTTTCGCAGCCTGGGAATTCAGGCGACCTACATCCATGTTTCGCCCGATGGCAGAAATATCAACGAAAACTGCGGCGCGTTGCACCCGGAGACTTTGGGAAAAATGGCGGCGGAATCCGCCGGCGGGTTTGATCTTGGCGTGACTTTTGACGGCGATGCCGACCGCGCCTTATTTTGTGACGCCGCGGGCCGCGTGGTGAATGGGGATGGCGTGTTGCTGGCCACCGCGCGCGATCTGCATGCGCAGGGAAAATTGAAAGCCGATATCGTAGTCTCCACCACCATGTCGAACATGGGGCTGGAAATCGCGCTGAAGAAGTCCGCCATCCGCATGCTGCGGGCCAACGTGGGCGACAAATATGTGCTGGAAGAAATGCTAAAGACCGGCGCCACTCTGGGCGGAGAGCAGTCCGGCCACATCATTTTTCGGGATGGAGATGCCACCACCGGGGATGGTCTGCTTACGGCGCTGCGCTTGATGGACATCATTGTTCGCGGAGGAAAGCCGTTGGCAGAGTTGGTGAGCGACCTGAAAGTGTTTCCCCAGAAAATTCAAAATGTGAGCGTGCGAGAGAAGATTCCGTTTGCCCAGATCCCCGCGGTACAGGCGGCGATCGACGCGGCCGAGCGCGAACTCAACGGCAACGGCCGCGTGGTCGTGCGCTATTCCGGCACCGAGGCGCTGGCCCGGGTCATGGTGGAAGCCGAATCCGAAGAGAAGATGCGCTCGCTGACCGCCGGTATTGCGGCGGAGATTCAAAAAGCGCTCGGAGTATAACGCGTCGCGAGTCTAGGTGGGAACAGCCGGCCCGGGCCGTCCGGCCGAGCGACTCCCGGTGGTTTGCCGCCATGGCGCTAGCGCTCCCGCGACCGCTTCCGCCGCCTGCCCAGCGTGCGCACCGACTCCTCCGCCAACACCGCAAACTGAATCTTCTTCTCCACCGGATCAATCCGGTCGACCAGCACGCGAATCTTCTCTCCCAGATGGTACCTTTTGCGCGACCGCTCCCCGATGATCTCACGCGTGTTCTCGTGAAAAGTGTACCGGTCGTCGGTTAAAGTATTCAGCGGCACCAGGCCCTCGACGAACAGTTCGGTCAGTTCCACGAAAAGCCCGAACTTGGTGACGCTGGTGATGAGTCCATCGAAAGTCTCGCCCACGCGGTCCTGCATGAACTTTACCTTCTTCCACGCCATCAGGTCGCGCTCAGCATCGTCGGCCCGCCGCTCGGACTGGCTCGATTCTTCCGCGATTTCACGCAGCTCTTCCCGAGCGATCGGTCCGCCCAAAGGCGCCAGTGCTTCCCGGTGCGCCGCATGATCCCGCCGCTTTGACCACGGTGAGGGAGCGTCGTCAGTAGCGTCCGGGTCCGAATCGCGCCGGCGAGGCGCCCCGGCGACAGCCGGCGGGACGCCGGCGCTGCTTTCGGAGGCAGTCTTTCGCAGCACTTCCTTCAGAATCCGATGCACGATCAAATCCGGATACCGCCGGATCGGCGAGGTGAAATGGGTATAGCTGGTCGCAGCCAGCGCGAAGTGCCCCAGATTCTCCTCCGAATATCGCGCCTGCTTCAGCGAACGCAGCATCAGGTAGCTTAGAATGCGCTCCTCCGGCTTGCCCGCAATCCTTTCGGCGAGCTTCTGATACATGCGCGGCGTGATGTGCACTTCGTTCGGAACCTCGATTTCGCGCACCCGCTTGCCGCTGCCATAGCTGGCGCGGCGATCAGCCTTCATCTGCGCGCGATGGATCGGCAGCGGCCCCACGCCCAGCGAATATCCGAATGTCGCCGCAATCACTTCAAAGTCGTAAACCCGTTTCGCGTCCGGTTTCTCGTGGACCCGATAGAGAGAGGCAATGCGCCTTGATTCCAAATGATGGGCCACACACTCGTTTGCCGAAAGCATAAACTCTTCGATCAGCCGGTGTGCGATGTTGCGCTCCGAACGCGCAATGCTCTTCATCAGTCCAAATTCGTCAAATTCAATGACCGGCTCAGGCAGGTCGAAATCAATCGATCCGCGCCGCTGCCGCTTGCGATTCAGAATCAGCGCCAGGTCGCGCATCAGCTCAAACGTCGCCACCAGCGGGCCATATCGCTCGCGCGCCGCCGCATCGCCTTCCAGCACCGCATTCACCGCGGTATATGTCATGCGCTCCGCCGACCGAATCACGCCCTCAGCCAGCTCATGGCGGACGATCTCGCCGCGATGGTCCAGTTCCATGAGGCACGACACGACCAGCCGTTCCACCCGCGGCCGCAAGCTGCAAACATCCGTCGATAATTCCAGCGGTAGCATGGGCACGGCACGGTCGGGAAAATAAACGCTGGTGCCTCGCAGCCGCGCCTCCTGGTCCAGAGCCGAACCGGGCGTCACATACTGCGCCACGTCGGCGATATGCACCTGCAATTCGAAATTGCCGTTGGCAAGCGTATGCAGGTAAACCGCGTCGTCGAAGTCGCGCGCTGTCTCGCCGTCAATTGTGACAATCGGGAGCGCGCGAAAATCGCGCCGCCGCTCAAGTTCCTGCGCCGGAATCAGAGCCGGCGCATCCTGCGCCTCGGCGCGCGCGGCTAGGGGAAACTGATGCGGCAGATGAAACTTGCGAATCGTGATTTCGACGTCGATGCCGAAATCATTCTCGCGCCCGAGAATCTCAGTCACACGCCCGCGCGGATTCTGCGTTGGCGAAGGCCAGTCGGTGATCTCGACGTCAACCACCACCCCTTCCAGATCGTCCCCCTGGTTCCATTTCGCGGCCTCCTCGCCCAGTACGCGGTCCACGGATTTCCGCTTCTGGGTCGGCTCTGCCGCGGCTGGGGAAGATTCCGGACGTTCCATCCCCGGCGGAATCACGATCGCCTGCGTAATCTTGCTGTCGATGGGTATTACGTATCCGCCCGGGCTTCCGTAATGAAAGATGCCGACGACCGTCGGATGCGCTCGCATCACTGGCCGCACGATACGTCCTTCCGCGCGCCCATCGGGACGCACATTCACCACGTCGACCAGCACAAGATCACCGTGCATGGCGTTGCCCATGAGATGCGGAGGGATAAAAATATCGCCCGCGAGCCGTGCCTTGAGCGTTGGGCTTAGCGACTTAGCGTCCGGGATGACAAAGCCGAATCCGTCACGGTGCATGGTAAGACGTCCCGCGACCAAATTCTTGTCGGCCGCCGCCGAAGGCAGCGCGTAACGGTCGGAGTCGCCTTGAATCAGCACTCCGCTGGCCACTAGTTTTTGCAATTGTTCATCCAGTTCTCTCCGCTCCTCACCTCGCAACCCCAGCTCGCGCACCAGTTGCTTGAATCCCGCCGCACGCTTAGGCTGCTGGGCAATGTGCTTAAGGATGGTCGAATCGGAAGCCATGGTGAGCCGGCACTACCAGTCGTCAGCTTTTAGCATACCGCACCGAGAGCGGTGAACAGCAGTGTCCGGCCCATAACACGCAATCTTGGCGGGGATGGTTTCCGCCGGAGCCTGGGCTCCCTATAAGAGGGTCGCGCATCGCTGGGCGGCGCGACACCACCGCCGAGCCCAAGGCGGTCTGCAGCCGGGGTTTATCGGCAGCGGTAAACTTAGAAACGTGGGTACGCAGCGGACAGACAAATGGATCGAGTTCTGAAAATACTTACTTCGTTCAGGACCGTCGCAGAGGCCTAAGATGTACGACACCAAGTTGTTCTCTGCTCCAGCCCCAATCTGCTTCGTCTGCAATCAGCCTGTCCGGTTGGATTATGCGAAAACCGATGAAGACGGGAATGCGATTCACGAAGATTGTTACCTGATCAAACTGGGCGTAAAGTTGGTAGTCAGTCCTCTCCAAGGGCCCAGCGAATTTCTTCTGAAAGTGAAAAGCCCCACCGGAGCGAAACTGAGGCTAAGGCCGGGTTCCCGATGGCTCTCGCTTCCTCTGCGTCGTCGATCAGTTCCCTCATCCCCGCATACTGTTTTTCCCGTATTCCAGCGTCATTGGACCCACAGTACAGTTCCGTTCTAACCGCCTAGGCTAATCGTTGATGGTAGAGGAGACGATATGAAAAATGGCCACGAGGAATCTGGGCATTTTCAGCAGTGGGAAAAGTTATACAAAGATGCGCTCTTCGAATCTGAGGTTCTCAAGATGCCGCGGCGCCTCGAATTAGCCAAGCATGCGGTGCTGGACCGGCTGGAGGATGTAACCTGCACCAGAAAGAAGCGGACGTATCAGGCGCAGGAGTTGGAGGCGCTGCGCCATGCCGATCGTGCGCTGAAGGCGCTGGAACAGCTTTACTTCACTGACAATTACGACGAAAGGATTGGGTAAGAATTCCCGCCAGTGGGGTCGGGCAGCGGAGCGACTCATCTCGCTCTGCCCGTCCACCATAAAACCTTTCCCACAATTCGCCAGTCCGAACCGGCGGTGATGGAAACTGCTTCGTATTCCCGGCGGTCGGAGACCAGTGCGTCCATGTGATCAAAGCGAATCAGGCGCGAGACCAGCAGTCCCTTTTCGCGGTGCCATGCGATGACAATCTGCCCGACCAGATCATTATGTTCGGTGGCGGAAGTGTCCACGGCGACGATGTATCCATCCAGGATCAGGGGAGACATGGAATCGCCGTTAACCCGAACACAGACCGTGGAAGCCGGACTGGGGCACCAATCTCGCGGGGCGGCCAGGATGGATTCCGGGGAGATGTCGGTCAGATCGCTGGTATCGCCTTGCGAGCCGGGAGTGCCAGCGTGAACTGGAAGAAGCGGGATCGCAACCAGATTGGCCTGCGCCAGCGGATGCTTCTTCGTGCTGCCGGCTCGGGCAAACTCCACATCGAAGATTCTATTTTCCGCGAGGCGGCGATTCGCTTCGGGAAGCACCCGAGTGACGTCGGAAAGCCGGAGACCGGCTCGCTTCCAGAAAAACCAGCACAGCGGAGCGTCGGCCAGATTGCCCAAGCGAATGTAGGTTTCGCCGGTAGGTTCAGCCACTCCCCGCTCCCAACGGGAAACAGCCATGGCCGACACACCCACGCGGTTGCCAAAGCCTTCCTGGCTGAGTTTGCGAGTCTGACGCATATCCTCAATCTTGTGCGCCCACTCGGGAACGGCGATTTCGGATCTTCGACGCATGGCCGGGCACGACAAGGGAATTTCGGGCCTAGCGAAACCCCCAGGGCTGTCACGGGGAAACCCGTGCACCTAGCAATGATTGTACGCTATCGTACCTGTTCCTGTCTGCTGTAAATTGCTCATATTCGTTTAACTAGGTAGGCTAGTATTAAGAGTTATGGAATACGTCAGGGCGACACAAGGGACCGTAGTGGCGAAAACTCAGTCGGATTTCTCCGAAAAGTCTACCGCAAGATCTTCTACCAAGGGCATTGACCCGCGTTCGGTCCGCAATGAAATTCTGTTGTCGCTACCGGGGAAGGAATGCGCGATTGTGCTTTCCCAATTGGAATTCGTTCCGATGCGTGCCTACGATCTGGTGAACGAAATGGGAGAAGCGATTGAATTCTGCTATTTCATGAACAGCGGGATGACTTCCATCCTTACGATTTTGGGCGATGGCAAAGGGGTCGAAGTCGGGCTGACGGGAAAAGAAGGATTCATTGGTCTGCCCGTGATTGTGGGTTTAAAGACCAGTGCCACGCGAGCCGTGGTGCAGATCACGGGGAGCGCATTTCGCCTGAGCACCTCCAAGCTTCTGGAGGCCCTGGTAAAGTGCCCCCAACTGGGAAAAAGGTTGAATCGTTATGCCCAGGAATTGGCCATGCAGGCAACCCAGGTTGCTGCTTGCAACCGGGTGCATAACGTCGAGGCACGACTGGCACGGTGGTTGCTGATGAGTCAGGACCGGGTGGGAGGAAATTTGGTGCCGCTGACCCAGGAGTTTCTTTCCCATATGTTAGGAACGCGGCGGGCGAGTGTGACCGTGGCAGCGGGCGTTCTTCAGAAAGCGGGTCTGATCAAATACGCACGCGGCTCCGTGACGATCGCGGATCGAAGCAAGTTGGAAAACGCGGCCTGTGAGTGTTACGCCATTATCAATCGCCAGTCCCAAAACTGGCGGAATGAGGCGCAGGTCTAGCCGTTCTGGCAATGTGCCGCTAGCCCGGAATCGGACCGCGTAGGCGGTGCGGGAGCCGGTCGAATCCCGTTCTTTTGATTCAAATCAACAGCCAGATCAAGGACAAAGGCGACGGCCCGGAGTGTCCCTCCCCCACCTTCCTTCAGTAGTATGCTGACGATGACAGTGAACAGCGACGGTTATCAGCGCGGGATTCGGCTCTTCAATGCGGGCGAGTTCTATGACGCGCATGAGGTTTGGGAAGACGTGTGGCGCGAGTCGCAAGGGATGGAGAAAAGATTTCTGCAGGGGCTGATTCAGGCGGCGGTAGCATTTCATCATCATTCCACGGGAAATGTCGCGGGGGCTGGCTCGCTGATGGAGCGCGCGCGCAAGAATCTGGCAGGGTGTCCGGCGGAGTTTGGGGGAATTCGGCTGGAAGCATTGTTGGAGTCGCTGGAGCGATGGCGAACGGCACTGCCCGCGGGTGGAGCTGTGCCGGACCATCCGCTGATTGTGCCGGTAGAGTGAGATGGCCGAGCTTCGACCGGACAGCCGAGGGCGGCTCTCCCCCCTAAACCCAGCGTCGCATTTTCTCATCGAAATTCCAGGGAGATGAATTTGGCGGCGTTGTGGCCGGTGTTGGTCAGGGTGTGGGAGTAGCCGCCGGGCGTCCACCTGGTTTCTCCGGGCGTCATAGAGATGAGGTTGGACCCTTTTCCTTTTCCCTCGACGTCGCTGCCCATCTTGTAATCGCTAATGGCCACCACCAGCTGCGGACCGACGGGATGATGCACGGGGACGACGGCTCCGGGCTGCAGTTCGAATTCCGAGACGCGGACGCCGTCCTTGACGAAAAGAATTTCTTTGGTGCCGCCATTGAGGATGGCGAGGCCGCGGTCTTCCTCGGGATGGGCAGGATTCTAGTGGGCGGGGGCTTGACGAAGTTTGTCGTCCCGCAGAAGCTCGATCGTGACGTCACGGAAAGGCTGGGGGGAAAGATTTCGGAACATGTGGGCGAAGGGTCCGGGGACGAAGCTGACATCTGCGTCGGCCAGTGCGAGAGTGGCGGGATCTTTGCCCTTGACCGCGTTGACAATCTGGGCGGCGCCGAGCACGACATCGATATAGTCATGACGGTGCCAGTGCATCAGAGTCTCGGAATGTGGGGGAACCTCGACATTGAAGACGCGGACCTGATCGTTGGCCAGAACCATTTGGTGGTGAGGTTCGGCGGTGATTTCGACTTCCTGCGCACTCTGTGCGGGGAAAAAGCTAGGCAGAACGAACAGTAAGATGCAGCGTTTCATGGCGGGGATTGTATCTTGAGCGGCACTTGGAACTCGGCAGCGATGGCCAACGTTGGTCGCTGAACGTCGGGTCCTAAAGAACAAAGTAGGTCTTTTTGTGCAGCCAGCTGTTTTCGTCGCCAATGACTACATAGTCGGGCCATTGCGGAGCGGTTTTGAGGAGCAGACGCAGGCCGATGGCGGCTTTGGGGAGATTGAATTCCAGTTGCGTGGTATAGGAGTCCCTGGGCTTCAGAGGGGTGACGAGCGGCGTGCCGCCTGCGCTGACGGGAGCGTATTCGTGGCCGGCGCTGTCGACCAGGCGCGCCTCCCGCGGGGAAGGAGTCAGAGTCGCGTCTTGGGGACGTCTGGGCGAGGTGGTGGTTTCGTCGAAGCGGGTGCGCAGGGTGACGAGGTAATTGCCGTCAGGTTTCAGCCTCGCATCGGCCACTGAATACGCGAGATGGCAGTCAATCTCGCAAAAATATTTTTCCTGCCCGCGGGCCAGGTCGGTTTCACGGCTGCCAGCGGAGAATCCCAATAGCAGGGCGAGATAGATGACCGCGCCTACCGCGATGGTAGAGAGGGCGATGCGAGCAAATTTTGGCTTGCGGGCGAACCAGAAGATCAGAGCCAAGCCGCCGACGAATAAAAAGCCGCCCCAGGCCGCGAGAAATCCCACGACCGCGAGCGGAGCCGGAAAATTCGTGTTGCTGGCAACAGGAGCGCTCCCCATCGTCGATCTCCGCTGCGGTTGCAATGCAGTTTCCATCGCAAAGCCTGCTGACAAAATTGTTGGTCGTTATTCTTCTCGAGTAACGCGGATCCACTGTTCCATCTGATCGAGATATTCGGCCAGGGCTCGTCGGCCGGCGGGGGTCAGGCGATATTCGGTGCGCGGAACGCGTCCTTCAAAAAACTTGACGCAGGAAATGTACTGGGCCTCCTCGAGCTTGCGGGCGTGCACGCTGAGATTGCCGTCGGTGGTCTTGAGCACGCGCTTAAGGTCGTTGAAGCTCAGCGAATCGTTGGTAGCCAGCGCACTGACGATGCCGAGGCGAATGCGCTCATGAATCAGGCGATCGAGTTCGGGGAGTTCGGGAGCGCGCGGCGGCGTCGGCTCATGAACTTGCCCGCGGGCTTGTTCCCGAGGCTTCTTCCGCAGCGGGGAAGTTTTGCCGTGGGACGGGATCGCTCTAGCCACCGTGCCTCCTTGCGATCAGCAGTCCGAAGATGATGTGCAAGCCGCCGAAGCCCGCAGCCAGAAACCAGTTGCCCCATGCAGCGGGACCGAGTACGGCCAGTCCGCCGAGCAGCATGAAGCAGAGGCCCATGACCGGCACGATCGGAACGGAAAACGCGCCGCCCGTCATGATGCCGGCGCCGTAAAGCAATAGCCAGGTAGCCGGCAGCGCAGACTGAAGCCCCGCGCGGAACAGGAGAAATGTCAGGAAGGCTCCGGCCACCAGCGGCGGCGCGAGTCCGAGAGCGACCTTGCGGGCCGGACCGGAAAATAACGGTAGGCCGCGGCGGTTCGCCTTCCAGGTGCAGGCGAGCAGTCCAATGGCGGCAGCGAGCAGACCCTCTGCCAGCCACACTCGCAGCCAGGGGAAAGACGAGGGTTGACGGGCGGCGAGCCAGGCGGCCGCGCCTGCGGTAATGCCGAGCAGCACCTCTCCCCAGCCGGAAACGGCCGTGAAGGCAGCGGAGCGCTCCATGGTGTCGCGAATGAAGCGCAGATCCTCAAACACTTGCGGGGCGGTGCGCGACGGCGGCGCGGAACTCTGGGTAACCGAGTTGGGCTGGGCCGAATGGTGAAAGCGCCGGAGGCGATGCGGCCGCGGGTCGAACATGTCGAGATCATAACGGTCAGGCTGTGAGGCTGTCAAGTACTTTGCAATACAAAGAACGATTGACGCCTGCTTTCCGCCGACCCATCCGGACAACCCATCCGGACAAAGAGTGAACGTTGGGCAGCGATCGCATTCCATTACAATCCGAGAAAGAAATGAGTGAGACCAAGGTTTTCGGCCGGGATCATGAGTGAACTGGGCAAACTGCTGATCGTCCTCGGAATCGTCCTGATGGGGGCCGGAGTTGTGCTGACCCTGCTCGGACGGACGAACCTGCCTCTGGGACGATTGCCCGGAGATATTGTGTATCGCGGGAAAAATACGATGTTTTATTTTCCCCTGGCGAGTTCGTTGCTGGTGAGCGTGTTGCTTTCCATTGTGCTCTATGTAGTAGGGCGGTGGAGAAGGTGATCGGCGGTGAGGCTGTGAGGAAACGCGATTGACTTCCTCCCCTTGAGCCGATAGATTTCTTCGCACCGCTTTTCTGACTCTTTGCAATGTCGTTCGGAACGCGCGTTTTCGCCGCTCGGCGAAGACAGGGAAGCGGGTGCAAATCCCGCGCTGCCGCGCAACTGTAAGCGAGGAAACTGCCATCGGCCACTGGGAAAAATCCCGGGAAGGCCGCCCGGCGTACCCGGATGCTGTAAGCGTCCTTACTCGCGAAGCCAGGAGACCGGCGCCATCCGACTCGTTCAACCTCTTTCGCGTGCCAAGGAGGCAGGTATGCGCGTATTCGTGGCTGTCTTTCTTGGTTTGGTTCTCTCCGCCGCTGCGTCGGCGGCCGATCTCAAAGTAAAAGTGGTTGACCCGCAATCTGCGACGGTGGCTGGCGCGCAGGTTTCGCTCGTCTGCCCGGCTGGGGAAAGCAAAGTTCTTCTCGCGACGCGAAATACTGCTGCCGATGGCACGGTGACGTTGCTTACGCCGGCCGGCCGGCCATGTCAGCTAAGAGTCCTTGCCCCAGGTTTCGCTGCCGAGACGATCGAGGTTTCATCCCAGGGGGAAATCACCGTGCGTCTTCACCTGGCGATTGCCGCGGAAACCGTCGTAGTAAGCGCGACCCGCACCCCCGTACCCGGCGAGGCTGCCGGAGCGGACGTCGATACTGTTCCCGGCGCGCAACTGACCTCCATGCAGCCGATTGCGGCCAACGATGCGATGCGTTTTCTTCCCGGCGCAGTTATCAACACTGCCGGCCAACACGGAGGCCTGGCTTCTTTGTTCGTGCGGGGTGGTGAGTCGAATTACAACAAGGTCATCGTCGACGGCGTCACCATCAATGAACCCGGCGGCACGTTTGACTTTGGCACATTGTCGCTGGCCCAGGGCGATCGCCTGGAATTCGTTCGCGGCGCGCAAAGCACGTTGTATGGGTCGGATGCGATGACGAGCGTAGTGCAGGTCTGGACTCGCGCGGGCAGCGCGAGAGTTCCTGAACTGCGCTTCGGCGCCGATGGCGGAAACCTGGGGACTGCCAGCGGCCACGCTTCGCTAGCCGGGGCTCGCGGGGGTTTTGACTACAATCTTTTCGGCGACCAATTCAACACCAACGGCTCCGGCGTCAACGATCGGTACTCCGACTCGCTCGAAGGCGCCAATGTCGGTGCCAGGCTGAGCGATTCGGTTTCCCTCCGCGCAAATTTCCGCCACGCCAACAACCATAGCGACAACCCGGGCGAATGGGATTTCAATGGATACGTGCCGTTGGTCCCGGCAAATGGCGCATCTGCGCCCCTGGAGCCTCTGCAACCGAATCCAACCGCCTGGTCGCAGCTAAACAGTCTGCTGGGCAGCGTACAACTGACCGTCGCCGCGCCTCATGGATGGCAGCATCGCTTCACCGGATTCGACTACCTTTACCGCTATCGCAACCAGGACGCCGGCGATCCCGCGCGAGTCGACCCCTTGGGCGACGCGATCGACTTTCCTTCTCACGAGGTCGACCACATCAACCGCACGGGATTCGAATATCAGGGTGACTACTCCGAGACAAGCTGGGCGCACACCACGTTTGGCTATCGCGTGGAGAACGAGAACGGTTTTGTCGGAGACCTCGACTATGGCGCACAAAATCATGGCCAGAGGCTGAATCAGGACACCTATGCGCAACAACAGCTGACTGTCGGCCCACTGGAGCTGATCGCGGGAGGGCGTTTTATTCACGACAGCGCGTTCGGCAATACCGGCGTACCGCGGCTTGCGCTGACGTTTCAGGCTTGGCGCGGCAAGAAAAAGTTTTCCGGCACGCGACTGCGATTTTCCTACGCCACCGGATTCAAAGAGCCGCGACTGGAAGAGACCTTCAACGGTATTCCGGCGGATCCCTTCAACCTTCCCAATCCAGCTCTGAAGCCGGAGCGCGTGCGCGCTTTTGAAGCCGGCTTTCAGCAGGATTTCTTTAACCAGAAATATGAATTGACCGGCACCTATTTCAACAATCTGTTTCGCGACCAGATCAACTATGTGATCACGAGCCTCCCTCCCAATTTTCCGGGCGAGTATGTAAATGTGAACCAGGCTTTTGCCCAGGGTGCGGAAGTCGTTCTGCGGGCCAGGCTTCGGACAAGCCTTCTGTTAAATGCGGCCTACACCTACACATCGTCGCAATATCTCGATAATCCAGCGCCTTTTGATCCGATCTACGACCCCGGCCAGCCGCTGCTGCGCCGGCCCAAGCATTCCGCGACCGGGTTGGTGTCGTACCTGGGAAATCGCTGGGGGGCAAACTTGGGCGGGAGTTTTGTGGGACGCCGCGCCGATTCCGATTTCGACGGCTTCGGCATCGATCACGCCGCGGGGTACGTGCGCGTCGATCTCGGGGGATGGTACGCGGTGCATCCGCGCGTGACTGCCTACCTGAACGTTGAGAACGCACTGGACCGGCATTATGACGAGGTGGTGGGCTATCCGGCCCTGCCGCTCAACTTCCGCGCAGGCTTCAGATTTCGCATCGGAGGAGAATAGCCGGAGACAAGCGCCACAAAGGAAAGCGGGAGGAAAGAAAAAAGAAAAAAGAAAAAAGAAAGCGGGAAAACCGGCGGGTGCGCCGTCCGAGCCGCGTTTCTTGGCACAGCCAATGTGGGGTCCTGACGCTAGCTGACTTTTTGGGGCTTGCGCGGCAAGGGCATGCACGCAGCTATCTTCGCGCCAAAATATTTAGTGCGAGCCGTGAGAAGCTTCTCAATTTCCACTTCTTTCAGCGGCTGCTGTCGCCCGAGCAAGTGCGTGACCAGGGCGATCTGCGCGAAGTGCTCGACGGTTTCCATTTTCATGTAGGCGTGCTCGAGCGTGTCCCCGTAAGTTACGACGCCGTGGTTTGACATGAGGATGGCGTCGTAGCCGGGAACGTAAGGCTCGAGCGTTTGCGCCAATTCTGAAGTGCCCGGCGTGCCATACCGTGCCAGCGGAATGCAGCCCAGACCCATCACCACTTCGCAAACCAGGGGCTCAGTGAGTGGGATGCCGGCGGCGGCAAAGCCGGTCGCGGTCGGTGGATGGGCGTGCACAATCGCCTGAATATCGGGGCGGGTGCGATAGATCAGCAGGTGCATGCCGATTTCACTGGTTACGTTGCGCCGCCCCGCCACCTGCTGTCCGTCCAAGTCGACGATGACCATGTCGGTGGGCCGCATGGCGCCTTTGCTGACGCAGGTAGGAGTTACCAGCACACGGTCGCCCCCCAGCCGCACCGAGAGATTGCCGTCCATGGCGGCCACGAACCCGTGTTCATGGAGCATGCGTCCGTAGCGAACGATTTCTTCCCTATGCTTGCGTTCCGTAGGCATGGTTACCCTTGCATGGTTACCCTTGGGAGAGATGATAAAAAAGAAGGACGCACTCGAGCAACCGCATAGTATCAGCAGGCACATTGCCGAGACAATCCCAATTTCGAGAAAAAGCTGACTCGCTAGGGCAAGGCCGCAACCGGAGCGGGTGTGGCAGGTTGTGTATCCCTATAATCGATTGGTGTGTTGGTCTCCGACTTCCATTACGAACTTCCGGAAGAATTAATTGCGCAGGCACCGCTGGCCGACCGCGCCGGGTCGCGCCTGTTGCATGTGGACTGCGCGGCCGGGAAATCGCCGGGCTGCCGACTCGACGATCGGCAGTTCCGCGATTTTCCGGAACTGCTGCGGCCGAGCGATCTGGTGGTATTCAACAATACTCGGGTGTTTCCGGCGCGGCTGTATGGTCGGCGATCTGGGCTGCGGTCGCAGCCGGTCAGCATGCACAACCCTGCCTCCCGGGATTTTCTTCGAGGACGCATCGAGGTTCTGCTCACGCGAAGACTGCAACCGGCCCTGAACGAATGGGAGTGCCTGGTGCGGCCCGGCCGAAAGATTGGCGTCGGTGAACATCTCTTCTTTGGTGAGCGGGATGAACTACAAGCCGAAGTAATCGCGCGCAGTGGTTTCGGCGAGCGGCGTATTCGATTTGCGCCGGCACCACCGGACTTTGCCCGCCCGGACAGCGGGGAGCCTGCCCTGAGCTCGCCGAACCGGCTGTCCCCACAGGAGTCTAAAGCCGCTCCCGCAGACCATTTCTTCGGACTTCTGGAAAACATCGGGCACACGCCGCTGCCGCCATACATTACCCGCGAAGATTCTTCCGCTGATCGCGAACGGTACCAGACAGTGTACGCGCGGGAACGTGGGTCGGTGGCGGCTCCGACCGCCGGGCTGCACTTCACTCCCGAGATTCTCACCCAGATCGGACAGCGCGGAATTCAAACCGCCGAAGTTACTCTGCACGTCGGCCTGGGAACTTTTCAGCCGGTGCGCAGCGTGCGAGTGGAAGAGCATCAACTGCACTCGGAGGCCTATTCGATCTCTGCCGACGCGGCGGAGAAGATCAACCGCGCCCGCAGCGAATCGCGGCGCATTGTGGCAGTCGGCACCACAACCGTGCGCACTCTGGAATATGCCGCCCAGCAAAGCAGCGGCAAAATTTGCGCCACCTCAGGCGAAGCCAACTTGTTTATTTATCCCGGCTACAAGTTTCAGCTGGTACAGGCATTGCTTACGAATTTCCACTTGCCGCAGTCGACGCTGCTCATGCTGGTTTGCGCACTGGGAGGAAAAGAAAATGTCAGGCGCGCCTACGATCACGCGGTCATGCGGCGCTATCGGTTCTATTCCTATGGGGATTGCATGTTCGTGGAGTAGGCCCGCAGGGTTCTTCTGTAGCACTCGTCAAGGAAGGGAAACGAATCTTCGCCTAGGTAGTGGCTTGTGAGGGCTACAAATTTCTGATCCCACACGGAGCGAAGTGGAACGCTGGCCACTCGGGAAATTATGTTTGCATTCGTCTTGCCGCGAAAAAGCAAAACGGGCATCCCTACGGATGCCCGCTGCTAAACATAGGTGACAACCGACCAAATTTTTGCGCGAAACCTACGCCCGGGCGCCGACGGCGGCCGGCTCTGGCGCCGGAGCAGATTTGTCTTCGCCGTTCGCCTTTTGTTGCTGCGGCTGTCCGCCTTTGCGGATGTCGATGCCGCCCTTGAAGAACGCGCCGTCTTCAATGGAGATGCGCGCGGCGATGACGTCGCCGGTGAGGGAGCCGTCGCTGCGAATGTCGACGCGATCGCTGGCAGTGAGATTACCGCGGACTTTGCCCAGCACTACGATCTCACGTGCATTAATGTTCGCGGCCACCACGCCGTTGCGGCCCACGGTGACGCGATTGCCGGAGAGATTGATGGACCCTTCTACGCGCCCGTCAATGTAGAGCGACTCCGAGCCGGTCACTTCGCCCTTGATGACGAGTGATTTGCCAATGGTGGCCTGGTCCGCCGTGGTGGTAGTCAGGGGCCGGGCAGCGGCGGGCTCGCTCGCCGTCGAAGTCATGGTTGGCGCGCTGGGCGTGGACGGGATGGGGCGTTCCGGCTCGGCAGGGCGGGCAGGCATTTGAGGTTGGTTGGTCGGCTTCCACATGGGGTAAAAGATCCTTTCCTTGTTGGGATTAGGGGCCACTCGCCGCACTTATGTGACCAAAGCTGATTGTACTCTCGCAGATCAAGTCAGCGCTGTGGAAAATCCTTTATTTTCAATCCAGAGTTCCTCCGACGGTACGCCCCTGCTCCTCACCTCGTTGCTCGAGCGCCCGTCAGGCAGCATACTTTCTCCCCTGATGCGTGTAACGATTCCCTCAAAAACGATCGAGTCGTTCCAGTTCCGACCAGTCCTGTTCCGCCCAGTTGCGGAGTATGCTCGAGGCCACCATTTTGTCGAAAACGGAATTCAGGGCGGGGAGTCTAATTTCTTGAGGCCGGCTTCCAAGTCCGGTGTGATCGGCTTCGGGAACTGAATGAGGGATCGTAATTGCAGAAAAACGTACCTGCAGGCGATAGAATTCGTCCGAGAGTGGAGCCAATCATGCTAGAAGCAGCCGCCGTTACGCCAGCCGCATTAACCATCCCGCGCCCCGAGGCGGGCGAGTACCCGAGCTATTATGACCGCTACATTTCGCTGGTGCCGGGGTCCGACATTCTGGTGACGCTCGACGCGCAGCGTCGACAAACACTAATGCTGCTCTCGGGCCGGGACGAGAAAGACGGCGATTTCCGCTACGCCCCCGACAAATGGAACGGCAAACAAGTGCTGGGCCACGTCTGCGACACCGAGCGCATCTTCGCCTACCGCGCCCTGCGCATTGCCCGCGGCGACCAGACGCCGATGGAAGGCTTCGAGCAGGATGACTACGTCCGTAACGGCTCCTTCGCGCACACCCCCTTGCCGGAAATCATTGAGGATTACATCGCGGTCCGCCGCGCCACCCTCACGTTGTTGCGCAATCTCGACCAGCAAGCCTGGAC
>Ga0210406_10001782_pt1 | contig 25515 bp, 32 predicted proteins | sample IncBWC30MmetaG_FD_155454 | JGI IMG/M metagenome (GOLD analysis project Ga0210406, IMG submission 155454) | Forest soil microbial communities from Barre Woods Harvard Forest LTER site, Petersham, Massachusetts, United States - Inc-BW-C-30-M | ecosystem: Environmental > Terrestrial > Soil >... | reverse complement strand
CGCCGGGATCGGCTCGTCAATAGGAACGAAAACGTTTCGTTCTATTTACAAACGAATATGAAAGTGGGTAAATTGAGATGCTCGCCGACCATCGGCGGTACGGAACCTGGATCAATCGCGATGAAAACCAGCACTTTGAAGAAGATACCGGCGGCGAAGGCAAAGCGCGCCGCGGTGCGCCTCGGCCGCCCGCCGAAGGAACTTGCCGGGGAGGTTGACGCGCGCATCCTCGATGCGGCGCGCAAGATCTTTCTGGAGCGCGGATTTGAAGGCGCGAGCATCGACGAGATCGCCGAGGTAGCTCGCTCGGGAAAGCCGACGATCTACGCCCGCTTCCGCGACAAACGGGCGCTGTTCACCGAAGTGGTGACACGGGACATCCTTTCTCGCATCACAGAGTTCAAGAGCGAGGTGCCGACCGGCACAACAATCGAGGAGCGCCTCACAAGTGCCGCGAGTACCCTGCTGCACTGGGGTTTGGACAGCGAACGGATCGCGCTGATGCGACTGGCTGTAGCGGAAGCGCGCCGCTTCCCTGATCTGGCGAGCACCGTCAGCCGAACGGCGCGTGATCTCAGCACTGAACTTGGGGTCCGGTTGCTCGGCGAGCTGGCGCAATCAGGCAAAGTCAGCTCGCTGCCGGCCTTCGCCCCGGAGCGCCTCGCAATGACGGCGCGGTTCTTCCTTGATCTCGTCGCCGTGCCCATGCTGCTTCGGGCGCTGTTCGAGGTCAACCTCAAGACATTGGATGCAGAGATCGACGCGCACGTGGCGCGCAGCGTTGCGTTCTTTCTCGCGGCGTGCAGGAACGGCGGGGTTGAGTCCCACAAACCACAGGGAACGCTGGCTCGGCACCCGTAAGCGATACCTTATCACGCGCCATTTCTATCATTTGAGCGCGGCGCCCGAATGCCCGTTCATGGGCACATCGCGTCATTTCGTTCCGTAGCGGAATTTGGTCGCTTTCGGAGCACCGCGGACCTTGATCAAGCCGCGCTGGTCAAGATCGATTTATGAGTGCGCGCCCTCGTCTAGTCCACAGTCGCTCGAAGAGCGGAATGCGAGGCCAAGGCGCCGCCGTTGAAGTGAAGGTGCAAGGCCGGCCCTAGCACGAAGGAGTCCGCGCTAGCACTTCACCCGCTTCTGCTCGCGGTCGACGGTTGCCTTGACGCCGGCCGACGCGCGGGGATATTTCCGGATCACCTCGCCGAACGCCGCGCAGGCGGCTTCCTTCTCCTTCAAGGCCGCGAGCGACTGGCCGAGCCGCAGCAGCGCATCCGGCGCCTTCGCCGATTTATCGTATTTGGTGGTCACGCCCAAGAATGCCTCCGCAGCGTCGCGGTATTGCTGGCGCTGGAAAAAACTCTCGCCGACCCAGTATTGCGAATCCGCCAGCAGCGGGTCGTTTGGGTATTTCTGCGCAAAATTCTTCATGGTCGCTTCGGCAAGCGCATAGTCCTTGCGCTGCATATAGCCGATGCCGAGATCGAACTCGTCGCGCGGCGATTGCGTGGGCGGGGCGGTGGCGAGCCCGGGCGCGCCGCTCGGATTGGGCGGCGGTGGCGGCAGATTGCCTTGCGGATAGCGCGCCCCGCCGGTGTTGGCGAGATCGAGCGGCTCCCCGGGCCCGCGTCCGCCCGGCGCGCCGACGCCCGCATCCTGCCCAATCGGAAGCTGACCGCCGCCAAGCGCCCGCGGCGCCCCCGGCGCATTGGGGTCCTGGCGGGGATCGAAGGCGTCGCCGCGGCGCCGGCCTTGCGGTGCGCCTTGATATCCACCTTGGGGCGGTTCCTGAACGATCGGCGCGGGCGTTGCGATCTGCTGCTGCGGATAACCCGGCTGTGGTTGCGGTTGCCCGTAAGGCGGCTGCGGTTGCGCGTAGCCCCCTTGGGCTTGCGGCGGGCGATAGGCCGGACCGGCCTGAGCCGGCGGGATCGCCGCGACACCGGGCTGCGCCGGTGCAGGCGCACCGCCCGGAGCCGCCTGCGCATCACCGAGTTGCCGCAAGCGCTCTTCGAGCTGGCGGTTGCGGAACTGCAGTTCCTCGTTCTGGCCGGTCAGTTGCCGCAACTGGTTCTCCAGCCGCTGGATGCGCATCTCGGCGTCCGCTTCGTCTACTTGCGCGAACGCGGGCGCACCAAACGTCAGCATCGCGGCGACGGCCACGGCACAGGTCAATTTGGGAAATCTGGGTGACATTTTGCCCTGACGACGAGATCGGCTAGTCAAGCGAAAAACTTTCGGACATTGAGGAAGGGAGTACGCCAGAATTGTGACTGAGTTTGGCGAATCCGGCACTGGTTTTGCGCGGTATGGTTTAGTGTCGGCACCGAAACAAGCAAGCGGCCTGGCATGCATGTATTTGTGAACGGGGTGCGTTTGTTCTTCGACGTCGAGGGCGCAAAGTTCGTCCCTGACGGTCCGGTCATGCGGGAAAAGCCGACCTTGCTGATGCTTCACGGCGGTCCGGGCTCCGACCACTCGATCTACCGCCCGGCCTACTCTGCCTTGGCCGACATAGCCCAGATCATCTATTTCGACCACCGCGGCAATGGGCGGAGCGACGATGGCCCGCGGGAGCGGTGGAATCTCGCGCAATGGGGCGACGACGTGCGCGCCTTCTGCGATGTCCTGGGCATCACTCGCCCAATCGTGCTGGGCGCATCGTTCGGAGGCATGGTGGCAATCTCCTATGCCACCCGCCATCCGGAACATCCTGCAAAACTGGTGCTCATCAGCACCGAAGCCGTCGGGGGCTCCTATCGGGATCGCCGTGTCGCGTTGTTCGAACGCTTCGGCGGCCCGGAAGTCGGCGCCTTGGCGCGCCGCCGGTTCCTGGAGGAACAAGGCCACCCCGACATGGCCTCGATCGACGCCTGGCGACGGCTCGCCATGCCGCATTACACGCGCAACCCGCGCGACCCCGACATGGCGCGCCGTGCCGTCAACCGGCTGGAGGTGTTGCAATGGTTTACCAGACCGGGCGGCGAAAGCCGCAGCTTCAACATGCTCGGCGATCTTCATCGCATCCAGTGCCCGACCCTCGTGCTCGGTGGCGAGGACGATCCGATTCACCCGATCGAGAGCCAGGCGGATATCGCAGCGGCGATTCCGGCGCATCTCGTGCAGTTCGAGCGGTTTGAAAATTGCCGACACGCCGTCGTCACCGATGCGCCCGAACGCGCCTTGACCGTGATCCGCGAATTTATTGAGCGCCCAAAGTAAAGCCGGCGCCCAAAGGCGCCGGCAAAAAGAGGCGGGAAAGCCGAAACGCCTATGAGCTCGCGTTCAAAACCGTGACGGCGCGGCGGTTCTGCGACCAGCAGGAGATGTCGTTGCAGACCGCGACCGGGCGCTCCTTGCCGTAGGAGATCGTCCGCATCCGCGACGCATCGATGCCGCGCGAGGCGAGGTAGGTGCGCACCGACTGGGCACGGCGGGCGCCGAGCGCGATGTTGTATTCGCGCGTTCCCCGCTCGTCGGCATGGCCTTCGATGGTGAAGCTGTAGCGCGGATAGGTCTGCAGCCATTGCGCCTGCTTTTCCAGGGTCGCGATCGCCTGCGGCGTGAGGTCGGTCTGGTCGCTCTCGAAGAACACGCGATCGCCGACATTGACCACGAAGTCCTGCTGGCTGCCCGGGGTTGCGGCGCTCGCCATCGCGTCGGTGCCAAGGTTCTTGTTGGCGCAGGCGCCCATCGACAGCGCGATTGCCAGCACCGCGGCCAATTTCAATCCCTGGAGGATTCGCATCTGGTATTTCATTCCGGAGCCTCCACGCTCAGGTTTTTCGACTGTTATCCGGTCTACAGGGGGTTGGTTAAGCGAACGTTCCGTCAACCTTGACGGGGTGTTGCCGGACCCGATCAAATGCCCCCTAACGGCGAAAAGCAACCGCGATAGTTAATGAGTTGTAAATGTGGCGCGACGGTGAAGGCAAGCCGGGGAGTCGGCCGGGATCGGCGATTTTTGGGCGCAAACCGAAGCCGATACGCAACACCTGTTCGCAAAATGGGCGCTTAGGGATGGCAAGCGCGGCCGGATTCGTCAGGAATTCGGAACGATCGAGGCCGGCTTGAACGAGGTGACGACGCCTGCCGGCAAGGAATAGCGCTCGACATTGCGCTGGAACAGCGTCCGCCGTTCGAAGGCGCTCGAACGCATAATGGGAAAACGCGCCAAGATCTTTTCCCGGACATTCCGGAAATCGGATGCCATCAGTGACGTCTTCATCGTATGCCAGCCCGGAAACGCACGCGGTTCGCCGATGAGCTCAGACAGAAAGACGCGGCGATAAAACGGCTGGTGATCGGGACGCACCATCGTGAGCCCGGTATCGGCATTGAAATGATCGCATGCCATGTAGCCCAGCCGCACCGACAGATAGGGGAGCTCCGGAAACCGTTTGGCTTTTTCGGGGTCCGCAGCAAGACGCGCCGGATCAACGAAAACCTCGCCTCGATCGAGGCGAGGATGGAGAACATCGCCGTACAATTCGGTTGAATAGGACATCCGCCATTCCGACGTCAGGACGTGGACGCGAAGAGAACTACAGAGTTCTCCGTCAACATAGACTCCGAAGATCCAGACGTTGGGCGCATCGTCATAACAATCGCTAATGCGCCGCGACTCTGACGGCAGGATCAATCCGCTGTGCAGATAAGCTTTGTAACGCAATAAGTAGACTGAATCTCTTTCTTCGGGAGTTTCGATAAGCCGGTATTCGATGCGATCCAACAGCCCTGCCCCTCGCACCAGGAGCGGAGTCCGCGGTTCGGCTCCGGACGTCATCTAATACTCCCTAACTTCCCAACAACTTTTACGAGAACAACTTGCGCGCGAAGGGAAAAGATTAACACTCCGTTACGAAATTGCAAAGCTATCGAAACACTAAGGTTAAGGGAGGAGGCATGTAAACAGCCAAAAAACCCGAGGGTCGAAGAAAATAAATCTATGTCGGAGCTACTTTCGGGAATGATGTTTCAGGCGATCGAGCGCGACGGCTCCGCGAGCAACGGCTCGTCCGGCACGCGCCGGCCATGCGAGGCATTCAGAAGTTGGCGGATCCGCACCGCCGGAACCGGGCGGCTGAACAGGTAGCCCTGTGCTTCCGTGATCGTGCCGTCGGCGCTGATCAGCTCGAGCTGCTCGTTGGTCTCGATGCCTTCGACCACGACGGACATGCCGAGATCGGCGGAGAGCCGCGCCACGCCGCGCAGCAGCATCAGCGGGCGGTCGGTGTCGATGCCTTCCAGGAACGAGCGATCGATCTTGACCTTCTGCAGCGGGAAATTGTGCAGGTAGCTGAGGCTCGAATAGCCGGTGCCGAAATCGTCGAGCGAGATTCTCACCCCCAGCGCGTGCAACTGCGACAGCACGTCGTGGGTCAATTGCGTGTTGCGCAATAGTGAGGATTCGGTAATCTCGATTTCCAGGCGCTGCGCGGGCAGCCCAGAGACTCCGAGTGCGTAGCGAACCTCGCTCAGCACGTCGCGTTGATGGAATTGCTGCGGCGAGAAGTTGACGGCGACGCTGACGCCTTCGGGCCACTGCATGCACTCCATGCAGGCCTTGCGCAGGATCCAGCGGCCGAGGTCGACGATCAGGCCCATGTCTTCGGCGACCGGGATGATCTCGATCGGGGAGACGGTGCCCCGCACCGGATGGTTCCAGCGCAACAAGGCTTCGCAGGTCGTGAGCTTTCCCGATTTGAGGTTGACCAGCGGCTGATAGAACAACTCGAACTCCTCGTTGGCGAGCGCCTTGCGCAGGTCGAGTTCGAGGATGCGGCGCGCTTCGACGGTTTGCGCCAGTTCCTCGCGGAAGAAGCAGAAGGTGCCGCGGCCGTCGGCCTTGGCGCGATAAAGCGCCATGTCGGCATTTTTCAACAATGTGTCGGCGCTGATGCCGGGTGCCGTCACCGCGATGCCGACGCTCGCGCCGATCTCGACCAGATGATTGTCGATCTTGTAGGGCTCGCTCAGGCGATCGACGACGCGCCGGGCAAGGCTGGCGGCATCTTCCGGCGAGTTGAGGTTCTGCTGAAATACGACGAATTCGTCGCCTCCGAAGCGCGCCACGAAATCCTCCGGGCGCAGCATTTCGCGCAAGCGGTCGGCGACCGCACACAGCAGCTGGTCGCCGCAGGGATGGCCGAGGGTGTCGTTGACCTGCTTGAACTGGTCGAGGTCGACGAACAGCAATGCCGACAACAGCTCGGCATCCTGCTGGGCCGCCAGCAGCCGTCCGATTTCGTCGCGGAAATTGACCCGGTTGGGCAACGCGGTCAGTTCGTCATAGCGCGCCAGATGGCTGATCCTGGCCTCGGCGTTGCGCCGCTCGGTGATATCCTCGAGCAGCACCACGGCGCCGCCGCCGGCCATCGGCTGGAACGTCCAGGACAACGAGCGGCCTCTCGCGACGTCAGGATCGGCGGTGATGATGTCCCGCGCTTCGGTGTTCTCGATCTCCGACAGGATGATCTTTCCGCTGATCGCCGAGACCGACCCGGCGAGGACGCAGGCGTCGACGATGTCGGAAGCACTCGCGCCACGTTGCACGAAATCATCGGACAGATTCATCATCTCGCTGAAACGATGATTCATGACCGCGAGGCGCCCATCGGCGCGGAACATGCAAAGCCCGTGCGGCATGTTGTTAAGGGCCGTGTCGAACTGGCCCGCGAGCGCCGCTTCGCGTTCACGCGCCACAACTGCCCGCATAAATATTCTGTGCAAACTAGCCGAGAGTTGCATGACAGCCATAAGAAATGCGGCGCACACGACTGACATCGCGATGTAATAGGGTGTGCCACGCAACGCCAACGCGATCACAGGCGCACCGAACTGAAGCACAGCCTGCACACGAAACATCGATGGCCGTCCGTAGGCTCTCCCCGCACCTCCCGCCAAGATCCCGGTGGTGACGGATAGACAGATCATGTGGGCTACGGCGTCGTCACTGCTCAACAGAGTGACGGAGCACCATAGACCGATCGCAGCGGCCTGGAACAGCGCCCCGATATGATAGCGCCGCTGCCACTGCGCAGCTTCTTCGGCGGTCAGGGTCGATTTGCGGGCCTGGTACCGCCACAAATCGAACGCCCGGACAGCTCCGGCCATGAGGAGAAGCGCGACACATGCCCAGGTTAGATTTTGTCCCGTCTTCAGCGCGGTCATGGCTGCCGCGATGCCCGAGAAGACGATGCCCGTAAGCACCGTACCTGGAGCCTCGAACAGCGAATCGACCGGCACCGCGCGAATGGACGGCGATATTTCTGGGTCGTGTTCCGGGTGAGCCAGTTGCATCGCCGCGCATTACATCCTTTGGCCGACAGTTGTACCCGCGGCAGATGAAGTCTTTCTGAGGGAATATCGTTACCGGAACGTTGTCTCGGGTTTTAGATACGAGAATCTGCCCGATAAATCAGCAGAATAGGCAATGTTTGCCGATCGATTGGCGTCACAACCGTGGGATGCGGCTTGGTCTCGCGAGCAGGTTCAGGACAACAGCGGCGACCACGCCGGATCCGACGCAAAGCCGGGGGTCGGCACACGCTGTTCGTTGCGTCCGGAGATGTCGACGGTGAACAGCGACGGGCCGCCATTGCCGCCGGGGTCACGGAAGAACATCACCACCCGGCCGTTCGGCGCAAAGGTCGGCCCTTCATTATGAAAGCCGGAGGTCAGGATCCGCTCGCCGGAACCGTCGGGTTTCATGATGCCGATGGAAAACTGTCCGCTGCCCTGCTTGGTGAAGGCGATGTAGTCGCCGCGCGGCGACCACACCGGGGTCGAATAGCTGCCGTTGCTGTCGTCCTTGCTGAACGAGATGCGCTGCGCCGCCCCGCCGGCCGCCGGCATCACATAGATCTGCGGCTTGCCGCCGCGATCGGATTCGAAACAGATGCGGGTGCCGTCCGGCGCGTAGGACGGCGAGGTGTCGATCGCGGGAGTATCGGTGAGACGCGTGGTCGTCTTCGAACGCAGGTCCATCACGAACAGGTTCGAGTTGCCGCCCTGCTGCAGGCTCATGATCACGCGCTGGCCGTCCGGCGCAAAGCGCGGCGCGAACGACATGCCGGGAAAATTGCCGACGATCTCGCGCTGGCCGGTCTCGATATTGAACAGATAGACCCTGGGATCGCCCTGGCCGAATTCCATATAGGTGATTTCCTGGGTCGACGGCGAGAACCGCGGCGTCAGCACAAGGTCGGCGCCGCGCGTCAGATAGCGCACATTGGCGCCGTCCTGATCCATCAATGCGAGCCGCTTGACCCGCCGCTCCTTGGCGCCGGTTTCGTCGACGAACACCACGCGGCTGTCGAAATAGCCTTTTTCTCCGGTCAGGCGCTCATAGATCTGGTCGGAAATGATGTGCGCAATCCGCCGCCAGAATTCGGGCGAGGTGACATATTGCTGGCCGGTCAATTGCTGGCCGGAGGCGACATCCCAGAGGCGGAATTCCGCCTTTAGCCGGCCATCGCCCTGGCGGGTCACGCGCCCGGTGACGAGCGCCTGCGCATTGATGGTCTTCCAGCTCTGGAACTGCGGCGGCTTGTCGCTGTCGGTGATCTTTTCGATGAACGCGGCCGGATCGATCGGCGCAAACAATCCGCTGCGCTTGAGGTTGTTGGTGATGACGCCGGTGACACCGGCGCCGACCTCGCCGTCCGCCGGCGTTCCCGCCACAAAATTGGGGATCGCGATCGGCAGCGGCGCGACATTGCCTTCGGTGATTTGCAGACGTGTTGGCTGGGCCTTCGCCAACGACGGCAGCAGCAGGCCTGCGGTAGCGGCACTGCCGCCGATCAGAAGCTGACGGCGGTCGAGCGCGAGTGGCGGCAGCGGAAACGGCTTCACGGACATTGTGGGGTCTCTATCTTCGAAAGCGTCAACTCTTAAGAAAAACGTCAGCTACGAAACATCTGCTTGGGATCGAAATCGATGTCCATGTATTTCCATTGGTCGTAAGTCTCATCTCGCAACATTGTGTAGGGCTGGCCCTGCAGCACGGCGCGCACGGCCGCTTCTGCCGCGGCCTGATAGCGCGGCGAGGAGCCGGTGGAGATCACCTGCGGCGGCGCCGCCAGCCGACGATCCGGGTTGAGGCGGATGCGGACCGTGACATAGAGTTCTTCCGGATGCTCGACGCCCGGCTGCACGTTCCACAGGCTCGCAAGCCGCGCGCGCATGGCGTCAAGCTCGGACTGCGACAAGGTCGCCGCATGGCCAGTCGTCGCGCCAAGCGAAGCCGTCGAATTCAGCGCCGCGCCGGTGATGGACTGCCTCGTCGGATCGCGCTTGTCGAGTAACGCGGCAATCTTCGATTGATCGAACACGCGCTCCTGCTTCGGCTTCGGCGGTTGCGGCGGTGCTGCCTTGGCTTCCGGTTTCGGCGGCGGTTTTTTTGCCTGCTCCGATTTCAGGGCTTCCGCGATCGGATCCTCTTTCGGCGGCTCCGGCTTCTTCTCGACTTTTGGCTCGTCCTTGGGCTTGTTCTCAGCGACCGGCTTTGGCGGCTCGGGCTTCTTCTCGACCGGCTTTTCCACCGGCTTCGGCGGCGGCTCCGGCGCGGACGCCGTCACGATCTCCTTCTTTTCGGTGATCTTGCCGATGGCATCCTCGACCGGCCTTTGGTCGGCGACCTTCTCGACCATCGGCTTCGGCTTGTCCTTCTCGCCGGTCTTGATGCCGGCGGTGATCTTGGAAAGCTGATCGGCCGAAATGATATCGACCGGCATCGACTCGGGCGGCGGCGCCTCGAGCGAGCGCGCGGAAAAGGAGATCAGCCCCCATCCGATCACGAGGACGTGGAGTGCGACCGACGCAACGAATGTCTTGTCGACTTTCACCTTGCCGCTACCCCTGATCCACTTCGGTTACCAGCGCCACGCGCCTGAAGCCAGCTTGCGAAAGCCGGCCCATCACCTTCATCACGGTACCGTAATCGACCTTCTTGTCGCCGCGGACAAAGATCCGTTCATCGAGCCCGCCGCGCGCGTCCGTGATCGCCTTTAACTTCGGCACCAGTTCGTCGAGCTTGATCTCGGTGTCGTTGAGGAACGTCTGGCCTTTCAAATTGACCGAAACCGTCAGCGGATTCTTGTCCTGGTCGAGGCTCTTAGCCTGGGTCTGCGGCAGATCGAGCGGCACGCCCACGGTGAGCAGCGGCGCCGAAACCATAAAGATGATCAGCAGCACCAGCATGACGTCAACCATCGGCGTGACGTTGATCTCCGCCATCACCGGCTTGCGCCGGCCGCGCCGGCCGCCGCCCGACGAACCTGCCACGTTCATCGCCATGATCTGGTGCTCACGATCCGCTTCTTAAGCATACCGCCTCTCAACCCCGCTCGTCGATCTGGCGCGACAGGATGGCGGAAAATTCATCCGCGAACCCCTCCAGGCGCTGGGCCTGCCGGTTCACCTCGGAGGTGAACTTATTGTAGAAAATAGTCGCCGGAATTGCGGCAATAAGGCCGATGGCAGTAGCAAACAGCGCTTCGGCGATACCGGGCGCAACCACCGCCAGCGAGGTGTTTTTCGAGGCGGCGATCGACTGGAAGCTCGACATGATGCCCCAGACGGTTCCGAACAGGCCGACAAAGGGGCCGGCCGAGCCGACGGTCGCCAGCACCAGAAGCCGCCGTTCCAGCCGCTCGATTTCCCGCGCAATCGAGACGTTCATCACCTTCTCGATCCGCATCTGCAAGCCCGCGATGGAGCGGGAGTGACTTTCGAACGAACGCTTCCATTCGCGCATGGCGGCGACGAAACACGCCGCCATCGATTGCGTCGGCTTGGCCGACAGCGCGCGGTAAAGTTCCTCGATCGATTCCCCGGACCAGAACGCCTGTTCGAAGCGGTCCATGGCGCGGCGGGTGCGCGAATACAGGAAGATCTTGTCGATCGCGATCGCCCAGACCCAGACCGAACAGGACAGAAGCCCAAGCATCACCACCTTCACGATCAAGGCTGCCTGCAGGAACAGCGCGATCAGCGAGACATCGCTCGATACCACCGGCAATGCTGACTGAATCGTGTCGGGATTCATGAGCGGTATCCTCTCAACGCAATTGTCCCAAGCCGTCCGGGAGCAAATGGCTGCCGGGTCCGATAGCCGCACAATCAAGCGCGGCGGTAAACGCCTGCGCGAGTGAGCCTTGTTTGGTCGCATGGGAGGCCCGCCGAAGCCTTGGCCCTGCATCCCCTGCCAACATGTCAAAACGAGGGCTATTCGCGCGACTTGACGCCCCTTACCAGACGCTAATCATGGTTAATGTACGGTTACCAAAGGGGAATTACGCGACCGGAAATGCAGGCAGCAGCACGGCTTAGACCGGCCCTTGGTTCCGGCGTTCAGGCCGGAACCCCCGTCTGCGGACAATTCGTCAGCCGCGCCGGCACGCCGACCGCGGTGCATCCGGCCGGAACGTCATGGGTGACCACCGACCCCGCCCCGATCTTGGCGAAGTCGCCGATGCTGACGTCCCCGAGAATGGTCGCCCCGGCGCTGAGCAGAACTCCGCGGCCAATCCTGGGAGCATGGCCGGGCTCGGCTTGCTTTCGTCCGACGGTAACGTTCTGCAGAATCGTCACCTCATCCCCGATCGAGACAGACGAGCCCACGATGATGCCTGTCGCGTGATCCAGGAAAACCGACGTTCCGATCGACGCGGACGGATGGATGCTGACCTGAAGCTGTTCGGAGGATGCACTTTGCAGCAACAGCGCGAGATCGGTGCGGCCCTGGCGCCAAAGAGAGTTCGCGACCCGCCACGCCTGAAGCGCGACGTAGCCTTTGAAGTTCAGAAGCGGCGGCAGAAGTCGCTTGGACGCAGGGTCATGCAGGACAATCCCCCGCAGGTCGCGGCTCGCGGCATCAACCAGATCCGGCGAGGCTCGAAATGCCTCGTTGGCGATGCGGGTGAATTGTGCGCGATCGGCGCTGCCCGCGCCAAGCCGCTGCCCGACCTGGAAGGCCAGCGCACTTCCGAGGCCGGGATGATCGAGGATCGCGATCGATAATGAACTGCCCAATACGGGATCGCTGGCCACAACGGCTTGCGCTTCGCGCCGGACCGATAGCCAAATCCCCTCAGCTGATGCAATTCTGTCGGTAACCGTGGACATCCGCCTGCCCGCAACTCACGCAGCTTCCGCGCCCGGAAATTATAGGCGGATCCAGCCGCAGTGCCAATTCAATCAGGCCGCAAAGCAAACCGCCCGCCTGCTTTTCGACAGACGGGCGGCTCGATGTCGTCAGGCGTTATGGGGGCACGACGCCTGAGGCTCTGGACCTGTATGTTCAGCTCTGCGGCGGCTGGTCGCTCGGCGGGGTCGGGCGCGGGCGATGCTGCGCCATGAACTGGTCGAACTCTTCCTTGTCCTTGGCGTGCCGCAGCCGATTGAGGAATTCCTTGAATTCGGTCTGCTCTTCCTCGAGCCGCCGCAAGGTTTCCATGCGGTATTCGTCGAAGGCGCGGTTGCCGCTCGAGGGCGGACCGAAGCCGAAGCGATCCATGTGGTTACGCATCCGCTCCATCTTCCACTGCATCCGCTCCATCTTGTTCTGCCAACGATCCTGGTGACCCCAACAAGCCATTTTTCTGCTCCCGAGTGTGAAAAAGAGAAGGGCAAGCCCGATCGGCCACCAGATGATGAAACCGAGGATGGTCACGGCGATCCAGCCGGGATGCCAGGGCGATTGAGACATATGCGGGCGATAGGGCTCTTCCACGGGGCCGCGCCATCGATTGACATCTGCGGTGTAGGCCATTTCCCTCTCCATGACGGCATCACGCCGTTGTGAATGTAAATAACATTTACATAAGTAACCCATCCCGGTTTTTTGTCAAGCCGGGCGCAAGCCGCCGTTGCCGAATTATTTTCGCAATTTTATTTCGGCTTGCCCCAGGGGCCTGATCGCTCACCGGGCGGTTTGTCGGGCGGTTCGCTCGCCTCGGGCCTGCGGTCGGTCGGAAAACCGAGACCGCGCAGATAAATCAGCACTTCGGCTTCCAGCAATTCTTCCGGCGACATCGGCAATTTGCGGCGGGCGGAATCGCCGCGCGCAAACAGCGAGGCGATGCCGTGCGACATCGACCAGATATGCAGCGCCATCATCATGGCCGGCGGCCGCGGCATGCCGGGCGGCGCCAGCGCCGCGAGACGTTCGGCGGCGGCGCGCAGAATACCGAAGGCACGCTCGCTTGCCGCCAATAAAGTCGGATTTAGATCGACGGGAAGCCCGGATTCGAACATCGCCGAATAGAATGCCGGCTCGTCGCGGGCGAAGGCGAGATAGGCTTTGCCGACCCGCTCGAACGCCGTGACGGTATCTGGACGCCCGTCGTCCCAGGCTGCGGTCAACACCGCCTCGAACTGTTCGAAGCCGCGCTGCGCGATACTCGACAACAATTCGTCGCGGTCGCGGAAGTGGCGATAGGGTGCCGCGGGGCTGACACCCGCCATCCGCGCCGCGTCGGCAAAGGTGAATCCGGCGGCGCCCTTTTGCGCAATCAGGTCGAGCGCCGCCTGCAGCAGCGCCTCCTTCAGATTGCCATGGTGATAGCCGCGCTCGGCGCGGCGCGTTTCCTTGCGCCAGCTCATGTGAAGAACTCTTACATGAGCCGGCGATAAAGGTCACTAGCGCCGAGGACGAGCGTTCATCAAGATTAACGGCGTGCCGACCGGCGCAACGCCTTTAGAACTCGTCAACCGCCCGGGATCGGGAGGATCGGCATGATCTCGACGCGCTCGCCGGGAAAGATCGCAAAATGCGGATGGTTGTCGAACAGTTTCGTGGCGGCCTCGTGCGAGCCGGCGCGCACCACCGTGAAGGCCCCCATCTCGTTTGAGATGTCAGCGATGCCGCTGGCATCAACCTTCTTGGTCTTGCCCAGCGGACCGCCCATGGCGACGATCGCCGCCTGGTGCTTTTCGACCCACGCCTTCCACGCCGCGATGCCCCGCTGCTCCCTGGCGCGACGCTCAGCCTCCGGCAGCGCATTCCAGGCCGCCCATTTCGCGCTGTTTTTGCTGCCGAGAAAGACAGCGAGGAACGTATCGTTGGTGCTCATTGGGTTCTCCTTTTGCGGTTGAAGGTTTGACGATAAACGCTCGACTTAGCGGCGGACGGATCCCTCTCGCAGCTCCGCGAAGCCGGCGGCGGCTTCCTGAACGTCGGCCGGGAAATCCGCCATTTCCTGGACCTGCCGGATTTCAATGACCTCGTTATTGGAGGCCGGGCACTGCTTGGCCCAGGCGATCGCCTCCTCGCGCGACTTGACCTCGATCATCCAGTAGCCGCCGAGCACTTCCTTTGACTCCGTGAACGGACCATCGGTCACGACCGGCTTGCCGGTAGCAAACGAGACCCGCGCTCCCATCGACGGTGGGTGCAGCCCATCGAGCGTGATCAAGACGCCCGCGTCTTTCAGCGCTTCGTTGTATTTCATCATCGCCGATACGCGCTCTGGATCGGGCATGGTATCGGGCGGCGCGGTCTCGTAGCCGTGAGGGATCATCAGCATCATGAATCGCATGGTCAGGTGTCCTTTGTTGTTACCGTCATTCCGGGGCGACACGAAGTGTCGAACCCGGAATCTCGAGATTCCGGGTCCACGCGAAGACGCGTGTCCCGGAATGACGGCCTATTTACTTTTTCGCGGCCTGGGCGCGCAGGCGTTCTTCCTGCTCGCGCAATTCGGGCGTCAGTGCTTCGCCAAAGTCCGCGGCCGAGAACACCTGCCGGATTTCGATCTCGGCGCCGCCGTCGAACGGCGCGCGCTTCATCCAGCTGATCGCCTCATCCAGCGATTTGGTCTGGATCAGCCAGAAGCCGGCGACCAGATCGTCGGTCAGCTTGAACGGCCCGCGGCTGACCGAGCTCTCCCCGCCGGAATATTTGACGCGGGCGCCCTTCGAGGTCGGATGCAGACCTTCCCCGGCCTGCATGATGCCGGCCTTGACCATCTCCTCGTTGAATTTTCCCATCGCGCTCAAGAGTTCCGTGCTCGGCATCGCGCCGGCTTCCGACTCCTTGCTGGCCTTCACAATCACCATGAATCGCATCGTCACTCTCCGTTGGATCCTAGTCGTTGCGGGCCATTGAAAGCCGGCGCTCACTGGTAAGACGAACCGGGTTTTGCGGCACCGACATGTCGGAAAGAATTATTTTCGAGGTAATTGCCGGTCCGCCGCGCAACGACCGGACTCGAGGCCATTCAATTCTCCTCCTTCGGGACCATGCCGAAATAGGGCTCGGCCTCCTTCAGGACGCGCGCGATCGAAGGCCGGGCCTTCAATCGCTCCACGTAGGCGCCGACGTTGCGACAGGCCTCGCCGAACGGCTCGACCATGTTGGCGTAGAACAACGGCGGCAGTGCCGCGCAATCGGCGATACTGAACGCGTCGCCGATCGCCCAGGGGCCGGCCGCCATCTGCTGCTCGATCATCTGATACGACGTCTTGAGCTGCGCCCTCGCCTCTTCCACGCCATGCGGATCCCGCATGTCCGCAGACCTAAGCCGGTCGCCCATGATCTTCTGCATCGGCAGATGCACGTAGAGATCGTAGAAACGGTCGCGCAGCCGTGCCTGCAAGGCAAGCTCGGGATCATCCGGGATGAACCGCGTCCGGCCCGGATAATGCGTGTCGAGATATTCGATGATGATGCTCGATTCCGGAATGGTGTGCCCCCGCGCGTCATCGCGCAGCACCGGAAACTTGCCGATCGGCCACAGTCTTAGCAGCGCCGCGCGTTCCGTCGCATCGCCGAGATTGACGGAATTCGCGGTGAACGCGACGTCGTTCTCATAAAGCGCGATCAACACTTTCCAGCAGAACGACGCCAGCGGATGAAAATACAGCGTGAGCGACATGGAATCTCCCAAGTTCCCGGCAGACCTGCCGGACCTGCTTCGGTGAAGGACGGATGGACCTCTTGCGGAACCGACATGTTGCACGGAATTATTTTGAAGGTTGCGGCACGGAGCCGTCAGGGCACCCCCTCACCTCAAATTCCACCGCCGTATCACCTCGGCCGAGCCTTCCATCGTCGCCTCGAAAATCGGCGACGCCAGCACCGCGTGAATATGCAGCTTCGATTGGCCGCAATTGCGAAAGCCGTGCATGCGCCCGGCCGGCACGATCAGGGATTGCCCCGCCGCTATCGTCATATGCGCTTCGTCGATCCACATCTCGGCACAGCCTTCGCGCACCGTCAGCACTTCCTCGACGGGATGGCTGTGCGTCGGCGCGCCGACACCGGGCACGATCCATTGCTCGAACATGCAGAGCTGCGCGGCCCCGTTGCGGGCCGAGACCAGCATGCGGGACTCCACGCCGGGCCGCCACGCCTCCCACGCATCTTTCTGATGGATAATGGTTTTCATCGAAGTCTCCCTCATCATCCGTGTTCTACCTGAGCCGCGACCGCGAGCCATATCACGGGACAGATTGTTGCGGTCGCTGGCGGCTTCGATGCGGCCGGCATCGGACTGCCGACGCTGCGCGGCGGGCGGCGGAAACCTTGCCTCGTGCCTCACAAGCGCCCAGCTCACCTTATAATCTGGTCGCAGGGGTGTTCTTCGAATGCGAACAGCTTTTGTCAAAGCCATGTTGCTTGCGGCCGCGCTCGGCGCGCTCACTATTGGGCCGGCGCAGGCCGAGGTTCGTATTCTCGGCAGTCCGGGCGGCCAGGTTGGCCCGTTCCTCGATCTGTTCGAAGAGGTGCGCAGTTCCGGCGAACGCGTCGTGATCGACGGGCCCTGCCTGTCGGCCTGCACGCTGGTGCTGAGCATGGTGCCGAACGATCGCATTTGCGTGACGCGACGCGCGGTCCTTGGATTCCACGCCGCGCGGTCGATCGACCGGCGCGGCCGGATGTATGCCGAGCCGGAAGCGTCGGAAGCGGTGCTCGAGACCTATCCCGCCCCGGTGCAGAACTGGATCCGCCGCCGCGGCGGATTGACCTCGCGCCTCTTGCTGTTGCGCGGGCGCGAGCTCACGAGGATCTATTCCTCCTGCCGCTAGAGCATGATCCGGAAAAAGCCTGCCCCGCACTTGATGCGGGGTGGGTACCGGTTTTTCCGAAAAGATCATGCTCACATCTAGAGCGCGATCACTGGTCTTCCAGCGGGCAATTGACCATCCAGGGGATGCCGAACTGATCGATGCACATGCCGAATCCCTTGGAGAAGAAGGTCTTGCCGAACGGCATGTTGACGCTGCCGCCTTCGGAAAGCGCGGTAAATTTGCGCTCGGCTTCCGCGGGGTCACTGAGCGTCAGCGAAACTGAAAAACCCTGCGGCTTGTGGAAATGCTCGGGAGGCGCGTCAGAGGCCATCAGCACTTGGCCGTTGACCAGGATTCTGCCGTGCATGATCTTGTGCTTGCGCTCCGGCGGCGAGGGCATCTCAACCGGCGCCTGGTCGTTCCTCAACATCAGCTCGATCTTGGCGCCGAGAGTCTTTTCGTAGAATTTGAACGCCGCTTCGCAATTGCCGTTATAGAACAGGTAGGGATTAAGCATCGTTTGCTCCTTAGGATGGTTGCCGGCGAAACCGGCAGGTCGAACGCTGGGTTATTTCTCGGTGAGCTTTTTCAGATTGGCGAGACCGGCCTCGAAATCCTTGCCGATCATGTTGTCAATGTTCATGAACACTTGCATCATCTTCGACATGAAGGGCGCCGGGCCATACATCGCCCAAGTGACTATGGTGTTGGTGGCATCGCCCTGCGGCAGCATTGTGAACTCGGCGGTGTTGTGACCCTCGAACGGTTTGAAGAAGTCGAGCTTGATGACGATCTTCGAAGATACTGACGTGTCGAGAATTTCCATGCGGCCGGAACCGACGTTCTTGTTGCCGTCCCACGCATAGACCGCGCCCTTGCCGCGGTCGGCGCCGCTGAAGGTGCGCTTCATCGCGGGATCCTTGTTTTCCCACGGCGACCAGCTTCCCCAGCGATGAAAATCGTTGATCAGCGAAAAGATGCTCTCTGCCGGCGCCTTGATGGTCGCCACGCGCTGGACGCGGAAGGCGTCCGGCTTCCTGATGGCGAGAATCAGCACGATCGCGACAGCGAACGCGATCACGGCGACGATGATGGCAATGACTTCGAACATGGCAGTCTCCGTTATCTCGTTTGAAGACCCCCTCCGTTGGGCAAGTGGGAGGGGGCAGAACGTCAGCGCCGGAATGGCAACAGCGCGCGCAGGTTCCTGTCGCGCAACCACAGTCCGCCCCACAACATCAGCCCAAGATAAAATCCGAACAGGAGGTGCGTGAACAGCGGGCTGCCGATCCTCAAGTGCGACGCCATCGCACCGCCGAGGTAGCCGGTGAGCAGGATCGCGCCGAGGATCGAGGTCGGCGGGACGGAATAGAGCACCGTGCACACGATGGTGATGACCCCAAGGCTTCGCGCCAGCGTTTCGCTCGAACCGTAGCCGATCCTGTCCATCGTTTCCGTGACAATCGGCCATGGCACCAGCTTGATGGCGCCATCGAACAGCAGAAATATGATGACGAGACCGCTGAGAAGTCGGCCCGTCCAGAGCGCGGTCCTCGAGACCGGCGCGGTCTCAGCGATCGTCGTCATGGCTTGCTCCATTGGTGAACTCTGACCAATAGACGAACGGGCCACGCGCGATCCGACAGGAGAGGCGCGAAAAATTTTTGGAGGCTCGTGTCCCTCTTTCCCTCTCCCCTTGTGGGAGAGGGTGCCTGAGCGAAGCGAAGGCGGGTGAGGGGTTGTCTCCGCGGATGCAGACCCCTCATCCGGCACGGACTTCGTCCGCGCCACCTTCTCCCACAAGGGGAGAAGGGAAGAAGGGAATTACTTCCCCGCCTTGGTGCTGCGCGGCTGGCTGTCGCGCATCAGGCGATCGAGATGCATCCGGATGTGGGCGGCTTCTGCCGAAGTATTGGCGAGCGCAATGGCGCGGTCGAACGCCACGCGGGCCTCGTCGTCGCGGTTAAGTTGCATCAAGAACGCGCCGCGCACCCCGAAGAAATGAAAATAGTTCGACAGCCGCGGCGCCAAGGGCTCGATCATTTCGAGCGCCGCCTGCGGCCCGCGCACCTTGCATACCGCCACCGCGCGGTTGAGCGTCACGACCGGCGACGGCTGCATGATCTCGAGCGCGCCGTAGAGCAGATCGATCTGCTTCCAGTCGGTATCGTCGGGCCTTTCGGCACGGGCATGCAACGCCGCGATCGCCGCCTGAACCTGATAGGGACCGCTGTTGCGATGGCGCATCGCCTTGTCGATCAGCGCAAGCCCCTCCGCGATCATCTTCTGGTTCCACCGCGAGCGGTCCTGATCGTCGAGCAGGATCACCGCGCCTTCAGAATCGAAACGCGCGGCCGCACGCGCATACTGCAACAACAATAGCGCCGTCAGGCCCATGATCTCGGGCTCGCTCTGGAACAGGCGCAGCAACAGCCGCGCCAGCCTGATCGCCTCTTCGCACAGGGGGCTGCGAATCTCGGCGGTATCGCCGCTCGCCGAATACCCCTCGTTGAAGATCAAATAGATCATCGCCGCAACGGCGACGAGCCGCTCGCTGCGCTCGACGGCGCCTGGGGTCTCGAACGGCACGCTGGCCTCAGCGACCCGTGCTTTGGCGCGGGTGATGCGCTGCTCCATCGCGGCTTCCGAGACCAGGAAGGCGCGGGCGATCTGCTTCACGGTGAGGCCGGAGACGATGCGCAGCGCGAGCGCGATCTGCTGGGTCGCCGGCAGCTCGGGATGGCAGCAGATGAACAACAGGCGCAGGATGTCGTCGCGATAATGCGAGCCGTCGAGCCGTTCTGCGATCGCATCCTCGGCGTCGCCGAGATCGGAGATTGCCTGATCATCGTCGGGCAACGGCTCCTGCTTGCGGGTGCGTCTGATATCATCGATCGCGACGTTGCGCCCGACCATGATGAGCCATGCCGCAGGATCCCGCGGCGGGCCGTGTTGCGGCCAGCTTTTTAACGCGCGCAGGCATGCGTTCTGAAAGGCTTCTTCCGCGGTGTCGAGATTGCGGAAATAACGGAGCAGCGCGCCGACCGCCTGGGGACGCGCCGACGTCAGCGCGGCATCGATCCAGGCGGTATCGGTCACGTCGCGGCTCTCCCGGGTGCGAACATGCCGACCGGGCGGATCTCGTAGGCGCCGCCGGGATTGGCCGCACCAAGGTCGCGCGCGACATCGAGCGCATCGTCAAGGTCCTTGCAGTCGACGAGGTAGAAACCGAGCAATTGTTCCTTGGTCTCGGCGTAGGGGCCGTCGATGACCAGCGGCGGGTCCTCCTTGCGCAGCGTCGCTGCCGCCGTCGTCGGCAACAGCCGCGCCACCGGGCCGAGCCGGCCCTGTTTTGCCAATTTGTCCTGGACCACGGCGAGTTTTGACATCACGGCCGCGTCCTGCTCTTTGGTCCAGGAACCGACGAAGTCTTCATCGTGATAGCAAAGAATGGCGTAAAGCATGCGGGGGCATCTCCGTTCATCCAAGGGACGAATGAGTATGCCCGGAGCCGACAGGCCAACGGAAGATATTTTGGAGCGATTCCGTCCGGGCTTGTGACGGGATGTCAGGGTCCGACGATCGCTGCCGCCGGCGGATAAAAATGCCGGTAGGTACGGATCACGGCCTTCGAGCAGAGGCTAAAAGACGCACAGAATAACAGCGATGTTCTTGAGCGTTTTCACCTGACAATCTCCGTTTTCGGAGCGCCGAAGTCGCGGTGATTGATCTGGTGGGCGAGCGCCATCCCAAGCATCACCGCAACAAAGAGAAATTGGCGGATCACCAGGAGATGCCGTATTTCGCAGCGATCCGGCGCGCTTTCGCCTCATCGCTTTCACGGCGCTGGGCCTGAACCTTCTTCGCCGGCTTGGAAGCCGGTTGCGCGGCCTCGGGCGCGGCGGCGGTTTCAGGCTTGGCGGTTTCCGTGACCGCCGGCGTATCGTTGGCCGCCAGCACCAGGCCCCTGGCCTCGCCCGCCTGGGCCGACGCGGAAGCCAGAAGCAGGGCCGAAATCAGGATCAATTTGCGCATATGAAGTCTCCTTGTTGATGAAAACGGAGACTAAACCGGACCCCTGGTCTGGTATGTGGCGCAGATCACGTTGAGTTCGACGGGCAGCCAATGGGTAAAGGCGCACTGGCGCTATTGGTGCATGGCGGGACCGAAAACTGGTCGCCGGAGCGGTGGACGGCCCGGTTCGACGAGGTGTGCGCGGACCGACACGTCTTGCAATTGCCGGGCGCGAATTTCGATCCGGCCGAGGTTCACTATGCCGCGGTCTGGAAGCCGGTTCCCGGCGAGTTGGCCGGGTTCCCGAACTTGCGGGTGATTTTCAATCTCGGTGCGGGCGTCGATGTGCTGATGGCGGATGCGTCCTTGCCCAATGTGCCGCCGGTCCGCGTTGCGGTTGCCGATCTCACCGTCCGGATGACGGAATATGTCGTGCTTCACGTCCTGATGCATCATCGGCAGGAGCGATACTTGCGGGATTGCCAGCGCGAAAAACGCTGGGCGCCAAAGCTTCAGTGGCTGGCAAGTGCGGTTTCGGTCGGCGTCATGGGGCTTGGCACGCTGGGCGCGAACGCGGCCGAAGTGCTCAAGCGCATCGGCTTTCGCGTGGCCGGCTGGAGCCGGAGCCGAAGACAGATCGACGGCATCGAATGCTTTCACGGCAAGCCGCCGTTCGAGCCATTTCTGCATCGGACCGACATCCTGGTTTGCCTGTTGCCGCTGACGCCGGATACGCGAGGAATCCTTAACCGCGATCTCTTCGCGAAGCTGAACCGCGACGGCCCGATCGGCGCGCCGGTCGTGATCAATGGCCGGCCGCGGCGGCTTGCAGAACGAGGAAGACATCCTCGCCTGCCTCGATGACGGCACCCTCGCTGCCGCTTCGCTCGATGTCTATGCCACCGAACCGTTGCCGCCGGACAGCCGGTTCTGGACCCACGCAAAGGTCGTGCTGACGCCGCACAATGCGGCCGATACCGATCCAGACGAGATATCGAAATATGTGGCGCGGCAGATCGAACGTTTTGAGGCGGGCGGTGCGCTTGAACATGTCGTCGATCCGGCGCGGGGGTATTGACACTCCGTGTCGTCCCCGCGAAGGCGGGGACCCATAACCACCGGCCCTTGTTGTTGCAGAAGTCGGTTGCCCCGGCGCTAAAACGAGAAGCCGCGGCGTATGGGTCCCGGCGTTCGCCGGGACGACGGCGTTGTCAGAGTGTGGACGCGCCGCACATCACATCGATCGCGCCGTTGACGATCGTCTCCAATTCCTTACGCGGCACCCGCGCGCGGGCGCGTATCGCAATGGTATGGATGGCGGCGGAAGCGAGTTGCGCAAGCACGGTGGGATCGGCTGCTTCCGGCAGTTCGCCGTTCTCCTTGGCGAGCCGAAAGCAGGCCGCGAACGCCTTGTCGAGCTCGATAAACCCTTCCAGCACCATGCCGCGGATTTCGGGATCGGCCACCGCTTCCGAGGCTGCCGTCATCACGGTGAAGCAGCCGCGCGGCCCGGACTCGCCGGAGAGATAAATGTCGAGCGCCACCGCATAGATCCGCTGCAGCCGTTTGCGGATCGGCAGTTCGTCGCGGAAAATCTCGACCATGGCGGCGCGGGCGTCATCACGGTAGCGCTGATAACTCTTGATGTAGAGATCGCGCTTGTCGCCGAATGCGCCGTAAAGGCTCGGCCGGTTCATGCCAGTGGCGGCACTGAGGTCGTCGAGCGAGGTCGCAGCAAAACCGTCCTTGCGGAACAGGTCGAGCGCCTTGCCGAGCGCGACGTCCGGCTGATAGGCGCGCGGCCGCCCGCGGCGCTTGAGGGCGACTGGCGCACCGACTTTGGCGGCCGGTGCGGAGCTCTTTTTTGTTTTTTGTACCATTTCGCAAAAAATACCTTGACCCGATTTATATTATGCGAGACAGTATAAAAATCAACCCCGGCTCGAAACCTTGAGCCAAATTGCCAAGGAGGCACCGATGGACCTGTATTTCTCGCCGCTCGCCTGCTCGATGGCGACCAGGATCGCGCTGTACGAGGCCGGCACCGAGGCCAACTATCTCGAGGTCGATCCCAAGACCAAAGTGGTGCAGAAAGACGGCTCGGCTTTTCACCTGGTCAACCCGCTTGGCCTGGTGCCGACGCTGCGCACCGATGACGGGCTTGTGCTCACCGAGAACGCCGCGATCCTGCAATATGTCGCGGATCGCTTCCCGCAGGCCGGCATCGCCACCGGCCCGGGCATCGAGCGCAGCCGCTTGCACCAATGGCTCTGCTTCATCGGCACCGAACTGCACAAGGGTCTGTTCGTGCCTGTGCTCGACAGGAAGGCGCCGCCGGAAGTGAAGACCTACATCCTCGGCAAGAACCTGTCACGGCTCGACTATCTCGAGAACTACCTCAAGGGCCGCGAATTCCTGCTCGACCATTTCAGCGTCGCCGACGCTTACCTCTTCACCGTCATCAACTGGACCATGGCAACGCCGCCGATCGAACTCGCCAAATGGCCTGTCGTGAAAGCCTATTACGAGCGGCTGCGGGCGCGGCCCTCTATCGCCAAGGCGGTCGCCGAGGAGTTCGAGCTCTACAAGGCTGAACTCGCACGCCACAAGGCGGCGGCGTAAACGAGAGTTCGTGTCCCGGACGCGGTGCAGCGTTCTTCACGCTGCTCCGCAGAGCCGGGACCCATCTTTGTGTGGCTGCGTGGACCCCGGATCAGCAGCGCACCGCTAACGCGCTGCGCAGCGTCCGGGGAACGCAAAGGCCAGCTCCACTCTCAAAACGGGCTCTCGCCCAATCCCGCAACATCCGCCGGCCGCGGGCCCGGCGCTGCCCACCGGAAGCGGCGGTCCTTCTCGGCAATCGCGACATCGTTGATGCTGGCTTCGCGGCGGCGCATCAGGCCGTGTTCGTCGAACTCCCACTGCTCGTTGCCATAGGAGCGATGCCACTGCCCGGCATCATCATGCCACTCATATTGAAAGCGCACGGCGATGTGGTTGCCATCGAACGCCCAGAGATCCTTGATCAGTCGATACTCATGCTCCTTCGCCCATTTGCGGGTGAGGAACGCGACGATGGCGGCGCGGCCTTCGAAAAACTCAGCGCGATTACGCCAGCGGCTGTCCTCGGTATAGGCCAATGACACGCGTTCGGGATCGCGCGAATTCCAGGCGTCTTCGGCCATGCGGGCCTTCTGGGCGGCGGTCTCTCGGGTGAATGGCGGCAAGGGCGGGCGCGACATGGTGACCTCGTGCTTGGCAATAATGATGCGGGCCTGTATCGCATTTGCCGAAGCCGATCGCGATCACGATCGCTAGATCACATCCACCTTCAGCAACACGCGTAGCGCCCTCGGGATCGGCTGCGCTTTTCCCTCGCTGATGAAGGCGACGCGCACCGCGGCCTTGACCAGCACATCGTCGGCGTTCCGCACTTCCTGCCCGAGCGTAATCGAAGCGCCCTTCACCGCGACCGGCCAGGTCACCACGTCAAGAATGTTGTCCATGCGCGCGGGCTTTAGATAATCGATCTGCATCGAGCGCACCACGAAGGCAAAGCCAGAAGATTCGGTTTGCATCTCGGCTTTCGCTTCCGCAAACAGCGCATGTTGTTCGGCGCCCATCAGCCGCAGATAATTGGTGCGTCCGCGTTCCATGTAGCGCAGGTAATTGGCGTGATAGACGATGCCGGAAAAATCCGGTCCATCATTATCGCAATATAGTAATGCAGTGATTTCAATGGGAAGGTGGCGCTACGCAGGCTGACTCGCCCGGTAGAGCGGGTCGGTTCCGGAACGGAAGAACCAAAGCGGAACGGCAAAACACCGGCCGTGCACATGGCCAGTCATCGGGCGGCGGCCTAAAACAAGCCAAAATCCAACTGGGGTTGCTCGTGCTTGACGGTGAAATTCGTGACGATGGTCGCCACCACATGCAGGTGCGCGTCTTCTATGAAGATACCGACTTTAGCCAAGCGGTATACCACGGCAACTATCTGCGCTTCATGGAGCGCGGGCGGACCAATTTCCTGCGGCTGCTCGGGACCGATCAACGGGGCCTCATGGGCGATGCCGGTGCCGCGTTTGTGGTCCGTTCGATGGAGATAGATTTCTTTAAGCCCGCCTTCATGGATGATCTTCTCGACATCGTCACAGCGCCGCAGGAGGTTCGGGGAGCATCCATTATATTGCTCCAAGAGTGCCGTCGCGGCGACGGCCTATTGGTGAGCGCACGGGTCCGCGTCGCCTTCGTCGCGGGCGGCAAGGCCCAGCGCATCCCGCAAGTGCTGCGCGATGCCATGAAGGGCAAGCGAAGTGGCTGACGCGCCGGGTAGCCCCGCCTTGCCCTCTAGCAAGCCGCCTACGCGTCTCCCGGCCAGCCATAGCGAGTAGCCACCGGCCCACGGGAACGCACCGGCAGGACCGCGCCGGTAGTCGCGTGGACTAATCCAAAGTCCCGGACGACGTTCTGGCGACGTTCACG
>Ga0210406_10001781_pt1 | contig 25538 bp, 19 predicted proteins | sample IncBWC30MmetaG_FD_155454 | JGI IMG/M metagenome (GOLD analysis project Ga0210406, IMG submission 155454) | Forest soil microbial communities from Barre Woods Harvard Forest LTER site, Petersham, Massachusetts, United States - Inc-BW-C-30-M | ecosystem: Environmental > Terrestrial > Soil >... | reverse complement strand
GACCTTGAAGTTCGCCTTGGATAACACCGGGCTTGCCGACTTAAGCTTTTCTGAGCCGCTGACGAAACTCACATCGTCCACCCGCGGCCTGGGGCTGAACAGCAGGAAAAACTCGGCGGTAGGTTCTTGGAAACTTGCAGCTTTGAGTAAGTCCATGAATAAGTAGTGGAGTCACCGTTAGTGGCAACAGTTTGTGTGGCCGAAGGACCCCGGACTTTCACCGGGCGACTGGAAGGTACCTTGACTTCGAGGCGTTCGTCGAGAACGATTCCATCGCGGTAGAAGTTATATTGAAACCAGAACTGGCCGGGGATCAGCGGCCTGATACTGCCCCAATGGGCCTGGTACTCGAGGATGTCGCCCTTGCCCAATCCTTTCACGGCTACATGCTTTTCGCGCTGATCGCTATAAAAAGGAGCGCTTCGCGTGATCTCGGAATCGAGATCCTGAATGTTGTCCTCGGGCGTAGCGACGATGCTCCCATCTGGCTTGTGCACGCGCACAAAATCGATCTCCACGGTTTGTGTGGAAGACTGAAACGGGAACCGCAAAAGCCCCCAGTGTTGTACGCCAGCATCGCTCTGAACGCGGACCCGGCTGATTTGCTCGCGCGTGAGATTGCCGTCGTTGTCGAAGGCAACTTTGGTCGACAACTGCTCGACGACGGATGCTTCCTGGGAATACGCATCCTTGGATGGGACGCCAGGTGAAGAATTTTGCGTCTGGGCGGCTAGTAACGATGCCAAAACAAGAGGAAGAAGAAATAGGAACCCGGGACGAAACATGGCTGCCTATTTATGAGGGGTAGGCCGCCAAAAGGCAAGAAAGAAGTATTCCGCGTTCGAAGATGTGGCAGTTACCGTGAATTTGAGTGGACAGTTAAGGAGAAACTGCCGAGGAGCTTGACGGGAGGATAAAAACGGGCCCGGCTTACCGAAACGTTGGCTTGCCGGGCCCGGGCTTTCAGGAGGAACGTCGTTGCAGTTCTGAGCCGTGTTTAGACGGCGCAGTTATGATAAGTGGTTACGCGCCTTCCGGAGCGTGCATCACGCGGAAGGTGCTGCCGCCTTGTGACCAGATCAGGACTAACGCGTCCTGACCTTTCACGACGCTCGACAGAGCCTGCTTCACGTCAGAAACGTTCTGCACGGGCTTGCGGTTCACGCTGACGATCACGTCACCGGGGCGCAGGCCTGCGTTGTCAGCGGAGCTGCCAGGTACCACGTTTTCGATCACGGCACCCTTCACGTCGCCGGGAGCCTGAATCTGCTGCCGGGCTTCGTCATTCAAATCGCCGAGACCGAGACCCCAACGCGGCTTGCCTTGCTCCGCGCTTGAGCTTTCTGCGTCTTCTCCGTGCCGCGCACCCATGGCTTCGAGTTCAACGGGCATCGTGATGTTCTTGCCATCGCGGAGAATGCTGAGCTCGACTTTGGTGCCGGGGTGCTTCTGGCCGACTTCGACTTGCAATGAGCCGGCGTCGCTGATGGTTTGACCATCGATGCCGGTGATCACATCGCCGACTTTGAGCCCGCCCTTCGAGCCTGGGGAGTCTTTCTCCACCTGAGTTACAACTGCGCCCTGGTTGTTCGAGACTTCGAAGAACTTCGAGTTCTCGGGCGTGACGTCGGTGATGCCGATGCCCATGTAGCCGTGCGTGATCTTGCCGTCTTTAATCAGCGTGGCAACGGTCGGCTTCACGATGTGCGTCGGGATGGCGAAGCCCATGCCGGAGAACGTGCCCGAGGGCGAAATCAGAAAGGTGTTGATCCCGATCACTTCGCCGTGCGCATTCACGAGCGGGCCGCCAGAGTTGCCCGGGTTGATCGCAGCATCGGTCTGAATGAACTGGCCGGGCTTGCGCGCATCGTCGGCATACGGATTCGGACGGTTGAGCGCGCTCACGATGCCGCGTGTTACTGTGAAGCGGAAACCGTACGGGTTGCCGAAAGCAAGCACAGTCTGGCCGGGCAGAAGTTCCTTCGAATCGCCCATCGGGACGCTGGGGAAATTCTTGCCTTCGATTTTGATGACGGCGAGGTCGGTGAGCGGATCCGTGCCGATGAGCTTCGCCGGGAGGATTCGGCGGTCGCTCATCGTCACACGGATGTCCGTCGCCCCATCGACCACGTGATTGTTGGTCACGATGTAACCGTCTGGGGAAATGATGACGCCGCTGCCGATGCCATGCTCAACGCGGGGCTGCGGATGCATCTGCTGGCCGAATTGCCGGCCGAACTGTTGCCCAAATTGCTGCCCGAAGAATTGCTGCATGTCGTCCGGCATTTGCTGGGCGTTGACTTGGGCTTTTTCTTTCGAAGTGACGGCAACGTTCACGATGGCTGGGGTGACACGCGCGGCCAGGGTTTCCATGGCATGGTCGAGCGAGAGCAGCGCGCTGACGCTGTTGTCGTCGAGCGGCGCGGTGGCCGGAGCAGGCGCGGCGGCGCGCGCCGTGGCGGGCTTGGCAATTTCATAAGTGGTGAGCGATATGACCATGGCAGCGGCGAGGATGGGCGCAGCCATGCGTCCGTGCAGGCGCTTCCAGGCTTGTTGGATCCAGTTGTTCATTGCGGGTTGACTCTCCTTTTCCTTGTAACTAATTCGTTAGTTGCTCAGATGCCACATGTACGCGAAGCGATGCCTCGCGCCTAAGTTTTTGCGGGAACCTGTGGGTCGGTGACCCGGTCTTGCGTTTGTGGATGGAAGACCATCCAGCGAACTACACGCACACTCCAGAAGATTGCGCCGGATTCGTCACGCTGTTCGGTGTGCACGACCATGACGAGCATCTGGGCGGCGGGAGCTTGCGCGGGCTGAGTTGCTTGTGCCGCTTGCTCAGACGAAGCTTGATCGGCGTTGAACGCGGTAAGTCTCGGCACGGAGTTCTGCCCTGGGGCCGTTTGCACAACTGTGCGAACCGGAGCGATCGTTGTTTCCCGCGTGGTAGCACCGGCTAGATGCAGGCTCAGACTTTTAGCGGTCTCGCTCGTTGCGAGCGTGCGTTCGTGAAGCAAATTGTGTGCGGGTTTCTGCGGCTGAGGCTGCACGTAGCGCGCAGGCGTAGGCCGTGAGTCAAAGGCGTTTTGCCGACGTTCAGCTGACTGATCGGCGAACCCGGTGGACGCGCTCGTCGCCCAGTCGTCAGGCGAGTTCGCTGAAGTATTCAGGCTGCGGGTAGCTTGCGGTGGACTCGTCTGGAACGCGACGAGGCGCGGAGTCACTTCTAGCGACGCGCTACCTGCAAAGACCGTGACGGCGACGATGGACAGCGCAGGCTTCCAGATCGAGGTTGCCTTGGGGCGGCCGGTGTCGAGAATCTGAGTAACGCGCGCGGTCAACTGCTGCACGCGGCTGACGGCAGCCTGGGCCAGCGCGATACCGCGACGCAAATAGCTTTTCTCCGCGAGCGAAACAAGGCAGCGGGCGTAGCTTTTTGGGTCGGGCACGACTGCGAGGACAGCGTCGTCGCAGGCCATCTCTCGCTCGAGCGAGAGGCGGCTCTCCAGCCACCAGATTGCGGGATGAAAAAAGAAGGCTGCTCCTACGATGCGCTGGAAAAAATTAGTCCAGTCGTCATAGCGGCGGAGATGCTCGAGTTCGTGGAGCACGACGGAGTGAAGCTCGCTGGGCGAGAGATCGCGCAGGCACCAGGCCGGCAGCGCGACAGCCGGTCGCCAGAAGCCGATGGCAGTCGGTACGCGGACTAGTTCAGACGTGCAGAGTTGAACGGCGCGTTCCGATTGAAAGTTGTTCAGCGCGACTTGCAGGGCCGCATCGATGTCTGTCGATGTAACTGGAACGCAGCTGCTGCGCACTTGATGAATGCGATAGAGTCCAAATGCGAGTCGTCCAAGAGCGACGGTTGCGCCGAGCGCCCAGATGGCGCAGATGTAGATAGCCCACTCTTCCGGCAGACGGAGGATTGGGGCTGGGCCGCTCTGCGAGATCGCGGCTTGAGCGTACCACCAGCCAAGGACCGGAACGATTGCAACCCCGATCAGCGTTGTGAAGCAAAGAGCAAACTTTGTCCGCGCTGACTGGCGGCTCATGAGGCGCAAAGCCAGCCCCGCACAAGCGGTGAGCAGCGAGCCCGCAATCAGGCAGGCCATCACGCGCTCAGATACGAGCAAAGCAATCGGCTGAAATTCTGTTGGGGAAAACGGCAGCGAGGAAAGCGCCACTACTCGTCCCCCTTGCCTAACATCTGGCGCAGCCGGTTCAGTTCGGTGGCGTCGATGTCGCGGTTTTCAAGAATGTTCAGCACGAGCAACTCGTGCGAGTTGGCGAAGAAGCGGCTGACCAGATGCTGGATTTCGGAGCGCGTGGCGTCTTCACGGCGAACCTTCGCGATATAAACGTGCGCGCGGCCGTCTTTGCTGTGCCGAACGTAGCCCTTCTTCTCAAGGATGCGGATGGTCGTAAGAACTGTGTTGTAAGCCAACGGAGGATCGCCGGGCAGGAACTCGAGCACCTGCTGCACGGTAGAAGCGCCCTTGAGCCACAGAACGTCCATGAGCCGAAGTTCGGCTTCGGTCAGGATGGGCGACTTGCTGCGAGCCAAAGGTGTCCTCCTTTTAGAGACGTTTCGAACCGCTTACGAGTAGTTGGACGCAGAGGTCCTAAATTGGTCAACTAAAATGTTAGTTGCATCATGAAGATGATTCGTTGCCTGCACTTAAGTTGTTTTATTGCAGCAGTTTAATGTTGTTCCGCAGCCGTTGTGCACGTAGCGGATTTTTCCAAGGGTATGATGAGCAGAGAAAGAGGTTCCAGCCCGAACATGCCGCTTTGCGTAGTTCTGGAAAATCTCCATCACAAGCGAATTGAAGAGGCCTTCCCAGCCGAGGGTGCACTCAACCGCTTACTCCCGCTTGGTGATGAGTCATTTCCCATGCTCGGTTGTGTCGACGAATATGGGAGACACGATCTTCAATGGCTTGCAAATGAATCAGCTCATTTCCGAATGGCGCCGTCTGATTTCGAAAGGTGCACCAGCGGAAATGCGAGAATTCTCGGAGAGGTTTCTTCGGATGGCGGAGCGCGGCAAACGCGAACCCATATATTTATTCGTTTGGTCGGGGACTAACTTGGGCTAGTCACAAGCGGCAATTTGTGGGGCTCTGTCAGAGTGAATCCGCAAAAGCGCGAAGCCGACGAGGACCCCAGCCAGGAGCATCACGACGCGAACGTACACACCTTGCGGAAAGGATGCGTCCCCCACGATAGCACGCACCAAGCCAGCACTCGCGCTGGCGCTGCAGAACCCGAAGTAGAGCTTCTCATGGAGGCTGGTGGACCGGCGGAAGAGATACAGAAGGATGGAACTCACGACGAAGTAGATGGCAACCAGAATGAATGCGCCGACGGGAGTGTGGACGCGATTGACCACTCCGCCGAGGCGGGCCTGAAAGGCGAGGTCGCGCGTGGCCAGCAGGAGGAAAGCGACCGAATGCACCAGCGCGATCACTGCGCGCTTGCGGTTGGTCAGGATCGAGAACTCCGGACTCATGACTCGACTAGGTTATCTCCAAGGGTGCACATCGGGCTGTGACCTGCGTCACCGGTGCTTCGGGCCTTGGCGCAAAGGTAACCGGCGAAAGAGAGGAGTCCAGCCTATGTGGGCTACTCTTTCGGGCTGCGATTCCACATCGGATTCTTCGGGTTCCAGCTGTGGACCTTGGTCTCAAAGTCGGACGCTCCCACCGCTGCGGGTACCGGCTCGGGGTGGAGATCGCTTCCGGCTGCGAGTTGGTCCAGCAGACTTTCCACCTTTGAGAGTAGAGCCGGATCGCGGAGCACATGAATCAATTGCTCACGCCGGACGTGGGAGAGTCCTTCACATAGGGGGCACTGGATGAGGTCGCTCGTCATAACTCACTCCTGAGAAGTTGAACTCGGCTTGCGGGTTCCTTCTTCTGCTGCGAATCATGGTCGGCGAATTCGGTCCGCGAGGATGTGATCCAAATCACCACGTCCCGTGAGTTGACGCGAATCAAGCGGCCGGCTCCGGTTTGAAGATGAGACCCCGTCCGGCGCGACCGTTCATCACGACCGCGGCCGGTGAATCGAACCGGAGATGACGAACGCAACCTTCCTCGCGCACAACAGGTTGGGCGTTGAGCCATTCCCAATCGATCCAGCCTTCATGTGCGTCGGGATTGACCGTGAAGTAACCAACCTGGAAGGCAGTGAGATTTTGAAAGAAGTGACTGCCCTGCGACGGTGTGACGCGCATATCGCGGAAGCCGGCTTCGACGATCGCGCGCGCGCCGGAGATTTCAGCCCACTTCACCGGGATGCCGAGCCAGGGATCATTCGACCCCCAGCGGCCAACGCCGATCAGCAAGTAAGGAGTATTCGTGTCAGCGAGATGGGCGTTGAAATATGCCACATCGCGCGCGACTTCGGTGCTGCGCGAGCGCTCGAAGCGATGGAAGTCGACAACCACGATATCGCGCAGATCTTCGATCCGGCCGTTGCCCAAAACTTGCGCGCTCTGACAAATCAAGCGGCTCGCATCGACTTCCTCGATGCGGAGTTCTTCTCCTTCGTGCGAAAGAACCAGGGGGCGGATTTGGAGGAAGCCGAAGTCGGCTTGCTCGTTTGGCGTGCGAGGCAGACTGACGGCAAACTCGATTTCAACCGGACGCCCGAGCGCGACTTCTCCGGCTCGCACCAGCTGATCGAGGAGAGGGGCGAGGGGGAAGACCTCGTGCTTCAGAATGGGCGCGAAACTGACGACGCGCGATCCGGGACGGCTGAGCCCGTCGTAGATCGCGTGGTTGTCACGGGAATACGTCGAAGCCACGGCGTCGAGGGTTCCATCTTTTTCCGCTACATCGAGACTGAAGCTGGTCTCGCGCAAATTTTGGTCGGTCCCTTTTGAGCCATCGAGTTCGAGGGCGAAGAATTCCGACTGCGAATTCGAGAGCACATCCTCGACCGAGGAAAATTGCACGAGATGGTGCGGATACTTGGGGCAGAACACCAAAGACTTTCCGCCGTCGACCACTTCGCGACCCAGACCAAGTGCGACGGCGGCGACGCCGTCCTCGCATTTCATCGGAGAAACAGGATAGAAATTGTGCGAGCGGACGACGCCCGAGAACTCGGGGTAGAAGCGGCCGCCGCGCTCCGATCCCACGACGCGCTGCAGAATCACCGCCATCTTTTCTTCCTCCAGACGATACGGTGTGGCGCGAACGTACGCCTTCGCTTGCTGGCTGAAAGTGGAGGCGTAGACCCGCTTGATGGCTTCGCTCACACGGGCGACGCGCTCATCAAGATCCGGTTGGTGGTTCCCCAGCATGAATGTTTCGTAGACGCCGGTGAAGGGTTGGTACTGGGAGTCTTCGAGCAGGCTCGACGAGCGAACGGCGAGCGGATAGCGAATCTCAGAGAGGAAGACGCAGAGGTTCTCGATGAGGGTTGAGGGGAGCGCGGCGGCCAGGAAGCGATTGCGAATGTCATCGTCATCGTTGGAGCGAATGGCGAATTCGGCCAGATTGTTCTCTGCGAGAAAGCGATCGAACATTTCGGTAGTGATGACCACGGCTGGTGGAACGTTGACGCGCACGCCGGCAAACCTTCGCCCCATGCGATGCCGGTGAAGCAGGTGGCGGACGAAGGCGAGGCCGCGCGCTTTGCCGCCGAGTGAACCGTTCCCGATTTTCAAAAAGAGTCCGGGCACGGGTTTGAAACGGGCGGGCTGAAAATCGCCGATCAGAACTTCGCTTTGCTCCTGGCGGTACTCGGCGATGGAATCGATCAAGTCATGGCGCAAGTGCTCGGTGTCGCGGAAGTCGGAAACCCGGCGTGGACGTAGTCGTTGTGCTAACGCGAACTCGGTGCGGGCCATCAGCCAGCGGGAGAAATGATTACTCTGGGCGTGGTAGGCGATGCTTTCAGGGGGCGCCTCGCGGAGTCGCGCTTCGAGCGAATCGAGATCGGCAGCACGGGACACTTCGGTTTGGTCCGGTAGACGAAAGACAAAATCGCCGAAGCCAAACTGGTCGGTCATGAAGCGGCGCAGATCGCGGAGGAGTGTTGGCGAGCGCTTGCGCAGGAACGAGAAGCCTTCCGCGTGAGCACGCGCGCGGAATTCGGTGCGACTCGATTGCAGCACGATCGGTACGTCGGGCAGCGCATGGCGGATGGAGCGGGCAAGTTCGATGCCTGCCTCGGCACTCAGTTCGCCCTCGCGCGGGAATTCCACATCGGAGACAACACCGAACAGATACTGGCGAAAACGGGTGACCTGCATGGCCGCTTCTTCATAGGTAGAAGCGAGCAGAATTTTTGGCCGCGCGCGCATGCGCATGAGCTTGTGAGCGACATTGACGCCTTCGCGAATCACGCGGCGGGATTGCGTGATCAACTCCGTATAAATAACAGGGAGGAAGGCGGAGTAGTAGCGGATGTCGTCTTCCACTACCAGCAGGACGGGCACGCCCATGGCGCGAGTGTCGTGCAACGCGTTGCGAGCGTCCTCGATGTACTTGACGATCGCGATCAGGATGCGGATATTGCCCTGCCAAAGGAAGATACGCTCGATGTCGCTGTTGGGATTCTTGGCTAAGAAGCGGCTGACCTCGCGATAGTCGTACGCCAGTACGACCACCGGGATATCGAGACCCTGCCGCTTCACTTCGCGGGCGAGTTGCGCGGCATCGGTGTCGCCGACACGGAGGTTGGTTAGGATCAGATTGAATCGGCGTTGCGAACACACGCGTTCGAGCGCCTCAGCGGCGCTGGTGACATGCGTGATACCGGGAATTTGTTGCAGATTGAGTTCAAGGGATTCGCCCAGCAGCAACTCGCTCAGCCGGCCATCTTCACGAAGGATGAACGAATCGTAGAGGCTCGAGACCAGCAGAATATTTTGCACGCGGAACGGCATGAGGTTCTCGAAACCCTCAAACCACGGCTCGCTGTCGGGCATGACGCTCGGACCGGGCTCCGCTGCCACGGGAATTCCTCTCATAAAAGTTGCGGGGTGGAACGGAAATTCCACCCCGCACCGATCAGAAGCACAAACAGTCTAGACCAGGCCTTGGTCTAGCATGGCATTGGCAACCTTCAGGAAGCCGCCGATGTTGGCGCCGTTGACGAGATTGTCAGGCGTGCCATATTTCTCGGCAGTCTCGAAGCAGTTGCGGTGGATGGCGATCATGATCTTGTGCAGACGGTCATCCACTTCTTCACGCGTCCAGCTGAGACGCGCGCTGTTCTGCGCCATCTCGAGACCGGAGGTTGCGACGCCGCCGGCATTCGCGGCTTTCGCTGGGCCGTAGAGAATCTTGGCTTCGAGGAACAGCCGCGTGGCTTCGAGGGTACTCGGCATGTTGGCTCCCTCGGCGACCAGCTTGATTCCGTTCTTCAGCAGATTCTCTGCGTCCTTCTTGGTGATTTCATTCTGCGTGGCGCTGGGGAACGCGCAATCGGCTTTGATGTTCCAGAGCGGATTGTGTTCCAGCTTCACGTCGGTGGGCATGAAGACGGCTTTCTTGAACTTGTCCGCATAGTCTCGAATGCGGCCACGCTTTACGTTCTTCAGCTCGATGATGTACGCCAGTTTCTCGCGGTCGATGCCATCCGGATCAAAAATGACGCCGTTGGAATCGGAGGCCGTAATGGGCTTCGCGCCGAGATCGAGCAGCTTCTCGATGGTGTACTGCGAGACGTTGCCGCTGCCAGAGACCAGGCACTGCTTGCCTTCGAGCGTCTGCTTGCGAGTCTTCAACATTTCGGCGGCGAAGTAAACGCAACCGTAGCCAGTCGCTTCGGGACGAATGAGCGAGCCGCCCCAGGCCAGCCCTTTGCCGGTCAGGACTCCGGTGAATTCATTACGCAGCCGTTTGTACTGGCCGAACAGGAACCCGATCTCGCGTCCACCCACGCCGATGTCGCCGGCGGGAACGTCAGTGTCGGGACCGATGTGGCGGGCGAGCTCGGTCATGAAGCTCTGGCAGAAGCGCATGACTTCGTTGTCGCTCTTGCCCTTGGGGTCAAAATCAGATCCGCCCTTGCCGCCGCCCATGGGCAGCGTGGTGAGCGAGTTCTTGAAGATTTGTTCGAAGGCGAGGAACTTCAGAATGCCGAGGTTCACCGATGGATGGAAGCGCAGGCCGCCTTTGTAGGGGCCGATGGCGCTGTTCATCTCGATGCGGAAGCCACGGTTGACCTGGATGCTCCCCTGATCGTCAAACCACGGGACGCGGAACATGATGACGCGCTCGGGCTCGGTAATACGCTCGAGGATGCAGGCGGAGCGATATTCGGGATGCTTTTGCAGGACCAGGCGCAGCGAGTCCAGGACTTCTTGAACGGCCTGATGGAACTCAGGCTCGGCTGGATTCTTCGCTTTCACGGTTGCCATCACTTGCTCGATGTAATCGCCCGATTTGGTGCGGGGCGGAGTTAGGACACTGGAACCCATAGGAATTCCTCCATTCGTTTTTGATTGCGATTTGGGGTGGTGCTTTGTGAAGGGTTGGGCATCACGGAGTATTGCCCTCGATCATTTAAGGCCTGACGGGAATTACTGGCCGTGACAGGCGTCACGGAGGATCGTGACCCAGAGTGAGGCCGGTACGTGACTGGAGAGAGTGCAGGACTCTCATGGGCAAGCTTTCCGCGGAAACGTCTTGCGCGGAAACTCTTGCATGATATGGAGTTCCGCGGGGGCGCCGCGATGACCGTAAAGAATTCTAACTCCAAAAGCGTGCGGCCGGAGAAGGTTCTTTTCCCCGGCCGCATGGTTGGTTGTTACTGAGTTGTATGCCGGTTCGAAACGTCCTATGGAATCTGCAGGTCGTTCCCCTCGTCTACGGTCACGTTCCGCTGCTGGCCCTGGTAGCTGTAGACCACATAGAGCTGCTTGCGGGTGTTGGGGGCTGGATCGCCTCCCATCGAGTCGTTATTCACCCGCAAGCGCAGCCCCTGATTGCTGATCATTCCCTGCAGGCGGCCGGAGACGTCAGTCTGTCGCCCGGGTGCTCCGTAGAAAGCTTGCAGGATTCGCAGGTTGCGGTTGTTATAGTTTTCGCCGTTGTTGTAGTTGTTGTTCCCGTACCCACCGTTGTTGGGCGGCATGTTGTAGTTGAAACCCACGTTCGGAACCACATTCGACGAAGCGATGAATTCGTAGGGCGTGGTCAGCGGAATGTTATTTTTGCCGTAGACGTCGAGCATGCGCCCCTGCATGCTGGCGATCTGCTCTTTGTCTTTCTTGCTTCGGTCTTCGAGCCAGCGCGTGTAGTAGCTGTCGAATCGTTTTTGATCGTCGCCGCCTAAGCGGCCTTGCCAGTTCTGGTAGCCATTTGTGGGCAGAGCCACGTTGGACGAGGCCACCACATCGTAGGGGACATTGCTCTGGATGTTGTTGCGGGCATACACATCAAGCATGCGCGCTTCCATGCTGGCAATTTCTCCGAGGTCCTTGCGCTCGCGATCGTGAATCCACTTCACATAGTAGTCGTCGAAACGCTTCTGATCGTCACCGCGCAGCTTGCCCCGGTAGGGATTCGAGTTGTTGTTATAGCCACCCCAGTTATTCTGAGCTGTTGCCGAGAACGCACACAGAGCAAACATCGCGGTAGTAATGCACCACAGGAACCAGTGTCGATTGGAGTAATGGTTCACGAGATCCTCCTCAGACAGAGCGGAATAGCGTTGCTCGCGACAGTCTAATGCAAAGTGATGATCGTCGCAGGGGCGTGGTGAGCAATCGCCGAATATTCGCCACTCTGGGACGCCAGAAGGCGGGACCGGTTTGCCCGGGGATGTATGATCGGCGGTTCTGATTCTTGATCGTCTCAAGAGGACCTTTGATCATGTCGAAATGGAAGGATGCAGGCATTCTGCTCCTGCTCACCTTCGCGGCTCTGCTGGTACACGGCTATCACCCCTATGCGGAAGATGCTGAAATTTATTTGCCTGGTATTGAGAAGAAGCTGGATCCCAGCCTGTTCCCTGCGAATACACAGTTTTTTCAGTCGCACGCGAATGCCACGTGGTTTCCGAAGGTGGTGGCCGCCTCGATCCGGATTACGCATCTGCCGTTCGACACAGCGATCTTCTGCTGGCATGTATTGAGCATCTTCCTGTTTCTGTGGGCGCTATGGGAGTTGAGTGGGCGGTGCTTTTCCGACCGGCGAGCGCGGTGGGCCGGGGTTGGCCTGGTTGGAGCGCTGTTCACGCTTCCAGTAGCGGGAACGGCACTCTACATCCTCGATCAGTACTTCAATCCGCGAAATCTGACCGCGTCCCTGGGCTTGTTTTGTCTTGTTAAGGTGATCGACAAGAAGTATCTGCAAGCGCTGTTGCTGCTGATTATCACTGGCGGCTTGCATCCGCTCATGATGGTCTTCGTTTTCGCCACATCATTTTTGTTTGTCGCGTTCGATCAATTGGATCGATGGCCGCGCGCTGCCGCTGCTTTCGCGTTCCCCTTCGGGCTCACGCTGGATCCTCCACCAGCTTCCTACCATCAGGTTGCGCAGAGTCATCGCTATCATTATTTATTGCGGTGGGAGTGGTATGAGTGGCTGGGAGCGCTGGCGCCGATCGCAATCCTGGGATGGTTCAGCCGCATCGCTCGCCGCAATTCGCAAAGGAATCTGGACCTGCTTTGCCGGGCGCTGGTTGTCTTGGTTGCGCTAAGCATCCTGGCAGCGCTCGGATTGTCAGCATCGCCGCGCTTTGAAAGTCTGGCGCGCATTCAACCGCTGCGCAGTTTGCACCTCGTGTACATTCTGATGTTTCTTTTCGCTGGGTGCCTCCTCGGCCAGTACGTGCTGAAGGGATTTGTCTGGCGATGGCTGGTTCTATTCTTGCCCCTGTGCGTAGGAATGTATCTCGGGCAACGCGCCCTCTTCCCGGCAAGCGCCCACATTGAATGGCCCTGGGCCGCGCCGCGAAATCCGTGGGCGCAGGCTTTCATTTGGGTCCGACAGAACACACCGAGGGATGCGCTATTTGCCCTGGATCCCTACCACATGGCGATCGATGGTGAGGACGCAGTCGGATTCCGTGCGCTGGCGCAACGAAGCATGCTGGCCGATGGGGTGAAGGACAGCGGCGCGGTGACCATGTTTCCGCCCATGGCCGACGAGTGGCTTCGCCAGTTCAATGCCCAGAAGAACTGGAAGGGATTTCAGTTGAGGGATTTCGAGCGTCTGAAGGCGGAATTCGGCGTGAATTGGGTGGTTTTGCAGCAGCCGGGGATCCCCGGTCTGACCTGTCCGTATCAGAATAGCGCAGTCCTGGTGTGCCCCCTGCCCTAAGTACATCTGTTCGCGGGCCGCCCGAACTTGCGATAAACTAAACTTTGTCATTATGGCCCAAATGCAATCGATTGTCGGCTCGGCCGCCCGCCTTTTTCCTTACGAAAAATGGAGCGCCGAGCTCCCTTCGCTGGCCCGGCAGTATCGCGACAATCCTCCCTGCGCCCACATTTATCTGACGGATTTCCTGGAACCGGCCGTCGCCCGGAAGATGGCTGACGAGTTCCCCGCGCTTAACACTGACGCCTGGACGCACTACAAGCACCACAACGAAAACAAGCTGGGCCTCTCGAAGCGCGAAATGTTTCCGCCGACTTTGGGCGAGGCGGTCGACGAGCTGAACTCTCCCGAATTTGTCGCCTGGCTGTCGGGACTGGTTGGGATTCCGAATCTACTGCCCGACCCCATGCTGGAGGGCGGAGGGCTGCATCAATCTGCCCAAGGCGGGTTCTTGAACGTGCATACGGATTTTTCGATGCACCACTACCACAAGAACTGGCGTCGGCGCGTGAACCTGATCGTGTATCTCAACCCGGGATGGCACGAGGAGTGGGGCGGAGCGTTGGAACTGTGGGATCTCTCCATGAGCCACTGCGTGGCCAAGTATCCGCCGCTTCTGAATCACGCGGTGATCTTCACCACGAACGAAAAGTCGCTGCACGGTTTCCCGGAGCCTTTGACTTGCCCGGAGAGTGCCTCGCGCAAGAGCCTCGCGCTGTACTACTACACGGCTGAAGGAGAGACGCATGCGGCCGCCCGGTCGACCAACTATCATGCGCGGCCGGCCGACAGCGCCAAAGAGCGGTATATGATCTGGCTCGACAAGACCGCCGTCGATCTTTACTCGCGTGCGAAGGCGACCTTTGGTTTTTCTGATGAATTTGCCAGCCGCGTCCTAGCAATCTTCTCTGGAAAGAAGTAAGTGAATCCCACTTCGGTAGAGCCCGCGGCACCGCCGCCACCCGCCGCCAACTCTTCCACGCCGAGAACTCCTTCTGCCCGAGTCCCCTTCGGGGGGCAGCGTCGGCAACTCGCGCTCGGCGAGATCTTCGCATTCGCCTATGAGACGTTCATGTCGAACAAGGTGCGATTCGCGCTCACCGCGCTCGGCATGGTGATTGGGACGGCATCGCTGATCCTGGTCGTCACCATCGGTCTCACCGGCAAGCAGTACGTGTTGAAACAAATTCAGGCAATCGGCGCGAACATCATTTATGTTGAGTATTCGGGCGGCGGCCAGCGCATCACGGCGAGCGCTCCCGACCCGCTCACCATCGACGACATGAACGCCGTGCGGGAGCAGATTCCCGCGGTCAAGTACGCGTCTCCAGCCGTGGCGCTGTTTGAACGCATCGCGATCGGTTCCGGCAAGGAGAAGGACATTCTCGTGATGGGGACGACGCCGGACTACGCGCGCGTGCGCAACTTCATCATCACCTCGGGGCGCTTCTTTGACATCGAAGACCAGCAGGCCCACAACAAGGTCGGCGTGGTCACCAAGAAGATGGCTGACGATTTCTACGGGTCTGCCGATGCGGCGATCGGGAAAGTCATCAAGCTGAGCGGCCTGCCCTTCACGATCGTGGGCACCTTCCGCGAGAGTGTAGACACCTTCGGTCAGTCGGAGGTGCAGGACTACACGATGGTGATCCCGTACACAGTGAGCCGCTACTTCACCGAAGACCGGACTGTGAAGCAGATTTTCTTTGCGGTGGGCAGTTCGGATGACGTCATCCCGGTCACGCAGCAGATCGAGCACATCATCAAGGCGAGGCATCGTCCGGAATCGGTCTACACCGTGAGCAACCTCACGCAACTACTCTCAGTTGCGGACAAAACGGCAGACGCGTTGACGCTGGTTCTGCTGCTGATCGCGGCCGTCACGCTGCTGGTCAGCGGCATCGGAATCATGAACATTATGTTGGCCACGGTTAGTGCTCGTATTCGCGAAATCGGGATTCGCAAAGCACTGGGCGCCACCAACCGCGAGATTCGTTTTCAATTTCTGGCTGAGGCAGTTTTGATTTCTCTGGTCGGCGGGACGATCGGGATTGTGATTGGCCTTGCGATTCCCTTCTCCGCGCGCTTTTTGACGGAGTACCGCGTGCCCGTGTCTGGATGGTCTGCGATCATTGCGATCCTGGTTTCGTCGCTGGTCGGAATTCTTTTCGGAACGCTGCCAGCCACGCGCGCCGCGCAACTCGATCCGGTCGAAAGCTTGCGCTACGAATAACCGATTTCTGACGACACGAAAAAGCGAGCCGGTCTTATGCGGCTCGCTTCAATCAATCACCAATCTGCGGCTACTGCGCGCGGTTCAAATCGACATACTCTCTGCCCACGTACAGCCGATATTTCCCCGGAGAAGTCGCAACCATCTGCAAGGGAACCGGGTGTTTCACGTCAGCATCTTTCGCGGCCGGCACTGACAAGACATCGTGCGCGCCGAGATCCATCACCAGGAACTTGCCGCCGACAAAACCAAAACCATACGCCCCGGCCGGTAGTTTCTGCCCACCCACCTCGAGCGCAGCTTCGGTCATCAAATAGCCCTGATATTTCTGACGAATATCGGTCGAGTATCCAGAGCTATCGACCAGTGCGGCCAGAACATAGGCATCGTCGCCGAAATGAATCCCGCCGCTGTTGCGCGTCTGCACGCTGGCCACCTGGCCACGAAAGAAAACTTTCTCGGGAAGAACCTTGGCCGTGATCTCGGACGCCTTGAGCGCTTTCTCAGCCGTGTCGCTCGCCAACGATACCGGCATTAACAGCGCGACCGCGAGCGCCAGGGACCATATTTTTCCAGGTTGCATCAATGACTCCTTCGTTGAGTTTGATTTTAGAAGAATGTTATCGCACGACCAAGAATCGCTCCCAACTATACGCGACTGGGTTGCTTCCGACTGCAATGATTCGAAGCATGCACTTAGCAGGCTGCCGGAGAAGTCGTTATAAACGCAAAGCACTTTCGCAATGACTTCGCGGCACGAGTAAACTCGTGCAGTTCCCGGTCAAAGCAGAGTTTTTCGCAGTCTGCTAGGAAACGGCAGAGAGTTCTGCGTCTTTCATCGGCAAGTAGACTTGAAACTGCGTCCCCTTCCCGATCTCGCTGGTGACTTCGATACGACCGTGGTGCTGCTCCACAATGCGGCGGGTGAGCGAAAGCCCCAGTCCAGTGCCGTTGCCCTTGGTGGTATAGAAGGGCCGGAAGATGTGATCAATGTGCTCGGGTGCGATGCCACGGCCGCTGTCGGTCACGGAAATCACAGCAAACTCGGGGTCAGGGCGGACGTCGACACGGACAACCCCGGCGCCATCAATGGCCTGCTCAGCGTTCAACAGCAAATTGAGTAGCACCTGATGCAGCTGATCACTGTCATGCTCCACTTCCGGCAGACTCGGTGCGGGATGAAATTCGATCTGTATCGGCTGCGACAATACCTGCTGCCGCGCCAGCATGACGGCGTGTTCCACCGTCGTGTTGAGGTTGCTGAAGCGCATCTCCGGCGCACGCGGCCGCGCAGTTTCAAGCAGATCGGTGATGATGCGGTTGATCTGCGCGATTTCCAGACGGATGTCCTTGACCACCGCCTTCGCCGGACTTGTAACCGGAAGGTCGCGTCCAACGATCTCGATCACGCCTGCAATCCCGGCCAGCGGGTTGCGAATCTCGTGCGCGAGTCCGGTCGCCAGTTCGCCGAGGGTGGCGAGGTGTTCAGCGCGGGACATTTGCGTACGGTGCAGTAGCTCAATCTCCGCCCGGCTTTCCCTTAACTGCTGGACCATGCGGTTGAAATTACGCCCCAGGTCGCCAATTTCATCGTTGCGCTTGGCGAAGCTGACAGAAGCGCTGAGATCCCCGCGACCGACTCGGGCAATCTGTTCCTGCAATTCCACCATTGGGCGCTGGATGAAGTAGGCGAGAGCCACCAGCATGACTGCACATACGGCGACCGCTCCGGCCCCGGCAACCTCGAGCACGGCGTGCCGTTCCGGATCGCGTAGGGAAACTGTAGAGACCAGGAAGAGCAACAGTCCGTTCAGCAGGACGAACGCTACCGGGAGAACCGTTTTGATCTCCCAATTCACCCGTACCGAGCTTCGGCGCTCGTCAGAGCTTCTCCGCTCGTCAGTCGGTAAAGCGGGCGCTTTGCGCTGACTCTCCACGTGAACCTCAACCGGCCAGTGCCTCGTTTCTGTCTCAACTGCATCAAGCATAAGCGTGCATCCCTGGCAAAAGATAGGTCACTCCGAAGAACGTGAACATCACGACCGCAAAGCCGAGGATTGCGAAGTAGGCTGCGCGACGGCCTCGCCACCCGCGAGTGATGCGCATGTGCAGATACCCGGCATACACCAGCCAAGTGATGGCCGCCCAGGTCTCTTTCGGGTCCCAACTCCAGTATGAGCCCCACGTGCGATTCGCCCAGTAGGCGCCAGCGGCGATCATCAGCGTAAGCAGCGGGAAAGCAATGCAGATCGTCTTGTAAGTGATGCGGTCGAGGGCTTCGGCGGAGGGAAGCAGGCGTTCGAGATCGGTGCGGCGCCACAGGAGAAGAAGATACAGAAGCGAATTGAATATCCCGCCGACCAGTCCAGAGAGAATGAAGGGGCTCGCGGCAAGGCTGGTCGCATAGAGGCCATCGGCGTCGAGCGATGCGTACTGTCCACTTCGTGCGCGCGCCAGAAAACTGAGCAGTGCGATCACTTGCAGCAGAATGCTTACGAAGACCGCGCGATTGGCGACGTGCAGATAGCCTTCGTTCTTGCGCACCCGGGCCAGAATGTAGAGCACCAGGGGCGTCGCGACGACCAGGAGCACGAGAAGCATGAGCCAGCCGAGATCTGGGATGGTTACGTATAAGCGCACTCCGCGCGAGATGAAGACCTCAGCTTTGTCCTGCGCATTCCAGGCGATCACGCTGAGGCCGCCTGTCTTTTCGAAACGTGTCAGGATGCCAGCGTAGATGCCAACGGCGAAGAGGGTGGTGGCGGCGAGAAAATACTCGCTCGGCACACGGTCCTGGATCAAGAACATCATGGCCAGCGCAAAGCTGAGCGCGCAGGCCGCATAGGCCAACATGGCGAGCGTTACGTGCACGTGCAGCCAGGTCGATTGCAGGGCTGGCACCAGGGGGCGGACCTCAGTGCGGAGCAGTTGCATCAGAACCACGCCGACAATCGCCACCGGCATGGTAACGGTGCCGATGACCTTCACGCCGAAACGCTTCTCAGCGATGAGCGTCAGCACGGCGAGCGTCCAAACAAAACTCAGGAGCATTTCGTAGATGCTGGCAAACGGCGGATGACCCGCCTCGTACCAGCGGTGCGCGACCGCAGCTGAGGTCGCCGCCAAACCCGCCCAGGTCGCGAGCGAGGCGTACTTCACATACGGCTCAACTCCGGTAACACCGAAGCCGAGATACAGTGCGCCGGCTCCGCCGAAGAAAATCAGCGCCATATATAAGAAGTTCGGTTCCGTCAGCAGGGCGCCCGATTTCACCACGTTCAGAAATGCCATGAACAAAAAGAACGCTGCCGTCAGTCCCACCAGTACGATCAGAGTGGTATTTGGTCCGGTTGAAGCCTGCTCTGCTCGCGCATGTGCCATGATTGGTTCCTCCGAGAACCTGTTCTACTTTGCTGCTAATGACGCCATCTCTTCCGCGGAGCGCTCTTCGCCCGCCGTTGTGAGCCGGGCTTCGATCTTTTCCGTCAGTTCGCGGAATGTTTCTTCGAACGCGTCGCGATTCCGATTAGCTGTTCCACCGAACCAAAGTTCGAGGCGTCCCTTCGCGTCGCGAACCGGAACCACCCAAACGCGAACGTGAGACACGTAGAACACCAGCGTTAGTCCGATGCCCATTAGAACGACGCCTGTCCAAACGGCCCACTGGCCGGGCTCATGGGAGACTTCAAGGCCCGTGAAGTAGCCCATCTTCAGATCAACCGGCTCGAACTGATACGGAGAACGATCGTTCTCCGCAAAGCCTTCGAGCGCGGGAAGCCAGTAATTGATTGGCGTGCCGGCTTTTTTCGACTCGACCAGCAAGTGCGCCGCGGGATGCTCGATTTGTGCAGAGCGTGTGTAAACCTGGCCATCGCGTACCACGTAGTCTGGAATGAATTCGGCGAGCGTCAAGGTCGTGTCGGCATCGATTGCGAAGGGCTCGTTCGGACCAATCGCAATTTCTCTTTTCTGGGCGTTGTCGGGAGTCGCGGATGTGGGCAATACGTTCAGGATCAACTTGTCGACTTTGCCGTTAGGACCGTAACTGGCCTGGTAGAAGCGCACTCCGCGGTAGACCAGCGGATCGTTCACTACGATTTCCTTCCTCTGCACTTCGCGGCCAGCTTCTACAACCGTCAGCTTGGACCACCATTTCTTGGGTGAGCCGTCCTGGTAGTTTTCCTGTCCGGCACTTTCGCAACGCACCTCGAAGGGAAGAACGCGCTGGCGGCCGTCGCGCAGTTGAACTTGCCCGGATTGCTGGCCGCGCGTGAGGTTGACCTCGCCGCGCCAACCCCAGAGTGCATCGACGATCCCTCCGAAGAAAATCAGCAACAGACTGGCGTGCACCACGTAGACGGCCATTTCAGAAATGCGATTGCGCTCGGCAAACAGGGAGAAATGATCGGTGCGCACAACGCGTTCGGGGCGCAAGCCAATGTCATGAAGAGCGCGTTCGGCGGCAACCAGTCCGGTTTCCTCATCTGGAATCGAAATTGTCTTGTGCACGGCTAGGGAACGGCGAAAACCTTCCTCGGGATACTTGTAAGGCCGGGCGAAGAATCGCCACGAATTGGGGAAGCGGTCGATGGATGCAGCCACGATGCTTAGGCTGACCAGCACCATAAGCAGCACAAACCACCAGGCATGGAACACATCGGTGAGGCCGATGGCGTCGAGCACGCGCAGGGTTTGGGGTGAGTAGGCACGCTGCAATTCGTCGGCCTCGGTGACTGGGCGCTGTAGGATCAGCGTGCCTGCAGCCGCAACGATCACGACTACGATCAGAAGAAGCACGCCGGTCCGCACGGCGGCCAGCGTCGCCCAAGTCTTCCGGCCCAACTCTCTGAGGCTTACCATAGTTGCACCATCCCTCACAGGCTGATAATGCAAGTTGCCCGCCAGAATTCAGAATTGTGGCAAGTCGAAGACGGGATGAGGGTTACGCAGTGGCTGCGGCCCTTCTGCACTCGCGCTTTGAGCCAAATGCCCCAAGCGATCAAGCGTGGGCGGGCATTTCACGCAGGGGTCACACCCTATTGAGATGGCAGGAGCCGAGTCACATTAACTCGGTGACCTTGATCACGCGAACATCTGATTGCCCCGCCAATCCAAAACATCTTCTCTCAGCTTGAAGGGAGCGCAGGAAGTGGCATGGAACTGTTTGACCGGAATCGCCTTCGCATGCCGGGCTCAGAGATTGGGCGCAGTCTGGGGATTTTCACCAACGCTGCGGGGCAGATGACCCATTCAGAGAAGACGTGCAGCGCTGAAACCTCTGTCGAACTGTTCCCGTGATCGCGGAAGCTAAACATTTATAGCGAGTTAGATGCTACGCTGCAAAATACTTCGAGAACTCGCTGTACGGCCCCGATCGTGCATTTCCTTGTAATGGAGCAAGCGTGATCCCCCTTCACCAAATCGACGCACCCGATCCGATTTCGCAACCGGCCTTCGAAATCAATTTTTCAGCAGGATGGATGCACCTGCTTCGCTTCGCGGTGCTGGCGGTGCTGCTGTCGATGGGTGCGCGCGCAGGCGTGCATCCGGTGCCGCTCGAGAAAAATGTTGATGCGGCCAAGTGCCTGGAGTGTCATGAAGACAAAACCAAGGGCAAGGCCGTTCACTCGGCGATCGCGATGGGTTGCCTGAGCTGTCATGAAGTGCGCGTCAACAAAGACGTCACGCGGGTGAAACTCACGACCACAACGCCGCAGGCGTTGTGTCTTACGTGCCACGCCGACAAAGATGCGTCGACGCTCAAGGGTACCGTGCATCCGCCTGCGGTGCGCGATTGCATCAAGTGCCACGACCCGCATACTTCTGACAACAAAAACCAATTGCTTAAGGCAGAAAGCGGAGAACAAGCTCAGAACATCTGTCTCACGTGCCACACGCAAGGCCTCAACGTTCCTGCGAAAGGCAGCCGTCACGCCGCACTCGACATGGGCTGCGACACTTGCCACACCACACACAAGGTTGGCGAGAAGGGCAAACAGGAATTCGACAATCACCTGGTGAAGGCGGTTCCGGAGCTGTGCATTACGTGCCATGACGTGAAAGATGCCGTGCTGATCAAGGCACACCGCGACCAACCGTTCGCGACCGCTAGCTGCACCCAGTGCCACGATCCGCACCAGTCGACGCAGCCCAAGCTGATGGCCCGCTTCACGCATCCGCCATTCGCCGACAAGACCTGCGAGGTCTGCCACGCGCCGGCGAAAGATGGAAAAGTTGTGCTAACCAACGCCGACACGAAGGCGCTGTGCGTTACGTGTCACTCAGACCAGGCAGAGAAGATCGAAAAGGCGAAGGTTCCGCACCCCGGAGCCCAGGGAGAATGCGTGGCGTGCCACAACCCGCATGCCGGCAACAGTCCCGGGTTCCTGCAGCCCGATCCAGTCAGCGCATGCTTGACTTGCCACACTGACCAGGCCGATCAGTTCAAGAAGGCGCACCATCATCAACCAGCATTCCAACAGGGATGCGCTACCTGCCACGAGCCCCACGGCGGCGAGAACGATCACTTGTTGCGAGTTAAAAAGCCCAACGATCTGTGCCTGGAGTGCCATGGGCCCGATTCGCAGCCGAAGAAGCTCGAAGCCGAGCATCTGATCACGATTTTCAACGGGAGCGTAAAGCTGCCGGAAAACTACTTCACGAAGAACAAGGTCGTGGTACTGCCGCTCAAGTACGGGCGCGGGCATCCGACCGATGGCCACCCGATTTCGGATGTGGTCGACCCGAGCGACATCACCAAGCTGCGGGCGCAGATCAACTGCATGTCGTGCCACCAGCCGCACGCTTCTGCACAGCCCGATTTGCTTGCGAAGGACCAGGTAAACAACGCAGCGTTCTGCGCCACCTGCCACAAGGATCTGACGCGCAAGTAGTTGCAGAGGAGAATGACCATGTCTGGAGTCAACCGAAGCTTGATTCGCAACCGCAAGGGCCGGCTCGGGCTTAGCCTAATACTTGGCTTGATGCTCGGCCTCACGCTCCTCGCACCGGCCTCCATGTTCGCGGACAAGAAGAAGAAAGACGCCGAGCCTAAGAAGACGCCGGTCATCGACTACTCGAACATCGTGTGGCCGAACCCGCCGGCGATCGCGCGCATCCGGTACCAGGCATTCTACGCGGCGGAGAAGATCTCGCAGGTTGAGGCCGAAAACAGCACCAAGAAGGCGAAGTGGATGGACCGACTCGCGGGCACAGCCACAGGCAGCGAGAGCACCAAGGTTCTGTTCCAGCTGGTCGAGCCGTACGGAGTTGCGGTCGATTCGAAAAACAACCTGTACGTAGCGGATCAGAAAGTCGGCGCCATTTTTATCTTCAATACCGAAACTCGGGAAGTCGAGTTGATCAAGAACAAGGCGCACGCGCACTTCAATCGCATCATCGGCCTGGCCATGGACGACGGGGACCGGTTGTTCGTTTCCGACCCGGGCCTGCGCCACATCCTGATCTTCAATGCCAAACACGAAGCAGAAGACATGATTACCGACGGCATCGTCAGCCCCGGCGGCCTGGCGATTGACCGCGAGAACCGGCAGCTCTATGTGGCTGACGTCGAGCTCGACCAGGTGCTGGTTTATGACGCGGACACGCTCAAGCTCAAACGCAAGATGGGCACAACTGGACACAATCATGAGTTGACCACGCCAGGGGATTTCGCAAAGCCGAGTGGGCTTGCGATCGATGAGGAAGGCAATTTATACGTCGCCGACACGCTCAACAACCGGATCGAAGTCTTCGATGCGGATGGCAAATTCATCCGCACGTTTGGCAAAGCGGGCGACGGGCCAGGATACTTCGCACGACCCAAGGGCGTGGCGATTGATGGCGACGGGCACATCTGGGTTGCTGATGGCGTACAAGATCGAGTGCAAGTTTTCAACCAGGAAAACCAACTGCTCATCGCTTTCGGGGGGCATGGCCTGCTACCCGGGCAGTTTCAAGGATTGGTGAGCATCGCGATCGACAAGAACAACCGCGTCTTTACGTCTGAGATCTTCCCAGGGCGCGTGCAGCAATTACGCTACGTGAGTGATAGCGAAGCGGACCAATTGCGCAAGGAGAAAGAACAGCAGCGCGAGAAGAAACTGGGAGCCGCCGCCCAGGCGACCCCTACGCCGATCGGCAACGCGGAGAAGCCGGTCCCGATTGGCAGCGTGGAGAAACCGCCGGCGGCGGCCGCGCCAGCGGGACAGAAGGCCGCGCCGGAGAGCCGCTAGCGGCGTGTAGGGCGCTTAGACAAGCTAGGGCTGGCTCAGTTCGTGGGGGCAGGAAAGCAAGACCCTCAGGGGCCAAAGCCCTAATATTTATGCAGTCTGTGCTGGCACGACTGAAGTCGTGCCCTTTCAAAACGTGATCCTATCGGAGTTTCCGTAACCTCTGAAGTCGCGCCCTTCTCAAAACCTTTGTCGAGACCGGTTCAAGTAAGCTCTTTGTTTCCTCCTAACTGCTTTGCCGGGCATTCGTTTCTCTCTAAGTGCTTTTGGTGTCTGCACTTTCAGTATTGGAAGTGATCACTTCCCTGGCGGGTTCTGCGCCCTTTGGCGGACATTCCCGCAGCAGATGTCTGGAAGGCAACGAGGCCAAGAGCAGTAATCGGACGCACGGTTCAGCCTAGGACGCGCGTCGCGGTACCATCTATCTCCCTATTATCAGCATATCAACTTGGAGGGGGTAAATGAGACAGGGTATGGGCATTTATATCTAGCTTTCTTGTTAGATGGTTGCGGGGAATTGGGGCGGTTTGGGGACTTGACAAGAAATTTTCGAGTGCGACGTTTTGCAGAGGCTATTTGGGAGTCGGGCAGATATCGTGGTTACCTGCCATTCGAAACCGCTGCCGAGCTTTGCTCGGCCAGGACGGCCGGGGGCGGCCGTCCCCACTTGGCTGTTGCCAAGTGATGCATTTCGCAACGCTTGTGGGAGATTTCGCGCCACTGCGAGATTTCACCAATCAAAATTTGGGATTGGCTCTTTTCCCCCACTTTTCGGGAGGGATAGGGCGAAGGTATCCCTTTGCAGGAATTGTCTAGCCCTATTGTTAACAGTGACTTGCAATCGTTCTGCTGGCGTTCGGGAGGAGGTTTCTCCAATCGGGCCGCGGCGTGCACTAAAGGTCGGCGAGGGGCAGCCGCAACGAGTGCCCAGGCACACACCGCGGAGCAGGGCCTAAGCCTCTGAGAGCTTGTAAGAGCGGTACACATTCATGGAGGTCTTAAATTTTATGAAGAAAGCGATGTTAGTTCTGATGTTCGTCCTGGCCGTAGCCGGGTTGATGATGGCGCAGAACTGGTCGTCACCGGTTGACGTCCTGGGCGCCCACAACAACGGCGGTCGCGGCTGCGCGGGCTGCCATGCTCCTCACAGCGGCTCATTCGGTTCCGGTCATGCCGGAAAAGCCGATGCCGGAAGCTTTGCATTGTGGGGCCAGGATGCCAGCCCACTGTATGGCCAGACGATCGCGTTCGGCGATGGTGGCAAATTCACTGAGCTTCTGCCCGCCAACATCACCAGCGGAAGCCAGGAAGTCGGCGGAATTCTGCTCTGCCTCAGCTGCCACGACGGCAACTTGACCCCACACAACATGATGGCCAACCAGTCGTACGAGCAGAGAATTGGCCTTCTCACCAATACCGCGTACGGCGCTGCCCCGATTCCGACCCTGCTCGGCAACGACGGCACGACCGGTGGCAACTATTCGAACGATCACCCGGTGGGCCAACTGGCCACCATCAGCACCACGATGCCCGGCCTCACTTTTGACGGAACGAAGTTCAACCTGACCGCTGGTTCGCCATATGCTCAATTCGTGGCCAATTATGGCTATCCGGCCCTGGCACCCGGCAAGTGGTCGCAGCCATTCGCCGTGACCGCCGGTGGAAAGCCCTATGTACTCTGCACCACCTGCCACAACCAGCACGTGATGACGGTGTACACATCCAGCGCGGCGAGCCCGATCGCGAACGACGGCGGCGGCAAGTACTATGCCACCTTCTTCTTCG
>Ga0210406_10001780_pt1 | contig 25546 bp, 43 predicted proteins | sample IncBWC30MmetaG_FD_155454 | JGI IMG/M metagenome (GOLD analysis project Ga0210406, IMG submission 155454) | Forest soil microbial communities from Barre Woods Harvard Forest LTER site, Petersham, Massachusetts, United States - Inc-BW-C-30-M | ecosystem: Environmental > Terrestrial > Soil >... | reverse complement strand
ACCGAGAAACCCTTGTTGGTGGCATCCAAGAAGTTCTTGCAAATGCGGTTGATCTGGATCGCCTCGAACTGACGCCTCACCAGGTCCGCCGCCGCGACGTCACGGGCTGCTTGGCTCTTAGGTTCAATCGACCAGGTGCGCGAGGTCACCGCACGCTTGCGCTTATCCAGCACCGAGGAAACATGCGGGTCGCGCTCCAACTCGTCGTAGAGCTTGAGGCCCTTCCAGCCGCCCTTAACCAGGATGACGTCATCGAGGTTGCGCAGCAGGCCGGCCCACACCGGCATATTGATGAAGTCGCGCTTGGCGCTGGCAATTTCCTGCAGCTCGGGCGCTGCCGCCGGGGTTTGGGTCAGATCGTCCATTGTCAGTCCATGAAGCCGTCAAGCTGGGTATGCACGCGGAGGCGGCCGGTGCCCTGGCCCTCCATCGGCACGTAGTCCTGGCGCGCGGCGGCATAGGCCAGCAACACGGCAATGCCGGCGTCGCCGTGGCGCTTTTGCCCCCTGGCGTCGGCGACACGGATGTCGGGGATTCGGGGCACTCCACGCACCATGCGGAATGCGGCCATGTCATCCAGCACGGCGGCATCCTTGGGAAGCTCGATTGAGCCGTCCTCGAAGGCAGCTTTCAGCGGCGCAGTGTTCTCGCGGTACCACTGCTCGCTGAACTTCACCTCCTCGATCCGCTGGGGGCCGTAGCGTTGCTTCGCCACCTCGGCCAGGTAAGCGCCGTTGCCGCCGGCATCGAGCTTGCCCGCGCCAAAGCGCGGGAGGCGGTCGCAGATGTAGAAGAAGATCAGCTCCTGGGCCTTGAAGGGCGCATTTGCAAGCTCGACCAGGAAGGGAAATGCGCGCTTAAGGGTGAGGGTCACCTGTAGGGGCGCGATCACCGTCAGGTCCGCATGCCGGCCGAAGTCCTCTCCTACCGCCGACCGAAGGCCGGGATCGAGCTGCTTCAGCAGCGGTAGCAGCTCGTTCTCGCAGAAGGAAGCAACCTCGGCCTCCATCAAATCATCCGGCCAAAGCTCCATGCCTTCGGGGGCGCGCCAGCGCACCACAGGCCGGTCGGCCATGCGCGCCTCGATCAGCACGCGGGAGAGCCACACACCGCTGCCCCTAGACGGGATGCAGAACAGCTCCTCGTCGGCGCCGTCGCCATAGCTCCTGATGAGGTCGGCGCGCCATTGCGCCTCGGCCCCTGCGCTCCATGCAATGCCGCGAATTCGGCAAATACGCTTGTAGAGGCCATCGGCCAGGGCATCGTCGAGCGTGATGCGATGATGCCCATAGGGCTTCTTGCCAGCGAGGATCTCCTGGATCAGCTCGTTGAACTCGTTCTCGTCGCCGTCGTGGGTCGAGATAATGTGCACCTGGCCGCCCCAGATCAGCAGCGCCAGGGCAGCCTTGAGCAGCTCCTTCAGCTCGGGGCTGAAAGCGGCCTCGTCGATGATCACGCGGCCTTGTTTGCCGCGTAGGTTGGACGGCCGCGAGGACAGGGCCGTGATGCGGAAGCCGCTGGCGAAGCGGATGACGAAGGCCAGGATCGACTTCTCGACTTCGCCGTCTTTGAAGACTTCCTGCGTTTCCTCGATCTCGCCCGCCACCAGGCCGTAGACCTTGGCCCAGTCGCCGCAATCGCGGATGAACTCCTGGGCCATGTCCTTGTTGTAACCGACGTACCAGGTGTCCATGCCATCGACACGCGAGGCAAGCAGCGCGGAATCCGCAGCTTCGGCCCAGGTGAGGCCAATGCGGCGCGACTTCTCGGCGACCTTGACCGGCGACTCGTCCGCCACCCAGCGCGCCTGGTAACCCAGGAACAGGCTTCCCACGTCGCCGCCGCCGTCGAGCGGATTGCCGGCTTCCTTGACGGCGCTTTTCAAGTCGGCGCTCATTTGATGCCCAGGAACTCGCGCTTGATCTGCTCCGCCATTTCAGGCGTAAGGCCCGCCTTCTTGGCCTTGGCCATCTCGTCGACCTTCTTTGAGGCGTCTTCCAGCGCCGCTTTACGCGCCCTCAAGCGCGTTTCAAGGCTTGCCCGCTCCGCGGCTTCCAGGTTCTTCAGCGTGGAGGACAGGAAGAACAGCGCCTTGGCGTCCGGCGTTTCAGCAGAGCCCAGTTGGTCGGCGCTGGCGTCGAAGCACAGCGTCCGCATCATCTCGATCAGGCCCCGGCCGACCTCGCTCTCCGGTTCCTTGCCGATCTTCTCGGCCCACACCCCGGCGACTTCGCGGGCCTGGCGCATGCGCTTGGCCACCTCCTCGAAGTTCTTGTGGTAGCGGCCCACAGCGGCGCGCGACACAGGGGCGCCGAGGGCGCGCAGGTGGTCGACCACCTGGCTGATGGTTAGCTTGTCTTCCTTGAGCAGCCGGTCCAGCTCGGTGCGGATCTCCGGCGCCAGCTGGGTGAGTGAGGATTTGCGGCCCATCAGCGGCCCCCGTCAGCGATGAATCCGCAGACGATGCAGAAGCCGACGATGCACACGCATGGCACCAGGACAACGGCCACGATTCCGAGGCGGATGATGCGCATGTCAGCCTCCAGGGCTCGGCCGCTTCACTCCCGGAACCACGGCGCGCCCCTGCGCCACGTCGAGACCGCGCGCGGTGAGCGCGGCGATCTGCACCGTGGCTACAGCGGTCACTTTGAGCAGACCCTGCTCTTGCAGCCACGCCAGCTGCGTGTGCACCTGGTCGCGGCTCGGCCGATGGCCGAACTCTGTCACCGCCGCCTGTAGCGTGGCGCTATTCGCCTCGTAGCCGTCCACCTCCGACAGAAGGCGCAACACGACAAGGCGGAGATCCTCGTTCATGTGGTCGCGAAAGCTCATTTCGGCGGTTCCCGCATCAGGAAGGCGTTCATCAAATCCACTTGGCGCGTGGTGGCCTTCATCTCGCCTTTGAGTTCGCCGACATTGCGGCTGATCTCCGAAGCGAATAGCGAAATGCTCTGCTGGACTGATTGGAAGTCGGAGCGGTCGGGCTGGCCTTTGACCGTTGTGGCGGTCTCCATCACGGTCAGCTCCATTGCGCGCTGGCGCTGGAAAAGCTCTTCAATGAACTTCTCCAGGCGTTTGTCGCCCTCCTGAGCGATCTGGCTCACGGCGGCCACAGCGGCCCGATGCTCGGAGCCGCGATCCTTCGAGCGCGCATAGAGAAAGGCGCTGACGGAAAGGAACAGCGCCACCAGGTCGAGCCCCACCTTCACCCACTCCACCATTTCTTAATTCCCCGTCTTGGTTTGCTCGAAGAAGTCGATCAGGGAGTTGAGCTGCTGCCGGACGGCGGCGCACTCGGCGGCGTTGGCGATATGGTTGTGGAGGACGTCGGCTTCGGTGAGCCCGGAGTCGAGGTCAGCGCCAGGGGAATCGGCGGCAGCGGTCGGCTGAGCAGATCCGCCCCCGGCATCGGGCAAGGCGGGATCGAGGGCGCTGTTCCACAGGCTGAGATAGCCGCCAGTGAAGATGCAGCGAGGAAGTGTTTCGAGAGGCGCGCCAGGCGCCGGGCGATAGCTGACGGTGACATTTGGAACCCTCTGCTGGAGCTGAGCTTCAAGCGCAGCGCTGCGGGAGCGCTCCGCTTCGTACTTGGCCGAGATGTCGTTGCTGATGGCCTGCTGCTTGAGGAGCTGTGCGGCGTGGTCGAGCTGCGCCTGCCCGGCGGCGACCTGGTCGGACTCGGACTTGTCGTGAAAGCCCTTGTAGTAACCGCCGCCGGTCAGCAGCGCCACGATCAGCGCGCCGCACAGCACCTCGGCGCACCACTGCGGAATGCCCAGCCTGGTGAGGAGAGCGAGAATCACACCTTGCCTCCAGCGCCCATGTCGGGCGGCGTGCGGAAGTGGATGCCCTGAGTGGTGATCGCGCGCAGGAACATGTTCACGATGGGCAGCGCGAAGGCGATGCCTGCGTAGACGTTGGGGGTCAGCAGGCCATGCAGCTGCGCGATGTTCTGCTGCGCGAGGTCAAGACCGCCGAGCAGCAGCAGGGCCAGGGCGTTCACCTGCAGCGTGCGGCTCTTCCACCAGGCTTTCGAGAACATCGGACGCTCCTACTTGCGGCGGCGCAGCTGCGCCTTGTGGCGATTCCGGTTGCGGCGCTTGCGGGCGCGGCGCTTCTCGGCGGCGACCGTGGTGGGCTTGCCCGGCCAGGTGAAGTGCGCGGCGCGCGGCGCATTGCGGATGAAGAGGTCGCGGCCCTTTGGGGCGGCGGAGGGTGCGTTCATCGCCTCGGCCGTGGCCTTGAGGTCCGCAGGCATTTCGCCCGGCGCTTCGTGGGACGGTGAGAGGAAGCTCTGAACGCGCGAGAAAGCCGCATGGAGGCCGGAGGACAGCCGAATCGGCAAGAGACGGTCGAACATCAGGGAGGACTCCACGGCAGACCGAGGAAGAGGGCACGTTCGGCGGTGCGGCGCTTCTTCAACCCCATCGACTCGATGACGCGGTTCGTTTTCGCGTCGTGTTCCTTGTCCCAGCGGAGGAACTGCTCGGCGGCCTCGGCCTTCTTGCCGGCCAGGACCATGAAGCGCAGCGTCGAGGTTTGAAACGGCTTTGCACCGGCGTTGAAGGTGAAGCAGGTCAGCGCATCGAACTCGCGCTGGAGCAGGTCGACCTTGGAGGTGACCCAGGCGTTGACGCAGTCCTCGGCCCAGCCGAGATCCTGGGTCAGGATCTCATCGCCCTCGGCGCGCGTATGGTTGAAGCGCTCGCCGGCCCGGATCAGATGGCCCCAGTAGATGGTGGGCTTGCCGGCCTGGTCGAGATAGACGTCGGGGTTGAAGGACTCGTATGCCTTGAGAAGGTCGAGTCCGGCGCTGCTGATTTTGAGCTTGGCTCCCATGCACGCAGCTTGGCGTGCGGGAGAGGATCGATCAGTGGGGGAACTACTTCACCCCGCGTTGCGCGGGGGGATGACTAAAGGCTAGGTGGTGAAGGCGGCGGCGTCAATTATTGGCGGTGCCATCTACGTCTTTCACCCAATGAATGCGTCCGCGATCATCAGCAAACCAGTGGCGTTCAGGCTTTCCATCCGGATTGGGCACCACCTTGAGCTTGCCGCTCGAAGCATCTGCCATTAGCTCTCCGGCAATAGTTTTCGTGTCGGAGTCCAAATATTTCTCGGCAACGAGATGTAGCGAGCCGTAACCGGTCACCCACATTTGCCGAACATGGATCAGCGAGCATGGAGCCTTGCAGTCAACCACGACCGCATCGCGGTCGGAGAGCTTCTGGACTGCCTGATAGACACCGTTGTTGAGTCCGTGAAAGGTAAACATCTGGATCTCGGGCGCAGCCTGTCCTTGCTGCCGCTCGGCATCGCTAATCTCCCCGCGATACCCGTATTGATACCCATCTTTGACCGAGTAGAAATGGTCCGGTATCTGCGGTGCCGGGGCCGAAGGCTGTGATGCGGGTTCAATCTTGGCAGGCTGAGCTGCAGCCGTCGAAGGCTGCTGACCGTTGCAGCCGGCGAATGCCAAGGAAGCGAGAGAGGCTAGAACAAACCGTTTGAACACACATCCCCCAATAGCTTATTTCACAGGAAGCGGCTGCGTGATTCTCAGATCGCGTCCTTCATGTCCGGCACAAGGATAAATGGTAACTGGACCGGTGGTGTAGACCACGATCACATTTTGGCCGCCGCTGACCGTAACCGACTGCCGCGACGCGGCTTCCTCGGCTTGCAGCTTTTCCTTTTCGATGGGACTGGCAGACATCATCAGATTCTCCACGAGTTCATCCACGCTGTGAAACCGCCTCTGCATATTGCGACGCACGTACCCACCGTTATTGATCCAATGCCCCGACGAGGCGCTCCAGGGCATTCTGCGGTGGCATTGAGCCGTTGGATATAGACATTTGATACACCCCCACTGCCGCATTGGCGAAAGCCTCTGGGTTGGGCTTTATCTGGCGCTTGTAGCAGGCCGTCAGCAAGGCATGGATAACGTGCGACATCAGCTCCTCATCCATTTCCGGCCCTTTGGGCGCACTCACTGCGGTTTGCGGATCATCGATGCTGATTGATCCGTCCCCGGTCAGTACCCAAAGCGGCTGAATATGGTGCTTCTCATACAGCTCAACTAGGAAGCCGGCATCAGGCGGCCTTTCCCCGGATTCATATCTCCGAAGTGTGCTCAAGCTCACGCCCAGCTTGTCCGCGAAATCCTGCTGGCTCATGACCGCGCGGATCTGCCTTATCCGGTCGCCAACCTTATTTTTGTTAGAAATCATTGTGTTCCATTCGGACTTGCAAGCTGTCCAGTTTTGCCATAATGTTGTGTCAGAACTGAACAAATTAAGTCCATTCGGCACAATTGATGCGCTACTACGAGATCAACGCAAAGCTCCATGCGGCCAACTGCCCGCCTGCTGAGGTTGCGCGCCGCTTGAAGTGCACGCGCTCCGCCGTCAGCGGCGTCGTTCGCGGCACGGACAAGAGCAAGCGCATCGCGCGGTTCATTTCCAAGGTCACCTCTACCCCCGTTGCAGTCCTCTGGCCCGGAAGATACCCCGAGCTGGAGGCCTTCCCGGTCAGGCGGGCTGCCTGATGCGTGTAGCTTCCCACCGCCGCCGGTCCCCGTCATCAGCCGGAAACAATCCGCGTTTTACCGGCATTCAGGGCGATTTTTTCCAGCAATTGGAGGCCGAGGCCGAAGTCCCGGCCGGGGCCGATCTGGACTATCACTTCCAGCTCCTCGGCGCGGTCAAGACAGCCATAGCCCACGCCCGCACGCTTGGCCTCAAGCGCGAGGGCATCGTCGAGCGCATGAACCGGCTGCTGCCGGAGCTGGACCGCCCAATCACCCTGCGCCAGCTCAATAGCTGGACCGCCGCCAGCAAGGAATATAGCGAGTTTCCCGCTCGCTTCCTGCCGGCCTTCTGCGTCGTCACCGAATGCTCCGAGCCCCTGCGCGTCCTGGCAGGCGGCATTGGCATGGACTTGATCGATGCCCGCGAGCGCGCCTTCAAGCGCCTGGGCGAGATCGACATCGAGGTCGGCCGCGCCAAGCGCGAGCAGGCCCAAATCAAACGAACCCTGGGAGGATAGAAGTGCCAGCAAGAGAGAAGTCACTGGCCAAAAGCGCGGACGTCCGCGCATTTGAGCCGACCGCAGAGCAGTTCACGCAGCTGGAAGAGATCGCGCGGGTCAACCTGGGCGAGACCAACGACGTCCTGGCGGCCCTCGGCGCCGATGCGCTCTCAAGGGCGCAATTCAACGTCCTCCAGGCCGGGGCCTATTTCCTAAAGCTCAAGGATCAGGCCGGCCACGGCGGCTTTCTGCCTGCCCTGGAAAAGGCCGGCGTCAACCCGCGTGCAGCCCAGGAAGCCATGCAGATCGGCGCCTACATCGCGTCGCTGCCCGCCGACCAGGCCAAGCGCATTGCCGCGCTGCCGAAGTCCAAGGTTCTGCCGCTGATCAACGCCGAGCAGGACGTGGTCAGCGAGTTGATGAGCGAAGGCGCGCTTGATGGCGACGACGCCCTTTCCGTCCGCGAGCTGCGCCAGCGCCTGGCCAAGGCCGAGCAAGCCCGCATCAAGGCGGAGCAGACCCTGGAGCTGCGCACCGTCGAGAACAAGGCGCTTCAGGTCGAAGCCAAGCGCGCCTATGAGGGCCTTGGCATCGAGCGCTGGTGCGCCGCCGCCCGCGAGGAAGCAGCCATCCAAAGCGACGTGTTCGTCAACGCGGTGGATCTGCTGGAGGATGCGTGGAAGGTTCACGTCCTCGGAGCCGAGCGCGGCGCGCTCACTCGCGACGCCTTCCAGCGCCAGCAGCATATCGCCGCCGGGACGCTGTTCCATGCCCTCGGCGGCGTCTGCGCCCGTGGCGCCCAGCTGATGGATCAGATCAGCGGCAAGTTCGGCGACGCGGTGACCGCGGGCTTCAACCCCGAGTTCGCCCTCAGCCCCGAAGAGGTGGCCCGCTTCGACAAGCTGCGCAAGCGGATCATCGACGACGCCAAGATCGACCACGCCAACCGCGAGGTCGAGCGGGCCAACGCCACGCCCGGCAAGCGCGGGCGCAAGCAGCAGAAGGTCGGGAAATAAGCCGTGTCGGCCGTCCTCGCACTTCGCCCCGCCGCCGCGCTCGCCGTCGTCGAGCGCACGCCCTGGGATCTGGCCAGCGACTCCGCGCGCGAGGAGGCAATGGCGCGCGGCGTGCTGGCCCGGCGCATCGCGCAGAAGATCGGCGACGGCATGTCGCGCCGCATGGCGGTGAACACTATCCTGGCGGAGATCCGCACCGGCGAGATGGTGCAGGCGATCAAGGCCCTCAACGGCACGCCCTCTGACGCCACCCTCAACCGCTGGGTCAGCGCCTTCCAGGAAGGCGGCCTGAACGCCCTTCTGCCGCAGTACAACGGACGGCCGCGCGGCACCTACGGCTGGGAGGCCCGCGCCAGCTTCCTATTCCAAAGCCCGAGCCGGCCTGGCTTCCACACCGTCGCCGACTGGCTCCGCGACGAGGGCTTCGACAACGCCACGAACAGCCGCGTCCGCCGCTACCTCAAGAGCCTGCCTTCCAACCAGGCCGAGACCAGCCCCAAGCGCCTCGGGCGCCATACCTACGACCAGACCATCAAGCCGCATCACCGCCGCGACTACAGCGACCTGGCCGTAGGCGAGGCGATGGTCAGCGATGGCCACTGCATCAAGGCGGTGGTCTATCACCCGACCACGGGCGACCTGTTCCGCCCCGAGGTGACGCCGATCCTCGACGTCAAGTCCAACTACTGCTACGGCTTCTGGATCGCCGAGGCCGAGAGCAGCATGGACACCGTCTATGCGCTCAGCTCGGTGATGGCGCGCTACGACCAGGTACCGGCGTGGTTCATCAGCGACCCAGGCCCCGGCTTCGACAACATCCGCACCGCCAGCCTGTTCGACCGCCTGGGCATCACGCACTCCAAGACGCTGCCGGGCAATGCGCGCGGCAAGGGCTTTGGCGAAGGCTTCTTCCACATCCTCACCGAGCGCTTCAGCAAGCGCTTCGACACCTTCTGCGGCGATGACCGCGTCGACGACGCCCTGGCCCGCATGCGGACCAAGGTGAAGCGCGGCGAGCTGGTTCCCCCGACCTTCGATCAGTTCAAGGACGCGCTGGAGCAGTACCGCGTCCGCTACAACGCCAAGCCCCAGCCGCACTCGGTGAAGCTGCTGGGCAAGTCGCCCAACGACATGATGGGCCAGCTCAAGCACAACCCGCTCGGCATCCCGGTCGAGGATCTGCTGCGCCCTGACTTCAGCGCCACCGTGCGCAAGTGGGAAGTCCGCTTCCGCAACCGCTTCTACCGCGCCAAGGAACTGGCGGCCTACGAGGGCCGCGAGGTCCGGGGCCAATACGACGAAAACGACGAGAGCCGCGTGTGGGTGCGCGACGAGAAGGGGCGACTGATCTGCATCGCGCACCTTCACGCCAAGACCGCCTTCGCCAAGGAGAACGTCGCCGCCGATGTGCGCGCCAAGTCCCTGGCCGCCAAGGTGCGCCGGCTGCAGCACCACATCGACGAGGCCACGAGTCGCCATCGCGCGCCCATCAGCACGGCCGGGGTCATCGACGCCCTGGAGCATGGCTTCGCGCCGCAGACGCTTCAGGCGCCGTCACCGGGCCTGCAGCTGCTCGCCCAGGGTCATAGCTTCACGCCGTCGGAGCCGCCGCAGCCGGTAGTGCGCGAGATCTCCGCGCGCCCCGTATCGCGCGAGGCACAGGAGCGCCTGGCGCACGCGCTGGAGCATGAGCAGCCCGAGGAGACAGCAGACCAGCGCTTCGCGCGTGCCAAGGCCTTGCAGGCCGGCCAGGAGCGCGGTGAAGGCATCGGTGGCGACGACAAGACCTGGCTGAGTCGCTACGTCACCACATCCGAATACCGCAGCCGTGAGCGGCTGCTGGCTGATTTCGGCGGGATCTCCGGCGTGCCGGAGTCCCGCCTCACCAGTGGGGCCGTTGCAGCGGCGATCCACGTACAACAGGAGAGCGAAGTATGAAGAGCAAGATTGTCCCGATCAAGAATATCGCGCGCGTGGCCGAGGCCGCCGATGCGCTGATGCATCGCCCGCACGGCATGCCCGGCATGGGCGTGGTCCACGGCGAGAGCGGCCTGGGCAAGACCACCACCATCAGCTACCTGGTCAACCAGGTGAACGGCGTCTTCGTCCGCGCGATGGCCAACTCCTCGCCGTCGTCGCTGCTCGGCGACATCCTGCACGAGCTGGACGTTGCGCCGCGCGGCGGCTGCGCGCAGATGACCAGGGCTGCGGTCGAGGCCCTGGCCGCTTCGAACCGCCCGCTGTTCATCGACGAGATGAACCTGGTGCTGGACAGCCGCCGCGCCCGCGAAATGTCCGAGACCATGCGCGACATCCACGACCTCTCGACCGTGCCGGTGATCCTGGTCGGCGACGACACCGTGCTGCCGCGCCTGCAGCACCGCGAGCAGCTCTATAACCGTATGGCCCAGCAGGTGCGCCTGCAGCGCTGCGACGCCGAGGACGCCCGCATGCTGGCCGACCGGCTGTGCGAGGTGCGCATCGAGGACGATCTGCTGGAGGCCATCGTCAAGTCGCCCGACATCGCGGGTGTCACCCGCCGCATCCTCGTCGCCCTGGCGCACTGCGAAGCCCGCGCCCGTGCCAAGGGCAAGGACAGCATCAATCTGGCCGGCTTCGGCCGTGGCGGCTTCTTCTCCGGCGACGCCGAGCCCACGTCCGGCAAGGTGACGGTGATCCGGTGAACCTGGTCCGCGCCCACATCGTCACGCGCGGCCTGAGCCGCGAGCTGATCGTGAAGCTCTACGAGCAGATCGATCCGCGCAACGCGTTGGCGCAGCAGCGCTTCCTCGGCGTGCTGCGCGAGCATGGCGCGATGCGCGAGGCGGCGAAGAAGGCGCGCGCGCTTGTCTCTCGGCCACCGGCCGTGCAGACCGGGCGGCAGCGCATCTGGACCTCCATGCGCATCGAGGTGTCCTTCACCGCGCAGAGCATCGCGGCCTCGGCCCAGGTGGAGCTGGTGACGGCACGCCAGTACATCAACGCCCTGATCGGCGCCGGTTACGCCCGCAAGACCCGCCAGACCAGCTTCGAGGTCGGCGACTACACCACGTTCCGCCTGGTCAAGAACACCGGACCGCACGCGCCGCGCCTGCGCAGCGACGGTAGCGCCATCCTCGATCTCAACCGGCCTGAAGGCGAGCGCGAAATACCGATACGCAAGGCGGAGGCTGCCAATGGTTGAGCCCGAGTGGATCGGCGTGCTACGTGCCCATGCCTCCGCGCACGGGCAGAAGGCGTCCGGCCGCGCCATCGGCTACAGCGGCAGCTACGTCTGCTCGATCATCAACGGGAAGATCACCAGCGGTTTAGACGCCGTTCAACAGGCCGTCGAAGGCGCGCTGATGGGCAAGACCGTGGACTGCCCCGTCATCGGCGACATCCCCCGCAACCGCTGCCTGGAACACCAGGCCAAGCCGTTCGCCGCCACCAGCCCCATGCGCGTGGCGCTGTCACGCGCCTGTCCCACATGCCCCAACAGGAGGGCCGCATCATGATCCGCAAGCTGCTCGAAGCGTTGCGTCGCCGCCGCGCACCCCTGGTGAAGCTCGGCGAGCATCGCCAGGTCATCCGTCCCCGCAAGCAGTTCGAGGTGTTGTGCGACCGCGAGGTGCGCCTGTGAACTCCGCGCGCATCGCTGGCGAGATTGAGGATCTGCTGCGCCAGGACGGCCCGCAGATCACCGAGGATCTGCGCACCCGCCTGATGGTGAGCAGCAAAGCCCGCTTCGACGCGGCCGTCTACATCCTGATCGAGGAGGGCAAGGTCCAGCGCTTCACCGAGGGCTCCGATCCGGCGCTGCGCCTGCTCGGCGACGCCAGGCCCGTCTATGAAGGCCCCTACGTCTTCGTGCGCAAGCTGCGCACGCGCGTGGCCGTGGCCAACGGAGCCGGGTCATGAACATCATCGAAGACGTGAAGGCCCTCTCCTCGAAGGCGCCCGATCATACCGACATGAACGCTTCGGGCACCGACGCTGCGTTCATGACCATCGACGTGGCGCTCGACAACCTGATGGACGCCCAGGAGTCGGGCGACGAGCAGCTCACCATCCACGCGCTGATGGCCCTGGCGTTCGGCTCGTTCCAGTTCGCCAATGCCGCAGGCTTCGATGTCGAGCTGGCGTGGCTGGAGATAGTGAACCACCGACGCGCCTACACCGAGCATCTGGCACGCACCGGCCAGGAGCTTCCGGCGCAGCCGAACTTCAGCGCCTGCATCCGCCGCGCCGCGCGCGGCGCGCATGCAGCGCACTAAGGCAGTCCTATGGCCACCTGCCCAATCCACGGCTGCACCAACACCCTCAAGGTCGGGCTGCTCATGTGCGGCCGGCACTGGCGCCTGGTGCCGCGCACCTTGCAGAAGGACGTGCATCGCACCTGGAAGCACTGGATGCGCGTCCCCCATGAGAACCGCATCGCCTACGTCGACGCGGTCAAGGCCTATGGCGTCGCCCGCGACGCGGCATTCGCCCACGTCAACAAGCTGGAGTCACCGCTATGCACCTGACCCTCGTCTGCCCTGGCTGCGGCTCGGGCGGCTCCATCGAGTTCTTCCTCAACGACGCAGACGGGCGCCGCGCCGTGGCCATCGCCGCCGAGCTTGGCACGGACCTCGGCCCGGTCGCGCTGCGCTACCTCAAGCTGTTCGCGCCGGCCAAGAACCGCCTCACCTGGCCGCGCGCCCGCAAGCTGATGGAGGAGCTGCAGGCGCTCGCCCAGGTCGACTTCATCAACCGGCGCGGCCGGGCGTGGCCGGTCACCCGCGCCATGTGGGTCGAGGCGATGGAGCAGATGCTCGGCAAGCGTGAGGATCTGAATCTGCCGCTCAAGTCCAACGGCTATCTGCTGGAGATCCTTGCCGGCATGGCCGACAAGACCGAGGCCCAGGCCGAGCGTGCCCACGAGGCCGGCGTCCAACAGCAATCCAGCTCGCGGTATGCCGACGACGGCGAAGCCGTTGCCGCTGCCGAGCGTCACCGCGCCACGATGGCCCGCTCCTCCCTGATTGCCGAGAAGGCCAGTCGCCAGCGCCTGGGCATGCCGGCTTTCACCCCAGCCGAGGAGCTGGCCTTCCTGGCCAACTATAGGGTCTGACCATGCAGCCTATCCTCGTCGATCTCGCCAGCCTGCCGCAGTCCCAGCGCGCGGCCACCATCGAGCGCGTGCGCGCCTGGTGGCCCGAGCTGGGCTACTACATCGCCGGCTCGCAACTCGACCCGAACGAGGCCGCGCGCGACGGCCGCATCCTCGGCCGAATGTTCGTCTGGATCGACCCTGAGCTGCTGGCCGGCGTGGATTCCAAGAAGCTGAAGCTGCGCCTTGTGCGCAAGACGTCATGAGCGAGATCTCGCCCAACCAGGTGCTGTGGGCGCTCGCCATGCGCAAGGGCGAGGCCAACGGCATCCACGCCCGCGATCTGGTGCGTGAGATCTGCGGCGAGACATCGCCCGGCTTGGAGCGGCAGCTGCGCAGCGTCATCGAGGAGCTGCGCATGAAGGGGCAGCATATCTGCGGCAAGCCCAAGAGCGGTTACTTCATCGCCGCCACCGAGATCGAGCTGAAGAGCACCACGGACTTTCTCCGTGATCGCGGCTTCACCAGCCTGGCGCAGGCCGCAGCGATGCTCAAGGTTTCGATGCCCGATCTGCTGGGCCAGATGAGGTTGCCGACATGAAGAGGAAGCCGCCCATCGTGGTCGACATCCGGCGCCCCTGGCCTCTTGCTGAAGAGCAGAACTGCTTATGGCTGCTCCACCAGCTCAACAGGGCGACTGCCGAGCATGAGTCCGTGAATCATACGGTTGTATTCCTTGCCAATGGCGCGGAGATCACGTTCCGCGTCAGATTGGTGAAGTTCAAACAAACAAAGCGAATCGACGCCGCGCACACGGCAATGTCGAAGGCCGAGCCGGCGGTTGGCAGTACCGGCACTCCAAATTCTGACGCTCGTTTTTGCGGGGACGAGCGCCGTGGCAAATCCAAATCCCGCACGCCTAAAGCTGGAGCAACACCCACATGAGCATGGAGAAGATTCAGAAGCTGACCGAAGCCTACGCCGCAGCCTGCGACGAGGTTTACACCCTGACGGCCGATCTCAACGCCGCTGTGGAGATCCTGGTGGCGAACAAGCGCGGCGCGATCAAGGCCGCGACGTCCAGGCTGGCCTCCACCGAGCAGCGCCTGCGCGACGAGCTGAAGGACAACAAGCCGCTGTTCGAGAGGCCGCGCACGCAGGTGTTCTCGGGCTTCAAGGTCGGCTTCCAGAAACAGCCGGGATCGCTGGACTGGGAGGACGACAAGCAGCTGGTGAAGCTGATCCATAAGCACTTCCCCAACGAGGCCGAGCGGCTGATCAAGACGGAAGAGAAGCCCATCGCGGCCACGCTGAAGTCGCTGGAAGCCGCGGATCTGCGCAAGCTCGGCATCTCGCAGAGCGCGACCGGCGACGCCGTGGTCATCATTCCGGTCGACGGCATCGTCGACAAGCTGAGCGAGGCGATGCTGAAGAGCGCACGCGCCAGGCTCGCGGCGACCGAGGAGGCCTGAAATGCGAGCCTGGACCTTCAGCGAGGCCAGCGTCGCCCAGGCGCTGGATCAATGGCAGGCACGACACATGGAAGCGGCCAGCGGCAACGGCGAGACCATGACGCGCCTGATCGAGCAGCGCAAAGCCTTCGAGGAGTTCCTCTACTCCGACGAGGCCGCGAAGCTGCGCATCCGCTCCTGTGAACCGGGCAATGGCCAAGGCTAAGGCCAGGAAGAAGCCGGATGCGCGCCAGAAGGATCTGGCGCGCATCCATATCCTGGCCGGCCAGCTCGGCCTGGACCGGGAGTCCTACGAGAACGTCTTGTGGGCCAACGGCCGCGTGGAATCCTCGAAGGATCTGGATGAACACGGCCGGCGCCAAGTGATCGCTCATCTGGAGTCGCGCTTGCCTGCGTCCCAGCGTTACAAGGGACGCCCCAACAATATCGATTCCCTGCAGCGCCAGGAGCTGAAGAAGATCGAGGCGCTGCTCGCCGATGCCGGCCGGCCCTGGGCCTATGCCGTGCACCTGGCGCGCACCATGTACAAGCGCGAGGCCCTGGAGTTTTGCTCCGTGCCCCAGCTCGTCGGCATCCTCACCGCGCTCGATAAGGATGCCCTGCGGCGCCACAGCGCCCGCATGCAGCTGCTGTGGGGCGACGGCTGGCAGGAACAGGCGCAGCGGATCGCGGAGCTGCTGTTCGGCCTGGAGAGAACCCACAACGCTGCCGCCAACTCTAAGCATCTCGGCTTGGCGCTGGGCTGGTGGGACGGCCGGATTGAAGCATGCTGCGCATGGCCGGTTGCACTAGACGGCTTCGCAAAGCCGCCGATGTGCTGCGGCGGCTGCTACCAGCGCGCCTTGCGCCAGGCTGGCCGCATCTGATGGGCGCCGCCCCCGCCTTCGCCGTCGACGAACGCCTGCTGCCGCCGCAGGCGCGCGTCCTGGTGCGCGGGATCGGCTTCCCCGACACGCTGAAGATCCTCAAGGCCAGGGGCGGCACGCGCATACGGCGCCCGCTGCGGGGCGAGGCCAGCCCGATCCTGGTCAACCTGGTTGGTGAGGAGAAGGCCGCCAAGGTGGTCCAGCTCTTCGAGGGAAGCGAGTTCATCGACTTCCCGATGTGCGACAAGCTGATCCAGCAGATCCGCGACGCGGAGATCCGCACCAAGCGCCCCGGTACCACCCTGCACGCCCTGGCGCTCGAATACGGGCTGACCCGGCGGTGGATCATGGTCATTTGTGGGGAAGATCAGGCCGAAAAGCACCCGGACCTCTTCGCCGAGGGGCCGGAACCCGTTTAAAAGGCGTTTAAAACGTCGCTGGAGCGACGAACCGGGGGCTGCGGCTGCGGGTGTGGCTCCAAAGCGCCTGAATCGCTCCCTGGCCCGCGCAGGGCCAAATCCAGAACTGAGGTCAGACCCGATGTCCGAGCAAAGCAAAATCGAATGGACCGACTCCACCTTCAACCCGTGGATCGGCTGCACCAAGGTTGGCCCTGGCTGCGACCACTGCTACGCGGAGGCGCTGATGGATACCCGCCACCATCGCGTGAAGTGGGGTTCGGGCAATTCCCGCTCCCGCACATCCGCTGCTAACTGGAAGTTGCCCGAGCGGTGGAACCGGGAGGACTTCTGCGAATGCACCTGCGGCTGGCGCGGTGTGCTGAGAGAGCCTCGCTGCCCGGTATGCGACAGAAATGGAATCGTTTCAGAGGCGCGCCGCCGCGTGTTCTGCGCCTCCCTGGCCGATGTGTTCGACAACGAGGTAGATCCGGCGTGGCGCGAGGATCTGTTCGCGCTGATCGATTCGACCCTGAACCTCGACTGGCTACTGCTCACCAAGCGCATCGGCAACGTCGAGCGGATGCTGTCGGCGATGGGGCGTCCGAATTTCCCCCGCAACGTCTGGCTCGGTATCACCGTGGTCAACCAGCCAGAGGCGGACCGCGATATCCCGAAGCTCTGGCAGGCCCCGGCCAGCGTCCGTTTCCTCAGCGTCGAGCCCATGCTTGGCGAGATCGACCTGACGCCGTGGCTCCCGCACGAGTACAACGCTCCCAGCGGCAGCGGACAGAACTGCGCCACCTGCGGCACCCTGACCACCATCCTGCACCATCCCTACGGCAAGCCCTGGCTTGACTGGGTCATTGCCGGGGGCGAGAGCGGCCATAATGCTCGGCCGTCACATCCAGCCTGGTACCGCAACCTGCGCGATCAATGCGCCTCCGCCGGCGTGCCGTTCCTGTTCAAGCAGTGGGGTGAGTTCGAGCCGCGCGAAGAGTGGTCACCCCACCTCGGCGGCGGCCGCTTCGAGCCGATGCTGGCAGTCATGAAGGATGGGAGCCAATGCCCGCATGACGTTGCGCCACAGGATGTCGGAGCGCATCGCATGGCCCGCGTCGGCAAAAAAGCCGCTGGCCGCAAGCTCGATGGCGCGGACCATAACGGCTACCCATTGCGCGACCGGCGGCCCACGCCCTAAGCTGACCTCATCCCCCCGCGCAACGCGGGGTGAAGTAGTTCCCCCACTGACCCGTGACCCATGCCCGCCGACACTGGCCGGGCAATGGGAACCACAAAACGCCTCCAGATTTTCAAGCCCGGCCGGCAGATCACATCTGCAGGCGAGCCCATCTCGTTCAGCGAGTCCGATCTGCTGGCCAGCGCCAAGGCCTACGACCCGAAGCTGCACGAGGCGCCCATCGTCGTCGGCCATCCGAAGGACACCGCGCCGGCCTATGGCTGGATCAAGTCGGTCAGCTTCGAGGAAAAACACCTGGAGGCGGTGCCGCACCAGGTAGACCCGGCCTTTGCCGAGATGGTGAACGGCGGCAAGCACTTCAAGAAGATGTCGGCGCAGTTCTACCGCCCCGAGTCCCCCAACAACCCGGTCCCCGGCGTCTGGTACCTGCGTCACGTCGCCTTCCTCGGCGCGCAGCCTCCGGCCGTGAAGGGCCTGCGGGACGCCAGCTTCTCTGATTCCGAAACCGGCGTGGTCGAGTTCACCGACTGGGACGGCGTCCAGGTCGCCGGCCTGTTCCGCAGCATGCGCGACTGGCTGATCGGCAAGTTCGGCCAGGACGAGGCCGACAAGGCGCTGCCGCCCTGGAACGTCGACGGCGCTCTGCTGAGCGCCGCCACGTCCGAAGACGACGAAGACGACACCACCTCATCTCCTTCCTACACCGAGGGCAACATGACCCCTGCACAGATCCAGGCCCGCGAGGCCGAGCTGGCCACGCGCGAAGCCGCGCTCAAGACCCGCGAACAGAAGGTGGCCACCACCGAGGCGAGCTTCTCCGAGCGCCAGACGCAGCTGGATGCCGCCGCCGCCAAGGCGCGGCGCCAGGAGTTCGTCGATTACGCCGAGGTGCTGTTCAAGGCCGGCAAGCTGCTGCCCGAATACCGCGAGGGCCTGGCGTCGTTCATGGCCGACATCCGCCCGGACGAGGTGGTGGAGTTCGGCGAGGGCAACGCCAAGAAGTCCGAGAAGCGCGGCGCCTGGCTGAAGGACTTCATCTCCAAGCACCTCAAGCAGCAGGTCAGCTTCGGCGAGCATGCCCGCGAATCGGCCGTCGAGCTGGATGACCCCAGCTCCGTCGCCGCCGCCGCCGTCGAGTTCCAGGAGTCGGAGGCCAAGGTCGGCCGACGCGTCGACATCGCCACCGCCGTGGCCCACGTCAATTCCAAGCGCGCCTGAAGGCGCGAACGTTCCGGAGAGCCTCCCAGTGTCCAACGTCCTGCTGCGCAAATCGTACTTCGCCGACGCGGCGATCCCCGCCTTCACTCTGGTCAAGATCGGCAGCGATTCCTCGCATGTCGCCGCCGCAACCGGCCCCGCCGACGTGGTCATCGGCGCCACCGGCGAGGTCGGCCCCGCGGCGGGCGAGCGCGTCGACATCTCGCTGATCGGCATCGAATACATCACGGCGGGCGCGGCGTTCGCGGCCGGAGTCCCGCTCACCTCTGACGGCAGCGGCCGCGTGGTCGCGGCTGCTCCGGCGGCTGGCACCAACGCCAATCTCTGCGGCCACTCGCTGGAAGCCGCCACCGCCCTGGGCGACCAGGTGCGCGTCCATCTCGGCCCCAGCGTGATGCAGGGCTAATCCTCTCAACCATCGACCCGCGCTAACCGCCCCGGAGCTTCAGACACATGGCTACCACTCCGTTTCCCGTTAATCCCGAGCTGACGGCTGTCGCCATCGGCTACCGCAACCTCGACGACGCGCTGATCGCCGACGAGGTGGTACCGCGCATCCCGACGCCGAAGAAGTTCCAGTGGACCAAGTACGATCAGCAGGACGCGTACACTGTCCCCGACACCAAGGTGGGCCGCAAGAGCGAGCCGACGATGGTGGACTTCGGCGGGCAGCTGATCCCGGACGAGGTGCAGGACTTCGGTCTGGATGACCTGGTGCCGAACGACGACATCGAGGCCTTCGACGCGATGCCGAAGCCCAAGACCGGCGGCCCGATCAACCCGCTGGCGCTCAGCACCATGATGCTGACCAACCTGGTCATGCTGGACCGCGAGATCCGCGTGGCCGGCGAGGTGTTCGACGCCAACCTGTATCCGGCGGCCAACAAGACCACGCTGGCGGGTGGCAGCCAGTGGAGCGACTACGTCAACAGCAATCCGCTGTCGGCGATCATGACCGCCCTGGATACGCCGCTGGTGCGCCCGAACAAGATGGTCATCGGACGCGCCGCCTGGACGGTGCTGCGCCAGCATCCCAAGGTCGTGCAGGCCGTCTACAAGAGCTTCCAGGGCGCTGGCACCATCTCGAAAGAGCAGATGGCGGAGCTGCTGGAGATCGAGACCATCCTGGTAGGCTCCGGCTTCGTCAACACCGCGCGCAAGGGGCAGGCCCCGGCCTACGCCCGCGTGTGGGGCAAGCACTGCTCGCTGATCTACTCCTCGGTCCAGGCCGCGCAGACGATGCAGCCGAACTTCGGCTTCACCGCGCAGTTCGGCACCAAGATCGCGGGCGACATTCCGCAGCCGGCCAAGGGCCTGCGCGGCGGCGTGCTGGTCCGTGCCGGCGAGTCGGTCAAGGAAGTGTTCCCGTCCCCGGACGTCGCCTACTTCTTCCAGAACGCGGTCGCCTAAGTCGGCAGCGCCGCGCCACCCATACCTCGACGACGACAAGGCCGCGAGTCCCAGCCCCTGGGGACGAGCGGGGAAGACACCTCTAAGCCTGGCCAGGGGCAAACGCCAGGCTTTTCGCAATGGAGATCACCGTGGCAAAAAACACCGCTGCAAAGGAAGTGAAGCTGGTCAAGGTGGAGATCACCGACGTCGTCGAGTATGACAACGAGAACGTGCCGGTCGGCACCGTGGTAGAGATGCCCGAGGATCAGGCCAACGCCCTGATCGCCGTGCGCGCCGCCAAGCTGGCGAAGTAAGCCAGGCCGAGACCCAGCACCGGAATCCGGCATGAGCTACGGCACTGCCCAGGACTTGATCGACCGCTTCGGACGGGAGCAGCTGATCCAGCTGACCGACCACTCCGGCGCGGGCGTGATCGACAACCAGGTGCTGACGCAGGCCATGTCGGATTCCGACGCGGAGGTGGAGGGCTTCCTGGTCGGCCGCTACACCGTGCCGCTGCCCTCGGTGCCCAAGATCATCCTGGGCTACTGGAGCGACATCGTCCGCTACCGCCTGATGGGGGACCGCTCCACCGACCAGGCGGACAGGCGCTACGACATCGCCATGAAATTCTTCCGGGCCGTGGCGGACGGCACCATCAGCCTCGGGCCGGATGCCCTGGGCGTCCGCGCGGCGCCGGCCGGAGGCCCCAGCTCTTCCGGACCCAACTCGACCACCGCCGCATCCCGCGTCTTCACCGACCAGGGCCTGCGTTCCTACCGAGATCCAGATGCCGGAGGCCCCGATGCAGATCGCCTGCGTTGAGGACGCCATCATCGCGAAGGTCAAGGACGTTTTCGGCAACAAGCTGCGCGCGGTCGATTCGCTGCCGGCCGACGTCGACGACGAGACCCTCAAGCGCCTGGTGCGGACCACGCCGGGCGTCTACGTGGTGTTCGACGGCGGCATGGATCAGACCCAGGGCGGCTCGCAGGCCAAGGTCCGCGCGCAGTTCTCGGTGAACGCCATCACCTCGCATGTCAGCGGCGAGAAGGCCAGGCGCCGCGGTGACAAGCTGGAGATCGGCGCCTACGACATCATTGAGATCCTGCTGCCGAAGCTGCACCGCATGACCGTGAAGGGCATCGGCACGCTGGTGTTCCAGAACATCGAGAACCGCTACGACGGGCCGCTCGACAAGCTCGGCGTGGCCGTCTACGCCGCCGTCTACTACATCGACATCAACTTCCCCGACATCGACGCGGTGGCCGTGCTCGCGCCGTTCAAGACCGCGAGCGTCACCACCAAGCCAGCGCCACTCTCCAACCCCGTCACCGACGTCATCGAACTGCAGCAGTAAAGGACCGCCATGCGCAACAACCATCTGTTCCTCGTCCCTAAGGAGGGCATCCGCGTCCCGAACCCGGCCACGCCCGGCAAGGGCCTGAAGGCCGAGGGCGACTGGGTAGCACGCGGCGTCTACTGGACGCGGCGGCTCAACGACGGCGATGTCACCGATATGACCGCCGAGCAGCTCGCCGAGGCCGAGAAGGCCCAGGCCCTGGCGGCCAGAGTCCAGGCCGAGACCGGCGATTCCGGCGCCACGGGCGCCAGCTCCAAGCGCAACTCCAAGTGAGGATCTGAGCCATGTCCGGCAACCCGATCAGCTTCAACACCATCGCCGTCAACATCCGCACGCCGGGTGTCTTCGTCGAGTTCGACAACACCCGCGCGCAGACCGGCCTGGCGGCACTGCCGCACCGCGTGCTGCTGGTGGGCCAGCGCCTGGCCGGCGGCAGCATCGCCGCCGGCGTGCTGGTGAAGATCACCTCCGCCGGCCAGGGCGCCAAGTATTTCGGCGACGGCTCGATGCTCGATCCGATGTGCGACGCGTTCATCCTCAACGCGCCGCAGGTCGAGGTGTGGGCCGTGGCCCTGAACGACAACGGCGCGGGCGCCTTCGCCACGGGCTCGTTCACCCTGGCCGGCCCTGCCACCGCGAACGGCACCCTGGCGGCCTACTTCGGCGGGCAGATCGTCCAGGTCGGCGTCACGGCCGGCGATACCGCCGCGACGATGGCCACCAACACCGTGGCCGCCATCGCCGCGACCACTGACCTGCCGGTGAGCGCCGTGGTCGACGGCGTCACCGCCGCCAAGGTGAACCTGACCGCGCGCCACAAGGGCGTCTGCGGCAACACCATCGACGTGCGCTTCAACATGAACGATGGCGATGCGTTCCCGGCCGGCGTCACGGCGCCGATCACTGCCATGTCCGGAGGTACGGCAAACCCGGACATTAATGCCGCCATTGCCGCCATCGGCGATGTGCAGTACACCAGCGTCGTCAACCCCTACCTGGACAACGCCAACCTCACGGCGCTGATTGCTGAGCTGACCAGTCGCTGGGGCGGCATGAGCGCCGACGACGGCGTGGCCTGGTCGGTGGGCAGCGGCAGCTACTCGGCCATCGACACGGTGGGCTCCGGCCTCAACACGCCGTTCCTGATCTACCAGGGCAACCAGAACAGCGCGACTCTGCCCTGGGTGCAGGCGGCGATCAATGCGGCCATCGACGAGAGCGAGCCGGACCCGGCCCGTCCGCGCCAGACGCTGCCCATGCTGGGTATGCTGCCGCCGGCCGTGGCCGACCGCTACACCCGCACCGAGCGCAACCAGCACCTGGTGGACGGCGTGGCGACGTACCTGGTCGACGCGGGCGGCGTCTGCCGCGTGGAGCGCTTCAGCACCACCTACAAGACCAACGCCAATGGCGTGCCCGACGACAGCTACCGCGACGTCGAGACGATCCGCACGCTATCGGCGATCCGCTACACCGTCCGCGCCCGCATCGCGCAGAAGTACCCGCGCCACAAGCTGGGCGAGGACGGCACCATCGGCCCCAATGTGGTGACGCCGTCCTCGCTCAAGAACGAGATGCGCGCGCTCTACAAGGACTGGATGACGGCGGGCTGGGTGCAGGGCGGCCAGGCGCAGAAGGACTTCAACGCCAATGTCAACGTGCAGATCGACGCGACCAACAAGGATCAGGCGAATTTCCTGCTCCCGCCGGAGCTGATCAAGCAGTTCCGCATCGCGGCCGGCCAGGTGCAGTTCTCCTGATTTCGTTCAATCCCGCTTAAGGGGAAGTTAAATGGGTGCACAAACTCTCGGCATCGCCATCGTCAAGGCGGACGGCCAGGCCTTCGTCTCGGAGCCCGGCGCATCGATCGACATCGGCGGCGTCACCCGCACGCCGATCAAGAGCGACCAGCCCGGCGTGGTCAAGTTCTCGCAGCAGGTGAAGGAGTCCCAGGTTGACCTGGTGATCATGATGGACTCCGACACCAAGCTCGACGACATCCGCAACATGTCGGATGTGACCATCGAGTTCGACTGCGACACCGGCCAGTCCTACGTCATCGACCATGCCTTCCTGCAGAACCCGCCGAAGGCCACAGCCGGAGCCGGCGGCAAGATCCCGCTGACCTTCATTGGTCCCCCCGCACAGGAGCAAGGCGCATGAGCGACATCGTCAGCTACACCCTGAAGCACCCCTTCGACCGCCTCGACAAGGACGGCAACGTCGCCGAGAAGATCACCTGCATCTCCCTGCGCCGGCCCAAGGGCAAGCAGATGAAGGCGATGGACAACGCCAAGGGCAGCATGTCGCGCATTCTGGCGCTGCTCGCCGTCTGCGGGGGCCTGTTGCCGGTCGAGGTCGACGCGATGGACGGCGAAGACATCATGGCCCTCAGCGAGCTGATCACGGGTTTTTTGGGCCAATCCCTTCCAACTGGCGAGATGTAATCGCCGACGTCGCCTACGTCTTCGGCTTCTCGCCGCTGGAGCTGGCGGAGCTGGAATGGGACAGCGAGGTTCCAGGCATCGGTTATTGGCACGAGCAGGCCCTGCGCCTGAGTGAACGTCAGAAGGGTCCGTGATGAGCGAGGGGGGCAAGAATCTGCGGCTCAGCCTCATCATCGAGGCCTTTGACCGCGCCACCGGCGTCATCGAGAAGATCAACGCGCGCATTGAGTCGATGTCGCGCCCGATCAACTTCATCCGTGCGAAGTGGCACGAGCTGGCCGAGGCCGCCAAGCTCGACCTGCTGCGCGAGCGCATCGCCCGCGTCGGCGAGGCCACCGAGGGCATCCAGGTGGCCGGGCAGCGCCTGCTGATGTTCGAGGCGTACACCGGCATCGCCGGGGGCGCCCTGGTGGAGCTGTTCAAGCACACCGCGGAAGTCGGCGAGGGGATCACCCGCATGTCGGCGCGCCTCGGGATCTCGACTACACAGTTCCAGCGCCTGGCCTATGCCGAGAAGATGCTGGGCGCCGAGTCTGGCTCGCTGGCCGAGGCCCAGGCCTTCCTCAACCGCAACATCATCGAGGCGCTGCGCGGCAACCAGCAGATGCTCTCGACGTTTCATGCCATCGGCATCAGCGCCAACGATCTGCGGAAGCAATCGCCGCTGGAGATCCTCTACAAGATCGCCGACTGGATGGAGAAGTTTCCGAACAAGGCGCGCGAGGGCTATGTCGCCATGACCCTGCTCGGGCGCGGCGGCCTGGCCGCGATCCCGGCGCTGCGCGAGGGCGGCAAGGCGCTGCGCGACTACGGCGACGAGGCGGAGCGCAACGGCATCTTCAGCAAAGAGCAGCTGGAGAACAGCGAGAAGTTCACCCGCAGCCTCAACCGGATGATGGACTCCGTCACCAAGCTGGCGCAGGCCGTGGTGATGGACCTCATGCCGGGGGTGACAGTGCTGATCGACAGGCTGACCGCCTGGATTCATGCCAACGACGCGGTGGCGCGCTCCAAGCTGACGGAGTTCGTGCAGCGGCTGATCGATGGGCTGCCGGATCTTTTCATGAACTTCGTGCGGATCGTGACAGTGCTGGGAACGATGCTCGGCGCCGTCGACAAGGTGGTCAATGCCTTTGGAGGCTGGGACACACTAATCACTCTAATGGCAACGGTGCGCCTGGTTCAGTTCGCGGCGGCCATCATCAAGCTTATTGGGGCCATCTGGGCGCTCGACTTCGCCATCCTGGCCAACCCCCTGGTATTCATCGCCACCATGATCGCCCTGGCCATCGCCGCCATTGTCGCCCTGGGCGTGGCCATCTACCAGATCTACAAGCACTGGGAGGGCTTCAAGGCCTGGTGGCGAGATCTGTGGTACGGCGCCGTCGACGTGGTCGGGAAGGCAGTGGACAAGGTGCTGGACAAGCTCAAGGCCCTGAACCCGTTCCGGCTGCTCTTCGACGCCAACGGCACCATGTTCAACACGCCTGGCGCCTCCGGCGAAGCGCCGGTTCAAGTGCCGTTCAAGGCGCCTTTGAACCTGTCCCGCCTGAGCATCCGCAACCCGCTGGGCGGACCGCTGCCGACCGTCATCGGCGCGCCGGCCAAGACCCTCACCGGCGGCGCCCAGGGCGCGCCGGTCGAGGTGGGCGGCAGCATCGACATCCGCATCGACGACTCCGGCCGGCCGCGCGTGCGCCGCATCACCCAGCGCGGCCCGGTGAGCCTGAACGTCGGCAGCGGGCCCCTGGCGCTGGGTGAGGCCCGGTGAGCGACCCGACCTGGCTGGCGCAGCGTCGCCCCGCGACCTTCCGTGGCGTGCCCTTCAGCTTCGCCCAGGCGCCCCGCCAGGGCGGCCGGCGCGTGGTGCTGCACTCGTATCCGGGCGTGGATCTGCCGGAGCCGGAGGATCTCGGCCTCAAGGCGCGCCAGCTGAGCTTCGAGGCCTTCATTGCCGGCGACGACTACTTCGGCGCCCGCGATGCGTTCGAGGATGCCCTGGATCTGCCGGGGCCGGGCACGCTGGTGCACCCCTACAAGGGCGAGATGCAGGTGGTGGTGACCGAT
>Ga0210406_10001779_pt1 | contig 25568 bp, 22 predicted proteins | sample IncBWC30MmetaG_FD_155454 | JGI IMG/M metagenome (GOLD analysis project Ga0210406, IMG submission 155454) | Forest soil microbial communities from Barre Woods Harvard Forest LTER site, Petersham, Massachusetts, United States - Inc-BW-C-30-M | ecosystem: Environmental > Terrestrial > Soil >... | reverse complement strand
GGCGCGCGGATCCTGTGGACATGTGGACGACGCTTCGCCTCGCCCACATCCCCACAGGAGAACAGAACCAGAAGAAGCGGACATATGATGTGCTACCAAAACCGGACAACTTCATTCGCTATCGACAACAAAATCCACGAGCCTCGCGTTTCGCGCGTCTGGACGATTCCCATCGACGCGTCAAAAGGCGAGCCTCCCGCCCTCATTTGTGCTATTCTGGATGCCGCGTGAGGGCGGCCCCATGGCGGAAACCCGGAAACTCGCGACAATCCTGGTTGCGGATATTTTCCGCTACAGCCGGCTCGCGGGCGCGAACGCTGCTCGGCCTTTGATCGCTCTTTCGACCGTCTTCCTTGTCGGCGGCGCGTGGGCGGGGCCGATCGAAGACGCTGACGCCGCCATCGATCGCCAGGACTACGCGACAGCGTTAGGCATTCTGCGACCTCTGGCCGAGCACGGCGACCCCGTCGCCGAACGCAAGCTGGGTTTCCTGCACGCTATCGGGCATGGCGTCGCACAAGACTTCGCCGAGGCGGCGAAGTGGTACCGCAGTGCGGCGGAGAATGGCGACGCGCCGGCGCAGGAGACGATAGGAAACCTCTATCTTCGCGGTCGGGGCGTGCCGCGAGACGACGCGCAGGCAATCGTTTGGTTTCGCAAGGCCGCCGAGCAGGGCAGACCTCAAGCCGAGGCTGCGCTCGGCGCCGCCTACCTGGAAGGGACCGGGCTGGTTCGGAACGACGCCGAGGCCATGACATGGCTTCGCAAAGCCGCCGACCAAAACGATGCGCAAGCGGAGCTTCTTCTTGGCAGCATGTACGAGACCGGGCGGGGCGTCGGTAAGAGTAAGACGGAGGCGGTGTCCTGGTTCCGCAAAGCCGCCGAGCAGGGCAATGCTCGCGCCCAGTTCATGCTCGGGGCTTCTTATGACGAGGGTCAGGGCGTTCCGCAAGACCAAGCCGAGGCTTCGAAATGGTACCTGAAGGCGGCGGACCAGGGCGACGCCGTGGCGCAGCACAATCTCGGGCGGCGCTACGCCAAGGGCGACGGGACGCCGGAGGACTATGCAGAGGCGGCGAAGTGGTTTCGTAAAGCTGCCGAGCAGGGGGAGGCCAGCTCGCAGGCGGAATTGGGCGGCCTCTACTATGCGGGCCACGGGGTGGAACGGGATTACGCCGAAGCGGCCAAATGGCTCCGCAAGGCGGCGGACCAGGACGACGTCGACGGCGAATACAATCTCGGCGTGCTCTTCGAGAAAGGTCACGGCGTGCCGCAGAATGACGGCGAAGCTGTGGATTGGTACCGCAAGGCGGCGGAGCACGGTCGCTTGGAAGCGATGGTCAACCTGGGCAACATGTTGAGCGAGGGAGCGGGGGTCTCGCACGACGACGCTGAAGCCGCCAGATGGTTCCGCAAAGCCGCGGAGCGGGGAATGTCGCTGGCGCAGTACAGACTGGGCGTCATCTACGACCAGGGTCTGGGCGTTGCGCAGAGCGACGCCGAGGCCCTGAACTGGTATCGCAAGGCGGCGGAACAGGGACTGGCCGAGGCGCAGGACTCCGTTGCGGTCATGTACGAACAAGGGCAAGGCGTCGCGCAGAACGACGCCAAAGCCGTGAATTGGTTCCGCAAGGCGGCCGACCAAGGCTTGGCCGAGGCCCAGTTCAACCTCGGCGTCATGTACGCACAAGGGCGGAGTGTCGCGCAGAACGACGCCGAGGCCCTGAACTGGTACCGCAAGGCGGCGGACCAGGGGCTTGCTGAGGCCGAGTATAACCTGGGCCTTTTCTACGCTCTGGGGCGCGGCGTCGGGAAGGACGCCGGCGAAGCGGCGCAATTGTTCCGTAAGGCGGCCGAACAGGGCGACGCCGACGCTCAGAACAAACTGGGCGTCGTTTATATGCGCGGCCTCGGCGTTCCTCGGGACGACGCCGAAGCGGCGAACTGGTTTCGCAAGGCGGCCGAGCAGGGTCAGGTTGACGCACAGAACAATCTTGGCGGGTTCTACGCCGAGGGCAAAGGCGTGCAGGCCGACATTGTCCAAAGCTACCTGTGGTACAGTCTCGGCGCGGCGCAGGGCGACCCGGTCTCGGTCAATATGAGACCACGTTTCGCGAGAGCGAAATTGATGGTGAGGTCCTGCCCGATCTGACCGAGGGCGACCTCAATCAGCTTGGCGTGCCACTGGGGCACCGCAAGCGTCTCCTCACCGGCGTAGGCGCCGTTGCCAACGCCGTTTTCAACGCCACGGGAAAACGCGTGCGCGACCTGCCGGTCACACTCGACAAGGTGATGTAGCGAAGCGTCTCGCCGCGTTGAGGCGCATGTCGGCAGCGGGCGCGGCGAGGCGCCGTCTCGTCAACCAAGATTGGGTTGGGTGTCCTTGAAGCTCGGCAAGGCTTGGATCTTTGTCCACCAGTCGGCAAAGCCGGGGACATCGAAAAGCGCGTCCTTGTCCGGCGTGAGCGAGACGTAAAAAGCAATCGGCGCGAGATAGAGGTCGGCAAGACTCAGGTCGCCTGCAATGAAGGGGGAGGAGCCCCTCGTCGTCATGGCGAGTTCGATCATCTTGCGGCCGTTCTCAAGGCCGCCCTTGCGCATCGCCTCGTTCTTACCGCCGACGAAATCCGGAAACAGATGATAGGCCGCCACGCCGCCTGTGAGGGCGCCGTAGCCGTAAGAGTCGACGAGGCCGATGATCATATCCATCCGCGCGCGATCCTTCGGCGTCGGAGGGATCAGCGACTTGCCGGGGAGGACATCGTTGAGATAGCGCGCAATCGCGGTCGTCTCCAGAATGCGCATCCCATCATGGTCGAGGACGGGGACCTTGCCGAAAGGATGACGCTCCCGATGTTCCGGCGTTTTCGGCTCGCCCTTGAGCACGTTGAGTGGCACTTGCTTGAACTCAGTCATGCCCTTTTCGGCAAGCACCATCTTGACGGTGCGGACGTAGGTGGAGCCGTCAAAGCCCCAGAGGGTCATGTCCGACATCGCTGTTGTCCCTTCTTATGCGCCGTTCAGGCGAGCGCTCAAGACTAGATGGAATCGCCCGGCCAGGCCAGCGATCTGAAATCACGATATCGATAGCAGGCAGCGAGGCAATCGCCGATTGCGTACGGTCTCCGCGAACCCTCCTGCTGCTCAGGCGCTAATCCGGCCTCAGCCGGCGTCTTCGCTCTTGGCCGGCGCCTTTGGCCTCGCGCCCTTCGCGGGCTTGCGCAGGTCGCGCAAGGTATCGTTCTGCGCGATCATCTGGCGGATCGCCTCGACATTGGCCCGCGCGGCGTCGGGCGAAAGGTCGGTCCGACCGACCGTCTCGGCGTCGCTGAATTTGCCTTCGAGCGCCAGCACCAGAGCGAGGTCGCCGCGCATGCGCGCGTCGGCTTTAGGGCTCGCGACCGCCTGTCTCAGGGCGTCCTCCGCCGCAGGCAATTGCTTCGCCAGCGCGAGTGAGAGCCCCATGTTGGTGAGCACGCTGGGTTCCCCGGGCGCGATCTTGAGCGCCTCGTGGTAGAATTGCATCGCCCCCGCATGGTCGCCGAGCCGGTCGGCGACCGTCCCTTGCACCGACATGACGTCCCATCGCGGATCGTCGGGCGTATAGGCGTGGGAGAGGACGTCCTTGGCTTGCGTGAGTTGGCCGGCGTCGGCGAGCGCCTTGCCATATTCACCGAGCACGTCGAAATCCTTGGGCGTCTTGATGGCTGCGGTCTGGATGACGGCGACGGCCTCGTTGTATCGGGTCAGCGCCCGCAATGCGCGGGCATATTCGATCGAAGCGGTCTTATCGCCCGGGTTACGGTCGTAACGCCTGCCAAGCTCGTCCGCGTAAGCCCTGAGCTTCGCGTCGTCCGCGGGCTGCGTCGCTGACGCCGGAATGGAGCCGGTGACGTCGCCGAAGTCGTGGCAGCCGGCGAGCGGCGCGGCGAAAGCCGCGAGCGCGGCCGCGAACAAGGCGCGCAAGAGGGCGGGGCGGGAAGACAAGCGCGGCATTAGAGCCCCAGGACGGAGAACGGTGGTTAACGAGCGTCCGTCCTGAACCTTGCGCCAGACTGCCCCAGTTCAGCGCGGGTCAATCTAGTGAATGTAGTCTTTGAACCGGCTGGGAAAGAGCGATCCCGAATGCGACCATCGCCGTAGAATTGTGTTGCGCAGAATCAAGTGCGATCATTCCGGAATAATACACCGCCGACTTGACTTCGAAAGTCTATCAAATTTATCATCGCTACGTTGTTAAACAGAAATGCTTTTAGCCATGGCGGGAAAGGTGTCTCGCAAACTTGTCGCCACAGCGATCATTATCGCCACGCTCGGCTTCGTTGATAACGCCAACGCAACAAACAGCAGACACTCGGGCGTCGCAGGCCAAAAAGGCGATTTGCCACGATAAAGTCGCAGCCAAGCACTTAACCGGCGGCCCCATGAAGGCCGAATGGAAGAAGTGCATGGAGGACGCAAACGCCTATCAGTGACCCTCTCGCTGGGCTGTCGGAAGGGACCTCCCCTCTGGCGCTGCGGAATGTTCCGCAGCGTTTTTCCCTGAGATGAGGGATGCCAAGAGGCGGCGAGCGCAGAGACCCGCGCAAACGCCGGTTGTGCGCGGGCACGGTCGTTATTGAGGGAGCCCCTCGATGGCGAAAGAGCGGAACTTCGCATACCTGTCGCCGACCTTGCGCGCTTCCTTGAACTGATCTGAGTTGCGCCACGCCTGCACGGCGGCGAGGCTGTCGAACGCATTGATGGCGACCCGCGTGCCCGGCGACGGCCCCTCATACACAACGATATTTAGCCCAGCGGCTACGAGGCGGCCGCCAGACGCCTTGATCGAAGCTTGGACAAGGGGAACATACTGCTTCTGATAGCCATCCAAGTCACTGACGCCGACCTCGGTCACGACATAGGCGGGCGCGCTGCCCGCGGCGTGGAGACCCTGAACGGCGGCGGCGCCGATCGCAAAACCCGCCAGCAAAGCAAGACCTATCTGAGATCGAGTTGTCATCGCGTTTCTCCAGATTGGAGCCAAGGCAACATCGCGATCATACAGCAACGACCTTCTGCATAGCATCAGCGCGTTGGCGCCGCCCAAACCGCGCGCTCGGACGTGGTTAGTCGTAAAGCGAAGGAACGCTGTTTCGATCCAGGAAACTCGAGATGCCGAAATTCGTGACGATTGGATATGGCGACCGCGCGGGATATGAACGCTCACCCAAAGACGTCCGCGACGCAGCTCACGCTCACGACGCGGAACTGAAAAAGCGCGGCGCCCTTATGGGCGTCGCGGGCGTACCGGTTCAGGCCCGCAACGGCTCGGCTGCCGGAGTCCGGAGGGAGAACTCCGCCTTCATGTCGTCCCCCTTGCCGGTCGCCGGCTTCGCGGTGATTAACGCCGCCGATCTCGCCGAGGCGATCCAGATCGTTTCGAAGACGCCGTGCGCGGTTGCGCATGGCGTCGTGGAAGTTTGGCCCTTGGAGCAGGCCGGCTAGGAGCGCCGAGCCGGCACGGGGGCTTCGATTTGGCCGCCCTACGTCTTTGGGGCGTTCACGACCCGAATGGGCTTGCCGTCCCAAAAGGCCTCGGCGTTCTCTACGCTCTGCGGGTAAAACTGGCGCCACGTCTCATCGACCCCATAGCCGAGATGGGGCGTGAGCACAGTGTGGTCCGACGCCCGCAATGGATGGTCCTTGGGCAGCGGTTCTCTGGCATAGACGTCGAGCGCCGCGATGATCTTGCCGGCCTGAGTGGCGGCGAGAAGAGCGGCTTCGTCGATCAGCGCGCCTCGCGACGTGTTGATCAGAATTGCGCCTTGCTTCATGCGAGCGATGTCGTCGGCGCCGATGAGGCCACGCGTGCGTCGTGACAAGATCATGTGCACGGAGATGACGTCGGCTTCGCTCATAAGATCCGATTTGCGGACCAGGACGGCGCCGGCCTCTTGAGCCCTCGCTTCGGTGAGATTCGGACTCCAGGCTGTGACGTTCATGTCGAGCGCGAGCGCATAACGCGCGATACGCGCCCCGAGGCGGCCGAGGCCCACAACGCCAAGCGTTTTGCCGGCGAGGCCCGTGCCGACGGGCACGCCAAATTGGAAACCGCCGGCGCGCATGGCCTTGTCGGCGGCGGGAATCGCACGGGCGGCGGCGATCATCAGACCAAGCGCGAGTTCGGCCGTCGCGTAGAGAGCGCGGCTGGGCGGCGTGTCGCAGACCGTCACCCCCTGACGCGTGCAAGCCTCGTCGTCCAGCAAAGGGTTTGAAGGGGCAGTAATGCTGATCATGCGCAGTTTAGGGAGACGGCGGATAAGGCTTTCAGGAAAAGCCGTTCGCTCACGCATTGTCAGGATGATGTCGAAATCCGCCAGCGCCAGAGCCGCGTCGTCCTCGGAACCGAAAGCGTCAGCAATGAACACAAGCTCCGCGCGTGCGGCAAGCCTCGACCAGTCGGCGCTGCTTCGCGCCACGCCTTGCCAATCATCGATGATCGCAATTTTCACGAGTTTTTTCTCCGGGCGTTCGAATCCTGCCGCACCAAGATCGCGAGCATAGAGTTTCGCCGCGCTCAGGCGCTTATGCGTCCCAACACGTCCGAAATCGATGACAAGTTGTTGGCGGGCGCGGTAGCGGCGACGTAGCCGTCCGGCTGGATCAGCCACACTCCGTCCGCGTCTGGCGGCGTTCCGAGTGAGGCGACGGCGGCGAAGACGAAGCCAGCAGAGTGAAGCGCGGCTCATCACCTGCGCCGAAGGGCGGCGCGCCGGCGATCGGGGCCGCACGTTGGCCGGGCGGGGGGCGAAACGAGCTGTGTCCCCGCCCATTCATTGGGCTTTGCGGGTAGCCCACCGACACCTGCGACATATTGTCGACGAGAGCGTGCTGCACCGGCGCCAAACCGAGCGCAAACCGTCCCACGATGTTGCGAAGCTCTTCCGCGACGGGATTGTTCAGGGTGCCGATGGCGGTAAGGCGAGCGGTGTTCTTCAGCACCTCGTCGCCCACGCCGCTTCGCTCGGGGCTGTAAGTGTCGAGCAGCGCTTCGCCGCACGTTCCGTGAATGGCCAACGCGAGTTTCCAAGCCAGATTGAAGGCGTCTTGCATCCCCGTGTTCATGCCCTCGCCCCCGGCTGGGCTATGAACATGCGCGGCGTCCCCGCTGAGGAAGACTCGCCCCGAGCGATAGCTTGCCACTTTACGCGCATTGATTCTGAAGCCCGACAACCAGATCGGATCGAACAGTTTCACGCCCTTCGGTCCCCGCTTCTCGACGATCGCCGCGATCTCTTCAAGCGTCGGATCGCGAGGATGGTCTTCGCCAATTGGCGGGATATTGGCGATGATGCGGTAGCGTCCCGGCGCGATCGGAAAGATCGGCAGCACGCCCTCGCGCGCCCAGTAGACGGCGACCTCGGTGTCGGGAAACGGGTACCCGTTCATGTGGGTGTCCGCCAAAACCCAGTCGCTAAACATGGTCTCGCCAGAGAAGGGGGCTCCAAGCGTGTGGCGCACGATGCTGTGCGCGCCATCGTATCCCGCGAGCCAATCCGGATGGACGGTCTCTTCGCGGCCATCCGCGCGACGAAGCGTCGCCTCGACGCCGTCAGCCCCGATCGCAAGCGCTGGGCCCTCCGTACTGCGCTCGACCGAGACGCCCAGGCGCTGAAGCCTCTCCTCGAGCAGGCGCTCGGTGTCCGATTGCGGCAGCATCAGCGCGTAAGGATACGGCCTCGCCACCGAATCCATTTTGACGTGGCCAACCACGGTGCCCTCCGCCGCCACGATATTGACGCCGTCGACCTTGAATCCCGCATCGACGAAAGGCGCCGACCCTTGATCCCCGCGGTCGAGCAGTTCGAGCGTGCGGCTCCAGATCACGATGGCTTTCGATTTGTCCGTGCGCTGCGGGGCCTTGTCCACGATGCGCACCGGAACTCGGTAACGGGTGAGTTCGCACGCGAGCGTCAGCCCCACGGGGCCCGCGCCGACGATCAGTACGGTTGTGTTCATCGTCGTTCTCCTGATCTCGCTGCGCACTCGGCGTTTTATTTGTATTGGTCGAAACTTCTCAACAGGAGATCTCGGCCGGAGTTGCGTCGCCATGCTCGGATGCGCTCACGCGCCTCAGCGCGGTTGAGGAGAGTCCAGAGCGCGGCCCGTGCAGAAAGAGAAGCACCGGCGGCCGCATCGTCGCAAAGCGCGTCGCATCGCGCTCCGGCGCCCGCCAACGCGCGAGCGCGGCGCCCGCGGGGCTCGAGACCGCCTTCAACGTCGAGCCGGGCCGATCGACGACCACGATCGGGACCAGATCGGCGATTGAGCGCCAATGCCGCCACAGATGGAACTGGCGAAGGTTGTCGGCGCCCATGATCCAGACGAAATGGACGCCCGGCGCTCGGCGCTTGAGCCAGCGCAGCGTGTCATAGGTGAAGCGCGAGCCGATCTGCGCCTCGATGTCGGTGACCACGACGCGAGGCCCGACGTCGAGCCTGCGCGCGGCCTCGATGCGGGCGTTGAGCGCGGCGAGTCCGGTCAGCGACTTTAAGGGATTGCCAGGCGTCACCAGCCACCAGACGCGGTCGAGCGCGAGCCGGCGCAGCGCAAGCCGGGTGATGAGCGCATGTCCCTCGTGCGGCGGATTGAACGACCCGCCGAGGAGCCCAATGCGCATTCCTGGCGCAAACGGCGGCAGGCGTGGAATGGGCGTCACGACGCCGCCTGCGCCGCGAGCAGCTCCGCCTGACGTTCGGCCGTGAGTCCGTCAATGATCTCGTCGAGACCCTCCCCTTCCATGATCCGATCCAGCGAATAGAGGGTCAGGTTGATGCGATGGTCGGTCACCCGCCCTTGCGGGAAATTATAGGTTCGGATGCGCTGCGACCGGTCGCCTGAACCGACCTGCGACCGCCGCTCCTGGGCGCGATCGGCGTCGAGCTTCTGATTTTTGGCGTCCAGGATGCGTGAGCGTAAGAGGGCCATCGCCTTGGTGCGGTTGCGATGCTGCGACCGCTCCTCCTGCATCGCGACCACCACGCCGGTCGGCAGATGGGTGATGCGAATCGCCGATTCGGTCTTGTTGACATGCTGGCCACCCGCGCCAGAGGAGCGATAGGTGTCGATCTTCAGATCGGCCTCGTTGATGACGAAGTCCGCTTCCTCGGCGATCGGCAGCACGGCGACGGTTGCGGCTGAGGTGTGGATGCGGCCCTGGGTCTCGGTCGTCGGCACGCGCTGCACCCGATGGACGCCGCTCTCGAACTTGAGCCGGGCGAAAACGCCGCGACCGGAAACTTCGGCTACGATTTCCTTGAACCCTCCGGCCGTCCCTTCGCTAGACGACAGGACTTCGACCTTCCAACGCTGCCGCTCAGCGTATTTGACGTACATGCGGAACAAATCGCCAGCGAACAGGGCTGCTTCGTCTCCGCCCGTGCCCGCCCGGACTTCGATGATTGCGCTGCCCTCATCGGCGGCGTCCTTGGGCAGCAGCGCAATCTGAATCGCCTTGGACATCGCTTCCGCTTCGGTGTCGACGGTGGCAAGCTCGGCTTCGGCCATGGCCCGCATGTCGGGGTCGAGATTCGGCTCCCGCAGCATCGCTGCGAGATCGGCCCGTTCCTTTTCTTTGGACTGGAAGGCCTTGATCGCCACGACCACCGGCTCAAGCTCATTGAGCTCGCGCGACAATGCGGAATATTGCGCGCCGGAAGCCCCCTCGGCGAGGCGCGCGGAGATTTCCTGGTGGCGACGGAGGATGAGATCGAGGTTGTCGTTGGCCATGTGTGAGCTCAAGAAGCGGAAGCGGCGGGGGTTGAGGACGCTCGCGTCGCTAGAGGCGCACCTGAAGGCGTTCCGCCAGCTGCTCCAGCGGCTTCCGCAACGATGCGTCCTCGCGCCCTTTGGCCAGCATCGCTTCGACCTCGCGCTCCGCCTTGCCGATATCGAGCGACAGCGTCATCGCCTTGATGGGCCCGATCGAGGTCGCGGACATCGACAATTCGCGGTAGCCGATCGCCATCAGCGCCATCGCTTCGAGGGTCTGTCCGCCCATCTCGCCGCACAGGGTCACCGGCGTCCCGTGTCGCTCGCCCGCCTGCGCGATCGAGCGCAGCGCGCGCAAGAAGCCCACGCTCAACGGATCGAAGCGGTTGGCGACCCGTCGGTTATCGCGGTCGACCGCGTAAAGATATTGCATCAGGTCGTTCGAGCCGACCGAAAGGAAGTCCGCGGCTGCGGCGATCTCATCGAGCTGCCACAAGAGCGACGGCACTTCGACCATCACCCCGAGACTGGTCGTGCGCGGCGGCTCATGGCCGCGGCTTTGGCTCCAGTTGAGTTCGTGATCGAACATCGAGCGTGCGACTCTGTATTCATCGACGGTCGAAACCATGGGGGCCATGATCTTAAGATCGCGGCCCGCAGCGGCGCGAATGAAGGCGCGAAATTGCATCCGCAGCAGCGCCGGACGGTCGAGCCCGATGCGAAGCGCGCGCCATCCGAGCGCCGGGTTTTGCTCGTCTACGCCCTTCATGTAGGGGAGGAGCTTGTCGCCGCCGATATCGAGCGTGCGGAAGGTGACCGGCCGCTCGCCGGCGGCGTCGAGGATGGCGCGGTAAAGCTGCTGCTGGGCGCCGGGCCGGGGAAAGCGCGCGGCGAGCATGAACTGCAATTCGGTGCGGAAGAGGCCGATCGACTGCGCCCCGGTTTCCGCCAGATGCGGCATGTCGACAAGCAGCCCGGCGTTCATATGCAGGCCGATCGACACCCCGTCGACAGTGGCTGTCGGCGTATCGCGGAGAGCGCGGTATTGCGCCTGGCGCCGGGCGCGCATACGCGCCTTTTCGGCGTAAGCCGCCTCGACGTCCGCCGGGGGACGCAGATGGATTTCGCCCGCGTCGCCGTCGACGATGATCGCGTCGCCATGCTCGACGATTTCAGAGATATTGGCGATATCGCTCACGGCGGGAACGCCGAGCGCGCGGGCGACGATGGCGATATGGCTCGAGGCGCCCGCCTCCTCCAACACCAGACCGCGGAGCCGGGCGCGGTCGTAGTCGAGCAGAGCCGCCGGGCTCATCGAGCGGGCGACAAGAATGGCGTTTTCCGGCAGCTCGTCCGGCAGTAGAACCAGGCTTTGGCCGGCAAGCTGATGCAAGAGGCGATTGGCGATGTCGGTCAGGTCGTGGAGCCGATCGCGCAGATAAGGATCAGTCTGGCGCTGCAGCTTGGCGCGGGCGTCGTTATGGACGCGCTCGACCGCGGCCTCAGCGGTCAGGCCGGAACTCACCGCCTCACGCAGCCGGCGTAGCCAGCCGCGATCGTGTGCGATCATTCGGAAGGCCTCCAGCACGTCGCGGTGCTCGCCGCCGACGCCGTCGTCGTTACGGTCGATCAGATCGTCGACCGAGGCGCGCATGGCGCTGATCGCCGTCTCGAGCCGAATGAGCTCCGATTCCACATCGTCGGCGACGATCGTGGACACCGTCACGCGCGGCTGATGCATCACCACATGCCCGAGCCCGAGCCCATCGGCGATGCCGACGCCTTTGAGCGACATTTGCCGGCGCACGGCGATCGGCGCGCCCTGGGCGGCTATTCCCTGCAGTTCTCCGGACGCAATCATCTCGGCGAGCAGCATGGCGGTCGTCTGTAGCGCCTCGAGCTCTTCCTCCGAATAGGCGCGCCGCGCGCGGTTTTGCACGACCAGCACCCCGATCGTGGCGCCGCCGCGCAACACCGGCACACCGAGGAACGACTGGTAGATTTCTTCACCCGTCTCGGGTCTGTAGGAAAAGGCCGGGTGATGCTGCGCGTCGGACAGCGCCAGCGGCTCGGCGCTTGAGACGATCAAGCCGACAAGGCCTTCGCCTGGCCGCATCGTGGTCAGATGGACCGCCTCACGATTGAGGCCCTCGGTGGCGAACAGCTCCATCGCTCCGTCAGCGCGCACGACGTAAAGCGAGCACACCTCGGCCACCATGTTGGAGGCGATGAGGACGACGATCCGGTCCAGGCGCGCCTGGGCGGTGACAGGCTCCGCCATCACCTCGCGGAGCCGCCGCAACAATAGACGCGGTCCGCCCGGCGCGCGCATCAACAACGTCCTATTCGTCGCCGGCCGATGGGTCGGCCGATGGAGTTATGCAATGATCACGCCGGAGGTAAGCCGCTCCCCGGAATGCGTTTCCCACCCGTTTCCTCAATTAGCTTGGCGCGGTATAGAAACGAAATGCGGGCGCGGCAAGGCCGGACTAGCCGCCTCTTGTGCGGAGCCTGTTCAGGGCGCCCGGAGGAGCGCCGAAGTCCTCGCAGCTCCGGTCGCGCGCGCCGCTAAAACCTCGTCAAGCCAATCCGGCCGCATCTCGGGCACCGATGACAGAAGCAATTCGGTATAGGGATGATAGGGCGGCGAGAACACCGTGGCCGTGTCGCCGCTCGCCACCATCTTGCCCTTCAGCATCACCGCGACTTTGTTGGCGATTCGTTTCACCGTTCCGAGATCATGGGTGATGAACAGATAGGCGACGCCCAGATCGTCCTGCAGCTTCTTCAGCAAACGCAGAATCTCTTCGCCCACCAGTTGATCGAGCGCGGAGGTCACCTCGTCGCAGATGATCAGATCAGGTTCAGCCGCGAGAGCGCGGGCGATCGACACGCGCTGCTTCTGCCCGCCAGACAATTCGCTGGTCTTGCGGGTGATGAAGGATTCCGGCAGATCCATCTGCCTTAGCAGTTCCGCCGTGCGTGCGCGCACTTCCCGCCGCGATCGATTGAAATAGAACGCCACCGGCCTGCCAATCGTCTCGAGCAAGGTGTGCTGTGGATTGATCGCGACGTCGGGCATCTGGTAGATCATTTGCACCCTGCGCAATTGGTCCTTGGTGCGGTCCTTGAGTCGCGGCGAGAGGCTGGTCCCGTTGAAGCGGACATCGCCGGCGACCCGCGGCAGGAGGCCGGTGACCACTCGCGCCAAAGTCGATTTGCCCGAACCCGATTCCCCGACGACGGCGACTGTGTCGCCTTTGCGCACTTCGAGGCTGACGTCGTTGATGACTTTGGGCATGCCCGGATAGTCGGCGCTGACGTGATCGATGGCGAGGATCGGGACTGGGGCGGCAACGACGCCATCTACGAAGGGGCGGCCCGCGACGCGTTCGCTCACCAGGCGACGCGTATATTCCTCTTTCGGCTGTTGCAGGATTTGTCGTGACTCGCCGAATTCGACCATTTTGCCGCGTCTCAGCACCATGATGCGATCGGCAATCTGTGCGACGACGGCGAGGTCGTGGGTGATGTAGAGCGCCGCTGTGCCGTGCTCGCGGATGAGCTTACGGAAAGCGGCGAGGCATTCGACCTGAGTCGTCACGTCAAGCGCGGTGGTCGGCTCATCGAAGATGAGAATGTCGGGCTTGGCGACCATCGCCATCGCCGCCATCACGCGCTGAAGCTGTCCGCCGGAAACCTGATGCGGATAGCGCGACCCAATCGTCTCCGGGCTCGGCAGATCCAGCTGCTTGAATAGGCTGACCGCCTCCGCGCGCGCCTCCGCCGGCGACAATACGCTATGCCGCACGGCAGCTTCGCAGACCTGTTCCATCAGCGTATGCGCGGGGTTGAATGACGCCGCCGCGCTCTGGGCGATATAGGCGATCTTCGGGCCGCGCAGCTCGCGACGCTCATTCGGGCTGATGGCGCGAATGTCCGTATCGCCGAAAATAATGTTGCCGCCGACGATGTGGCAGTCGCGGCGGGTATAGCCCATTGAGGCGAGGCCGATGGTCGACTTGCCGGCGCCGGATTCGCCGATGAGGCCGATCACCTCCCCGTGCCGCAATTGCAGCGACACGTCATCGACGAGAACTGGCCCGTCGCCGGCATCCGTGCGCACCGCAACGCGCATGCCGCGAATATCGAGCACGATAGGATCATCCCTTGTCAGGGAAGCTTCCCGAGTCTGCTTGCTCATGCGCCTTCCCCCTGGCCTCTGGAATGAATCGAGAGCATCCAATCGACGACGAAATTGACGCCGATGGTCAAAATCGCAATCGCGGCCGCAGGATAGAGCGGCGCCGCGGAGCCGAAATTGATCATATCGCGGTAGTCCCTCACCATGCTGCCCCAGTCCGCGTCGGGAGGCTGCACGCCGAGGCCGAGAAAACTGAGCGCCGCGATGAAGAGAAACGTAAAACAAAAACGCAGGCCGAATTCGGCCGTCAGCGGCGGGATCGCATTGGGCAGAACCTCGCGCGTGACGATCCACCACCATCCCTCGCCGCGCAGGCGAGCCGCCTCGACAAACTCCAGGTTGACGATATTCACGGCCACCGACCTCGCCAGCCGAAACACTTTGGTCGAATCGAGGATGGCGATGGTGATGATGAGCACGGGCAGCGCCGTGCCGAGCACCGAAAGGATGACGAAGGCGAAGATGAGCGTCGGCATCGACAACAAAAGGTCGACGAGGCGCGACAGCACCTGATCGATCCATCCGCCCGCAACCGCGGCGGCGAAGCCGGTGATAACGCCGAGGACGAATGAAAGGGCCGTAATGATCAGCGAAAGGCCAATCGACATGCGTGCGCCATAGATCAGTCGGCTCACGATATCGCGTCCAAGGTTATCCAGTCCAAGCCAATGCTGCGCGTCGGGGTCCGCCCAGGCGTCCCCGAGCGGCGTCGCCTGATCGAAGGGCGCAATAAGCGGCGCCAGCAAAGCGACGAGCAGATTGATGACGACAATGACGATGCCGATCTGCGCGGTGACGCTCACTTTGTAGCCGCGGATACGCATAAAGTCTGTCTTTCGTCGCGATCAGCGCGGCCGGCGAAGCCGGGGATTGGAAAGAATGGCGAGGATGTCGGCGGTCATGTTGAGCAAGATGAAGGTCGCGGCGAAGATAAGCCCGCAGGCCTGGACGACAGGCACGTCATGCTTGGACACTTCGTCGACCATCAATTGGCCGAGGCCGGGATAGACGAACACAGTCTCAACGACGACGACGCCGACGATAAGGTAAGCCAGGTTCAGGGCGACCACCGAAATGATCGGGGCCAGCGCGTTCGGGAGCGCGTGCCGAACGACGATGCGCGATTTTCTCAATCCCTTGAGAATAGCCATCTCGATATAAGGGCTCGCCATGACTGAGAGCACCGAGGCGCGCGTCATCCGCATCATGTGGGCGACAATCACCAGGACCAGCGTCAGCATGGGCAAGAAGGTGTCATAAAGCCGTTCGAAGAACGGCGTGTCGGACGAGACGCTCGCCAAGGAAGGGAACCAGCCGAGCTGGACCGCGACGTATTTGATGAGGAGATAGGCGAGGAAATATTCCGGCACGGAGATCGTCATCAGCGTCACGACGTTCACGAGCCGGTCGAAGACGCCGCCCTGCCAGATCGCGGCCAGCAGTCCGAGGCCAATCGCCAACGGAACGGCGACGATGGCCGCATAAGCCGCCAGGAACATCGTGTTGGCGAAGCGCGGCGCGATCTCCTCCAGGACGTCTCGGCCGTTAGCGAGCGACTTGCCGAAATCGCCGTGCAGGGCCCCAAACAGCCATTGGAAGAAACGAATATAGGCGGGCTGATCGAGCCCGAGATCGAGTCGCATTTTGGCGAGCGTCTCGGGCGTGGCGGTGTTCTGCAGAATGGCGGAGGCGAGGTCGCCAGGCAGGATCTCCGTCCCGACAAAGATCAGCACCGACGCGGCGAACAAAGTGAGGACGCCGAGGCCGAAACGGTTGAGGACGAGCTTCAGCATCGACGCCCCTCTCCACCCCGATCCGGATTAGGACCGCAAAGGCGTGGCGCGGGGTGGTCCGAGAGCGCCCATGCCGTTCCTCATCGCGCCGTCGATCACGACTTCAGCCAGGCGTCCTCCATGATCCAGCCATTGTTCATGTCGTAGCCGCCGTGGGGCGTGTGGCCGCCGACCTTCTGGTTATGCGCGTCGAGCCAGTCGCGGAACACAGGAATGAGCGCGCCGCCGCGCTCATTGAGAATGGCCTGCATCTCCCAGATGTAAGGCTTGCGCTTGGCCTCGTCGGTCTCGGCCCGCGCATCCGCGAGCAGCTTCTCGAATTGCGCGTCATTCCAGTGCGTCTCGTTCCACGGCGCGCTCGCCTGGAAGGCGACGGAGAGCATCTGTGTCGCCGCCGGCCGTCCGCCCCAGTAGCTGCTGACGAAGGGCGCTTTGAGCCAGACGTTGTCGAAGTAGCCGTCGGCCGGCTCCTTCTTCACATCCACCTTAATTCCGGCTTTCGACGCGCTCGCCTGCAATAGCGTGGCCTGATCGACCGCGCCGTTGAATGCGGCGTCGGACGCCTGCAGGATGATCTTCGGATCCGCGACGCCCGCCTTCTTAAAATGGAAGGTAGCTTTTTCGGGATCGTATTTGCGCTGCGGCAGCTCCTTATTGAAGTAGGGGTCGGTCGGCGGAATCGGATGATCGTTGCCGGCTGTCCCGTAGCCGCTGAACAAAGCCTTGAGCATCTGTTCGCGATCGGCGGCGAGCATCACCGCCATGCGGATGTCGGGATTGTCGAAGGGCGGCTTGTCCACTTCCATCGCCAGAACCGAGAACCAGCCGCCCGGCGCGCGGACCACCTCGATCCTTGGAGTCTTGGACAGGAGAGCCACTGCCTTGTGATCGACCCGGTTGATCGCGTCGATCTGGCCCGAGATCAGCGCGTTGAGACGTGCGGAGCCGTCGTTGATGACGGTGACGTCCACGCCGTCGAGAAGGCCTTTCCCGTCCTTCCAATACGGTCGGACCTTTTTGACCCGGATCCGTACGCCCGGGTCGAAACTCTCAAGCACAAACGCCCCTGTGCCGACCGGCTTCGCCCAGTCCTTAAAGCCGTCCGGAACCATCATGAGATGATAGTCGGTGAGCCCATAGGGGAAATCGGCGTCGGGAGCGGAGAGCGAAATCTGGATCTGGTGGTCGTTGAGCTTCTTGATGTCGGTGACGCCCTTCACCGAAGTGGCGCCGCCGGATTTCGTGTCGCCTCGGTGAAGGTTGAGCGAGTAGAGCGCGTCGTCGGCATTGAATTCCTTGCCGTTCGAGAAGGTCACGCCCTTGCGCAGGTTCAGGACCCAGTCCTTGGCGCCGTTGGTCGCCTCCCAGCTCTCGGCCAGTTCAGGATGGGGTTTCCCGTCCTGTCCCCATTCCGCGAGGCAGTTCCAGATGCCATGGTTGGCGTCGATCATCACGGAGTCGGTCGTGGTGCGGAAGTCGAGGCTGTCGGTGGTGCTGCCGCCTGCTAGACCGAGCTTCAGGACGCCGCCACTTTTCGGCGCATCGGCGGCAATCGCGTCGGCGCTCGCCAGGATGGTTGAAATCGCAAGGCTGGAGGCGCCAAGCGCGGCGGCGCGGCCCATGACCTCGCGGCGCGAAATGGCTCCCTTGATCAGGCGCCTGTTCCAATAATCCAGTTCGTTCATTGGCTTGGATCCTCTCTAGAGTGCGCCCTTTCCCCAAATCTCGACCGGCAGTTACTCCTTTGCTTTCTTTCCGCGACTTGGCGTCAGAATTCCGGTTCTGTCAATCGCGCGGCGGTTGGCCGAGGATTGCCCATGTACGGTCGTGGCGAGGCGTGTAGGCGACGGTTCGCCAAAGCGACAAGGCGCGCGCTTTCACGGCGATTTCTGCATGTCACCGCACAAGCTGACACAATCGGAACCCTACCAATTTAGCGCGGTGCGATCCCCGAAACGGACTCCTCGCTTGCGTTGACTCGCGCCGGAGCCACGATTAGGGGTTCGGCCTCGAATTGCTTGGGCAAGCGCCCAATTCGGCAGGAGTTCTGCGGTCGATGAAGATCCTCGTGCCCGTCAAACGGGTGGTCGACTACAACATCAAGATCCGGCTCAGGTCCGACGGCTCGGGAGTCGAACTCGCCAACGTCAAGATGTCGATGAATCCGTTCGACGAAATCGCAGTCGAGGAAGCGCTGAGGCAAAAGGAAGCCGGCAAGGCGACCGAGGTGGTCATTGTCTCGATTGGCCCGCAGCAGGCTAGCGAAACGATTCGCACAGCGCTCGCCATGGGCGCCGATCGCGGCATTCTCATCAAGAACGACGCGCTCGTGGAACCTTTGGCGGTCGCCAAGCTGCTCAAGGGCGTCGTCGCCGCCGAACAGCCGGGCCTCGTCATCATGGGCAAACAGGCGATCGACGACGACTCGAACCAGACCGGACAGATGCTGGCGGCGCTCACCGGCTGGGGCCAGGGCACGTTCGCCTCCAAGGTCGTCGTCGGCGACGGCTCGGTCGAAGTCACGCGCGAGGTCGACGGCGGCATGCAGACCGTGTCGCTGAAGCTGCCGGCGATCGTCACCACCGATTTGCGCTTGAACGAGCCGCGCTACGCCTCGCTGCCCAATATCATGAAGGCGAAGAAGAAGCCGATCGAGGAGAAGACGCCGGCCGATTATGGCGTCGACGTTTCTCCTCGGCTCAAGGTCATGAAGACCGTTGAGCCGCCGGGTCGCAAGTCCGGAGTGAAGGTCAAATCGGCGGCGGAGCTCGTACAGAAGCTTCGCGATGAAGCGGGGGTGATCTGACGATGGCTACCCTTCTTCTGGCGGAAGTCGCGGGCGGACAATTGAACGATGCGACCGCGCGCGCGCTGACCGCCGCGCTCGAGCTCAAGGCGCCCATCGATGTTCTCGTCGCAGGCTCCAATGTCGGTGGTGCCGCAGAGGCGGCGGCCAAGCTTCACGGCGTGGCGAAAGTGCTCGTCGCAGACAATCCTCTTTACGGGCATGGCCTGGCGGAGCCGCTGGCGGCGCTGATTGTCGGGCTCGCGCCCGGCTATGACGCCGTCGTGGCGGCCTCGACCGCCAGCGCCAAGAATGTTGCGCCGCGCGTTGCCGCGCTCATCGACGTGATGCAGATTTCCGATATCATCAAGGTCATCGGCCCCAAGACCTTCGAGCGGCCGATCTATGCCGGCAACGCCATCCAGACCGTCGAGTCGACCGATCCGAAGATCGTCGTGACCGTGCGCACCGCCTCTTTCGCCGCGACCGGCGCAGGCGGCTCGGCGCCGATCGAGACAGTCGCGCCCGCCGCCGATCCCGCGGTGTCGTCCTTCGTGGGCGAGGCGCTCGCCAAGTCTGACCGGCCGGAACTGGCCTCTGCCAGGATCATCATCTCGGGCGGTCGGGCGATGCAGAAGGCGGAAAATTTCAAGACCTATATCGAGCCGGTCGCTGACAAGCTCGGCGCGGCGATGGGCGCGTCCCGCGCCGCAGTCGACGCCGGCTACGCGCCCAACGACTGGCAGGTCGGCCAGACCGGCAAGGTGGTGGCGCCCGAGCTCTATATCGCGGTCGGCATTTCTGGCGCGATCCAGCATCTGGCGGGGATGAAGGATTCGAAAGTCATCGTCGCCATCAACAAGGACGAGGAGGCGCCGATCTTCCAGGTCGCCGACTACGGCCTGGTCGCCGATCTCTATACGGCGTTGCCCGAACTTGCCGCGGAGCTCGCGAAGATCGGGCGGTAAGCTCCGGCCATGCGAAAAGCCCAGCGTCCGACTGGACGCTCGTGGCTGCTCGTCTATGATTGGGACGCGGCGCAGGCTGTTCGCTGGAAAGAGAAATGACATTCAACATCGAAACGGTTGGCGTCATCGGCGCCGGCCAGATGGGCGCCGGCATCGCTGAGGTCGCCGCTCAAGCCGGATTGACTGTTTCCATCAACGACGTCGCGGAAGAACGGATCAACGCGGCTCTCGCGACCATCAACGGTCACCTTTCGCGCCAGGTCGCAAAGGGGCAGATCGCCGAAGCCGAGCGTAAGGCGATCCTCGATCGCATTCAGGTGGCTCCGACCTTCGACAAGCTCGGCGATTGCGATCTCGTTGTCGAGGCTGCCTCCGAGAACGAAGAGGTCAAGCGCAAGATTTTCATCGCGCTGCGCTCCTTTCTCAAGCCGGACGCGATCGTCGCGTCCAATACGTCCTCGATCTCAATCACGCGCCTCGCGTCGGTGACAGCCAATCCCGAGCGTTTCATCGGCATCCATTTCATGAATCCGGTGCCGCGCATGCAGCTGGTCGAACTGATCCGCGGCATCGCCACCAAGGATGAGACGTTCGAGGCCGCGAAGAACTTCGTCACTCGCCTCGGCAAGACGGCGACGATGTCCGAGGATTTCCCCGCTTTCATCGTCAACCGAATCCTGCTGCCGATGATCAATGAAGCGGTCTACACCCTCTATGAAGGCGTGGGCTCGGTCGAGGCGATCGATACTGCGATGCGGCTCGGCGCCAATCACCCGATGGGACCCTTGCAGCTTGCCGACTTCATCGGCCTCGACACTTGCCTCGCTGTCATGCAGGTGCTGCATGAGGGACTGGCCGATTCCAAATATCGCCCCTGTCCGCTGCTGGTGAAATATGTCGAGGCCGGCTGGCTGGGCAGGAAAACCCAGCGCGGCTTCTATGACTATCGCGGCGAGCATCCGGTGCCGACGCGCTGACAAGCAGGAGCCTCGACAGCGATTGCCGCGCTCGGAAAGGCTTCTCGCGCTTCTGCAGGCGCTCCGGCGCCGGCGGCGACCGGTCAGCGGACGTGTCCTTGCCGACGAGCTCGGCGTCTCCTTACGAACGCTCTACCGCGACATCGCGAGTCTGCAGGGGCAGGGGGCGGAGATCGAGGGCGAAGCGGGCGTGGGCTATGTTCTCAAGCCGGGCTTCTGGCTCCCCCCGCTCATGTTGAGCGGCGAGGAGATCGAGGCGCTTGTTCTAGGCGCCCGCTGGGTCGGAGCGCGGACCGACGAATCGCTTGCGCTCGCCGCACATGACGCGATCGCCAAGATCTCCGCCGTCCTGCCGGCGCGCCTGCGCGAGGACGTCGAGGCGTCGACCCTCATTGTGCCGCCCAGTGAAGCGCCAGGCGCAGCCGCGCGCGACCTCGCTCCGATCCGGGCCGCCATACGGGCCGAACGGAAGCTCGCGGTCGAGTACTGTGACGCACATGGCGCGAAGACCGAACGCACGATCTGGCCGTTCGGCGTCGGATATTTCGAGGAGGCGCGCGTCGTGATGGCCTGGTGCGAGCTCAGGCAGGGATTCCGGCATTTCCGCGCCGATCGGATCGCCTCGTGCCGGACGCTCGAGGCGCGCTATCCGCTGAGCCGCCATCGCCTGCTCAAGGACTGGCGCCTCAGCGAAGGCACAGCGCCTCCAGAGTGAGGCTGCTGACGGAATCTGACGCTGCCCACGCGTAAGGATCGCATCCTCTTCAATTAAAGGAGCGATCCGATGTCCCTACCGCATTTCGTCCTGCTTTACGTCAACGAGCCGCAGGTGAGCGCCGCCTTTTACGCTCGCTTGCTTGACCGCCAGCCGCTCGACTCCTCGCCGAACTTCGTCATGTTCGAACTTTCGCCTGGTCTCAGACTTGGGCTCTGGGCCCGTCGCGACGTCGAGCCCGCACCGAGCGGCGCAGCCGACACCGGAGAATTGGCGATGGCGGTCGAGACCAACGAAGAAGTCGAAGCGCTCTGCGCGGATCGGAAACGCAAAGGCGCCGTCATCCTGCAGGGGACGGTTACGATGGACTTCGGCCGAACGTTCCTTTCCGCCGACTCCGACGGACATCGGCTTCGCGTGTTCTGCCCCGCGCCTTGATGTGTTCAGGCCGGCTCATTGGCGGGGGGCTCGCTTTGCGAACCTCTCGCCGGATTGCTCCTCGTCCTAAACACTCGAACCGGATCTCGCTCGTCCGCGCTTCCGAACAGGTAGATCGGGACGTGCTGGGCAGCCTCGCTGTCTTTCGAAATCAAGACGCCAACTCCGGCCTGGTACCGCCCAGCGCCGACATATTGGTCGGTGACGAGCGAGCAGCCGTCCTCCACGAAGCGGTACCCATACCGTTGCGCGTCATCGACGAATTGCTGAGACAGGAGGATGTCGCCTGGCTTGGCAAGCGGCTCGATACGTGCAGCGACGACGACGATATCGGAAATTTCGGGGTGCTGGGCGCCTTCCAGCGCCGGATTGAGTTTCCAGAATCCGCTATGCGCGCCCACTCTCATCTGCAAGTTGTATCCGGAAGCCAAGAGTTGGGCGCTGAGTCCGCGCGCCGCCCGCAAGAGCCTGCCCGGGCTTCTATCTGCCAAAACCAGATGGTCGCCGGCGGACGTATTCGCGTAGTCCAAATCGCGGGTGAACTGCCGGAACAAATCGCGCCAGTATTTGTCGAAAGTCTGCGACCTCCCGGCAATCTGGACGATGTTTTCCCGGTAGCCGCGAATATCGCCAACGGCCACAAACCGGATGCTTTCCTCGGGCCTCCATTCGAGCTCATCGCCGATGACGTTGTGCTTATTCAGCTCCTTAAGAAACCCGACGTTTCGGCGAGTGATGAAGTCGCTGAGCGACGGGTGGATCAGATAAGTCTCGGCGTGCGGCAAGACATGGATCTTGCCGAAGGCGATGTCCCCGACGGGGGCGAATTTTTGCACGAGCCGAGTGGGATCGTCCCGGCTTTGTTGGACAATCCCGACCAGTCCCAGGGCATAGAGCGCGCAGAACGGATGTCGCGCTGCCTCGGTTTCGATCTCGTATTGTCTCGCCGCGATATCTGCATAAGCGTTGGACGCCTCAACCACCTCATCATGCGTCAACACGTTGGATTTGATGATCTGGGGAAAGATTTCCGGATACAATCCGCTGAAGAATGGCGCGACCTCATTGAAGAGCGTTTCAACTCGCTCCGCCGCAGCGGAATTGATCGCGTTGCGAATTTCCTGCTGACTTCTTCTCTTGACGCCAATCAGGCTGATCTCCTTGCCGATGACGATCGCGTCGCGCGGCCTCAGCGAGCAGTGGCGAGTCCAATAGTCGATCGCTCGCTCTTGCCGTGCTGTTCCCGCATTTGAAACGAATTCATTCTTCGGTCCAAGAAAACGCAGCAGGGGATCTTCACTGCTCCTGTCGACCAGATCACTCTTTGAAGCGATCGCGATGTTGTTTTCGATGATTTGTTTGATGTCCTCGATTCTGTAGCGCAACTCTCTTCGGAACGACCTCAGGTTGGAGAACTGCGGCTCGTTCTGAGCGGCATGCTGATAAGCCTCCTTCCTGATCGAGACGAAGATCCGCACGTGGGGATTGATCCCATGCAAACGTCTCAAGGCGAGCCAGGCGCCGATCTGGCCTGCGTGCCAGATGCGGACAAATCGTTCGTGGACCTCGTTGCGGCGGAGATAAGAGAAGTTGATGTAGTGGATGAGATATTCGTCGATGTTGTCGACGAATATTCCCGCCTGCTTGTGAATTGTCGCGAATATCCGCGTCACCTGTTGCGCCGCCCGCATGATCAGAAAGATTTCGTTGCGCTGCGCAGCCAGGCAATCGTGCAGTATGTCGAACGGTCTGGTGATGTGCGGGTGAGCTAGGATGTTCAGCAATGTTTGCGGTAAATCACCAGAGTCCAACAGGTCGGTGAGCTGTTGGTGAACGTCGCGATCGTCCTGGAATCCCTTGATCAGGCATACCGAGAAAGCGATATTCCACAGCGTCTCCCAATTGTCGCTGCTCTCCAGGACATTGATGATTTCATTGGGCAGGATCGGCGGCTTGTTGCTCGGGCGATCGACAATTGGCGAGAATGGAAAGCAGCGATAATCATTTTCCTGCAATGAAATGCGCTTGAGTTTGAGAACGAGGGTTTTCCCAAATCCCTTCGGCGCCACGAGGGCGTGAGAAGACAAATTGAGGTTAGACAGGAACTCTTCGACTTCCGTTGTTCGAAGCAAGACCGAGCTCTGCGAGCTGCTTAAGTCTCTAAGCTCGGTCAGCTGTTGTGCGTCTTCTACCCACGCCGGCATTCGGCCTCCACATGTCTATTTTTGACCGTAGGCCGGTCGTTGCTCGGAGGATAGGGCGATCGGCGAGAACAAAACCACAAACCGCGGCGAGTTTGGCGGCCCCTAACGCTCCGTCAAGTCCGGGCGTCTCTCGCGCGTGATGCGCTCGGCCTCGGCGCGACGCCATGTCGCGATCTTCGCGTGGTCCCCGGAGAGCAGCACGTCCGGAATTGCGCGGCCTTCCCATTCGCGGGGGCGGGTGTAGTGCGGATATTCGAGCAGCCCACGCTCGAAGCTCTCCTCGGCGCCCGACTCCTCCTTGCCCATCACGCCGGGAATGAGGCGCACGCAGGCGTCGAGAATGGCGAGCGCGGCGATCTCGCCCCCTGATAACACATAATCGCCGACCGACACTTCGATGAGACCGCGCGCTTCGATGACCCGCTCATCGACGCCCTCGAAGCGCGGGCAGAGAATGACAAGGCCAGGGCCCGCCGCCCATTCGCGAGCTCGCGCTTGGCGGAAGGGCTCGCCGCGCGGGCTCATGATCAGCCGCGGCCTCGGGTCATCCGACGCGAGCGCCGCGTCGACGCTCGCAGCGACGACGTCCGCCCGCATCACCATTCCCGGGCCGCCGCTGGCCGGCGTGTCGTCGACCGCCCGATGGCGCCCGAGCCCATGCTCGCGGATGTCGCGGGCCTCCAGCGACCACAACCCCCGCGCCAGTGCGTCGCCGGCCAGCGACTGGCCAAGCGGGCCAGGGAACATGGCCGGAAACAGGGTTAGGATTGTGCAGGCGAACATCGGGCGACGCTTAGCGCGTTCGCCCGATCACTGCCACCGATCGATTTTTCGAAGCTAGACTTGCAGGATCGAGTTGAAATCGAAAGTCGCGCCCGGCGGGTTCTGCCCCACCCGCACCGTCTTGTCGTCGGGGAAATGATAGGGCGGCACCGGCAGGTTATAGGGCGCGGGGACGCCCTGAAAGACACGGCCGGCCAAATCATATTTGGAGCCATGGCACGGGCAGAAGAAGCCGCCCGGCCAATCGGGCGCTGGATCGGTCGCGCTCGGCTGCGGATCGAACAGCGGAATGCAGCCAAGGTGCGTGCAGACCCCAACCAGCACGAGAATCTCGGGTTTAACCGACCGGCTCCAGTTGGCCGCATAATTCGGCTGCTGGTTTTGCTCAGAGTTCGGGTCGCGCAGCTGAGAGAGGAGCTTTGGATTTTTCAGTTCATCAAGCGCCGGCTGAGCACGTTTCACCACAAACACCGGTCGGGACGCCCACAGCGTCACCACCCGCTGGCCCGGCTGGAGTTGGCCGATGTCGATGTCGACGGGACCCGCTGCAGCGATCGTTGCGGCGTCGGGATTCATCTGGTCGATGAACGGCCAGAGGGTTGTCACGACGCCGACCGTCGCCAGCGATCCGGTCGCCAGAAACAGGAAGTCACGCTTCGTTACCGAGTGGCCCCCATGGCCTGTTGAAGCCGTCTCGGAACTCATCGTCATGCAGCGCGTCTCCAAACGAACAAGCGGGTCTGGGATCCCCAACCATCAGCGCCGGATGAACTCAACGGCGCGAGCGCCCTTTGTGTATCCGCCCCCTTCGCCCTTAGCAACACCCCGTTCGCCTCGGACGCTAGTCGCCCTCGACTTCGCGCGGGCGTTCGATGACGATCCGCCCGGCGTCGAAATCGATGCGCGTCGCGACGGCTTTGGTGAACGGCAGAAGCAGAGTTTCACCCC